>Ga0207645_10001150_pt1 | contig 21849 bp, 10 predicted proteins | sample KBSM53metaG_FD_184331 | JGI IMG/M metagenome (GOLD analysis project Ga0207645, IMG submission 184331) | Miscanthus rhizosphere microbial communities from Kellogg Biological Station, Michigan, USA - KBS M5-3 metaG (SPAdes) (version 2) | ecosystem: Host-associated > Plants > Roots > Rhizosphere >...
CGACGCCGTTGTTCTGGGCTGCCGGAACCACGGACGAAATCCACTGGAAGGACATCACACCGCGTATCGGAGCGGCATATGACCTTTTCGGCAACGGCCGAACGGCGGTCAAATTCAACATTGGAAAATATGTGACCGCGCTCACCGCCAGCAACTGCGACCTCGATCAGCATCCTCTCATCCGCATGACGCTGCAGACGACGCGGACGTGGAATGACACGAACACGTTTCCGGCTGGCGACCCTCGAAACGGAAACTACATCCCGGATTGCGACCTGGTCAGTCCCAACGCAAACGGCGAGTGCGGCCGCATGGACCAGCAGAACTTCGGCAAAGAGACTTTCACGAAGGTCTTCGACCCGGAATTGCTCAACGGCTGGGGCAAGCGGACCTACAACTGGGAAATGGGTGTCTCCCTGCAGCAGGAGTTGGTACCGCGTGTCGGCTTGACGGTTGGTTACGTCCGACGTTGGTACGGCAACTTCTACACCGCCGACAATACGTTGGCGAGCGCGTCGGACTACACGCCGTTCAGCATTCCGATTCCAGTGGATCCCCGACTCCCAGGCGGCGGTGGCGGAACGGTGTCTGGCCTGTATAACCTCGTGCCTGGCAAAGTCGGGCAAGAGGTGATGTATCAGCAGCTCTCTTCGAACTTCGGAGATCAAGTCGAACGGTGGCAAGGCATCGACGTCAGCCTCAACGCACGACTGCGGAACGGACTGACAGTTCAAGGTGGCACGAGCACAGGAGCTCGTTACCAGGACAACTGCGCGATCCGCTCGGTTCTGCCGGAGACCTACTCCTGGGATAACACCGTCGCGGTACAGACGACGCGCGTCAGCACGCTGACCAGCTCGACGTCAACATCGGGGCTGCAGAACTACTCGTGCCACGTGGACGAACCCATGCGGACGTCGTTCCGCGGCCTTGCGACGTACACCGTCCCGAAGGTCGACGTCCAGGTGAGCGGTACGTGGCGGAGTGATCCTGGAGATGAAGAGCGCGCCGACTACGTTGTCACCAACGCTATCGCGCAGCCGTCGCTCGGGCGTCCCCTGTCGTCTGGTAACGTAACGGTCAACCTCGTTCCGCGCGGCACGTTGTACGGCCAGCGCGTCAACAACATCGACTTGCGGGTCGCCAAGATTCTCAGGTTCGGGCAGACGCGCACGCAGTTCGGCGTCGATCTCTACAACCTGCTGAACAGCGACGCCGTCACGATGTACAACAACGGGTATTCGCCGACGGGCGCATGGCTGACGCCGACGGCGATCCTCCCGGCGCGATACGTGCGGTTGAATCTGCAGCTCGATTTCTAAAACGTCAACTCGCAAAGACCAACTCCCAACTCCCAAGACTTCACCCTGGGAATTGGGAGTTGGGAACTGGGAGTTCTCTCCCGGCGTATACTCCCCCTTCATGGCGCTCATCAGCCGCGGCATCCAGCGTTCGTTCGCCGCGGTATTGCTATCGACTTCCCTGTTCGCCCAAGAGATCCAACCTGAGAGAACCACCGCCGAAGATCATCAGAACATGATGGCGCAGCTCGGCATCAAGAGCCTGCGGCCGGCACCGAGCGGCAACGAGTCTGCGCCGAACCAGGCGAACTACGACGAGGCGACAGCAAATCCCTTCCCCAACCTGCCACAGGTGCTGACTCTCGAAAGCGGCCAGGAGGTCACGACCGCGGATATGTGGTGGAAGCAGCGGCGGCCGGAGATTGTCGAGTTGTTCGAGCGCGAGGTACTCGGACGCGTGCCTCGTAACGCTCCAAACGTCACGTGGTCCGTCGGCGACGCAGCGGTAGGAATGATCGGCAAGCACAAAGTCATCGGACGGCAACTTACTGGCCACGTCGATAACACCTCGTACCCATCTATTCGCGTCGACATTCAGATGTCGCTCGTGATGCCCGGTGTCAGCGCGCCGATACCCGTGATGATGATGATTGGCAGCGGGACGCTGCCGCAAAGCCTCGGTGGACCGGTCCCCGCACGAGGACGCGGGGCTCCTCCTCCAGCAGCCGGAAGCGATCCGCCAGCAATCGAGCAACTGCTCGACGCCGGCTGGGGTGTCGCCTCCATCAGCCCGACGAGCATTCAGGCCGACGACGGCGCGGGTCTCACGAAAGGCATCATCGGGCTCGTGAACAAAGGTCAGTTCAGGAAGCCAGATGACTGGGGCGCGCTGCGCGCCTGGGCGTGGGGCGCGTCCCGCGGCCTGGACTATCTCGAGACTGTTCAGTCTGTCGATGCCACACGCGTCGGTATCGAGGGCGTTTCGAGATATGGCAAAGCAGCACTCGTCGCGATGGCACTCGACACGCGCTTCGCCGTCGTCCTCGTCGGCTCGTCGGGGGAAGGTGGCGCCAAACTGCATCGCCGCAACTGGGGCGAGCAGGTGGAAAATCTCACTGCCGCCGGTGAGTATCACTGGATGGCGGGCAACTTCATGAAGTACGGCGCCGCCGAAGCGGACTTCGGCAGCAGAAATGCTGGCGACATCCCCGTCGATGCGCATCAGCTCATAGCGCTGTGCGCGCCGCGTCCAACCTTCATCAGCTATGGGGTTCCCGAAAAGGGTGACGCTCGCTGGCTCGATCACCAGGGCAGCTATATGGCAGCTGTCGCCGCGAGCCCGGTGTTCAGACTGCTGGGTGCGAAAGGTCTCGGAACCTCGGACGACTACCGAATCGAGAAGATGCCGCCCGTCAATGTCGGCATGCTCGATGGCCAACTCGCCTGGCGGCAGCATGATGGCGGGCATACCGACGGACCGAACTGGAAGTACTTCATCCCGTGGGCCGACCGGCAGTTGAATCGGTCGCGCCGCTGATGATCGACATCAATCCATTTCTCGCGTGGGTGGAGTCGACGACGCTCAGTCAGTGGATCGTCGGCTCCCCGTCGATGTTGGCGTTTCCCGGCATTCTGGTGGTCCACGCGATCGGCATGGGGTTCGCCGTCGGCGTGAGCGCTGCGCTCGACTTGCGTATTCTTGGCGTGGCGCCCGGAATTCCTCTCGCGGACATGCGCCGGTTTCTGCCATTTCTCTGGGCGGGGTTCTGGTTGAACGCCGTGTCAGGTGTGCTGCTGTTGATCGGTTATCCAACGAAGGCGCTCACCAATCCGGTCTTCTATCTGAAGCTGACGCTCATCGCCGTGGCGATGACGCTGCTCGTGCGAATCAGCGGTCGCGCCTTTGCCAGCAGTAGCGGCGGGCCTTCAGGCCCGCCGGTGCCAGAGATCACACCAACGCTGCGAAAGCTGGCGATCGCCTCGCTCGTCTGCTGGACAGGAGCGATCACCGCAGGTCGTCTTCTCGCGTATACCTACACTCGATTGACGCAGTTGCACTGAGGACCTGGTCGGCTGAAGCCGGACACTACGTACAAGATGGATATCCATCAGTTTCAAGTCTGGCTCGTGACAACGATCTATCGGAACTCCCCGGTCGCCGACCTCATGCGCACGGCATGGGCGTGGCCGATCGCCGAGAGCCTGCACTTTCTCGGCTTGTGCCTGCTGGTGGGTTCGATTGGCACGTTCGATCTGAGACTGCTGGGTGTCGCGAAGCGGGTGCCTATTGCCGCCGTGCATCGCTTCATTCCATGGGGGCTGGCCGGTTTCGCCATCAACATCATGACCGGCACGATGTTCCTCCTCACCGAGCCGGATCAATACATCTACAATCCGTCCTTCCACTTCAAGCTGCTGTTCATGACGATTGGCGGGCTCAATGCTGGAACCTTCTATCTGACCTCTTACCGTCACCTCTTCGGTCCCGACGCCCCGCTGGATGCGCCGATGCGCGCGAAAGTGATCGCGGCGATCTCCTTATGCGCCTGGCTTGGCGTGATCACCGGCGGCCGTCTGCTCACGTTTTATCGTCCAGCTCCCTGCGACGGGCAGCAGAAAGGGTTGTTGCTCACGTGCGCACCCTGACCTCGCACCCACTGATTCGAGCGTGACGCACTGCCGAAATAGGTGTATACCGGAAGCACGTAGACGCATAAGGGCTTTTCCCTACACCGCGAAGTCATATTGTCACCATGGATGAGGTTGGCCTACAGGTAGGGAATGGCACAGTAGGACCTGAGGGAACCGTATGGAAATTGCGGTCGGCGAGTTCGCTGAGGCAGCTCATCCTTTCGTTGACGGTCTCGGCGAGCGTCGAGTCATCATCGACATCCGCGGAGAACGCCTCGACATTCTCCGGTTGAAAGCGGCACTCGGCAATGTGCCCTCGTTCGAATCGGCCCTGCGGGAACGGGCCGGCCGGCTTGCCAGCTTCCGTCACGAATCCTTTGCGCGCGTTCGCGCGATCGAGATCGAAAAAGCCACCGGCACACTGCTGATCGTGTCGGATCACGTGCGCGGAGTCCGGCTCTCGACGCTCCTGGCGGCCGCCGAAAAGCGTTCGGTATCGATCGACGTGCCGGCTGCGGCGCGGTTGATTCGTCAGCTCGTGGCAGGGCTCTGCGCCTGGCGCGAGCAGATGCCGGATACGGTGCACGGTGCGATCGGGACGGATCGAATCATGATCACGCCCGATGGCCGCCTCATCATCGTCGAGCCGATCCTCGGCTCGGCGCTCGAAGGGCTTCGCTACTCCCGCCAACGCTACTGGGAGGAGTTGGGTGTTCCACTTCCGGCGGCGTCCACGCTGACGTTCAACGCCCGCGCCGACGTTCTTCAAATCGGCGCCGTCGCACTCGCCCTCGTGCTCGGGCGGCGCCTGACCGCGAGCGACAAGCTTGACCAGATCCCAACCGCCGTTGTCGATCGTCTACCGTCGCCGATACGACTGTGGATCTCGCGGGCGCTCCAGCTCGAGACAGTCGGCTCGTTCACCTCGGTGCTTGACGCCCGCGCCGCTCTCGACCAGGCGTTTGGCGAGCCCGACATCGTCGAAGAACAGGACAGCGTTCTGCTGTTCGTGGCGCGCTGCCTCGCGCTCGACGTCGATGCTCCCGCGAGCGGCGACGACGAGCTGCCCCGTGAGACGTCGGCTGATCTGCCTGACGTCGACCTCGGAACACGCATCGAAGCGCTGAAGACGTTCCTGGCCCGTCGCTCGTCGCGTGCCATGGAAACAGCGGGACCAGGTGAAGCGATTCAGCCCACTTTGGCCAGCGATCCGTCCGACGAGTTTTCGCCGGAAGCAGACCTTCCACCAATCGTTGAATTACACGATCACACCGAGCAGAAGGAGGGCGCTCGCCCCCTCGCGGCCGTGCTTTCCGCCGACTGGACACGGCGGGTGTGGCTCGCCGCGGCGGCTATCGTCGCGGTCGGTGTGGTCGTCGGCATCATCATTTTCGGCATCCTCCCCTGGTCGCGCGGGCCATCGTTGGGCCGGTTCTCGATCGAGACTCGGCCCGCGGGAGTCGCGATCGCGATAGACGGCATGCCGAGAGGGGTCACTCCTCTCGCGCTCGACTTGCCGGCGGGTGATCACGTCGTCGAGGTGATCTCCGAGACTGACCATCGAAAGATTCCGATCACGATTCGTGCGGGCAGCGAATCGTCACAGTTCCTCGAGATAGCGAGCGCGCCAACGGCGACGACGGCGACCGAGCTGCGAATCAGGACGGAGCCACTCGGAGCAGCGGTGACAGTCGACGGCCAGTTCGTGGGGCGATCGCCGGTGAGCGTCCCCGACATCCCTCCCGGGCCGCACACCGTCGTCATGAAGCACGAATCGGGAACGGCAACCGAGCAGGTACTCGTCGAAGCTGGGAAAACGGCTTCCTTGTTCGTACCGCTGTCGCAGGGTCCCGCGCCTGGTACTGCTGCCGGATGGATCTCAATCGCTGCGCCCGTCGATGTGCAGCTCTTCGAGAATGGCCGCTTCCTCGGCAGCAGCCGAATCGACCGAATCATGGTGCCCACGGGGCGTCATGAACTGGACATCGTCAACGACACGCTGGGGTTCCAGGAGCGTCGCGTCGTTCAGGTCACGGCCGGGCAGGTCACATCGATCAAAGCCAACTGGCCCACCGGAAGCCTGTCGATCAACGCCGTGCCATGGGCGCAGGTGTTCGTCGACGGATCACCGCTGGGCGAAACACCGATCGCCAACGCGAAAGTCCCGATAGGACAACACGAAATCCTGTTCCGCCACCCGCAACTCGGTGAACGTCGTTCCTCGGTCACGGTGACCGCGCGGGAAACCGCGAAAGTCGGGATCGATCTCAGGTCCAAGTAGAGCGGGGGCTGCGCTCTACGGCGTGCGACCCGTGTACTCGAGGATGAAGAGACCGGTGCCTATCCGATCCGACGCGTATGCCAGCCCGCGATGATCGATGTCGACATCGTTGATCTGAATGGCGACCGGCTGGCCCTTGTCGATCGGATGCGATCGCTCGTTCGTCTTTGGAATGTAATATCCCAACTCCTGCAGGTGATACGGATCGGACAGATCGAGAACTCGAATGCCGGCGTTGAAGTACGCCAGCCACGCGATCTTGTTCTCGAACCGGTTGATTCGGCCATTGACCGTCTCGGCTGACTGATGCGGGCCAAAGCGGCCGCCTTTCGAGCAGAAGTCGCCGACCGGCACCTGCCACACTGATACCGGAAACGGCCTGCCTTCATTTGTGATGTCTAGCATGTACGAGCCGGCGCGCACGCCGCCCGGGCAAGGCGCCATGTCGGCGGTGCCGGCTGCCTCATCGACCACGAAGGCGTACTTGCGTGGCAGTGCCGACGGGCCGAAGTTCGGCACCTTGTCGTACACGATAGGCGAGACGGTGTGTGGACCGCGATGCGGTGGATTCATGTCCAGCGACCACACCAATCGCGGCTTGGCAGGGTCGGCGATGTCGAATTCAGCCGTCCAGCCCGAGTTGCGATATCCGACATACAGCCGTTTGTTCACTTCGTCGACGACCGGATGGTGAGCGTACTGGCCCTCGTAGCCCGGCTCCCCGTCCTTCTGGCTCGGCAGCCACGCACGCCCGACAAACTTCGGCGCATGCGGGTCCTTCAAGTCGAAGATCTGGATCACGACGTTCCTGAAACCGGGCTCACCCGATGCGGCGTAAAAGTAGCCGGTGTCCTGCGACCACCAGCCTTTGTGTGCGCGCATGATGAACGGGCCACCACACCCGGGACCGCACGAGCCCGGCGGCGTACCGGTGATCTCGGAAACGAGAGAGATCTTCGACGGATCGTTGGCGCGAGAGGTGATGTCGAAGATTTGGTACTTGAGATCCTTCCCCGTCTCGCCTTCGGTCAGGACCTCTGAATTGCGAATCAGGTAGTCACGCCCCGAGCCGTCGAATTTGTAGTCGTACACAACGGACACGCCACGCGAGTTCCGATTCGAGTCGTTCGGGATATGCCAGACGAGTTTTGGATTGGCGGGGTCATCGACATTCAGGATCGACGTGCCATTCCACTCATCCTTGCCTGTGATCGGATTCATCTTGGGCTTGGCGTCCCAGTAGCTCTCGTGATGACCGACGTACACCCAACTGCCGTTCGCGGCATCTGACAGCGCGGTCACGACCAGCGACTCCCGCCCTTGCAGATCGTGATAGCCAACGAGCCGTACGTTTCGCGCGTTGTCGGCGCGCGCGTCAGCGGTGGCCGGGGCTGCTGCGGCCGACGATTCACTATTCGGTGCCTGACACCCAATCGTGAACACGGCCGCCGCAATCGCACCAGTTGCCAGGCCGCGAGCGATCTGATTCTGCATGACGCGCGAATCTTACTCTGCCCAGCGCCGGCCGTCATGGCATTCCACGTGCTATCGAAGAGAGAATGCCAATGGGTCGCATGAAGGCCGAGGTGCTCATCGTCGGTGCCGGTGCAGCCGGGCTCGCAGCGGCGCACGCGCTTCACGAGGCCGGCGTCGACATCGTCGTGCTCGAAGCCCGGGATCGCCTCGGCGGCCGGATATGGACGCTGCGCGACACCGGCACGCTGCCCATCGAGTTGGGCGCGGAGTTCGTCCACGGCCGCGCGTCGGAACTCGACAGCCTGGCGAACGCGGCGTCCCTCACCAGGATCGATATCGGCGGACACAGGTTCCGCGCGGAGACGCGGGCGCTGCGGCCGTTCGATGATTTCTGGGAGCGACTCGATCGCGTCATGCGGCGTCTTGATCCCGGCAGCAGGCGTGACCGCAGCTTTCAGGAGTTCCTTGACGACAAACCAGGTGGACGCCGGCTGGCATCCGATCGACGCATGGTCAGGCAGTTCGTCGAAGGCTTCCACGGCGCTGACGCGCGCCTGATCAGCGCGTCGGTCCTCGCCGAAAGCGGCAGCCCTGGAGACGACGTGCATGAGCGACTCCTCGGCCGGATCGCAGGCGGCTACGACCGTGTTATCGAGTGGCTTGCAACGGCCATCCGTGATCGCATCCGCCTTCGCAGCGTGGTCACCACGGTTGAGTGGGAGCCTGGTGGCATCTTCGCAACGATCGCGGGAAGCGCCGCCCAAAAGCCGCGCGGTGTCGCCGCTCGCGCCGCGATTATGACGGTGCCGCTTGGTGTCCTGCAGGCCTCCGACAGCTCGGATGGCGCGATCCGCTTTGTTCCGGCGTTGCGACAGAAACACGACGCTCTTTCACAACTCGCCAGGGGTGCAGCGATTCGCGTGGTGCTGCACGTCAAGGAACGTTTCTGGAGTCACGACCAGTTCGCGAAACGCCATCGCGTACCCGAACTCGAGACCATGAGCTTCGTGCATGGCACAGACGAAGACTTCCCCACGTGGTGGACGGCCTATCCCGCCTTGGCGCCGATCCTCGTAGGCTGGTGCGGCGGGCCGCGCGCGCGCGAGCTCTCGAAACTCACAACGGATGCCATCGTCGATCGCGCAGTCGACGCGTTGGCGCGTCAGATCGGTCTGCCGCGGCGTCGCTTGCAGCGACTGGTCACAGCTGCGTGGACGCACGACTGGGAACACGATCCCTACGCACGTGGTGTGTACAGCTATCAAGTTGTGGGAGGAAGGCTAGCGCCGGCGGCACTCGCACGGCCGCTTCATCGCACCCTATTCTTTGCGGGCGAGGCGACCGACTCATCGGGCGCGACAGGCACGGTGCACGGAGCGATTGCGACGGGCCGGCGCGCGGCCGCTCAAGTCATGCGCGCGCTGTAGCTTTCGTAGAGGCGGGTCTTCCCTGGCCTGAGCGCAGTCGAAGGCAGACCCGCCTTGATTCAACCCGCCAGTCTGACGGCGAGTCTAAAGACTCGCCGCTACGCATCGTGAAAACGTCTAGGGCCCGTTGGCTTTCTTCAGCCATTCAGCGAGCAGCGCGCGGGCAAACGGCGCCTTTTGATTCGGTGAGATCACTTCGAGCTGCATCAGCTGGCGGGTGCCGACACGAATGAACGCCCCTTCGATCGAGTACGAGACACCGAGCCAATCCGCACTCAACGCATACGAAGCCACACCGCCGGATCCGCGACGCGATGAACACACAGCAGCAGCATCCTCAGGCGCAACGTTGGTCGTATCCAACACAGCACCGCGAAGCGCGACGGTAACGTCGTTATCAGGATAGGCAGCGGCCACTACCGTCGCGCGAGGGAGGCCCATGCATGGCGAGGGGGCACTCGGCTCGACGACCCACCCGGCAGGCAATGGCAAATTCAGCTGGCCAGCTGCCGACGGCGGCTGCGACCACTCGAGCGTCTCGACCGGAGGCAGCGAGCCAGCAATCAGCCGCTGACCGTCGAGACTCAATAGAGAATCCCGGAACACACTTTCACTGTAAGCCAGTTGCTCTGCTGAACCGACATACCGCGCCACCAGCTTCTCCGCGCCAAGCTCGAGGATGCCGTACTCCATGCTCACCTCCGCGGCACCTGACGTTCCGCCGGCGTGGCCAAGCAACAAAGGAGCGCTGCCAGCGCGCGTCGTCACCTGACTGTCGCTGTTCTCGATCTGCAGCCGCTCGAATGCTTCCGGCCCAAGCAGCGATCGCTCCAGTTGCCGCGCGTTCCACGGCGAGAAGACGCGATCGATTCGCAACGCGACGCTCGCCAGCGCAGGGTCGCTCTCCGCGCGCGAGCGGAAGGGCGACGTATCTCCAACGCCGTCGGGCAGGCGCACGCTGATGCCCTTTCCTGCCAGCGTCTGAGGCGCTCCCAACCTGAAGCGGCGCGAAGGCATCAACGAATCGAGACCCCGCGACTCGAGAAAATCTTTCGCCAGGTTGATTGGGATCGCAAACGCAATCCCCGCGTCACCAGTCACACGCGCGCGGATGACGCCGATCGCATATCCATCGTTATCGACCAGCGGCCCGCCGCTGTTGCCCGGATTGACGGTGCCGTTGATCTGGAGCACTCGCCGTTCGCCGGCATCGCCGGAACGCAAGGCCGAGATCGTGCTGGGCGAGACACTAATCTCCGGTACGAGGTCTGGCGCAGCTACTCGACCGATGTCGAGCTTCCGGCCGAATGGATACCCGAGCGCCTCGACGGACTGCCGGCTTCGCACGACATCGGAATCACCGAGTGCCACGTATGGAAGGTCGGAGGCCGTGATGAACAAGACGGCCAAATCGAGCGCCGGGTCCGATGACTGCACCGATGCCTCTAAGCAGCGCGCCAGCTCGCCACGCGACTTCGACGCCGTCGCTGGAAAGCACACCTCGATTCTCGCCACCTTGAGCCTGACCGTTCCTTTGCGAGGACCGTCATCGACGACGAACACGCTGTCGCTGACGACGTGCTCGTTGGTCAGCACGTAGCCGTGCGGTGAAATCACGAAGCCGCTGCCGGTGCCGATCTCGATGCGGTCTATATCGGAGGTCTGGCGGCCGGTGCCGACGTCTTCGAGCTCGACGTGCACGCTGCCGACAAGGCGTATGAAGACCGTCGCATCAGCGGGTGTCGCGGCGCGTTCGGCAGCCGGCCGGGCCTCGTTGACGACGAAGCAAACCGCCAGCGTCAGCATCCATTTCATCGAGGGATGCCATATCTTGCCTGATTTCGAGGGCATAACGGTACTGGAGAGTCCGACAGACCAGCTTGAATCGGCCGCCTCGATTGGCGAGTATCTTTTCCATTCTCCCCAGGAGTGTGCGACATGCACGACGTGATCGTCGTCGGGGCCCGCTGCGCCGGCTCACCCCTCGCGATGCTGCTCGCGCGGGAGGGTATGAGGGTGTTGCTCGTCGACCGGGCCAGCTTTCCGGCAGACATCCCGCACGGTCACTTCATCCATCGTCATGGACCACGACGCTTACGCGAGTGGGGATTGCTCGGGAAAGTCGCCGCGCGGACACCCGCGATCACGGACATGCTCGTCGATGCCGGTGATTTCCCCCTCGTCGCGCGCAACCTGGTCGAAGACGATATGGCGTGGGGCTACGGACCACGCCGTACGACACTCGACCAGATTCTCATCGACGCCGCCGCCGAGAGCGGAGCCGACGTGCGCCCCGCCTTCAACGTCTTCGAGTACATCATCGAGAACGGCACCGTTGCCGGCATTCACGCGCGCACGCAGGCAGGATTGCCGGTCATCGAGCGCGGCTCGTTGATCGTCGGCGCCGACGGCCGCAACTCCGGTCTCGCGCGCGCCGTCGGCGCGCCGGTGTACAACCACGTCCCGGCAATTCTCTGCTACTACTTTTCCTACTGGAGCGACGTCGCCAGCGAGACTTTCGAGTTGTATGTCCGTACCCAGCAGCGGCGCATCATTTTCTCGTTCAAGACCGAAGACGAGCTGTTCGCCATCTTCGTCGGTGCTCGATGGATGAATTCGAGCGCTTCCGTCGCGATGTCGAGGGCGAATTCAACCGATCTCTGAACCTCATTCCAGGCTTTGCCGAACGCGTGCGGGCCGGTCGGCGGGCCGAGCGCTTTTACGGCTGCTCCGACCTGCCGAACTTCTATCGCAAGCCATTCGGCAGCGGCTGGGCGCTCATCGGCGATGCCGGACTGCACAAAGACCCGTATCTCGCCCTCGGCATCTGCGACGGACTGCGCGATGTGGAGTGGCTGGCTGAGGCGATCCGCGAGGGGCTTGGCGGCGCGCGGACGTTAAGTGACGCGCTCGCCGACTTCGAGACCCGGCGCAACGAAGCGTCCGCCACTGATTATCAGGAGAACATCACTGCGGCGAAGTTCGCGCCCTTGCCTCCAGAGTTCTTCGCGCTGCGCGCGGCGGTCCGCGACAAGCCCGACGAGGCGACTCGGCTCATGAAAGCGAGGAACCGGATGATCGACCCGTCCGACTTTTTCAATCCGCAGAACCTGCAACGACTGTTCGCAATGACTCGCTAGCGCTAATTTCGAGCTCATCGGCCGCTATCGCGACGGGCGCGGTGGACGCTACACTCATGTCGGGCGTGTTTCTTGCTCATCACCTGGAACACTCCGGTACCCTGAACATGCCAGCTCGCAGTCGGACTGCCGCTCGACGCGCAAGAAACGCATCCCTGATACTGGGCCTCTACGCCGTGCTCGGCGGTGTCGTCTCTTTCGCCGGGTGGGCCGCTGATCTTCCACGCCTGACCGATTGGAACGGCGGCGGCATTTCCATCCAGCCCAATGCCACGATCGCCGCGTTTACAAGCGGCGTCGCCATCCTGCTCCTCGAGTTTGGCTACCGTCGCATTGCCGCGGTGTGTGGTGTGCTCGTCGCGGCGATCGGTGCCAGCGTCATCTATCAATACCTCTCCGGCACCGACCTGCACATCGACACGCTGCTGATGTTCGGACGCGAGTGGGGACGAGGTGGCGTGTTGTTCGTCGGCCGGATGGGTCCACCCGGCGCCATCTCGTGGACCATCATCGGCGTCGCATGCGTCATCGCCTCTCTCTTCTCGTCTGGTTGGGTACGGCTCAGATCGCTCGTCCCGATCCTCGCTTCGCTCACGGCGTCAATCGCGTTCCTGTCTTTGATCGGCTACCTCTACGGAGCCGCGGTCCTCTACTCGATTCCCACAGCCACGGTCATCGCGCTCCAGACGTCGACCTTCATCCTGGCAGTGTCGTTGGGCTTGATGCTCGCCGTTCCCGAACATGGCGCCGTGCGTTTCCTCACGGAGCCCGGTCCGGCCGGCGTGCTGATCAGGCGCATTCTGCCGGCCTTGATCGTCGTCCCGGTCGTGCTGGGATTGGTTCGTCTGGCTGGTGAGCAAGCGGGCCTGTACGACCTCGCGTTCGGGACGGCATCCCGCACACTCGCCGAGATTGCGCTGTTGCTGATTCTCCTGTCGTGGACGGCGAGCGCCATCAGCCGCCAGAGCGACGCGCGGGAATATGCCGAGGGAGAGCTACGCGAGAGCCAGCGTCAGTTGCGGATGGACCTCGAAGACAGTCAGCTGCTGCAGCGCGTCAGCGCGGAAATCATCCGTGAGGGGGATGAGCAGTCGCTGTACGACACGATCATCGACGCCACGATCGCCATCATGCAATCACAGCACGCGAGCATGCAGATCTTCGATCCCGACAGCCGCGAGCTGAAGCTCCTGAACGTCCGTGGCTTCGACGATCACGCGAAAGCGCTCTGGAGGTCGGTCAGCCTCGACTCGTCGGCGATCTGCAGCCAGGCGTTGAAGACAGGCGAACATGTCACCGTATCTGACGTGAACGCATCCGACTTCCTGACCGGAAGCGACGATCGGAAGGTATTTCTCCAGCTCGGCGTCCGCGCGATCCAGTCGACGCCGCTCTATTCGCGAACTGGCGAGCTGCTGGGCATTCTCTCAACATATTGGACCGAGCCCCATCAGCCGACGGAGCGCGCGCAACGTCTGCTCGACATTCTCGCGAGACAGGCCGCCGATCTCATCGAGCGCAGGCGCTCGGCCGATGCGCTTCGCGATGCCGATCGGCGCAAGGACGAATTCCTGATGACCCTGGCGCACGAGCTGCGCAACCCGTTAGCGCCAATCCGCAGCGCCGTCGATTTGATGAAGAGCAGCCAGCCGCCCCTCTCCCACGAAGTGCAATGGGCGCGCGATATCCTCGATCGCCAGGCCGCTCTGATGACGCGGCTGCTCGACGATCTGCTGGACGTCGGGCGCATCGCGCGCGACAAGCTGGAGCTTCGCACGAGCCGGGTGGACGTCGGCACTCTTATCAGGGAGGCCGCCGAGATGAATCGATCGCTCGTCGACGAGTTCGGACATTCCCTGACCGTGACCGTACCCAGCGAGCCGATGTATCTGGATGCCGACCCGGTGCGGTTGACCCAGGTGTTCAGCAACATCCTCAACAACGCCTGCCGTTACACGCCTTCGGGCGGACGCATCGACATCACCGCGGATCATCTGGGACACGCCGCGGTCGTGCGCGTGCGCGACACCGGGATAGGGATACCAGGCGACCGCCTCACCAACATCTTCGACATGTTCTCCCAGGTCGATCGCACCTTGGAACGATCGCAGCGCGGCCTGGGCATTGGCCTGCACCTCGTCAAGCGTCTCGTCGAGATGCATGGAGGCATGGTAACGGCCGAGAGCGATGGACTCGGCCATGGCAGCCAGCTCACCGTGACGCTGCCGCTCGCCACCGCACCCGTGCCGGCTAGTGCCCCACCGCCGCCGGGCGCGTCCGATTTGGCGCAAGTCGCGACGCGACGGATCCTCGTGGTCGATGACAACATCGACGCGGCGCAGTCTCTCGCCATGCTGCTCAACGTGTGTGGCCACGAGACTCACCTCGCGCACGACGGAGCGGCCGCCGTTGACGCCGCGGAGCAGTTACGTCCTGATGTGATCCTGCTGGATATCGGTTTGCCGAAGATGAACGGCTTCGAGGCCTGCCGGCAGATCCGGGAACGTCCGTGGGGCAAGAACGTCGTCATCATCGCGCTGACCGGCTGGGGCCAGGACGTTGATCGTCGCCGTTCGGAGGAATCTGGCTTCGATCACCACGTCGTCAAACCCGTTGAGCACGAGGCGCTCGCCAGGCTTCTGGGATCCGGCCAGTCAACGGATGCGGCTGGTGGCTAGCGCGCTTTTCAGTCCCTGTAGCGCGGGGGACTAGCCTAGCCCGCTTGAGCGCCTTCCACCCGCCGTCTGTCATCCACGGCAAGCGTGAGCGCCCTGAACAACTGGGCCTCGGCCACGGGTTTCACCAGGTGGGCGTCAAATCCGGCATCGGCCGTACGGTCGCGATCCTGCTGCTGCCCCCAGCCGGTGAGCGCGATCAATGTCACTCGGCGACTGCCCGGTTGCAAGCGCAGTTGGCGCGCCACTTCGTAACCATCCATCTTCGGCATCCCGATGTCCAGCAGCACGATATCAGGGTCGAACGTTTTCGCCACGGTGAGCGCCTCGATGCCGTCGTGCGCGGTACGAACGTCGTGGCCGGCTAACTGAAGCTGCAGCGACAACGCCTCCGCAGCGTCGCGATTGTCATCAGCTACGAGGATACGCTGCGACGCCACGCGTGGAATCGTCCCGGTGTCTCTCTTCGGATGCACAAGCCCGGCGATCTGCGTGACCATGACCGGGAGACGGACGCTGAACGTGGAGCCACGACCGGCGCCATCGCTGTGCGCCGTCACGGTGCCGCCGTGCATCTCGGTCAGTCGTCGTACGAGCGCCAGGCCGATGCCGAGGCCACCTTGTGCGCGCTCGGACTTGGCATGCACCTGCGTGAACAGCTCGAAGATCTTCGGCAGCAGATCCGGCGCAATCCCAATCCCGGTGTCCGCGATCGAGATCAGCGCGTACTGCCCCTCGCGCCTGACGCTGAGACGAATGCGTCCACCCGGATCCATGAACTTTGCCGCGTTGTGCAGGATGTTCGCAATCACTTGCACGAGGCGCGTCTTGTCACCCTCGACGCTGATCAGCTCTTCCGGCAGATCGAGCTCGAGTGCGTGCTTGTGCGCATCGATTGCCGGCCGCGCCGTTTCGACGGCGCGCGCCACGATGGCGCCGACGAGCACCGGCTCGAGCTGCAGGGTGATCATGCCGCGCGTGATTCGCGACACGTCCAGCAGATCGTCAATCAGGTTCACCAGGTGCTCGACCTGCCGCTCAATAACGTCGCGGGCGCGCTGGCGATGCGGCTCTGTCAGCTCCTTCAAGCGCAGCAACTGGACGGCCGTCCGGATCGGCGCGAGCGGATTGCGCAGCTCGTGAGCCAGCATCGCCAGGAATTCGTCCTTCCGATGATTGGCCTCTTTCAGCTGTTCGGTCGTCGCTTCGAGCGCCGCCGTTCGCTCGGTCACCCGTTCCTCGAGCTCGGCATTCAAGCGCTCGAGCGCGCGTGTCTTTCGAAACAACTCGGCAAAGATGCTGACCTTCGCCCGCAGAATCGCCGGCACGACCGGCACCGGCACGTAATCGACGGCTCCGCATTCGTAGCCGCGCAGTCGATCGAGATCGGTCATGAGGACCGCTGACACGAAGATGATCGACGTCTTCTGAAATCGCGGGTGCTGACGGATCATGGCCGCGAGCTCGTAGCCATCCAGATCCGGCATGCAGACATCCACCAGCACGACGGCGATCTCCTGATCGAGCAGGCATTGAAGCGCCTCGCTCGCCGAGCTCACCTTGATCAGGTTCTCGCCGAGCTCGCCCAGAATCGTCTCGTAGGTGAGCAGCTTCGCTGGCTGATCGTCGACCAACAGAATGTTGACGCGGTCGATTCGTGTCGTCGGCAGCATCGTCGATCGTCTCTCAGCGGTGGAGCCACATCCGCAGCGCGGACAGCAGCTGTTCCGTGTTGACCGGTTTCGCCAGGTAGTCGGAGGCGCCGGCTTCGAAACACTTCTCGCGGTCGCCCTTCATCGCCTTCGCCGTCAGCGCCACGATCGGGAGACGACGGAGCTCCGGGTTCTGACGAATCTTCTGCATCGTCTGATACCCATCCATCTCCGGCATCATGATGTCCATCAGCACGATCGAGACACCGGGAGTGCGGTCGAGCAGCGACGTCGCCTCGCTGCCAGTGCTGGCCGTGAGCACCTTCATGCCACGCCGCTCGAGGACGCTGCTGAGAGCAAAGATGTTTCGAACGTCATCGTCAACGACGAGCACGGATTTACCGAGGAGATCCTCGTCCGATTGATGCAGCCGTTCGAGCATCCTCTGTTTTTCCGGTGGCAGATCCGCGAAGACTCGGTGCAGGAAGAGCGATGTCTCGTCGAGCAGACGCTCCGGCGACTCGACACCCTTTACGACCACGCTGCGAGCGAGCATGTGAAGCCTGGCGTCTTCCTCGGCTGAGAGCTCTCGACCGGTGAAGACCACGACAGGCAGATCCGACAGGCCCTCCCTTTCGCCGATCCGCTCCAGCACCTCGAATCCGCTCATGTCAGGCAGCCGGAGATCGAGGACAACGCAGTCGCATGACTGCTCGGCAAGGGCGGCCAGCGCCGCGGCACCGCTGTCGGCGGTCACGATATCCAGATCGTCGTGACCGAGCAGTTCCCTGATGCTCAACTGCTCCGCCGCATTGTCCTCGACAACCAGCAACCGTTTGCGTCGTGGCGTTGCATATGCCTTGAGGCGCGACATCGCCGCGTCGAGCCCGTCCTTGGTCGTCGGCTTGGTGATGAATCCAAAGGCGCCGCGTGCCAACCCGTGTTGGCGATCCTCGTCGAGGCTCACGATCTGAACGGGGATATGACGGGTCTCGGGATCCTGTTTGAGCTGGCTGAGAACCGTCCATCCCAGCATGTCGGGAAGGAACAGGTCGAGCGAGACGGCAGTCGGACGGAACTGGCGTGCCAGCGCGAGTGCGTCGATACCGCGTGAAGCCACCAGCGCTTTGAAGCCCTTGTCATGGGCCAGGTCCATGAGGATTCGCGCGTAATGCGGATCGTCTTCGACGATGAGCATCGTCGAGTCCTCGGGAAGCACCTGGTCGCGATCGTCGAGCACGACCTCGACCGGGCGCTCGGGTGCGCGCACGACTGAAAAACGTCCGCTGACATGACTCGCCGCACCGTCCGTCTCACCGGCGCGCGTGCCGACAGTTGGCCCGACGTAGCGTGTCGGCAGATAGAGGGTGAACGTGCTGCCAACGCCCGGCGTGCTGCGCAGCTGGATTTCACCGCCCAGCAGGTTCGCCAGTCTGCGGCTGATCGCGAGCCCGAGTCCCGTCCCGCCATACTTCCGGCTGGTGCTGGCATCGGCCTGCTGGAATGCCTCGAACACGATCCGCTGCTTCTCCGGCGAGATACCGATACCTGTGTCCGTGACCTCGAACGACACCACGTTGGCAACCTGACTGAGCACCGCGTGCGTAGCCGTCCAGCCGCCACGCGCGGCGGATACGTTCAGACTCACGCCTCCCTGTGCCGTGAACTTGAACGCATTGGACAGCAGGTTCTTGAGCACCTGCTGGAGCCGCTTGGCGTCGGTCACGATACCGCGGCCCAGATGCGCATCGACTTCGACATCGAACGTCAGTCCCTTGCGCTCCGCCTCGTGCCTGAACGTGCGGGCCACCATGTCGAGGACGTTCGAGAAGTGCACCTCCTCGGCATCCACGGTCACGGTGCCGGACTCGATCTTCGAGAGATCGAGAATATCGGTGATCAGATTGAGCAAGTCGGTGCCCGCGCTGTGGATCGTGCGCGAGAATTCGACCTGCTTCGGCGTCAGGTTGCCTTCTGGATTCTCGGACAGTTGCTGGCCGAGGATCAGAATGCTGTTGAGCGGCGTCCGCAGCTCGTGCGACATGTTGGCCAGGAACTCCGACTTGTACCCGGACGTCAACGCGAGCTCGGCGGCCTTGTCTTCGAGCGCACGACGGGCCTGTTCGATTTCCTGGTTCTTGCGTTCGACTTCGACGTTCTGTTCGGCGAGCTGCTGCGCCTTCTGCGCCAGCTGCTCGTTGGTCTGCTGCAGTTCCTTCTGCTGCGTCTGCAGCTCACCGGCGAGCTGCTGCGACTGCTTGAGCAGACCTTCTGTCTGCATCGTCGCCTCGATGCTGTTCAGCACGATGCCGATGCTGGCGGTCAACTGTTCGAGGAACGTGAGGTGCGTGGCCGAAAAGTCGTTCAGCGACGCCAGACCCAGGACGGCCTTGATTTGACCCTCGAACACGACCGGGAACACGACGATGTTGCGCGGAAGGGCCTGGAAGAAGACCGAGCCGACCGGCACGGTGTCGGCGGGCACCTTCGAGATCAGCAAACGCCGCCTGTCGCGCGCGCACTGACCGATGAATCCCTCGCCCAGCCGAAGGATCGGTGGATAGTGATTGTCCTGCGCGTCAGCGTAGCTGGCGAGGATCCTGAGCAGCGGCACCTCTTCCGAATCGAGCTGGTAGATGACTCCCTGATGCGCGTCGATGAGCGGAACCAGCTCGCCGAGCAGCAACTGGCCCACCGCGGTCAGATCGCGCTGACCCTGCAGCATGCTCGTGAACCGGGCGAGGTTGGTCTTGAGCCAGTCCTGCTCGGTGTTACGGTCGGTCGTCAACCGCAGGTTGTCGATCATCGTGTTGATGTTGTCCTTGAGCTCGGCAACCTCGCCGCGGGCATCGACCTGGATCGACCGCGTCAGGTCACCCTTGGTAACGGCCGTGGCGACTTCAGCGATCGCGCGCACCTGCGTGGTGAGATTGGCGGCCAGCAGGTTCACGTTACCGGTCAGGTCCTTCCAGGTGCCGGCCGCGCCTGGCACGTTGGCCTGACCACCCAGCCGTCCTTCGACGCCGACTTCGCGCGCCACCGACGAGACCTGATCGGCAAAGGTCTCGAGCGTTCCCGTCATGTTGTTGATCGTGTCGGCGAGCGCGGCGACTTCGCCCTTCGCTTTGACCGTGAGGTTCTGCTCGAGATCGCCGTTGGCCACGGCGGTCACGACCTTGACGATGCCGCGAACCTGCTCGGTGAGGTTGGCAGCCATGACGTTCACGTTGTCGGTCAGGTCCTTCCAGGTACCGGCTACACCGGGGACCTGCGCCTGCCCGCCGAGGAGGCCTTCGGTACCAACCTCGCGCGCCACGCGTGTCACTTCCGCGGCGAATGCGTTCAACTGGTCGACCATCGTGTTGATGGTGTTCTTGAGCTCCAGAATCTCGCCCTTGACGTCGACCGTGATCTTGCGCGAGAGGTCACCGCGCGCGACCGCGGTCGTGACCTCCGCGATGTTGCGGACCTGGGTCGTGAGGTTGGCCGCGAGCAGGTTGACGTTGTCGGTCAGGTCCTTCCATGTCCCGCCGACGCCGGGCACGACGGCCTGGCCGCCGAGGCGGCCGTCGGTACCGACCTCGCGCGCGACGCGCGTCACTTCCGCGGCAAACGAGCGCAACTGCTCGACCATCGTGTTCAGCGTCTCCTTCAAGAGCAGAATCTCGCCGCGCACGTCGACGGTGATCTTCTTCGACAGGTCGCCGCTCGCGATGGCGATCGCGACCTCGTTGATGTTGCGGACCTGCGCCGTCAGGTTGCTGGCCATGAAGTTGACGTTGTCGGTCAGGTCCTTCCAGGTGCCGGCGACACCGGGCACCTGCGCCTGCCCGCCCAACTTTCCTTCCGTGCCGACTTCGCGCGCCACCCGCGTCACTTCCGCGGCAAATGCGTTGAGCTGATCGACCATCGTGTTGACGGTGTTTTTCAGCTCGAGGATTTCCCCCTTCACATCGACCGTGATCTTGCGGGAGAGGTCGCCGCGCGCGATGGCCGTGGCCACGTCCGCGATGTTGCGGACCTGCGCCGTCAGGTTGTTGGCCATCGAGTTGACGCTGTCGGTGAGGTCCTTCCACGTGCCGGCCACGCCGAGCACGTTGGCCTGACCTCCAAGGCGGCCTTCCGATCCGACCTCGCGCGCCACGCGCGTCACTTCGCCGGCGAACGCGTTGAGCTGGTCCACCATCGTGTTGATGGTGTCCTTGATCTGCAGGATCTCGCCGCGGACATCGACCGTGATCTTCTGTGAGAGGTCGCCCTTGGCGATCGACGTCGCCACCTTGGAAACGTCGCGCAGCTGCACGGTGAGGTTGCCAGCCATGGCATTCACCGAGTCGGTGAGGTCTTTCCAGGTTCCGGCAACGCCGGACACCTGCGCCTGCCCGCCCAACTTCCCTTCCGTGCCGACTTCGCGCGCCACGCGGGTGACTTCCGCCGCGAAGGCGTTGAGCTGGTCGACCATCGTGTTGATGGTGTTCTTCAGCTCGAGGATCTCGCCTTTGACATCGACGGTGATCTTGCGCGACAGGTCGCCGCGGGCGACGGCCGTTGTCACTTCCGCGATGTTGCGCACTTGCGTAGTGAGGTTGGCGGCGAGCAGGTTGACGTTGTCGGTCAGGTCTTTCCACGTGCCGGCGACGCCCGGCACTTCGGCTTGTCCACCCAACTTGCCTTCGGTGCCGACCTCGCGCGCCACGCGCGTCACTTCACCGGCGAACGCGTTGAGCTGATCGACCATCGTGTTCAGCGTCTGCTTCAACTGCAGGATCTCGCCGCTGACATCGACCGTGATCTTCTTCGACAGGTCGCCGCTGGCGATCGCGGTTGCCACTTCCGCGATGTTGCGCACCTGCGCGGTCAGGTTGTTCGCCATCGAGTTGACGCTGTCAGTGAGGTCTTTCCACGTGCCCGCGACACCAAGCACGTTGGCCTGGCCGCCGAGGCGTCCCTCGGTGCCGACCTCGCGCGCCACGCGCGTCACCTCGCCGGCAAACGCGTTGAGCTGGTCGACCATCGTGTTGATGGTTTCCTTCAGCAGCAGAATTTCGCCACTGACGTTGACCGTAATCTTCTTGGAGAGGTCGCCGCCAGCGATGGCCGTCGCCACTTCGGCGATGTTGCGCACCTGCGCGGTCAGGTTGCTCGCCATGAAGTTGACGTTGTCGGTCAGGTCCTTCCAGGTGCCCGCGACACCCGAGACCTGTGCCTGCCCACCGAGCTTACCGTCGGTGCCGACCTCGCGCGCCACGCGCGTGACTTCGCCGGC
>Ga0207645_10001154_pt1 | contig 21835 bp, 16 predicted proteins | sample KBSM53metaG_FD_184331 | JGI IMG/M metagenome (GOLD analysis project Ga0207645, IMG submission 184331) | Miscanthus rhizosphere microbial communities from Kellogg Biological Station, Michigan, USA - KBS M5-3 metaG (SPAdes) (version 2) | ecosystem: Host-associated > Plants > Roots > Rhizosphere >...
ACACGCGCGACGCCGGCGGGCTCGACCTCCTGATCAACAATGCCGGCGTCGCCGTGGCCGGGCTCGTCGAAGTCACCTCGGCCGAGGACTGGCGCTGGGCAGTGGAGATCAATCTGCTCGGCGTAGTCAACGGGTGTCGCGCCGCCGTTCCGCTGATGCGCAGGCAAAGATCGGGTGCGATTCTCAATATCGCGAGTTCCGCGGGGTTCGCCGCCGCGCCGCAGATGGGAGCGTACAACGCGAGCAAGGCGGGCGTGATCGCGCTCACGGAGACGCTCGCGGCGGAGCTGGACGGATCGGGCGTGCAGGTGTCGGTGGCGATGCCCGGCTTCTTCCGCACGGGGCTGCTCGAAACGATGCGCGCACCGGCCGAAGAAAGCGCGATGGCGCGACGCCTGATGGCGGGTTCGGCGTACGACGCTGCGGACGCGGCCCGAGCGATCCTCGCTGCGACCTCGCAGGGCCGCCTTTATATCGTCTGGCCGAAGGAATACGTCTGGCTGTGGCGCATCAAGCGGTTCTTTCCGATGCGCTTTCTCAGGCTCGTGCAGCGTATGCGGGCACGACAGTCCGCGCGGGCGGCGCATCCACGGCGAGGATGAATCGCGTGTAGATCTCGGGCAGCCGCTCGAGCACGTAGTCGCGTCCCTCGATCTCGCTGTCGGCGATCGCGCGCTTCAAGACCGGAAGCGTCAGCGCCTCGATTGCGGAGCTGGCGACCGGCCCGTAGCTCAGGTGCCAGGGCTCGACGCCGGCACCGCCGCGGTCCAGGTCGTAGGGCCGATGAAATCCGAATCGGTGCATGTTGTCGTTGAGCCATGATGTCAGGCGCGAGAAGACTCCGCCCTGCGCGTATTCCGCCGGCATGAGCTGCACCTGGTAGCCTGGCGGCATCGCCGCGGCGTCGATCACGTCGATATCGGTGCCCCAGTGATGACGGCTGCCGCCCGGCACGGCCGACCAGCACAGGATTGCATCGACCAGCTCGGGCTCGCGGAGCGTCGCATGATCGAGCAGGCGCCCGGAGCGGTCATACAGCGGACGCTCGCCGCGCCACTTTCGATTCCAGAGCCCCACCTGCCGATCGAAGTCGCGGAAACTGGAGACCGGGACAAGGTCGATGCCCTCGCGCGCTGCCGCGTCGCGCATCGCGAGCAGCGAGGCGACCACCGCGAAATGCAGCGCGCAGCGCGGTTGCTCGAGATCGATGATGTGGCTTCGGGCGCGCCCGGTCAGCTCGAGTTCGTTCATTCAGTCCTCTGGCACCCGCAATATACCGCAGCGTCCCCGCCGCCCACGGAGGTCACAGCAAGACCCACAAAGGTGGCAGCAAAACCCACGGTGCCGGCGGATCGAGCCATTTCTGCTGCTTTAATGGAAAAATCTGCGCAGCCGCGGTCACCGACTGCCGTTATGATAGTGGTTGGGATCAGGACAACGGGTTCATGAGCCCGCTCATCGCGGTCCCGGAAGCCCACATGCAAGGCAAGAGCCTCAAGACGCGTTATGTCCTCACGGTGCTGGTCGTGGGCATCCTGCTCACCGCGTCCGTGGCGCTGGCGCTGTATTTCGAGGGGCGGCTCACCCTCGTCATCGGCGTCGGTCTAGCACTGTCGCTGCTCGCGGCCGGGATCACCGCGGCCCTGCTCGCGCGTATCGATCGCGCGATGATCGCGATGATCACCGGAGCCGACCGCATCGGTCGGGGACGGCACACCGAGCCGCTTCCGCGCAGCGGCGTGCCCGAGATGCGGGCCCTCGAGGACGCGCTCGACCGGATGCGCGATGAGCTGACCCGCACGACGATCTCGCGCGATTACCTCGAGACACTCCTCAACAGCATGGGCGATGCGGTGCTGGTGGCCTCGGCGGAGGGTCACATCCGCACCACCAATGCCGCCGCGCAGCGGCTGTTCGACCGCACACCCGGCGAGCTCGAGGGGGTCGACTTCGGCTCGCTGATCGCACCGGAGCACCTGGCGGCGTTCAGCGTCGCGAAAATCCTCGAGGCGCCCGGTGAGACGGTGGTGCGCACGGGCCGGGGGCAGACCATCCCGGCGGCGGTGAGCGCCTCAGTGATCTCGAGCGCCGACCCCGGCTTCCAGGGGCACATCTTCGTCCTGCGCGACATCACGGACCGCAAGCGGGCCGAACGACGCATCCGCTATCTCGCGCGCTTCGACGCGCTCACGAAGATCCCCAACCGCATGCAGTTGCAGCATCTGCTGCAGCAGGCGATCGCGCGCGCAACGCGCCAGGGGCGCGGGCTGGTGCTGCTGTACATCGACCTCGACAACTTCAAGGACATCAACGACACGTTCGGTCACGAAGCGGGCGACCGCATCCTCGAAACCATGAGCGAGCGGCTGTCGCGCGCCCTGCCGCCCGAAGCGGTGTTCGGCCGCCATGCGGGCGATGAGTTCGCGATCTTCACCGAGAGCGGCGACGACGCGGAGGAGCGCCACGAGCAGGCGAGTTCGCTCGCGCGGTTGGTGCTGGGAGAGATCGCGCGCCCGCTGCACATCGGCGACCACGAGATGGAGATCACGGCCAGCATCGGCATCGCGACCTGCCCGGAGCACGCGGACAACGTCATCGATCTGATACGCAACGCGGATGCGGCGATGTACCACGCCAAGCGGGCCGGTCGTAACTGTCATGTGCACTACGCGCCGGAGATGAACGCCGCCGCGGTCGAGCGGCTCATGCTCAAGAGCAAGCTGCGACGCGCGCTCGACCGCAACGAGTTCTTCGTCCGCTACCAGCCCAAGGTGGATCTTGCGAGCGGCCGCGTAGTGGGTGCCGAAGCGCTGCTGCGCTGGCGTCTGCCTGGCCACGGCGACATCGCACCGGCGCAGTTCATCCCGCTGGCGGAGGAATCGCGCCTCATCCTCGACATCGGCGCGTGGGTGCTGAACCAGGTGTGCAGCGACTACGCCGTGTGGCAGAAGAGCGTCGCGGATCCCGGCCGTGTGGCGATCAACCTGTCGCTCAAGGAACTGAGCCAGGCGAGCTTCATCCCCCACTGCCGATCGGTGTTCGAGGAGCACGGCGTCTCGCCCTCGCGCGTCGAGCTCGAGATCACCGAGACCACCCTGATGCTGGATGCCGCGAAGACGCTGCCGCTGCTCGACGAGCTGCGGGCCATGGGCGTACACCTGTCGATCGACGACTTCGGCACCGGCTACTCGAGCCTGAGCGCGCTGCAGCAGTTCCCGATCGGCGCGCTCAAGATCGACCAGTCCTTCGTGCGCACCGCCGCGGGCGACCCGGATGACGCCACGATCGTCCGAACCATTATCGAGATGGGCCGCAGTCTCGGTCTGCAGGTCGTGGCCGAGGGCATCGAAACGGACGAGCAGCGGGAGTTCCTCGTGCGCAGCGGCTGTCAGTTCGGCCAGGGCCGGTTGTTCGGCGACCCGATCGCATCCGACGATTTCCTCGAGATGATGGTGCGTCAGGCGACCGGGCGGCACCCGGTACTGCGGCTACCGGCCTGATCCGGCCGCGGTAGCTGCTCGCCGCTCGGCCTGGCTGCTGCTCGCCGTCGCTCGGCCCGGGTGTCTCGCTGGGCCGGTTACCACGATCGAGGGTCGTTGCAGGGCTAGATAGGGTGCCCCGCACACGGTGTCACGCACGCCGCATCGGCAGCAGTGTCGCGGAGTCGTTGCAGAGTCATGACTACGGAGTGCTCCGCGACGTCTACCTGCGGCCGCTCGAGCGTGCTCGCGGCCCACGAGACACCCGGTCCAAACGTGGGCTCGCCCACGCCACGGTAATGCGGCTCGCCGAGGCCACTGCGAGCCACGAGCCGGCGCGTGGACGGGGTGGTATCCCAGCCGCGAAACACGCCTCCGTCCCAGCAGTTGGACGTCGCGGACCACTCTGAGCGAAAGACTGCCCCGACGATTCCGCGATACGACCGACCGTCCGGTGAACGGCGACAAGGTGTGCGGGGCACCGAGCTTCAGCGCTGCAACGACCCTCGATCGTGGTACGCGGCTGCGGATACCACGCGGCCGCACGCCGGCGAACGGCCACTAGGGCCGGGCGCCGACAACAAGCAAGCGGCGAGTCAGCACCGAGGGCAGCCGCGCTCAGGTAGCTGCGCTGCGCGTCGCGGCAACGATCGAGGAGATCACCTGACGCGTGGCCGAGTCAAAGGCGGACATCACATCGGCACGCCGATCTGCTTCTGCGGCTACCGAGGCTGTCGCCGGGAAGCTCGCAAGCCGCGTACCGCGCCGCCCGTCCAGCAGGGTCACCTGCATCGCGACCCTTACCACCGGCGGGCCCTGTCCGTTGCTCTCCGCCTCGAAGCGTCGCAGCTCGATCTCGAGCTGGTAATCGCTCGGCACCCGGCTCGGCACCGAGACCACGGTCGCGAACCGACCATCGGCTGCGAGCGCCTGGACCAGTAGATGCTGCAGCATCAGCGGTGCCGGCTCCGCCCAGCGCACACCGGCGTAGTAGTCGAAGCGCGTCGCCGGGCCCGCGACGGCGATACGCTCGGTGTCGAGCGAAACGGGAGCCCGCGGACGGCCCACCGCGAGCGCGCGCGGCAGCGCCGCGCCAGCGTCAGTGGTCTCCGGCATCGTCAGCCGGAACACCTCGGGTTCCTCGCGCTTCGACTCGAGTGCGGATCCCACGCAGCCCTGGCACATCGCGACCGCGGCGAGCAACACGATCATCCGAATCATTGCGGAAGCTCCACGCCCGTATCCTGCCGCTCGCGCAACAGCGCAGACGGATTCTCGCGCAGCTGTCTCGCGAGCGCGCGCACCTCGGCACTGGTGTCGCGGACCTCGAGGAGCAGCTGTTGCAGATCGGCGCCGCCGGAGCCTGCGAACTGGGACAGCGCGCCTTCGTTACCCGAAACGATGCGCTCGATGCTCGCGGCCGTATTGGACAATCGCTCCGCTGCCGAGCGCACGCTGCCGAGCGTCGTCGCAAAGTCGGGCCGCGACTCGTCGACCACTGCGCGCAGCTGCTGCGAAAGCGCCCTTACCTCGACCGCGGTCCCCTGCAGTTCGGTTGCAAGCGTCGAGGCGTTGCGCGACAGCGCCGGCAGCTCCGCGGTCGCCTCGCGGATGCTGGCGAGCGAAGCCCGCACAGCATCGATGTTTTCCTGGCTGAGCACTCTCTCGACGCGCTCCATCACCTTGGCGGCGCGTCCGACCGCGTCCGGCAGCCGCTCCATGAACGCCTCGATGTCGCCCTTGCGGGAACGAATCACGGGATAGCGGTCGCCCTGTACCAGGGGGGTGGAAGCGGTGCGCCGAGGATCCTCCCGCAGATCGATGAAGAGCAGACCGGTCAGACCCAGCAGCCCAAGCCGCGCCTCGGTCGCGCCCGAGATCGGCGCGGTCGCATCGATCTGGACAACACCCTTTACGCGCCTCGGATTGTCGGGGTCGACCTGCAGTCGCTCGACGCGGCCCACGTCGACGCCAAGGTAGCGGACCGGGCTGCCCTCCGCGAGCCCGCTCACCGTGCCGAAGAAGTGGATTTCGTAGCGCGCATATTCGCGCCGGTCGCTGGCGTCGGAGTACCACCAGACGAAGCCGAACGCGAGGACGATCGTCGCGATCGCGAACAGGCCTACGACGGCGTAGCGGGCCTCACGCTCCAACGCTTCCTCCCGCCCCGGCTTCCCGCTGGCCACGCGGGCCGTGGAAGTATTCGCGTATCCAGGGATGCTCGTGATTCTTTATGCGCGGCAGCGTATCCACGATCACCCTGCGGTCGACCAGCACGGCCACACGGTCGCATGTCCTCGACAGGGTGTCCAGATCGTGCGTCACCATCACGATCGTGAGCTCGAGCGTGCGGCGTAAGTAGAGCACCAGCTCGTCGAACTCGGATGCCGCGATCGGATCCAGCCCGGCAGTCGGCTCGTCGAGAAAGAGCAGCACGGGGTCGAGCGCGATTGCGCGAGCGACCGCGACGCGTTTCACCATGCCGCCCGAGAGCTGTGCGGGAAACTTCGCCGCAGTATCGAAGGGCAAGCCGACCATCCGCAGCCGCAGCCTGACCAGCGCTGCGTAGTCCTCCTCCTCGAGATCCATCGCCTCGGCGACCGGGAGCGTCAGGTTCTCGGCTACGGAAAGCGAGGAAAAAAGTGCACCCTGCTGGAACGCCACGCCGTAACGACGCTTGACCTCGCGCAGTTCCGCGGGCGTCATGGAGGTGACGTCGCGACCCTCGACTTCCACGGTCCCGGCGTCGGGGCGACGAAGTCCGAGTATGGTGCGCAGCAGCACCGACTTGCCGCTGCCCGACCCACCCACGATGCCGAAGATCTCGCCCTTGTGCACCTCGAGGCTCACGCCGTCGTGCACGACCTGCGCACCGAAGCGATTGACCACGCCGCGGACCGCGACGACTGTCTCCACGGAGCTCAAAAGTCGATCTCGAGGAAGAAGATCGCGAACACCGCGTCGGCGAAGATGACCAGAAAGATCGACTGCACGACCGCGACCGTCGTCAGCCGGCCGAGCTCGCGCGACGATTCGCGCACCTGCAGCCCGCGCATCGTGCCGGTTAACGCGATAAGCACGCCGAAGACGGGCGCCTTGATCAGGCCGGCCCAGAACGTCGTATCGCTGAGGGCGGAGTCGAGCCGCGCCACGAACTGCGACCAGGGCAGGTCTATCAGCAGGCCGGTGAGCAGCGCACCGCCGGCGAGTCCCATCGCGTCCGCGACGATCGTGAGCAGCGGCATCGCGATCACCAGGCCGAGCACACGTGGCAGCACCAGCACCTCGAAGGGATCGAGTCCCAGCGACTCGAGTGCATCCACCTCGTCGTTGAGTTTCATCACGCCGAGCTCCGCGGCGTACGCGCTCCCGGTGCGCCCCGCGACCATGATCGCCGTGAGCAGCACCCCGAGCTCGCGCAGCACACCGATGGCCACGAGATCGACCGTGAAGATCTCGGCGCCGAACGGCCGCAGCTGCTGCGAACCGATGTACGCGAGGATGATGCTGATCAGGAACGCGATCACCGCGACGACGGGGATCGCCTGAACACCCGTTTCGTAGGCATGGCGCACGACCGACGGAAGCCGCAGCCGCCGCATGCTCATCCAGGCCGTCCCCGCCGTGACGACCGTGCGGCCCCCGAAGCCGAGTGCGGTGACGGTGCTCGCTAGCCGGGTGTCGATCGTCCTGCCGAAGCGGATCAGCCAGCGCTCCTTCGGCGGTGTGGCTGCCGGGGGCCCGGCGTCGGGCAGCTCATCGAAGAACGCGAAGTGACCAGGCGGCTTGCCTTCAATCGTGACCTTCCCGCCGGCGGCGCGCGCCTCGTCGAGCGCCGCACGAAGAAGCCACGCGGGCCCGATATCGAACTCGTCCGCGCGTGTAAGGTCGATCTGCAGCACGCCGGGCGCTGCGGCGCGTACCTTGGCGAGCGCTTCGCTGAGCACCGGCAGATCCGCCATGCGGCAATCGCCGGCAAGCCGGAGCCGGCCCGCCGCCGCATCGGTTTCAGCGACGAGCGCCATGCAGGGCCGGCACGGGAATCCCGGTCATCATCGGAATGCTAGCATCGGCCCGGGTCCGGGGTGGGGAGCGATGAGCGGCGAATTCCTGACGCAGATGCTGGTCCTGCTGGCGGGTTCCTTGCTGGTGCTCGCCCTTGTGCGCCGTTTCTCGCTGCCGCCGATCCTGGGCTACCTGGTCGTCGGGATGCTGCTCGGGCCGCACGCGTTCGGCGTGCTCGACGATGACGAGTCGATCCGCACGCTGGCGGACGTCGGCGTGGTGTTCCTGGTATTCACCCTCGGGCTCGAGTTCTCCTTCGCGCGCATGGTCGCGATGAAGTCCGAGGTGCTCGGCGTCGGTGGCCTGCAGGTCCTGCTCACCACCGTGGTGGTAGGTGCCGCCGCCTGGGCGCTCGGCGCCACGCTGCCGGTCGCGATCGTGCTGGGGGGCGCGGTCGCCATGTCCTCCACCGCTATCGTCATGCGCCAGCTCGGCGATCAGCTCGAGCTCGGGCGGACGCATTCCCGGCTCGCGCTCGGTATCGTGCTGTTCCAGGACCTGGCCTTCGCGCCGCTGCTCGCGCTCGCGACCTCGGTCGCAATCGCGGACGACGTGCTGTCCGCGAGCTGGCTCGTCGGGATGGTCGTGCGCGCGGTGCTCGCACTCGTGATCGTGCTGGCCGCCGGCCGCTGGCTGCTGCGGCCGCTGTTCCACGAGTCTGCGCGGCACCGCAGCACCGAGATCTTCACCCTCACGGTGATGTTCGTGGTGCTCGCCGGCGCCTGGGCGACCCACGCGCTCGGGCTGTCGATGGCGATCGGTGCGTTCCTCGCGGGCATGCTGCTCGCGGAGACCGAGTTCCGCTACCAGACCGAGGCGGTCATCAAGCCCTTCCAGGACATCCTGCTCGGGCTCTTCTTCGTCTTCGTCGGGATGATGCTCGACCTGCGGCTCCTGGTGACCCAGCTGCCGTTGGTGCTGCTGCTGCTCGCGGCGCTGCTCGTGGTCAAGGCGGCGATCGTCGCTGCGATCGTGCGCGCCTTCATCCACAACACCTGGAAGGCGCTTCGCACCGGGATCACGGTGTGCATGGGCGGCGAGCTCGGCTTCGCGCTGCTCACGGTGCTGTTGAACGGCCGGCTGGTGCCGACGGAGCTCGTGCAGCCGCTGCTGACGGCGGTGGTGCTGTCGATGCTGGTCGGTCCGCTCCTGGTGCGTTACAACGGGCGAATCGCCGACCGCCTGCTCGGCCGCGAATCCACGCTGCCCTCCGACGGCGTGTTCGAAACCGTCGCGACGCGCGAGATCGCAAAGCGCGAGCACGTGATCATCTGCGGGTTCGGCCGGGTCGGGCAGAACCTCGCGCGTGTGCTGGAGAAGCGCGGTTTCGAATTCATCGCGCTCGACCTGGATCCGTTCCGCGTCAGGGACGCACGGCAGGCCGGCGACCCGGTCGTGTACGGCGACGCCACGCAGGTCGACGTGCTGCGGGCCCTCGGTCTCGACCACGCGAGCGTGGTCGTCATCTCGGTCGACGCGCTGGGACCCGCGCTCGGGATCGTGCGCGCGGTGCGCCAGCTGCGCCCGAATGTGCCCGTGCTTGTGCGCACCGAGGATGACAGCGGTCTCGAGCAGCTGCAGGCGGCCGGCGCGACCGAGGTCGTGCCGGAAATCTTCGAGACTGCGCTCTCGATCGTTTCGCACGTGCTGCTCTTCCTGGACGTGCCCCCGGAGGAGGTCGCCGAGACGACCGAGGACATCCGCCATGATCGCTACGCCCTGCTGCGCAGCGTCTTCCGCCGGCGTGATGCGCTCGACCCCGATCCTCAGCACGCACTCTTGCGCCAGCATCTGCGAACCGTGACCTTGCCGCCGGCCGCGTATGGCGTTGGCCGCACGTTAAAGGACCTGGGATTCGATAGCGGCAATGTCGCGGTCAACGCAGTGCGGCGGGATGGGATCGTCGGCCGCGACCCCGACCCGACGACCCTCCTCCGCGAGGGCGACGTTGTCGTGCTCTTCGGCACCGCCGAGGACCTGGAACGTGCGGAGTCCCGCCTTCTCATGGGCTGATGATGGGATAAGCCCAACAGGCGCACGAAGTGCGCTCCCTGCCAATCCTGCTCACATCGACGACGGCGATCGGTGGACTACTGCCGCTCGCGGTCCAGGGTTCGGGACTCAGCCGGCTGGTCACGCCGGTGATGTACAAGATGCTGCCGCCGGCGGTGCTGCGAAGGCCGATGCAAGCGACGCCGGTGCCGGCCCTAGCGCGGGTTGCGCCGCCTCAGGCGCCGGACTTGCGCTTGAGGCTCGCCCCTCGCAGCAGCTCGGCGGGGTCGAGACCGAGTCGGTCGATGGTGGCGAGCACGCGCGGCCACTCCTGCTCGAGGAAGCGCTGGCGTTCGCCACGCATGAGCTGCCCGCGGCTGCCCTCGGTAACGAACATACCCCGGCCCCGCCGCTTCTCGACGAGCCCCTCGTCCACGAGCTGCTGGTATCCCTTGAGTACGGTGAGCGGGTTCAAGGTGAACTCCGCTGCGACACTCCGGACCGATGGCAGCGCATCACCGTCGGTGAGCTGACCCTCCAGGATCATGGCGACTACCTTGTCGCGAAGCTGCCGATAAATGGGCTGGCTGTCGTTCCAGGTAGGATCCATGCGGCCGGGCGCTCCGGTGCGTCGCTGCACTACTGTAGCAGAACACCCGGACCCCATTGCCCGGGGAGGTGGTCATTGCTCGCAGTACGCGGCGCTTACATCCCTGCCGATCGGTGTACTGACACGGGGCGCCAGTGACTCCGAAGCGATCATCACACCCGCCAGAACCCAGATTGCCCAGGCCAAGGCGGCCGCTGCGAGTTTGCTTGCCGAGCGCATCGTCGTGCCCTCGATTCAGCCATCCCTATTGGTGTTGTAGTGAACTACAACACCACACGGAAATCAAGCACTTTTTCGTGACCCGCCTCCCATTCCCAGGCGCTGCGGTCGACGGCCGGGGCGCTGCTAGTATCTGCGCCTCGCCGGGGCGGGTGCCGGCCCGGTGGGGTCGCCTATGACCGGCCTTGGAGAAAGCCATGAAAACTCCCGTCAACGTCGCGATCACCGGTGCCGCGGGCCAGATCGGCTATGCCCTCGCCTTCCGCGTGGCATCCGGCCAGATGCTCGGGCCTGACCAGCCGGTCAACCTGCAGCTGCTCGAAATCACCGCGGCGCTCCCCGCGCTCTCGGGCGTTGTCATGGAGCTGAACGACTGCGCCTTCCCGACCCTGAACCGCGTTGTCGCGACCGATGATGCCCGCGCGGCCTTTCAGGATTGCCATGTGGCACTCCTGGTGGGTGCGCGACCACGCGGGCCCGGGATGGAGCGCAAGGACCTGCTGCTCGCCAATGCGCAGATCTTCTCGGCCCAGGGCAAGGCGCTCGATGCCGTCGCGGACCGCGGCGTGCGCGTGCTGGTGGTCGGTAATCCGGCCAATACGAACGCGCTGATCGCGATGAAGAATGCCCCGGCCCTGGCGCCCGGGAACTTCACGGCCATGGTGCGGCTCGATCACAACCGTGCGCTGTCGCAGCTCGCCGAGAAGACCGGCTCGCACGTGACGAAGCTCAAGCGGCTGACGGTATGGGGGAACCACTCCTCGACCCAGTACCCGGATCTTCACCACGCGACCGTGGATGGCAAACCGGCGCTCTCGCTGGTCGACCAGGCCTGGTATCGGGAGCAGTTCATCCCGGTCGTGCAGCAGCGCGGCGCCGCGATCATCAAGGCGCGCGGCGCGTCCTCCGCCGCATCGGCAGCCTCCTCCGCGATCGACCATATCCGCGACTGGGTGCTGGGCACGCCCGAAGGTGACTGGGTCAGCATGGCGGTGCCGGCGGACGGCAGCTACGGTATCCCCGCCGGCGTCATTTACGGCTTTCCAGTCACCTGTGCGAACGGCAGCTACCAGATCGTGCAGGGACTGGCGATCAACGAATTCAGCCGCGGCCGCATGGGTGCAACGCACCGTGAGCTCACCGAGGAGCGCGATGGCGTCAGGGAGCTGCTCTAGGTCACGGTGCCATCGACCGCACCGGCGGGTTTTGACGCACCGCAGCAAATCTGCGGTATAGTCGATTCGGACCCTGATGTAGTCCGATGGACCCGAGGATTACCACGATGTTGGCATTGCTCTGGTTCCTGCTCGTCGTCGCGGGCGCGCTCGTGCTTGCCTATCAGAGGGTGTCGCTCCGGACCGCGACGATTGCCGCCGGGGCCGCGCTTGCCGCCTACAGTGTTGTCGGCGACGGGCCGCTCGGCTGGATGCTCCTGCTGTGGCTCGGCTTCGCCGGGCTGGTGGCGCTAAACGTCGATCCACTTCGCAAGCGCTGGATCACGCGACCATTCCTGCTCACCTACCGCCGGCTGTTGCCCACGATGTCGGACACCGAGCGGGAAGCACTGGAAGCGGGGACCGTGTGGTGGGATGGCGAGCTTTTTACGGGCGAGCCCGCCTGGTCGAAGCTCGCCGGCGCGCAGCCGCCGCGTCTTTCGGCTGAGGAACAGGCGTTCCTCGACGGCCCGTGCGAGGAGCTCTGCCGCATGCTCGACGACTGGGACATCACCCATGTCAGAGCCGACCTGCCACCGCAGGTCTGGGAGTTTCTCAAGAGGAAGGGCTTCTTCGCGATGATCATCCCGAAGAAATACGGCGGCCTCGAGTTCTCCGCGTATGCGCATTCGTGCGTGCTGGTGAAGATCGCGAGCCGAAGCGGAGTCTGCTCCTCGACCGTGGCCGTGCCGAACTCGCTCGGACCCGGCGAACTTCTGCTCCACTACGGGACCGAGGAGCAGAAGAACCACTACCTGCCGCGGCTCGCGCGCGGCGAGGACATCCCGTGCTTCGCACTCACGGCGCCTCGCGCCGGCTCCGACGCGGCATCCATCCCCGACACCGGCGTCGTCTGCCGCGGCAATTACGAGGGTCGCGAGGTGATCGGGATCAGGCTCGATTTCTCGAAGCGCTACATCACTCTCGCGCCGGTCGCCACCGTGATAGGCCTCGCGTTCCGCCTGCAGGACCCCGACAAGCTGCTGGGCGGCGAGCAGACGGACTACGGGATCACCTGTGCGCTGATCCCGCGCGCCACGCCCGGTGTCACGGTCGGGCGGCGTCATTTCCCGCTCAACGTCCCGTTCCAGAACGGTCCAGTGTCGGGGAAGGACGTGTTCGTGCCGCTCGACAGCATCATCGGCGGGCCGAAGATGGCCGGCCAGGGCTGGCGCATGCTGGTCGAGCAGCTCTCGGTCGGCCGCTGTATCTCGCTGCCGTCGAACTCGACCGGCGGATCGAAGGCCGGCATTTATGCCTCGAGTGCGTACGCCCGGATCCGCCGCCAGTTCAACCAGCCGGTAGGGCGGTTCGAGGGGGTCGAAGCTGCGCTCGCGCGCATGGCCGGTTCGACATACATCATGGACGCCGCGCGCTCGGTAACGATCGCGGCGATCGACGGTGGCGAGCGGCCGGCGGTCCCGGCCGCAATTCTCAAATATCACTGCACCGAGCTCGGCCGCCAGGTCGCAAACGACGCGATGGACGTGCATGGGGGCAAGGGCATCATGCTCGGGCCGAAGAATTACCTCGGCCGCGGCTACCAGATCGTGCCCGTCGCGATCACGGTCGAGGGCGCCAACATCCTGACGCGCAGCCTGATCATCTTCGGCCAGGGCGCGATCCGCTGTCATCCGTTCGTGCTGCGCGAGATGAACGCGGCGAAGCTCAAGGACAAGGCAAAGAGCCTCGACGAGTTCGACGACGCGCTCTTTGGCCACATCGGCTATACGCTCTCGAACGCGGCGCGCTCCTTCGTGATGGCCGCGACGCTCGCGCGGTTTTCGCCGGTGCCTGAGTCGGGCGCCACGCGGCGTTACTACCAGCACATCAACAAGTTCAGCGCGCAGTTCGCGTTCGCGACCGACATGGCGATGCTCACGCTGGGCGGTTATCTCAAGCAGAAGGAGCACCTGTCGGCGCGGCTGGGCGACGTGCTGTCGGCGCTGTACCTGGCGTCGATGGTGCTCAAGCATTACCAGAACCAGGGACGTCCCGAGGCCGACCTGCCGCTGGTCGAATGGAGCTGCCGTACATTGCTGTACCGCGCACAGGAGCAGATGCACGGATTCCTGCGCAACTTCCCGAACCGCTGGGTCGCGGCGCTGATGCGGATTGTGATCTTCCCGCGCGGGCGGACGTATTTCGCGCCCAGCGATCGTCTCGGACGGGCAATCGTCGAGCAGCTCATGGTGCCAAGCGAGGCACGCGAGCGCCTGTCCGCGGGAATCTATAAGACGATCGAGCCTTCCAACCCCGTCGGCCTGCTGCAGGAGGCCCTGGTGCTCGCGCAGAGCGCCGAGCCGCTCGAGAAGCGCATCCGCGTCGAGGGCGTCAAGACCGGACGGATCACGGCGACGGACTTTCCTGCACAGATCGAGGAAGCGCTCGCGCTCGGCCTGCTGAATGCGAGCGAGGCCGGGCTGCTGCGCGACTACGACCGCAAGGTGATGGAGCTCATCCACGTCGACGATTTCGATGCGGGCGACCTCGCTGCCGCATCGCACACGGAAGCGACGCACCCGTCCTGGCGGCAGATCGCCTGAGCGGGGATCCATACTTACGGTGATCCGGGCCAGGCGGTACTCTTGCCGCCGTGGTCCGGCTGACAGAGAACGCAGGCGTCATCTACGAGGTCAACCTCGAAGCGGATGCCGCGATCGAGGCCGCGTTCGACACGTGGCTGCGCGATCACATCGCGGATATGCTGCAGCTGCCCGGCTTCCGCGCGGCCGAGATCCTGGGTGACCGGTCAGCGCCCGCCGGCAGGATCCGCCGGACGGTCCAGTATCGGCTCGCCGACCAGGCATCGCTCGACACGTATCTCGCCGTGCACGCGCCGCGGATGCGCGCGCGCGGTGCTGAGCTGTTCGGCGATCGCTACGCCGCCGATCGACGGATCCTCGCGCATCGCGAGGATTTCATCAGCGGCGCGGTGTCCACTGAAAACTGCCTGAACTGCGGCGAGGTGCTCACCGGCCAGCACTGCTCGCACTGCGGGCAGCGCTCCAAGGTGCAGGTGATCTCGCTCTGGGGACTCATCAAGGACTTTCTCGGCGACGTCTTCGACTGGGACTCGCGCATCTGGCGAACGCTGCGCCCGCTGGCGTTCCGCCCGGGTCTGCTTACGCTGGAGTTCCTGCGCGGTCGTCGCGCGCACTACACGCCGCCATTCCGGATGTATCTGATCCTGAGCGTCGTGTTCTTCCTGATCGCGTCGATCTGGGATCCGGGCAAGGACCTCGATCTGCAGCTCGGCGACGGTGGTGCATCGCTCACGATCAACGACGATGCCGTTACCAGGCGCGGCGCCGTGACGAATGGAGGTGCAGACCGCGTGCACGTCGAGGTGTCACCGGACAAAGCGCCGGGCTCCGCCGATCCGCCGCCGCCGCCCCCGCCGGATCCGCCGGCCACTACATCTGAGGCCCCTGCGCCGCAGCAGGCCGCGCGCCCGGTCAACTCCGCCCGAGGCAAGCTGATCGAGAACATCGTGCGCCGTCTGCCCGAGGGTGAGCGGGACGGTGTCCGCGCCGAGCTCGACAAGGAGCTGGCCGAGGTGTCGCCGGAGCAGCTCGAGAAAGCGCAGAAGGTCATGGCGGACCCGTGCAGCGAGGAGAACATTCGCATCGACGTCGGCTTTCTCAACAAGTACGAGCCGCGGCTGCGGCAGGCGTGCAACAAGATCGCGTCCGACACGCAGTCCTTCGGCCGGGCGCTCTGGGAGAACCTCCCCAAGATGATGTTCATGTTCCTGCCGCTGATCGCGCTGGTGATGGCCGTCCTGTACCTGGGCTCCGGGCGATACTACGTGGAGCACCTGCTGTTCTTCCTGCACTACCACGCGTTCTTCTTCCTGGCCGGAATTGTGGTGCTGCTGCTCGACCGTCTCGGTGCGGCGACGGCGGGCGCGGTGTCCGGGTTCTTCGGCTCGGTCGAGCAGCTCGTCATTTTCGCGCTCGTGTTCTACGTTCCGATCTATCTCTTTCTCGCGATGCGCCGCGTCTACGGACAGGGACGGATCTGGACTGCGACGAAGTTCAGCGCACTTGTGATCTCCTACCTGGTGTGCCTCGTGCTGACTGGCGTTGGTTTGCTCTTCTACACCGCGCTCACGCTCTAGCGTGCGGACCGGACCTGAGCGCAGAGCCCGACGGAACGAAGATCCAACCTCCTGGTCGAACGACGAGAACAGCAACCAGGGCTCGCATGTCCGGGCGCATGGCAAGGGGCCGGTGCCGTGAGGGGCGGTGATGCTGACCATGCGCCGGGAATCTCTTGTGCGATGCGCCGCGGCGGTGCTGGTGCTAGGAGGCCACGCACTGCTGATCGTGCTGCTCCTGCGCAGCCATCCTCGGCCAGCCAAGGGCGACGCGAGTGTGCCGAGTCGGGGCACACTGGTAATGCTGGAGTTGCGGCGTCTGTCGGACGTGCCATCTACAGCGGCGCCCGAACACATGAGAGCCGGCGTGACAACGCCTCGTGCGCAGCTCCGCTTGCCTTCTGCACAACACGGTGCGCCTCCCGCGCCGGACACGGCGATCCAGGCGCTTCGCGTGAACCCGCCGATAGACTGGTATCGTGAAGCCGAGATCGTGGCGCGCGAGGCCGGTGCCCGGGTGCTCCCGCCCGCCAGAACTGATTGTGACGAAGTTCCGCGGCCCGGCTCGCTGCGACCGAAGTGTCGAAAGGACCCAGCCGAGTTTCTCTGGGACCCGGAGCCGAGGCGGTTTGGAATAGAAGGTGGCATCCCTTACGTTCGCGTGGGCCCTTGCGTCGTGGCGCTTATTGCTTTCGGTTGCGGGATCGGCAAGACCGACGCCAATGGCGAGCTGTTCAAGGATATGAGGCATCCGGATCGCCCGACGAGCTCGGTGCCGGACGTCAACGAGGGAAACCCGTAGCGCCAGGTGCGCGAGGGTCGCGTACGATGCCGCAGTCGGATCCGCGCTGGATACTGCACGTCGACATGGACGCGTTCTACGCGTCGGTCGAGCAGCGCGATGATCCTTCGCTCAGGGGTCGGCCGGTGATCGTGGGTGGCATCGGTCCGCGCGGCGTCGTTGCCGCCGCGAGCTACGAGGTGCGGAAGTTCGGTGTGCGCTCGGCGATGCCGATGCGCGAGGCGCTGAGCCGCTGCCCGGATGCGATCTGCGTCCGACCGCGGATGTCGCATTACCAGTCGGTGTCGCGGCAGATCTTCTTGGTGTTCTCAGCTTTCACGCCGCTCATCGAGGGCCTGTCGCTCGACGAAGCGTTTCTGGACGTGACGGCGAGCATCGCGGCCTTCGGTCCGGCCGATTCGATTGCGGCCGAGATCAAGCGGCGGGTCCTTGCGGAGACGGCACTCACCTGTTCGGTCGGCGTGGCACCGAACAAGCTCGTGGCGAAGATCGCGTCTGAGCTGAGAAAGCCCGATGGCCTGGTCGTGGTGCGGCCGGACGGGGTTACCGCGCTCCTCGATCCGCTGCCACTGCGACGGCTGTTCGGACTCGGCCCCAAGACTGCGCCGCGGGTCGAGGCGCTCGGCATCCGGACACTGGGCGAGCTCAGACATGCGAGTACCGAGGTGCTGAGGCCGGTCTTCGGTCGCTACGCCGAGCGCGTTCGAGAACGCGCTGCGGGGATCGACGATCGTCCCGTCGTACCCGATCTCGAGGAAGTCCAGATCAGCACCGAGGAGACTTTCGATACCGACATCGAGGACCACGCGCAGCTGCGATCGGAACTGATCCGCCTCGCGGATCGAAGCGGCGCCCGGTTGCGCGAGCGCGGCCTCGCCGCCTCATGCGTCACGGTCAAGATCCGGCGCGCAGACTTCACCACCTACACGCGCCAGCGGCATATCGCGCCGCCCACGCAGGAAACACAGGTGATCGCGCGCGTTGGCGTCGAGCTGCTCGATGCCTGGCTCGCGACCCAGCCGACATCCGCGCTGCGCCTGCTCGGCGTCGGCGTGAGTAAGCTCGCCCCCGCGATACAGCTCGATCTCTTCACTTCGCCCGAATCCGCGCACAACCAGCACCTCGATCGGGCGATGGATCGCATCCGCGGCCGGTTCGGCCGGTTCGCGGTGGCGCGTGCGAGCTCGCTGCCGGATGCGGGCGAGGACCGCGCGGACGACGAGTATCCGCGCAAACCCAGGAACTGAGCGGTCGTACGCTGGTCACAGAAGGCCCGGAAGGGCATCATTGGGCCCCGAAATGAGGCGCCGGATCGTTAGCTAACACCGCATGTACACGAGCTTTTTCGGCCTGCAGGAAAAGCCTTTCGCGATCACCCCCGATCCGCGCTATCTCTACCTGAGCGAGCGGCACGCGGAGGCGCTTGCGCACCTGCTGTACGGCATCAACGAGGCGGGCGGCTTTATCCAGCTCACGGGCGAGGTGGGCACGGGCAAGACGACGATCATCCGCAGCCTCCTGGAGCAGCTCCCGGCGAACGCCGACGTTGCGCTGATCCTGAACCCGCGGGTCACACCTGCCGAATTCCTGCTCACCATCTGCGAAGAGCTGCGCATCCCGGTGCCCGAACCCGGCCGCGGCAGCGTCAAGCTCCTGATGGACCTGATCGGCCGCCGACTGCTCGACACCCACGCGCGCGGACGGCGCGTGGTGTTGATCGTCGACGAGGCGCAGAACCTGAGTGCGCACACCCTCGAGCAGGTGCGGCTGCTCACCAATCTCGAGACGGCGACGACCAAGCTGCTGCAGATCATCCTGATCGGTCAGCCCGAGCTGCGGGATCTCCTCGCACGGCCGGAACTGCGCCAGCTCGCGCAGCGCATCACCGCCCGGTATCACCTCAACCCGCTGTCCTCGGAGGAAACCGCGGGCTACATCAAGCACCGCATGCGCGTCGCCGGCGCCACCGCCGAGGCGTTCACACCGGCCTCGCTCGCCGAGGTTCACCGGCTCTCGGGCGGCGTGCCGCGAATCATCAACGTGATCTGCGATCGCGCGCTGCTCGGCGCATTCACGCACGAGGACCACCGCGTGAGCGGCAAGCTGGTACGCGATGCTGCGACGCAGGTCTACGGCCGGCCGATGCCGGCGCCCTGGCTGCGCTGGGCGATCATTGGCTCAATCGCGGCAGCGCTCGCGCTCGTGGCCGCAGGCCTCTGGTCCCTGCTCGCGAGTCGACCCCCGGCCTCAACCGACGCAACGGCCGCCGAGGCGGCTCCGGTCGCTTCGAACCAGATCGCCCGGGCGGAAACGACGGAGGCACCGCCGCCAGCGCCGCCGTCCTTCGACGAGGTACTTGCCCGACACGGCAATGACACCACCACCGAGGCTGCGCTCGGCAAGCTGTTTGCGTCCTGGGGCGCAACCTACGATCCGAGCGGCGGCCGAGGCTGTGACCAGGCTGCGCACCAGGGTCTCGAATGCCTGTTCCAGAAGGGCTCGTGGGCCCAGCTTCGAACCCTCAACCGCCCGGCGATACTTACGCTCACCGACGACATTGGTCGCACCCACCAGGTGCTCCTCACCAGCCTCGGCGAGGAGACGGCCACCATCGACCTGGGCGGAGAATCGCGTCCTGTGTCCATCGCGGGGATGTCGCGCTACTGGTTCGGTGATTTCCTGCTCCTGTGGCGTCCACCGCTCGCCGTCGCGAAGGCGCTCGCGCCTGGCATGCGCGGCGCCGACGTGCGCTGGCTGCGGGAGAATCTGCGCGTCGCGCAGGGCCTGCCCGCCGCGCCCGCCGGCAGTGATTTCTACGACGAGGACCTCGCGCGCCTGGTACAGGATTTCCAGCGCCAGCACCGGCTCAACATCGACGGCGTCGCCGGTGTGCAGACACAGATCGTGCTCGACACGGTGGTGAACGCGACCGGCTCGCCGACCATCGTGGCGCAGATTTCCGGAGGCTGAGGATGTCATTCATTCTGGACGCGCTGCGCAAGTCCGAGCACGAACGCCAGCGTCAGGGCGGCCCGGGACTGGCCGAAGTCGCGGTTGCAGTTCCCAAGACGAAGACCAGTGTCTGGGCCACGGCGGCCGTGGCGCTGCTGGTCGCGAATCTGATCGCGGTCGGCGTACTGATGCTGCGCCGCGGACGCACGCCGGATACCGCGGATGCTGCGAGCATCGCCGTCGCCACCCGATCACCGGCCGCCTCGCAGTCACCCGCCGCACGCACCAACACTCCAGCCGCGAGCGAGGCCGCGGAAACCGCGACGGTGCCCTCACCGGCGCCCGCTACGTCAGCGCCGCTCGCACGCGAGCCGGCCGGGAGTGTGCCGCCGATGCTGCAACCAGCCGATGCGACCGCGCCGGTCGCCGGCACGCGCAATCCGCTCGAGGACGAGATCGGGTATGGGGCCATGCCCGCGGATCCGGTGCTCGCCGAGCGCGGCGCCTCCGTACCCGCCGGACCGCCGGCGGTGACCGAGTACGCGACGCGGCCGGGCTCGGTGACCTACGAAGCGTCGTCCGGCGGCGGGCCGGCTGCCGAGCTGCCCACGATCGACGACGTCGCGCTGCAGGGCGGCGTGCCCGAGATGCACATCGATCTACACGTGTACTCGGCCAATCCGCAGGAGCGGTTCGTCTTCGTGAATAAACGCAAATACCGCGAGGGCGAGACACTCCAGGAAGGACCGCGCGTCGATGAGATCACCCGCGACGGGGTGGTTCTGAGCCAGCACGGACGACGATTCATCCTGCCGCGGCAGTAAAGGCCGCGAGGCCCAAGGCACGCGCGACGCAACAGACTTGTCCGCCGCTGTAATCGCCGCCGAGACTCTCGATGGCCTGCGCCTAAGCCGCGCGTTCAGGGTGGGCATCCGGCAGTTGCTGTCGCGGCAGGAGCACCTGAACAAGATCAACGTCTACCCCGTCCCTGACGGCGACACCGGCACCAATCTCGCGATCACGTTGGGCGCGGTGCTGGGCGTCCTGCAGCGCACGCCGGATGCGCATGCCGGCAACACGCTCACCCGAATCGCAGATGCCGCGCTCGACGGCGCGCGTGGCAATTCGGGCGCAATCCTCGCGCAGTTCCTGCTGGGACTGGGCGACAAGCTGGGCCACCTTGCTCTGCTGACTCCGGCGAACCTGGCCGAAGGGGCGGTCGGCGGCGCCGCTTATGCGCGCGAAAGTCTGTCCGAGCCGCGTGACGGCACGATTCTCTCGGTACTGACCGATTTCGCGCAGGCAGCGCATGCCGCCGCAGCGGGCGCAACCGAGTTCCGACCTGTGCTCGATCGCGCCATGCGAGCGGCGCAGGACTCGCTCGCTCGCACTACCGAGCAACTCGAGGCGTTGCGTAGGGCCAACGTGGTCGACGCGGGCGCTCAAGGATTCGTCGAGCTCGCCAGCGGTTTTGCCGACTACATCGCGAGTGGCAGCAACGCCGAGCCCGATCCCTGCAATGCCGGCGTGATCGATGCCAGCAGCGTCGAGACCGCCGGCAGCGAGCTGGCTCTCGAGTACCGCTGGTGCACCGAGTGCGTCGTGAGCGGAGCGAACGTCGATCGCCGCCGGCTGCGCGAGTCGCTTTCCACCCACGGCGCCAGCCTGGTCGTCGCCGGGCTCGCGCACAAGGCGCGAGTGCACATCCACGCCAACGACCCGACCGAGGTGTTCAGGGTCGCCGGGCAGTTTGGCCAGGTTTCGGGCGAGAAGGCCGACGACATGCACCGCCAGCAACGCGCGGCGCATGCAAAAAACCGGCGTGTCGCGATCGTCACCGATTCCGCCGCCGACATCCCCGAGGACGAGATGGACCGGCTCGACATCCACATGGTGCCGGCGCGGGTGCACTTAGGTGATCGAAGCTATCTCGACAAGGTCGGCATCACCGCGGAGGAGTTCTTCGATGAGATCGAGCGTGGCGCATATCACCCGAAGACCTCGCAGCCTCCGCCTGGCGATTTCCGGCGGCGCTTCGAGTTCCTCGCGTCGCACTACGACTCGGTGCTGTCGATCAACCTTTCGCGCCGGGTGAGCGGCACCCTCGCGGCGGCTGAATCCGCGGCGGCGCGCACCAGCACCCACGGCGAGGTGCAGGTCATCGACAGCCTGAACGCCTCGGCGGGTCAGGGGCTGGTCGTCCTCCACGTGGCCGAGCTTGCGGAGACAGGCGCGGGGTTGACCGAGGTCGCGGCGGCCGCACGCAACATCCTGCACGCCACTTACACCTTCGGCCTGATGGGCTCGCTCGAGTACGCGGTTCGCGGCGGCCGCGTCCCGCGCTGGGTCAAGCGCGTCGCGGACGCACTGCGCCTGATGCCGGTACTGGGCAACGACGCG
>Ga0207645_10001157_pt1 | contig 21815 bp, 19 predicted proteins | sample KBSM53metaG_FD_184331 | JGI IMG/M metagenome (GOLD analysis project Ga0207645, IMG submission 184331) | Miscanthus rhizosphere microbial communities from Kellogg Biological Station, Michigan, USA - KBS M5-3 metaG (SPAdes) (version 2) | ecosystem: Host-associated > Plants > Roots > Rhizosphere >...
CGGGGGACAGGGAATGGGGGCTTAGGCCAGATTCATCTTCCTCAAAAGGGCCTTAAACCTCGGCTCCTCCCTCAATGACGCAAACAAGAACGACCCCTTCACCCCAAAAATCCCACCCGACCTCGCCTCGTACGCCTGCTCCAGGCAATCCATCGCCCGATCGTACTCGCCGAGTCCGGTATAGACATAGGCCAGGTGATAGGGCGAGACGAATTGCTTGGCCGACAGCGCCTCGAGATTGCGCAGGATCTCCCTGGCTTCGTCAGTCTCTCCGGTTCGCGCCAGGGCCTGGCCGAGCTGCGCCCGGTAGAGCGTGCTATCAGGGGAGAGGAGCACCGCATAGCGCAGTGAGGCGATTCCCTGCTCCGGCTTCCCCGTGAGCAGGTAGACCCACCCCTGCGTGGCGTGCGCCAGGGCGAGATGGGGATCAAGCTCGAGGCACGCGGTGATGGCGCGGGTTGCTTCGTCGAACCGGCCAGCCCTCATGTACGTGGTCGCGATGTCCATGCGGTGCGTCACCGGGTCGAGCTCGTGCGCCCGTTCCTGAGCCGCGATGGCCTCGTCGTAGCGTTCCAGAGAAGACAGCATGAGGCCGTAGGAGTCGTACGCGACGCCGCTGTTCGGGTTCAACTCGATCGCCCGTTGGTATTCCGCCTCGGCGCCGACCCAATCGTAGTCGCAGGACATCATGAGATGGGCCTGCACCGCATGCGCGTCGGGAAGCTCGGGGTCGAGCTCCAGTGCCTTGGCCACCGCGGCCTTCGCCTTTCGAAACGCCTCCTCCGGCGGGAGTGACCCCGCCACTCCAATCCCGATCTCGGTGTAGAGGTACCCCAGGTCGGCGTATGCCAGCGCGTAGTTCGTGTCTCTGGCGATCGCCTGCTCGTAGTGCTTGATGGCCTGGACAAACCCTTCGTTGGTCCATCGGGCCAGGCAATGCCTCCCCATCAGATAGAACTGGTAGGCCTGCACATCGTCGGTGGGCTGTTTCTTGATCCTGGTCTTCTCTTCAGGAGAGAGCTCCGCCTCGAGCGCTCCCGCGATCCGCAGCGCGACGTCGCTCTGAATCGCGAAGATGTCGGTCAGATCCCGATCATAGGTCTCGGCCCAGAGGTGGCGGTCGGTTTCCGCGTCGATCAGCTGGGCGACGATCCGCACTCGATTCCCTGCCCGCCTGATACTCCCCTCGAGCAGGGTCCCCGCATCCAGCCTCGCCCCGATCTCCTTGAGGCTCAGCTCCCGTTTCTTGAACGGCATCACCGAGGTGTGGGAGATCACCTTGAGCGAGCGGATCTTCGCCAGCTGGGCGATCACGTCCTCGGTGATCCCGTCGGCGAAGAACTCGTTCTCCGGATCGGCGCTGAAGTTGAGGAACGGGAGAACCGCAACCGAGGGAGACTTGATAGTGACCGGCGCAGTGAGTGCGGCGACCATGGCGGCACCGCTCGGGAAGCGATCGGCGGGGACGTTGGCGAGGGCCTTCCTGATTGTCGCGTCCACCGACGCCGACACCGCTGGTCTCAAGCGGCGAATCGAGGGGGCGGGATCGGTGAATCGCTTGGCGATCACCGCCTGCGCCGTGGGCCCGGTGAAGGGCGCCTCGCCCGCCAGCATTTCATAGAGCATGACGCCCAGGCCGTAGATGTCGCTGCGACCGTCGAGCATCCTCTCGCCGGCGGCCTGTTCCGGACTCATGTAGGACGGCGTCCCGACCATGACGCCCGACCTGGTCAGCCGCTTTTCCGGCAGCGCGGCGGCGTCGAGAGCGATGCCGAAGTCGGTGACCATCGCCTGGCCTTCGTTAAGCAGGATGTTCTCCGGCTTGATATCGCGGTGGATCAGGCCCAGGGCATGGGCATGATCCAGCGCCGAGGCGACCTGGCGAATGATCCCCATCGCGTCGTCCACCGTGAGCTGCTTCTCCCGGAGCAGCTTATGCCGCAGCGATTCGCCCCGGACGTAGGGCATGACATAGAAAAGGAGCCTCTGAGCTCCCACGCTCTCGCTTTCCTCGGCATGCTCCAGGAGCACATCACCCGAATCGTAGAGCGGCAGAATGTGGGGATGGGTCAGTCCCGCCACCACCTCGATCTCGCGGGCAAACCGCTCAGCACCGAGCAGCATGCCCAGCTCCGGCCGCAGCACTTTGATCGCCACCTTGCGGCGGTGCTTGAGGTCGTCGGCGAGGTAGACCGTGGCCATCCCTCCCTGGCCGATTTCGCGCTCGATTGCGTAGCGGCCAGAGAGGGCGGTGGCGAGACGGGAGAGCTGGGAGTCAGTTGTCAGGGGACGGGGTCAGGTCTCAGGTGTGCGGTGTCAGGGCAGAGGGAGGAGAATACAGCGGAAAGGGGGAACGGGGAACAGGACCTAACCGGCTGTCCCCCTTTGTACCTAACCCCCTGTCCCCCTTCCCTATTGGGAAGGGGGGACGCGTCGTGAGCAATCTGCCAGGAGAGTGAATTCCAGCGCCAACGGTGAAAGGCAGGCATCGGGATTCCCCTCGCTGTGCTCGGGGCAGGCTCTCGCTGCCGCTCGGAATGACAGCTATCACCGATCACTGACCTCGAAACCCAACGCTGCCGTCCCCCCTCCCTACGGGGGCCGGGAACAGGGGGTTAGGTAGGATTGGGGACAGGGGGTGAGGTCAGGGCTGGACTAACCCCAGCCAACGCATAAGGATCAGGGTGGGGCTCCGGGAGGAATCCGCGGGCTCGGTCGTAGCGTTATTAGGTGCTACCACACAGGAGAACCGACAGTGAACGAGCAGAATAGAACGGCCCCTTCCGCCGCCGTGGCAGGGCAGACCGAGGTCGCCGTGTTAGCAGGGGGGTGTTTCTGGGGCGTCGAGGACATCCTGCGAGACGTCCCCGGCGTGATCGACACCGACGTCGGCTATACCGGCGGCTGGTTGGAGAATCCGACCTACGACGACACCCACGACAGCAAGTCGGGGCACGCCGAGGCGATTCGGGTGACGTTCGATCCTTCAGTGCTGAGCTATGAGGAGCTGCTGGAGAAGTGGTTCTTCCGGCTGCACGACCCGACCACGCTCAATCGCCAGGGCAACGACGTGGGAACCCAATACCGCTCCGCAATCTTTCCGCAGAATGCCGAGCAGAGAGAAATCGCGGAGCGGGTGAAGGCGAGCGTCGCGGCGTCGGGCAAGTGGAAGAAGCCGGTCACGACGAGTATCGAGGCAGCCTCCACCTGGTACAGCGCGGAACAGTACCATCAGGATTACCTGCGCAAGCACCCGGGCGGGTACAGCTGCCATTTCATGAGGGACTGAAAGCGGGAGACGGGAGAGGGGAGAAGGGAGACGGGAAAAACGTAGAATTGGGTTGTCATTCCGAGCGAAGCGAGGAATCCAGATGCCCGCCCGTCATGGCGTTCCAGGCATTTGGATTCCTCGGTCGCGTTGCTCCCTCGGAATGACAACTCCACTCCCAGCCTCACCTCTCTCGCCGTCTTCCGTCTTCCGTCTCCCGTCTCCCTCCGTCTACGGTTTCACGGCGCGCAACACGATCGCATGCGCCCCAAACGACTCCGCGACCTTCCGCGTCTCGGCACTGGAACTACCGGCGAAGTAATCGCTGCGACTCAAGACCTCGAGATTCCGCAGCCCCGTCTCATGCATGCCAGCGAGGTAGGTCTCCTCGCTGGTCGCTCCTACGATGCACTCGGCCCAAAGCTCCGGATTCGCGCGACACGCTTCCGATGGCAGCGACTTCACCACGATATCGGCCATCTGGAGGCGGCCACCCGGTCGCAGCACCCGGGCAATCTCCCGAATGGCGCGAGTCTTGTCGGGCACCAGGTTGATGACGCCGTTCGTCGTCACCACGTCTACTGACGCATCGGGCAGCGGAATCGACTCGGCATTCCCCGCGAGGATCTCCAGGTTGTCCGCCTTCGCAATTCCGGCGTTCACCTTCAGCTTGTCCCGCATCGCCTCGGTCAGGTCGAGGCCGATCACTCGCCCACTGGGCCCCACCAGACGCGCCGCGATGAGCGTGTCAGTGCCCGAGCCGGATCCCACATCGAGCACTACGTCGCCGGGCCGGATCACCTGCGCCGCGAATGGATAGCCTACGCCGGCGAAGGACTCGACCGCAGTCTTCGGCAACGTCTCCAGTTGCATCGCCGGGTATCCGACGAACTCGCACGCCTTGCGTCCGGTCGGAAAGTGAAATTCCCGGTTGCACTCGATCGCCACCTCGGTGTACATCCGGCGTACCGCGTCCAGAATTGCCGATCTCTGGTTCGACAGAATCGCGACCATCGATTCCTCCTCAACCGTCAGTGATGCTTCGGCACAGTGTCAGCCGAAAGTGTGAAAGATTGGAGCAAGCGGCGAACCCGCTGCTCTAACCCGACGGGGACCTCATCCTTGCCAAGCTTTCTGAGCTCGGACTTGAGCCGGCGCTCGAACTCGGCCCGGGAATAGCAGCTGCGACAGAACTCCAGGTGTCGCTCGACGTTCTGCTGCACGTCGCCGGCCAGCTCATCGTCCAGGTACGCGGCGAGAGAGCGAATCGCTTTCTCGCAGGTCATCATATTCAGGTTATCCATGCGAACTCGGCCTCCTCTCCGGAGATTCGCTGCGAAGACCAGCGTCGCAGGCGTGTTCCCATAGCGCTCGCTGTAACAGGCCCCGACCACGCGCGAGCCGCGACCGGACCGTCCCGATCGGGACACAGAGGGACTCCGCGATCTCGCCGTACGACTGCCCTTCGACATCGGCCATCAGTACAACCAATCGGAACGGCTCCGGGAGAACTCCAATTGCGCGAACGAGATCCTCTCGCAGCAGCCGGTCCAGGAATTCCTGCTCCGGTGTGCTCCACCATAGCAGGAACGGTTGGTGGAGCCGCTCGTACAGCGAAAAATCTTCGTCCACCTCGAGCGCCTCGTGAGGATGATCTCCCTCGGAACGGCGCTGGCTTAGAAACAGATTGGTGAGAATGCGAATGACCCAACCAGTGAAGCGCTCGCGCTCCTTGAGCGTCGCTCGATTGACCCACGCCCGGGTAATCGCCTCGGCGACCAAATCTTCGGCATCCTCCCGGTTCCTGGTGAGCCGCCGGGCGGTGCCCACCAGCTCCGGCAGCACGTTCAGCACCGCCTGCTCGAACCACGCACACTCGGCCGACCGTTCGTTCATCCTAGGGTGACCGCTTCCGTGGATCGTTTGTCGGATTGGTGAGTAACCATCGCATGGGAAGCTCCTACTGTACCGACTCGGAAGCCCGTGAATAGTTCCCGGAACCCTGAAAAGCGGGAGACGGGAGACGGGAGAAGGGAGACGGGAGAAGGGAGAGGGGAGACGGGACAGAGGTGAGGTTGGCAGCGGAGCTGTCATTCCGAGGGAGCAACGCGACCGAGGAATCCCAATGCCTGGAACGCCATGACGGGCTGGCATCTGGATTCCTCGCTTCGCTCGGAATGACAACCCCGTCTCCCGTCTCCCGTCTCCCGTCAGACCCTACAGCCCGGCAAACCAGGGATATCCCTGATCCTCCCAGTAACCCCCGGGCCGATCCCGGGTGAAGGTCATCGCGGTGAGATACTTAGTCAGCTTGTAGCCCAGCTTGATCGGTGAGTAGAGCCGGAGGGGCGCGCCGTGGTTTATCATGAGGGGCTGGTCGTTCCAGGCGTAAGCCAGGATCGTCTGCGGATGCATCGCGCTCGCCAGATCCCACCCGTTGTAGTAACCGCTGTCGTAGGTGTCGAAGCGGATGTACCGGGCCTCCGGCGTGGGTTCCACCATCGCGGCGATCGACGAGAGTGGAACGCCGGTCCAGGTGCCGATCGCGGTCCAGCCTTCGACGCAATGGTGTTTGACTGTGTATGTCAGTCGCGGCAGCATCTGGATCATTGGAAGGGTCAGCCGGGTTGGCTTCCGGACCAGACCCTTTACTTCGAGCGCCCAGGCGTCGGGCCGCTCGAGGCCCGGGTAACCGCCGGTCTTGTTGAAAGTGATCGAATACGCCGGGAAGCGTTCCACGGCCGTGCGAGCGCTGATGGGGTATTCGCGCGCCAGCCGGTCTCCGGAGAGCCACACTTTCTCCCCCACCCAGTCGTTGACTCGGCTGAACGACCGCAGCTTGGACGAGAGCACCGGCCCCCCGTCCCAGCCGCACGCCGCAACGAGCCCTGCCGGACCAGCCACCAGTCCCAATCGCAGGAAGTCGCGCCGGTTGATCCCCTCGCGTGGCTCAGTCATGGCTCGGAAACCTTCCCCGGTACCAGCCGGTGATCATCGCCCGGAGCGACGGCGGATCGACCGCGAATACCAGGATCACATGGACCAGGGTGAATGCGACGAATACCCAGACCGTCACGAAGTGCCAATAGCGGGCAAGCTCATAGCCGCCGAATAGCGCGGTGAGCCAGGCGAGCTGCACCGGCTTGTAGATGGCGAACCCGCTCAGGGTGGCGACGACCCCGAGCAGCACGATACTCGTGTAGGCCAGCTTCTGGAGTGCGTTGTGCTTCCCCTGCGGGGGGTGCTCCCTCCGTAGGCGCAGGTAGTAGAGCTGCATCTGCCACGCGGATCGCAGGTCCCGGGGTCGGAACAGGAGAGACCGCCACTCGCCGGAGAGCGCGAGAAAGACCAGATAGACCAGGCCGGTGATCACGAACGGCCAGGCCAGGGCGAAGTGCCAATTGAGCCCGCCGGCAAGCCAGCCGCCGAGCCGAGCCCATTTGGGAAACCCGTGGCCGTCCCACGGATTGGCAAGCGGGTAGGGATCTCCTCGGGGCCCGAAATGGCTGTACGCCCCATAGATCTGGAGACCGCTCCCGATCATGCCGAGAAGGAGCGCGGCATTCAGCCAGTGGGTCAGCCGGACCAGGCCGTGGTGCCGCTTGGTTCCAGAGCTCGAAGCCGATGCGTCCGCCATGGCTAACAATATTGCTTTTCCCATCTCCCGTCTCCCTTCTCCTTTCTCCCTTCTCCCGTCTCCCGTCTCCTGAAGAGATCCTAACGCCACTTTCACATCCCCTTCTCCCCCTCCCCCACATCCTGGAGAGGCCGACTTCGTACCTGAATGCTCAGCCGGAGGATAGTACCATGCTCGCCGATTCCCTTACCGCCCAGCGCCCCGCCCGGACGTCCAATCCATCACTGCACAAGGGCTACGGCTTCTCCCCCGTCCGCCTCGCGCGAATGCACGACACGCTCGCCAGACATGTAGAACACGGGCACACGTCTGGTCTTGTAGCGCTGGTCAACCAGCGCGGGCGCGAGCACGTGGAGACGATTGGCACCATGGCGTTCGATAGCAACGTACCGATGCGGCGAGACACGATCTTCCGGCTCGCCTCCACGACGAAGCCTATCACCGCGGTCGGCGCCATGATCCTGGTCGAGGAATGCAGGCTCAGGCTCGACGATCCGGTTGACGAATGGCTGCCGGAACTGGCGGGTCGCCGGGTCCTCCGGACGATCGAGAGTCCGCTCGAGGACACCGTGCCGGCAAAGCGCCCGATCACGCTGCGCGACCTCCTCACGTTTCGGTCCGGCTACGGCGAGGTAGTCTTCCTCTCGCCCGGTTCTCCGCTTCAGCGGGCACTGGTTGAGGCACGCCTTCCCCTGAGCGAATGGCCCTTCAGCGGCACCTCCGATGAGTTCATGAGACGCTTGGGCAGCCTTCCGCTGGCGCACCAACCGGGCGAGCAATGGCTGTACCACATGAGCGCCGAGATCCTGGGCGTGCTCATTGCCCGGGTTTCGGGGAAGTCGCTGGGGACTTTTCTGCAGGAGCGCATCTTCGCTCCACTCGGGATGACCGACACCGGGTTCCAAGTCCCGGAATCGAAACTCGATCGGCTCCCTACCTGCTATGGCAGGGACATGACCACCGGCGAGCTCATCGTCCTGGACGAACCCCGTGCCGGCTACGCCGCGCGGCCGCCGGTCTTCGAATCCGGTGCCGGAGGGCTCGTTTCCACGGTGGATGATCTGCTCGCCTTCGGCCGGATGATGCTGCTGCACGGCGGCGGTGAGCGCATTCTTTCCCGGCCGGCGATCCAGTTGATGACCATGGATCACCTCACACCGGAACAGAAGGGGATCTCTCCCTTCTTCGAACACTTCTGGGACACTCGCGGCTGGGGACTCGGCATGGGTGTGATCACCGCTCGCAGCGACATTGGCGACGCACCGGGACGCTTCGGTTGGGATGGCGCCTTCGGTACCTCCTGGCATGTGGATCCGAAGGAGGGGCTGGTCGGTGTCCTCATGACCCAGCGCCGTCCAGACCGGCTCGCGATTTCTCCTGTCGCCCTCGACTTCTGGACCTCTGCGTACCAGTTGATCGAGTCCTGGTGAAGGAGGCTACCGTAAACCTACGTATCACAACCCGGTACTTCTCCCAATAGCGGCCTAGGCGGAGCGATCCCTACGTTCGGTTCAAGGAGGAGTGGACCGAATGCCGCTGGCCTGCGTCGGCCTCAGTCATCATACCGCACCGCTTGCCGTGCGCGAGCGACTCGCTTTTGGGAGGGAAGAGGTTCTTCTCGCCCTGGAGAAGGCGCGCGACAAAGAACTGCGGGCGGCCGGGGTCGCCGAGTTGACTCTGGTCTCGACCTGTAACCGAACCGAGCTTTATGCAGCGGCGCACAATCCCGCCGTCCGGTTCTCCGATGTTCCGGCCCTGCTTACCGATGTGCTGATCCGATTTGGTCAACTCCCGGCCGAAGACATCCGTCCTTCCTTATACACCCACGCGAGCACCCAGGCGTTGCGGCATCTCTGCGCCGTCGCCACGGGACTCGACTCGATGATCCTCGGCGAGTCCGAAGTACTGGGCCAGGTGGCGACCGCCCATGAGTGGGCGATGCAGGCCAACGCCTCGGGACCGATTCTGGAGGCAGCATTCCGGACCGCGGTGCGAGCGGGCCGGCGAGCCAGGGCCGAGACGGGGATCTGCCGCAATCCGATGAGCATCGCCTCGGAGGCGGTCCGGCTGGTACGTGAAATCGCGTCGGCGGCTTCCGCGGTATTGATCGTGGGAACCGGGGAACAGGCCCGGCTGCTGGGCACTCTTCTGCAAAGCAATGGTTTTACCAATCTCAGCGTCATCGGGCGCAACCCCGATCGCGCGAAGAGCCTGGTGCCGGCGATTGGTGCCCGTGCCCTGCCCTGGCAGGAGCTGGGCGAGGCGCTTCGCGCGACTGACATCGTTCTCACTTCGACCGCAGCACCACACGCGGTGATTGGTCGAGAGATGGTGGAATCGGCGCTCGAAGGCGGTCGGCGAAGTGATCTGACTTTTGTTGATCTGGCCTTGCCGCGCGATGTGGATCCCAAAGTCGGCGAACTCTCCGGAGTACGGCTGTACGACCTCGATACTCTGCAGCAGAGACTGAACGGAAATCTCGCCGACCGGCGCCGGGAGGTTCCACTGGTCGAAGCAATCATCGAAGAAGAAGTGACGCTGTTCGAAGCATGGCGACACGGAGCACAACTCAGGCCTGTCCTCACCGCCATGCACACCCTGGGCGAGGAGATTCGGCTTCAGGAGACTGAACGGGTTCTCCGCCGGCTCGATGCGAAGGACCCTGAGGTGCGCGAGGAGATCGAGGCGCTGTCCAAGGCGCTCGTAACCAAGCTGCTCCATGCTCCATCAACTCGGCTCCGCAACGAGATCGACCCCATCCGTTCCCGCTTGTACGTCGACACTCTTCGAGAACTCTTTGGCCTTCGCCTCTCCTCTCCGTCAGCCGACGCGGAAGCCTGACCCGGCATGACTTCGGTTGTCGGCGCCATCCGCTTGGGAACCCGTGCCTCCCGCCTGGCGCGGGTCCAGACCGATCTGGTCCGGAAGGCGCTCGCTCGACTGGATCCGACCGTCGAGTTCCGGAGTATCGAGATCACCACCGAAGGTGATCGCGACCTCCGCACCCCGCTGCCGGAAATTGGCGGAAAGGGCGTGTTCACCCAGGAGCTGGAGCAGGCACTCAAGGACGGCACGATCGACTTAGCGGTTCACTCGCTCAAGGATGTCCCGGTCGAACCGTCCCCCGGATTGACGCTCGCCGCGATCGGGATGCGGGAAGATCCCCGCGAAGTGTTGATCGCAGCGCAAGGCCGGACCCTCGCGACGCTTCCCGCCGGTGCCAGGGTCGCCACCTGCAGCACTCGGCGAGCCGCTCAACTCCTGGTCCACCGCCCTGATCTCCAACTCGCCCCGTTGCGCGGCAACGTGGACACTCGAGTCGCGAAGGCGCAGGCGGGAGAATTCGATGCGATCGTGATCGCCGCGGCCGGAGTCCACCGGTTGGGTCTCACCGCCGCCGTCACGGAATACCTGCCGCTCGAGATCATGCTGCCCGCCCCCGGGCAGGGTGCGCTGGCGGTTCAGTGCCGCGACGATGATTCCGCCATGCTCGAGTTGTTGCGCGGGTTGGAGGACACGGCAGCGCGCTGTGCCACCGATGCGGAGCGGGCATTCCTTGAAGGACTCGGTGGAGGCTGTGCCGCACCGATCGCGGCCTTCGGGGAGGTCGTCGGGGGTCGGTTACACCTGCGGGGCCTGGTTCTCTCGCTGGATGGCAGACGGCAAATCCGGCTCGCGGGCGAGGTCCGCTTGGCAGACGGACGCCAGCTCGGATTGACCCTCGCAGCCGAAGCGCTCGCCAAGGGCGCCGAGGAACTCCTCGCATGAGTGGTCTGGAAGGACGATCGGTGGTGATCACTCGATCCCGTGCGCAGGCGGAGCCTTTCGCCCAGGCGCTGTCGGCTCGAGGAGCGATTCCGATCCTCTTCCCGACGATCGAGATCCGGCCCGTGAACGATTGCTCCGCACTCGACGACGCGCTGACCCACCTGGACCAGTACGACTGGATCGTCTTCACCAGCGCCAACACGGTGAGCGCAGTCTGGAACCGGCTCAGAGCGCTCGGCCGAACGAATCTCGCCGGTGCCAGACGGATTGCCGCCGTCGGGCCTGCTACCGGAGCGGAACTGGTCGAGCGCGGTGCTGCGATCGATGCGGTACCGACGACTTTTCGCGGGGCCGCGATCGCGGACGCCTTGGGTCGCCTGGACGACCAGCGGGTCCTGCTCCCGCGAGCCGACATCGGTCGCGAAGAAACCGCCGAGGCACTTCGTGACGCGGGTGCCGTGGTGGATGAAGTCGTCGCCTACCAGACCGTGATGCCAGTGTCTGATCGCTTCGGCCTGACCGCGCTGCGCGCCGGGGTAGACGCGATCACGTTCACCTCTCCATCCACCGTGCACAACTTTGTTTCTCTCGTGGGACCCGATTCGCCCAAACTGCTGGCTCGAAGCGTCGTGGCCTGCATCGGACCGGTCACTGCGGCGGCCGTGACCGATCTGGGCCTGGCCCATCCGCTTCAAGCCCATCACTCCACATCCGAAGGGCTGATCGAGATTCTCGAGGCTCACTTCGCTCGACGCGCGGGGCGGTCATGATCACCCGGCCCCGCCGCTGGCGACTGACGCCGGCCCTTCGGACACTGGTCCGGGAAACGGCACTCCTCGCCGACGATCTCGTGGCTCCGCTCTTCGTGAGCGAGCGGATTGCTGCTCCGCAGCCGATCGCCTCCATGCCCGGCGTCCACCAATGGCCGATCAACCGAATCGCCGAAGAGGCCCGTTCGCTTGCGGCACTTGGCATCCGCTCGGTGCTGCTCTTCGGAATCCCGGCGCACAAGGATGCGGAAGGAAGCGGAGCCTATCCACCCGACGGCGTCGTCCAGAAAGCAGTGCGAGAAATCAAGAACGCGCTGCCGGAACTCGTCGTGATGACCGATGTGTGTCTCTGCGAGTACACCGATCACGGCCATTGCGGTCTGATCAACGGCCTGGCGGGACCGAAAGACCCGCGACTGCCCGAAGGGTACGTGCTCAATGACAGGACGCTCGAGATTCTCGGTCGCACCGCGGTCTCCCAGGCGGAAGCGGGAGCCGACGTAGTCGCACCCTCGGGAATGCTGGATGGAATGGTGGCCGCGATCCGCCGAGACCTGGACGCGGGCGGCTTCCACTCACTCCCGATTCTTTCCTATTCGGTGAAATACGCATCGGGCTTCTACGGCCCCTTCCGCGACGCCGCCGAAGGTGCACCCCGCTTCGGAGACCGCAGCACCCACCAGATGGATCCTTCCAACGTGCGGGAGGCGATGCGGGAACACGCCCTGGACGTTGCGGAAGGAGCGGACGGCCTGATGGTGAAGCCGGCGCTCGCCTACCTCGACGTGATCCGGGCGACGCGCGATCGCTTTCCCGATCTGCCGCTCGCGGCCTACAACGTCAGCGGCGAGTACTCCATGGTGAAGGCGGCCGCGGCAAATGGCTGGGTCGATGAGCGGCGGGTAGCGCTCGAAATCCTCACCGGCATCCGGCGCGCCGGCGCCGATCTCATCATTACCTATCACGCCCGCGACGCCGCCACCTGGCTCGCGGACTGACCCATCGGAGCATCGGAATGGCCGAGCAGACGCCCGAAACCCTGAACCACTTCGCCACCCTGTCGTTCACCGAGGACTACTGGAAGCTCCCCCAGGAGTCGCGTTGCGAGGTCCGCGAGGGTTTCCTGTCCCGTCTCAGACAATCGGTGGACGCGGTGCATCTCTACCAGTTGGCCGCGCTGGAGAGCCGCGGAGATCTGCTCACCTGGACCGCCTCCGCCTCGGCCTCACCCGACTCGAGTCGTTGTTTCTTCGCCGGATGGGCCTCCGCGCTCGCCCCAGCCCGCCGGTACCTGCGCAGCAGCGACGTGCTGTGGGGCTACACCCGGCCCTCACAGTACACCAAGAGCCGTTCGACTCAGGAGCTCGACCCGTTCGCACCGAATCGGGAGCCGTACTTGATCGTCTATCCCTTCGTGAAGACCCCGGAGTGGTACCTGCTCGATCGGGAGAAGCGCGGAGAGCTGATGGCCGGTCACATCAAGACCGGAACTCAGTACAAGGACATCACTCAGCTGCTGGTCTACTGCTTCGGGCTGCAGGACCAGGAGTTCATCGTCGCCTACGAGACGGAGGACATGCGCCGCTTCCTGGCCCTGGTCCAGGAGCTGAGGTCCACCGAGGTGCGGGTCTACACCGCGCGCGACTGGCCGCTGCACGCAGGAGTCTACCAGCCGGATGAGGAGGCTCTCGCCGCATGGCTGTGACCTCGACCGACACCGAAGCCCCGTTGCTGGCCGCGGCCGCGTGTCGCCCGACCGCGGTGACTCCTGTCTGGTTCATGCGCCAGGCTGGTCGGTACATGGCGGAGTATCGCGCGATCCGGGCTCATCATTCGGTACTCGAGATCTGCGCCCAGCCGGAGTTGGCGGCGGAGATCACCCTGCAACCGGTCCGAAAGCTGGGCGTGGACGCCGCGATCCTGTTCGCCGACATCCTGCTGCCGCTGGTGCCGATGGGCCTCGACCTGGAGTTCGCGAGCGGAGAAGGCCCGCTGATTCGGAATCCCCTGCGTCGTGCCGCGCAGGTGGACGCATTGCGCGAGGTCGCCGCGGAAACCGACCTGGCCGCAACACTCGAGACCATCAGGCTCGTGCGCCGGAACCTCGCCCCTGAAACCCCGCTGCTCGGATTCGCCGGTGCGCCGTTTACCGTCGCCACCTATGCGATCGAGGGCGGCCCGTCTCGCCATCTCCTGGAAAGCAAACGGATGATGTACGAGGCACCCGCGCTATGGCACCGCCTGCTCTCGAAGTTGACCGATGTGCTGGCCGATTTTCTCGTCGCCCAGGTGGCGGCCGGCGCTCAGGCCCTGCAGGTCTTCGACAGCTGGGCCGGCCAATTGAGTGAGGCGGACTACCGGGACTACGTCCTGCCCCATAGCCGCGCGCTCTTCGACCGTCTCGCGGATCTCAGTGTGCCCCGCATTCACTTCGGCGTTGGCACCGAGCATCTCCTCGAGACGATGACCGAAGCAGGCGGTGAGGTGTTGGGTCTCGACTGGCGCACCCCGCTCGACCGCGGCTGGCAGCGGATCGGCCACGAGCGTGCCGTGCAGGGAAACCTCGATCCGGTGGCTCTCTTTGCACCGCTCCCCGAATTGCGCACTCGAGTGAACGACATCATCCGGCGGGCGGATCGCCGGCCGGGACACATCTTCAATCTGGGCCACGGCATCCTGCCCGGAACGCCGGTGGATCGCGTTCGTGCTGTGGTTGATATGGTCCACGAGGCTACCGCCAAGGCCCGGTGAGCGATGCGTGCCTCGGTGGTCGTCGTCGGTGGTGGCATCAGCGGCCTCGCGGCCGCGACCCGATTGGTGGAACGGCTCGATCCGGCCAGCATCACCCTGATCGAGGCAGACTCCAGCCTCGGCGGAAAGATCCGAACCGAGCGGACCGGCGAGTTCATCCTGGAGAGCGGTCCTGACTGTTTCCTCGCGACAAAGCCCGCCGGCATCGAGCTCTGCCGGCGATTGGGACTCTCCGAGCGGCTGACCGGAACCAATCCCTCCACTCGCAAGAGCTTTGTAAAGCGCGGCGGTCGCCTCTACCCGCTGCCCGACGGAATCACCGGATTGGTCCCCTCCCGGCTCCTGCCGCTTCTCACCACCGGCATTCTCTCGCTGCCAGGCAGGATACGCGCGGGGCTCGAACTGTTAGTACCGCGCCGTCGCACCGCGCCGGAAGAGTCGGTGGCTGAATTCTCCCGCCGTCGTTTCGGTAGCGAGGCCTATGACTGGTTGATCGAGCCGCTGCTGAGTGGGATCTACGCCGGCGATGGAGAAACGCTGAGCCTGGAGGCCACTTTCCCGCAAATGCGGGAGACGGAATTGCGTGACGGCAGCCTGCTCAAGCCCTTGCTCCTGGGGCGGAACGGCGGGCCTGCTTCCTCCTCGCCAACTCGTACTGGCTTCGTCACGCTCAGGGGAGGGATGGGAGAACTGGTGGAGGCGCTCACCACGCGGATGGCCGGCACCTCGATCCTCCTCGGCACCAGAGTGAAGCGGCTGCGCGAAGCCGTGGTCGGCCGTGGCTACTGCGTTGAGCTGGCGGACGGGCGCACCATCGAGGCCGACACCGTCGTGTTGGCGACACCGGCGCACGCCAGTGCCGTCATCCTTGAATCGCTCAGCGCCGATCTGAGTGCGGCGCTTCGCACCATTCCATTCGTTTCCACAGCCACCATATCCCTCGCCTTTCCGTGGATGGCCTTTCCCACCTTGCCGCAAGGCTATGGCTACCTGAGCCCAAGGGCAGAGGGTGGGCCGCTGGTCGCCTGCACCTGGACCTCGAACAAATTCCCGGACCGCGCCCCACGGGACGCGGTGCTGGCGCGATGCTTCATCGGCCGGGCCGGCGCGGATGAAGTCGTGCAAGCGGGAGACAGCGTGTTGCTGGATCTCGCAATGGAGGAATTGCGCCGAAGCGCGGGAGTCACCGGATCGCCCCTGCTTTATCGCATAGCCCGCTGGCCAGCAGGCATGCCGCAGTACACTCTGGGCCACCGGCAACGGATCGAACGCATTGCCCATATGATCGCGGAGCATCCGGGTCTGCATCTGGCCGGCGCCTCGTTCCACGGGGTTGGAATTCCGGACTGCATCGCCTCCGGCTGGGCCGTCGCGGATACCATCGCCGCAACCGTGGGTGCCGCATGAGAAGCTCGGCGCGATCGGCTGCGCTCTTCGCCGAAGCGAAGACCCTGCTTCCAGGCGGGGTAGACTCGCCGGTGCGGGCTTTCCGGGCGGTCGGCGGCGACCCCTTGTTCATCGCGCGCGGTGAGGGGGCATGGCTGGAAGACGTGGATGGCTCTCTTTACGTGGACTACATGCTCTCGTGGGGTCCGCTGATCCTGGGGCATGCTCATCCCGCGATCACCGCAGCTCTGACTGCGGCCGTGTCGCGGGGAACCAGCTATGGCGCCCCGACTCCCCTCGAAGTCGAGCTGGCGAAGAAGGTCCAGCGCTTCTACCCCTCGATCGAGATGCTTCGCTTCGTCAACTCCGGGACCGAAGCGACGATGAGCGCGCTCCGAGTGGCGCGGGCCTTCACGCGGCGTGCGAAGATCGTGAAGTTCACCGGCTGCTACCACGGCCACGCCGACCTGCTGCTGGTCCAGGCCGGATCCGGTGTCGCCACACTCGGCCTGCCCGATTCGCCGGGAGTCCCGCCCGGGGCCGTGAGTGACACGCTGGTAGCGCCCTTCAACGACCTGGCCGCAGTCACCGAGATCTTCCGACAGCTCCCCGATCAGATCGCCGCCATCATCGTGGAGCCGGTGGCCGGCAACATGGGTGTCGTACCGCCCGTCACCGGTTTTCTCGCCGGACTGCGAGAAATTACCCGCGCCCATGGTGCGCTCCTGGTATTCGATGAAGTGATGTGCGGGTTTCGCGTGCACCCAGGAGGAGCGCAGGGGCTGTACGGCGTGGTCCCCGACCTGACGACGCTGGGAAAAGTCATCGGTGGAGGATTGCCCGTCGGGGCCTATGGCGGCCGCCGTGAAATCATGGAACTCGTAGCGCCGGCGGGGCCGGTGTACCAGGCAGGGACATTGTCGGGAAATCCGCTCGCAATGTCTGCGGGGATCGCCACTCTGACCGAACTGGAACGTCCAGGCGTCTGGGATCGAATTGCTACGGCGACCGAAGCTCTGGCTCACCGAATCGAAAGTCTGGCATCGAAGCGAGGAATTCCAGCGCTGGTGCAACGGGTGGGGACCATGCTTACGCTCTTCTTCACCGACCAGCCGGTCCACGATTGGGAGTCGGCCCGCCGCTGCGACACTGCCCGCTTCGGCCGGGTGTTCCGCCGGCTACTCGATCGCGGCGTCTACTGGGTGCCGTCCCAGTTCGAATCCGCCTTCCTGTCTACCGCACATGGCCAGATGGAACTCGGGCACACCGGCGAAGCATTCGAGGCGGCTCTCGACGAGGAGGCCCGGGAAGCCCGATGACTATTCACGGCGCGGCCTCGACCGAAGCATCTCTCTACGATGACGTGGCCCGGACTTACGATGCGGTGCTGGTCGTCTCATTCGGAGGGCCGGAAGGCCCCGACGATGTACTGCCCTTTCTCGAAAATGTGACTCGAGGCAGGCCGGTGCCGAGGGAGCGCCTGCTGGCAGTGGCGGAACACTACCAGCACTTCGGCGGCGTGAGTCCGATCAACGAGCAGAATCGCGCCTTGGTGGCTGCTCTTCAGCGCGAGCTGGCAAGCCACCCTCCAGGATTGCCGGTCTATCTGGGAAATCGCAACTGGCATCCCTATCTGACGGACACGATTCGGCAGATGCGAGACGATGGAGTGCGGCGGGCCCTGGCACTCGTGACCTCGGCCTTCGGTTGCTACTCCGGATGCCGGCAGTATCGCGAAGACGTCACCCGGGCGCTCGAGGCCGTCGGTCCCGGAGCACCCGATGTGGACAAGCTGAGGCTCTTCTTCAATCACCCGGGATTCGTCGAAGCGAACGCTGCCAATCTCAAGGACGCGCTGGATCAATTTCCGGCCGGCCGCCGCGCCTTGGTAAGGGTGATCTTCACCGCGCACAGCATTCCGATGGCCATGGCCCACGGCAGCGAATACGAACCCCAGCTGCTGGAGGCCAGCCGTCTCGTTGCGGAGGCAGCCGGCGCCATTTCCTGGGATCTCGTTTATCAAAGCCGCAGTGGACCACCTCACGTTCCGTGGCTTGAGCCGGATATTTGCGCGCATCTGGAGTCGCTCGCCGGCGGAGGCGTACAGGATGTGGTGATCCATCCGATCGGATTCCTGTCGGACCACATGGAAGTCCGGTACGACCTGGGCACGGAGAGCCGGGAGAAGGCCGAGGAGCTGGGGCTTACGCTGGTCCGGGCAAGGACGGTGGGAACGGCGCCGGTATTCGTCGCGATGCTCCGCGAGCTGATCCAGGAGCGAATGATGGAGCGGCCTGAACGTCGTGCACTGGGCACCCTCGGCCCCAGCCACGACATCTGTCCCCTCGACTGTTGCCTGGCCGGGCACCCGTCGTCGACAAGGAATTCTGTCATTGCGAGGGACCCCGAGCGGAGCGAGGGGGACCGAAGCAATCTCACCCGCTAACCCTACCAAGGCGCCTGACCAACGGTGACTCGCTAGGGACATCGGGAGAGATTGCTTCGGTCGCTGCGCGCCCTCGCAATGACAAACCTGTCCGCCTTGTCCGCCGGTCCGCCTGTTCTCCCCTGTTCCCGTCTCCCGTCTCCCGCCTCCCGCTCCTTGCGGTGATCCCCCCGCACCCGTAACCTCGAACTGTCACACAACAGACAAGGATTCGTGCCCATTTCTGCCAGGCGTCCCATCAAGGTGATCTTCCACCCTTCGGATTTTACCGAAGGCAGCGAAGTCGCCTTTGCTCACGCACTCAAAATCGCGCTCATCGCGAGGGCGGAGCTCGATATCCTCCATGTTTCGGAGAAGGACAAGGAAGGGTGGAGCGAGTTCCCCGGAGTGCGCCAGATGCTGGAGCGCTGGCGGGTGCTCCCACCCAACAGTCCCAAGAACGCCGTCGCCGCGGTCGGGCTCGGGGTGCGGAAGGTCGTGATGAAGGGGAAGGATCCGATTCATGCGGCCCAGCACTTTCTCGAGGAGAATCCAACGGATTTCGTGGTGCTCGCCGCGCATACCCAGAATGGGCGCATGCGCTGGGGCCGCGGGAAAGTGATGTCGCAACCGATCGCCAGCGCCTCGGACGCCGCAGCGCTGTTCGTTCCCTATGGGTCCGAAGGATTCGTCTCTCGCGCCAACGGGAACCCGTCGCTGAAGAACGTGCTGATTCCGGTCGACTCGTCGCCGAGCCCGGGCGCGGCGATCGAGGCGGCGCAGCGACTCACCTGGGCCCTCCAGTGTCCGGAGGTCACATTCACGCTGCTCCACGTCGGCAAGACCGGAGAAATGCCCTCCGTCAAAACCGAGGAGCAGGAGGGCTGGACCTGGCGGAAGCTGACCAAGGACGGCGAGGTCGTGGATACGATCCTCTCCACGGCCAAAGAGATCAGTGCCGACCTCATCGTGATGACGACGGCCGGGCGGGACGGGTTCCTCGACGGTCTACGCGGTTCGACTACGGAGCGGGTGCTGCGTGGCGGGATGGTGCCGGTGCTCGCAATCCCTGCGGCGATGGCGGTCCGGGGAGGATCGGTGGTGATGTAGGTGTCAGTGACAAGGTGTCAGGTGCAGGGCGTTCTGTCATTGCGAGGGCGCGCGTCACGCGCCCGAAGCAATCTCTCCCGGTGTCCCTACCACGAACCCGCTTTGAGCAGGCGCCGTTGCACGGCTAGCGGGTGAGATTGCTTCGGTCGCTGCGCGCCCTCGCAATGACAAACCCGTCCGCCTCGTCCGCCGGTTCCCCGGTTCCCCGGTTCCCTCGCGCTTTTCTCCAACTCCGGCCATTGCTCCTGCAACGCAAAGTTGTAGCTTGGATCTACCGATGGCCGTGTCAACCGAAGTCTAGACCGATTCCTCTGATCGAGAGAATCTATGGCTACGACAAAGAAGAAGAAGAAAAAGAAAAAGAAGTAAGCTGTCCCAGCAGAAAGCGCCCGGTCCGATTCAGGCCGGGCGCTTCTTTTTCCTCCCATTCCTCGCCAGCGCCCGCAGGCAGACCGCAAGCAGCCCCGCACTCACTTCTTTCATGACTTTCCGCATCTCGGGATAGGGAGGATGGAACGGGGTCGAGGCGTGGCTCCGGCCCCACTCGATGGTGTAGGCGATGAGCTTCCCCTTCCGGGAATCCACGAAGTGCCGACTGTAGGCGTAATCGTCTGAGGCACCGGCCGTCGGGTAGAGGCCCACCGACTGTTTCACCTGGTACTTCCTCCCCCGGACCAGTTTGATGGCCGCCGCCATGTGCCGACCCATGCGGATGGCTTCTTCCTCGTCTCTGGCCGGGATGTATTCACGATACCCCTCGTCGTGGATCTTGCCCCGCTTCCCGTCGTACGCCTTGTTCTGGAAACACATGTCCCGATCCCGGTACTGGTTGTCGTCGCTCCCCCAGCTGTGCAGGATCGTCTCACCGTAGCTGTGCAGATCCACGTAGTAGCGAATGTTGGGGAATCGATCCAGCAGCCACATCACGTTGCGGGTCTCGGGCTCCGAGGCGGCATGGGGACCGACGTAGGTCTCGTAGTCCCCTGGTTTGTGGGAGCTCTCGACCGTTTTCGGGGCAAAGTGCCGGTCGAAGCGCCAGAGGATCGGGAAATTCCGGTTGAGATCGACCCCGATCGACCGGTAGTCCTTTCCCCTGGGCGCAGGCCGCCGGTTCTTTCGCCAGAACGGGTGCCCATCCATGCTGAACCGCCGGCCGTCGGGATTCACCTGGGGGAGAAGCACGATGTCCATCGTCTCCACCAACCGGCGGACTCGAGCTGGGGAGACGACGTGCTTGCCCAGCCGAAAACCCTGCTTGTCCCGGTAGGCGCGGAGGAGCCGCACCGCGAAATAAACCAGGATATCGGGCCCGCCCCACTCCCGCCCGTGTACCGCGCCCAGGAAACAGACCGCCGGCCTCTTCTTCCCGTCGCCCTTCCCTATCCGGAGCGCATGAACTTGACGTTTTTCCCAGGTCAGGTTGGGTAACGGGATCCGCTCGCAGTACCCGGCGTGATTCTGCTCGCCGATCTCGAGCGCTCGCTCGACTTCATCCGCCGTGAGATAGCCGCCGCTCCAGATGACGTCGCCGTAGCGCCCCTTCTTGAGGCGCCGCTTCGCCGCGGCCTGCTCCTCTGCCACCCGCTCTCGGTCGTGCGGCCCCACATTCTCGAGCGGAGTAACACCGTAGCCCTGCTTCCTCAGCCATTCGACCTTTTCCGAGCGGACATACGCATCAACGGTGATGCCACTCTTGGTTTCCTTATAGCCGACGACGACGATCCGGAGCTTGGGACCCAGGGCGGTCAGGTGGCTGCGATTGCGTCCGGTGATGGCGACGTGGAGGATGGACATCTTGGCCTACCCAGCCGGAAAGCGGGAACAGGGAAAAGGGAACGGGAAGAGTGCGGGACAATTCACGACGAGTCAATCTTCAATCTCAATGTTCCTGGCCGCCTGGTCGCTTCACTCTCTCCCAACGGCTACCTTCCCCAAAGTCCCGTTCCCTATTCCCGGTTCCCTGTTCCCGCTGTTATTTGAACCGACCATGCTGACGACACGCAAACTCGGCACCCAAGGCCTCACCGTCTCGGCCATCGGCCTGGGATGCATGGGGATGAGCTACGCATACGGCACACCCGAAGAGCGCGACGAAGGTGAGTCTATCGCCACGCTCCACCGGTCTCTCGAACTCGGCTGCACCTTCCTCGACACGGCGGAGGCATATGGACCCTACGCCAACGAGGAGCTGATCGCACGCGCCCTCAAGAGCGTCAAAGGCGGGCGTGACCGTTGCGTCATTGCCACCAAGTTCGGTTTCAAGTTCGACGAAAAAGGCGGCATCGCCGGCATGGACAGTCGCCCTGAACACATTCGCGAGGTCGTCGAGGCCTCGCTACGGCGACTCCAGACCGATCGCATTGATCTGCTCTATCAGCACCGGGTAGACCCCACAGTTCCAATCGAAGACGTCGTCGGCGCGATGGCCGACCTGGTTCGCCAGGGGAAAGTCCGTTTCCTGGGGCTCTCAGAAGCCGGCGAGAAAACCATCCGCCGCGCTCACGCCGTGCACCCGATCTCCGCGTTGCAGAGTGAGTATTCGCTCTGGGAGCGCAACCTCGAGGCTAGTCTCATCCCGCTCTTGCGCGAGCTTGGCATCGGGCTGGTGGCATTCGCGCCGCTCGGACGCGGCTTCCTCACCGGCACCGTGAAGCGTGCCGAGGAATACTCAGAGGGTGACTATCGCCGCGGAGACCCGCG
>Ga0207645_10001159_pt1 | contig 21794 bp, 18 predicted proteins | sample KBSM53metaG_FD_184331 | JGI IMG/M metagenome (GOLD analysis project Ga0207645, IMG submission 184331) | Miscanthus rhizosphere microbial communities from Kellogg Biological Station, Michigan, USA - KBS M5-3 metaG (SPAdes) (version 2) | ecosystem: Host-associated > Plants > Roots > Rhizosphere >...
AATGGAGCCGGTATTCATGACTTTGTCAGAATCGGCCGCTGTGGCCGCTTCCATGGCAATTGACAAAAAGCAAACGGTTCAGCAGGTGGATGTAATGGAATTGAAGCAATTTCTTAGGACCGATCCTCTGCTGGACGGAAGCACTCCTGAGCTGGTCACAGACAACGACGACTCTGCGCATGTAACAATAACTGGAATTTGGACAAAAATGAATGCTGGCGGATATGGCCCATCCTTTTTACTGACTAACGTATCGAATGAAGAAAGAAAAATAGAATTTCGTCCTGAAATTGAGGTTGCCGGGTTTTACAAGTTGTATGCCTATGTCCCGCAAATTGAAAATATGAGTTCAAAAACCCAAGTCGTAATTTTCGATGGAAAGATTTCAAAAAACGTTTTCATCAAAAAATCAGATCTGCAGGTAGAAGGACAAACTTCTGGTGAATGGATAGCACTTGGAAAATTTAATTTGCCTAAAGGAAGAAAAGCATCTGTGATTGTCACAAATAAAGATGTCGATGGAAATATAGCTGCGGATGCAATACTTTTTAACCCAGTAAAATGAAAATCTTCTATTTGAGATAAATGACCTTTCCTTCTTTTGCAGATTGTCTGGCCGCTTCCAATATTTCAACGACGATCATATTGTTTTGCAGAGACGAAAGATCGGTGGATTTAACAGTCACTTCTCCATGTACTACTGCAGCCAAATAAGCGAATGGATCATTAAATGGAGGTGCTGGTGAAGGCACTCCATGGTAATCTTCCTTTCTATCGGGAGATGTTTTTGTTTTTATTCCATTGCGGTCTGAGATCGTGTAACCGTGTTGCCCATATATTTCCATGTCTTTTCTTCCAAAGGGCCAGTTCCATGATGCCTGGATGATCCCCTGCGTTCCAGGATAGGTCACAATGATCGTAGCTTCATCATCCACCTTTGGATAAATGTCCGGTTTGATCTGTTGTAGCACCGCAGAAACAGATCGAGGCTTTTCTCCCTTCTTCAGCCAGGTTATAAGATTAGCACCATAACACCCGAAGTCAATTACAGCTCCGCCCCCATTCTTTACGGGGTCCGTCAGCCACTCAAAAAATTCCTTACTCACGCCAATTTCTTTGGGGCCCTGGTGGCCATCGTGTATCACCACTTTCCTGATCTCGCCGATAGAATCGAACATTTGAACAACGTTTGCATTGCTACCATACCAGGTGGTTTCATAATTAGTAAGCAGGTGAATGTTGTACTTTACTGCCAGTGATTCCATTTGTTTTGCGTGATCCACACTCACGGCAAGTGGTTTCTCTACCATCACATTGATCTTCCTCGGAGCGCATGCCTTCACCACTTCAAGATGTTCGTAAATACTATTGAATGCACAAACTGCTTCCGGTTTGCATTTGTCAAGCATTTCGTCTAATGAAGGATACAGTAAATTCGAGGGCAAATTATATTTCTTCAGATATCGTTCAGCCAATTCGCGGTTGCTTTCCGCAATACCAACGATCTGTATGTCGCTGTCATGAGCACGACTAAGCAACCCTCCTACATGATCATGAGTGAGACCGGCAATGCCGATGCGAAGTGGCTTTGCAGGCTGACCAAAACTCACTATACTGGAATAGGTCATCAGGATTAATAAAAAGGATTTGGCTTGCATAATAAACCAAATTAGGGAAAAGGCATCAAAGTTTGACCAAATAAAAAAATTGCCGATCTTGTAAAAACATGAAGCCTGCCCTCACCACCTACTTCACCTTCTCGCTTTGAAATTTCCCATCTACATAGAAGTTGGCCCGGCAAAAATATTGTTGCACGTTGTGTTTGAAGTGTTGGCATTCTTTATTGGCTTCCGCTACTTTTTGTGGCTGAGAAAAAAACGGGGTGACGCCATTAAAACCCCTAACAGGACATGGATTATTATTGGCGCCATAATCGGGGCACTCATAGGAAGCAGGTTAATCGGGGGACTGGAAAACCCCACGCAAATAACTAAAGAGAACAATCTTCTCTTTTATTTTTATCAAAACAAAACAGTATTAGGAGGTTTTCTGGGCGGCTTAACGGGAGTTGAGATCGTAAAAAAAATAATTAAAGAAAAAGGAGCATCGGGTGATCTGTTTGTCTACCCTATCATACTTGCTCTTATCATTGGCCGCATGGGTTGCTTTTCCATGGGCATTTATGAAGAAACTTACGGAACCGTGACGACATTGCCGTGGGGAATGAATTTGGGGGATGGACTTATAAGACATCCTGTTTCTCTTTATGAGATCATTTTTCTATGGGTACTCTGGGTGTGCTTATGGGTAGTTCAAAAAAAATTTGCCCTGCAACAAGGAGCCTTGTTTAAATTATTTATGATAGCTTACCTTGGTTTTCGTTTCTTACTTGATTTTATTAAACCGCATTTTACATTTAATGTTGGGCTATCAGTGATCCAATTAACTTGTATCGCGGGTTTGTTATATTATTTGCCATATATCATTCAACCAAAAAAGTTGCTTGCCTTCTATGCCTGAGCGTCCTTATATCTATTATGATTTTACACTAAGTCTTTGTCCGGTATGTCTTAAAAGAGTCGATGCGAAGATCGTCTTTGAGTCAGGCAATGTGTATATGCTGAAGAATTGTAGTGAGCATGGTTTTCAAAAAGTATTGATCGCTACTGATGTCGAGTATTATAAAAATATCCGCAACTATAACAAAGCCTCTGAAATGCCCTTGCGTTTCAATACCGAAACCTATTATGGCTGCCCGTATGATTGCGGCCTTTGCCAGGATCATGAACAACACAGCTGCTTAACAATAGTTGAAATTACTGACCGATGCAATCTTACCTGCCCTACTTGTTATGCCATGAGCAGCCCGCATTATGGACGGCACCGCACCTTAGCGGAAGTTGAAAAAATGATCGATGTAATTGTGGCTAATGAAGGAAGCCCGGATGTGGTACAGATCAGTGGTGGCGAACCTACTATTCATCCTGATTTTTTTGAGATCCTGGATATTGCAAAAAAGAAACCGATCCGTCACCTGATGGTAAACACCAATGGCATTCGCATTGCAAAAGATGTTGAATTTGCAAAGAGACTCGCTTCTTACATGCCGGATTTTGAGATCTATCTTCAATTTGACTCATTTAAACCCGGCGCGCTGGCACAACTTCGTGGAAAAGATCTTACTGATATAAGAATAAAAGCACTTGAACACCTGAACCAACTAAATCTTTCAACCACACTGGTTGTCACCCTCCAGAAAAATGTGAATGATGATGAGATCGGGTCTATCATCGAATTTGCATTAAAACAGCCATGCGTAAGAGGCGTCACTTTTCAGCCAACTCAGATTGCAGGCAGGCTCGAAAACTTCAATCCCGCTACAGACCGAATAACCCTGACAGATGTAAGGAAAAAGATCCTGGAGCAGACCTCTGTTTTTCAAACGAATGACCTTATACCCGTTCCCTGTAATCCGGATGCTCTTGTTATGGGATATGCCCTGAAATTAGGAGGACAGGTTTTTCCCATGACCAGGTACATTGATCCTGCACACTTGTTAAACAATAGCCGTAACACTATCGTTTATGAACAGGATACCGAACTGCATCAGCATTTGTTAACAATCTTCAGCACGGGAATTTCCGTTGATCGGGTTCAGGAAAACTTCAAGCAACTCCTTTGCTGTTTACCAGAGATCCACGCACCAGGCCTCACCTACGATAATCTTTTCAGGATTATCATTATGCGCTTTATTGATGCCTATGATTTTGACGTCAGAGCGATCAAAAAAAGCTGCGTTCACATAGTAAACAAAGATGGTCGCATCATACCTTTTGAAACCATGAATTTATTCTACCGGGATGAAAATGAAAATTATGTAAAGCAATTGCAAACCAAAGTTGAAAATTCGATTTAATGAAAAAGGCTTTGCCATATCTGATCGGTGAAATTGTACTCTCTTTGATTATTTCATTGTTTGCCACCGCAGGCAGTGGTGATGGCTTTTTAACAATTTTTGGTCTGATCAATCTCATTCTTGGCGTCATAGGTCTGGTTTTCGGAGTGATCTTTTCGATAGCACGCGTAGAAAATGTTTCGAAGGGGCTATTAGTTTCGTCGGCATTGTTACTGCTGATCGGAGGTTTGACCTGTTCTGTATTTCCCATGAGATTTAACTAGCACTATTAATTTTGAAGAAATATAGAGGGTGAAGAAAATAGTACTTTATACTTTGCTTTTCAGCGGTGTCAATCTATTGCTGATTTTGTTGCTTGGCCTGATCGGTCAAGGCTTTGCCGGGGCTTTCTATAGCCTTTGGTATAGCGTTGCGTTGCTGGCAGAATTAATCGTGGGAGCTTTCGTAGTTGCCAATTCAGGGACGGCAGAAATGGGGAAGGGATTATTGTTATCTGCTGCGATTCTTTTATTGGTTGGTTTGTCTGTTTGCACCAGCAATTGGTGAGACTATAAGGCGTATCTCATCATCTGCAATATTAAATCGGGATCGGGGCAATTTTCTAAATACTTTTCTCCTTCGGAATGTTTACAAACGCCGGGGTAATCACCTCTCCAATCTTCCATATCAATAATGACCTGGAAATGCAAATGTGGTGGCCACTGGCCGTTCTCCATAGGAATCCCAAACTCACCGATGATATCTCCCTTTCTGACATTTTCGCCTTCCCTATAATTTTTTATAGAATTTAAACTCAGGTGACCATACAAAGTATGAAATGAGATCCCTTGAATATTATGACTAATCACAAGGGTAGCACCGTAATCTCCAAAATAATTATTGAAAGCAAAACTGTGAACAATGCCCTCCCAGGGAGACATCACTGCTGTGTAAGGTTTGCCCCAAATGTCAATTCCTAAATGCAATCGTCTTGGCTCTTCCCCCGCTTCTGAATCAAATACCCGGCTCCGGATGTACAGCTCACGATATTCATTATAGCCCCCTATCCCAAATTTTGCATTAGCTGATCGCAGTTTGTGATTTATGTAGTCGGAAAATCGATGGGTATCATTTATCAACTCTTCAGAGATGTCTCCATTATTCTTTGTAAAATCCATCAACAACAATCGATCTCTTTCGGGGTGAAAAGAAACAACCTGGTGGAAGCCCGGTTGATGATCCTGCAGAATGGCCACAACAGTTTTTTGCATCCTATTTCGGGTGATTCAAGATTTTGATCAATAGTTTAACAAATTTCTTACTTTGGCTGTATATGAAGCTTCTGAGTCCTGCGATATCATCACTTGCCCGTATGAGGCTCTGGCGCATTGAAGGATGGAAGAACAATCCCATTGATGCGCAACGTGAAGTTTTGCAGGACCTCGTGACCTCTGCACAATATACCGAGTTCGGACGCAAGTATAATTTTTCAAAACTGTTCAATATAAAATCATATAAGCAGGCGGTCCCTATTCACGAGTACGATGACATCAAACCTTATATTCAGCGCATCATGAATGGTGAGCAAAATATACTCTGGAACACCCCCGTCTATTGGTTTGCAAAAAGCAGCGGCACTACAAGCGATAAAAGTAAATTCATTCCGGTAAGTGAAGAAAGCCTGGAAGACGCACACTATAAAGCGGCCAAGGATGTACTGACCATGTATTACAATTTTAAGCCCGAGTCAGAGATGTTGACCGGGAAGGGATTGGTGATCGGAGGGAGTCATACGATCCATAAATTCAATCACGAAGCTCAGTACGGGGATCTTAGTGCTGTATTACTACAAAACTCACCTTTCTGGGCGCATTGGCTGCGCACACCTGATCTCAGCATAGCGTTAATGGATGAATGGGAAAACAAGATCGAGAAGCTGGCTGAAAATACCATCAGGGAAAATGTAACTTCTATCTCTGGTGTTCCTACATGGACGCTTGTATTATTAAAACGAATTTTAGAGATCACAGGTAAGCAGACTATCAGCGAAGTATGGCCCTCGCTGGAATTATACATGCATGGCGGTGTTTCGTTTACTCCCTATAAAGAACAGTTCAAAAAAATAATTGGCAAAGACATCAGTTACCTCGAGATGTACAATGCGAGTGAAGGTTTTTTCGGGGCCGATGAAATTCCCGGGGATGAGGGGATGCTCTTGTTTGTTGATCATGGAATTTTTATGGAGTTTATGCCCGTGAGTGAATATGAAAAACCACATCCACGCACACTCGGTTTACAGGATGTAGAAATTGGAAAAAATTATGCTCCTGTGATCAGTACCAACGGTGGGTTGTGGCGTTATTTATTGGGCGATACAATTCAGTTCACTTCGCTAAAGCCATTTCGGATACAAGTCACGGGACGGTTGAAACATTTTATCAATGCTTTTGGAGAAGAGGTGATTGTTGACAACACCGACAAGGCACTGGCGATGGCCAGTGAAAGATCAGGCGCGGTGGTAAATGACTACACGGCTGCCCCGGTTTATTTTTCAGACACAGCAAATGGTGCGCATGAATGGCTGGTTGAATTTGAAAAGGAACCGGCGGACCTTAATGAGTTTACTACTCAACTTGACAAAGCATTACAACAGGTCAACAGCGATTATGAAGCCAAGCGCCACAAGGATATTGCACTAAGAAGACCGATCCTTCACATTCTGAAAAAAGGGGTCTTTAATCTATGGCTGAAAGAAAAGGGAAAATTGGGTGGACAGCATAAGGTTCCGAGGTTAAGCAATGACAGGAAATTTATTGAGGAAATAAAATTGCTGATGTAAAAACAAAACCTGAACGAAGTCCCGAAATATCGGGATGTGGCAACAAAAGATCAATAGGGTTACTTTTGCTGGCTATATAAATAATTATGAAATTACTTGAAGGAAAAGTTGCGGTCGTCACGGGAGCTGCCCGCGGAATTGGCGAAGGTATTGTCTTAAAATTTGCTGAGCACGGAGCCCACGTTGCATTTACATATGTAAGTGACAGCAGTGCGGAAAAAGCAAAATCCCTGGAAGAAAAGATCAAGGTACAAGGTGTAAGGTGCAGGTCATATAAAACCAACGCTGGCGATTATGGGCAGTGTGAAGTGTTGGTAAATGAGGTCGTGAAAGAATTCGGTACGGTAGATATCTGTGTGAACAATGCCGGCATTTCAAAAGATAATTTATTGCTGCGAATGACGCCTGAACAATGGGATGAAGTGATGCAGGTGAATTTGAAAAGTGTTTTCAACATGACGAAGCAGGTAATAAGGCCCATGATGAAGGCTAAGAAGGGCAGTATTATAAATATGAGTTCCATCATTGGGTTAATGGGAAATGCAGGGCAGGGAAGTTATGCTGCTTCCAAGGCCGGTATCATAGGTTTCACCAAATCGGTGGCCAAAGAATTAGGAAGCAGGAACATCCGCTGCAATGCCATTGCTCCCGGTTTCATTGAAACAGATATGACCGGGTATTTAAAAGACGGCGAACAAGCGGAAAAATATAAGGCCGGGATACCTTTGGGTAAATTCGGAAGTTCCGAAGATGTTGCCAATGTAACGTTATTCCTCGCATCAGACCTGAGTTCTTACGTGACCGGCCAGGTGATCAATGCCGATGGTGGAATATACATGTAAGATCTATTGCTTACCCTAATTGATAAGATGAGCAAGAAAGAAAAAATCCTTTTTGTTTTAATCCTGTTTTTTTTAACCACCCTGTTTCTCCCCTGGCTAAAGCTCGCGAATATACTTGCGGCAATATTTCTCGGCCTCTATTCATTCTTTTTTAATTCACTCGGAAAAGAGTCTCTTACCATCCGGAAAGAAAACTTGTTAAACTCTTTCCGGGAAAAATGGCGATTATTGAAAGAAAGAAAATACTTATTATGGATGTTCTTTTTTTTTATCATGATCGTGATCAGTGTATTTCTGTCTTCTGATTTTCATAAAGGGCTTCGTTACCTGGATCCAAGATTACCACTTGCTTATTTTCCGCTGAGCGTTGGCCTTTTGTCATTAAGAAAAGAGTGTAAAGACAAAATATTGCTGGGATTTGCCTGGCTTACCACGTCTATAATGTTGTTTTGTCTTGCCTGGTCGCTGAACCGGTCAGAATTTTTTAAAAAACCTGAATTTTTATACAATGACTCGTTTACTGAAATTCTAAAACAACAATCTATTTATATTTCTTTACTGGTAAACTTGTCCATTTACATTTTTACATATCATATTCTTTATAAAAAGAGTCGCCATAAGGTATGGATGATCCTGGCGGCTATATTCCTTTTTGCCATCAGTTATTTACTGGCCAGCCGGAACCTGATGGTGGTGCTATATCTATTTATGATCGGGCTTGCTTTCTATTGCATCTTTAAACAGAAAAAGTACGTAGAAGGCGCCGCATTGATATTGAGTTTGCTGCTTGGTGTTTTTGTGATCTTTACAATTTTCCCAAAAACATTCAATCGCTATAAAGAACTTGCTTATACGCAGTTTGATTATAAAAGCATGGGAAAGGAAAGCCATTACAACATGGAGGTAACAAAAGACCAATGGAACGGTGCGAATTTCAGGATAGCTGCCTGGAGATGTGGCTGGGAATTATTCTTAAGCAATCCTTTAAAAGGCGTTGACATTGGAGATAAGAAAGATGTCTTGATGGACAAGTACCGCGAAAAAGACTTTCAATTTGCCTTGAAGACACAAAAAAATGTTCACAACAACTACCTGGATATCCTGTACAGTATGGGGTTGATCGGCCTGGCCCTCTTTCTTATGGGTTGGCTGATTCTCCCTTTCATTTATGCAAAACGATATGAAGATTGGTTGAGTGTAGTGATCATCCTCACATTTGCGATAGCCTGGATCACCGAGATCTATTTTGACCGTAGTCTCGGTGGGATGTTAACAGGGTTTTTTATACCCTTTTTACTTACCGATAAATAAAAGCTGCGATAGCTGCGCCACCGTTGGCTAAGAGGTACGTGTTATGGTTTACCGGGCAGTGACTCTTTTAAACGCGTAACACTTAGCACATAACCGGAACATTTGTTTATTGATTGTCGGCTTTATAGAGCTCAATTGCTTTATCAGTATCTCCAAAAAATTCTATTTGCCCGTGTTTCATAAAAGCCGATCGATTGCAATATTTCCTGATCACCTCCATACCGTGGCTAACGAGAACAACGGTTTTGCCCTGTATCCATGAGCTTTCAAAAATCTTGATCGCCTTTTCCTGGAATTTCATGTCACCCACGGAAAAAATTTCATCAAGAAACATAATATCAGCACCTGCATTTACAGCGATCGAGAATGCGAGCCTTGCCATCATTCCTGAAGAAAAGAATTTAACCTTGGTATCAATAAAATCTTTTATTTCGGCGAAGTCGACGATTGCATCAAACAGTTTATCCACTTCTTTTATCTTTAAGCCAAGTACCGAACCAGACACATAAATATTTTCTCTTGCCGTAAGTTCGTGACTCATACCTATTCCCAGATTCATTAGCATGGTTGAGCCATTGATCTTTATCTGACCGGTATCCGTCGGGTAAACGCCGGCTAACACTTTGGTCAATGTCGTTTTCCCGCAACCGTTTCGGCCGATTAACCCGATGCATTCACCTTTTTTGATTTCAAGCGACGTACTTTTTAAGGCAAGAACATCCTTCCTCCTGGGCGGATTAAATAAGTTAAATAACCTGTGTTTTACCGTGTTGTGGCTGTCTTCAGAGATATGAAAGGTCTTACTGATATTTTTTGCTGTAATGGCGATTCCGTTTTCCATAGGTTATAGTTTTTCAGCGGCCCTGGCACCAAGTCTGTTTAAAAAAATTATGCCAAGCAATAAAATAGATATGGCGTATCCATAATCAAAGCCCATCAGTTGAAAATCAGGTGGCGAGTGTTCCATCATTACCCTGCGGGCATTAATGATAATTCCCGCCACAGGGTTGCCATACTCCAAAGGAGGGAGAGCTTCTTTAAATGTGGATAGCCGGTAAAAAATGGGTGAAAGAAAAAATAAAAATGAAGTGACCACCATCCATATTTGAGAAATGTCTTTAGCAATAATATAAATAGTGGAAAGAATGAGGGACATGCCAAGAGATAAAATAAAAACGTTTAAAAATATCGCCGGCATCCAAAGATTTTGGACGGAAAGACCTGTAGATTCCTTCTCCAAGAAATTATAGAAGATCAGGAACATACAAAAATTGAAAAAAAAACCTATTGAATTACTTAAAAGAGTGGAAACATAAATTTCCAGTTTGTTCATATTACTGTACTGATACAAATACTTTTTAGTACTCAGGATTTGAATGGTCCCCGTGGTGGATTCTACAAAAAAATTCCATAGAATTAAACCAATAAACAGGTAAGAAGCAAAAGCAGGAATATTTTGCTTCATTATAATTTTAAAGACAACATAATAAATAAAAATGTCAAGCAGCGGCTTTAGCAAGGCCCACAAAAGACCAAGTTTGTTTTCGTAGTACCGGAGTTTGAATTCTATTTTAGCAAGAAGCCAAAGCCTTTCAATTTTATTCGACCTTCCCAGCCAATCTTTCAAAATTCTCAGAATCATGCTTCATTTATTGAGTAATCTGTAAATCTTATATGCCACTCCTCTCACAAACCTGTTTTTCTTAATCAAATAAATCAATCTTCTTGACAAACTTCCTGCAAAAGGGATCTTCCCGGTTAGGTGATAATCAAGAGAAGGATTGTCCAATAAAATTCCTGGTCCATTTGCATTCAGCAAGCCAGAAACTTCGGGCGCAAATGTAGCGCAAAACTCTTTATGTTTTTCAGCTAAAAGCTGATACAGGTATAGACGATTGCTTTTATTAAATCCTCTTGCCATGGAATTTTTTCTCACCCGGTAAAAGAACAGAAAGTCGGGGATCACAACACCATAACAACCGTTTTTCACAAGACTTATTACACTGTCGTAATCCTCCATACCATATAAAAACCGGGTATCATTCAATCCATGTTTCAAAAAGCTCTCCTTTTTATACACCAGGCTACTTGAATTGACCATATTATGATATAGTATGAAGGGTGGCTCAGGGGCAAAAGCGGGCCATTTACCATCTGAGTCACCAAAATACTGAACCCAGCACCCAACAAAATGAACATTTGATTTTTGGCCGAGGATATCAATAGCTTTCTCATAATAATTTGGAGCCACTTTGTCGTCGGCATCCAAAAAGGCCAGGTACGCACCTTTGGCCTCCTGCGCTCCGCGATTACGTGCGGCGGAAAGTCCCATGTTTGGCTGATCAATGACTTTTATCCCTTGTCTTGTTTTGAAAAGATCCAATGCACGGAGACTTTCAGGATCATTACTGCCATCGTTAACTATGATAATCTCTTTATTGCTGTAGGAGGACCGCCCGATCGAGGTAATGGCGTCATCTATATACTTCCCCATATTGAAATAGGGAATTACTATGGACAGCAAGTCGTTCTCCTTCAAATAATGACCACTTTGAACATTTGTAGTGTTTGCCGATACAAAAGGAAAATCAGTTCTTGTAGAGGGAGTAAGCTGGTTCAACAACTCCATCTTTTTTGTAAAATAGTCGGCGGGATCACACTCCTCTTTTATCGTTCTTGCCGCTTCGTTTCCTATCTTAATTATCTCGTTATCCCGAAGACTTCGAACAACATGTATTTTTTCTGCAAATGATGAAGGATCATTATAGTCAAACAAAAAACCATTCTGGCCGTCGCGTATAATTTCACGCTGCCCGCCTTGTGCTGCAGCCAAAACAATTTTACCGGCCGACATTGATTCGATAACTGTGTAGGGTAAATTTTCAATGGTGCTGGGAACAAGAACGATTTTCGCTCTCACAATTTCTTTGCGGATCTCACCGGGAGGTAAAGCTCCCGAAATGGTCAGCTGGCCTGAACGCAAGTAACGAGAGTATCGCGTCTTCAAATAATCACCCGTCGTGGTGCCCGCTGCATGATAAAAATAATTTTCATCGCCTACCAGTTTTAGTTTATACACAGAACCTTTTTCCCACAGACCATCAAACACATTCAGCGTATTCAGAATTCCCTTCGCAGGAGACAGCTTGCCAATGACAACGAAATCAATTTGATCCGCGCGGTTCTCTGCGGGAAGATCATTTGAAACAAAATAGGGGTTGTGCAGGACCGCCAAATTTTTGACCAACCCCGGGTATCTTTTTAAAATATCATCGGCAAGATATTTACTGGGAAAAATGCAAAGATCTGCCGCTTTCATACAAAACCTTTCCATTTCAGCGATCCAGAAATACGGGAGTTGATAAGGGCTGATATGATTGTGCTCAAACGTAATAAAGGAAGGACAATGACAAGTAATAAGGATCTTTAAATCTTTGTACAGCGCATCTCCTAAATGTTTTCTTTGCAAAATGTAATAGGCTATTCCCTGGTATTCCTGGGCCTCCAGCCAGTCAGGGATTCCTTCTTTTTCAAGATAGAGCCGGACAATTTCCTCAAAGGAGCAACTCACCATCGTCTCATAGCCAAGAAAGTCTGAAGTATCTTTTAAATAAGGTGAAAATTCTACTCTCCTGATACTATCAGAAATGCTTTCTTTAACTCCTTTTTCATGATTGTTCAAAATGAAGACAGTTAACTCAATCCCTTTTTGCTTCAATATTGAACTCCATTGTGAACAATAAGTGCCGATACCTCCTCCAAACTGTGGCGGGTATTCCGTGGTGAGCAACCAGTATTTCAATCTTTATACTTTTTTACTTTATCACTGAATAATGAGCGGAAAGTTCTCTTACCTGTCAGAACCTTGATGAAGTGCCCGAAACGCTTATACCAGGCCGGCAATACTTCGTATTCATGGTGGTACCACTCAACATTATCTGCTGTTTGTTTTTTCTGCATTCTTAAATAACCCTGTGTATTCTTTTCAACCGAAACCATGAGGTCTAGTTCATTTTTGTATTTTGAGATCAACTTTTGCTTTTCATAAAACAGGCTGGCGTATTTATAAATTTCGGTATTGTATAAATCCAACTCCTTTTTGTGCATTGTATCCAATACCGCAGGCAAGCCAGGCCCATTTTTCTCAAACAGGAAATGTATTTCGCTGGGGTTATTGTATTCAAGATACTGTGTCAACCACCTTTCAACAATGGCATTAAGCTCCAAGTCACAAGTTCTAACCTCATATACGTGAGTTTCGGTTTTTTCAACGCTGTCGGCACTTTTCGTTTTCAACATCAAAACAGGAAGACCCTGTTTCAGGCATATTTCAGACAGTCTTTCAATAAACCCGGCCTGATTAATTGCGTTTTGGCGTAAGAAAATGACAGGTATCTCAAAGTCCAGGAAATACGAAGGCTGAAAAAAAAGAGTCAGGATACTTTCAAGATAAGAGTCACTTACCCGTTGCGCAAGACTTTTTTCCGTCAATAAAATTGCAAAGGGATTTTCATGAGGTAATCGTTGGAGGATTAGATAGAGGGCCTTCATATCCTCTGGTTCTTGAGACAGATCCAGGCAAAACCCATGCTTCCAATCGCTACCCGACATGTCATTAATGGAATCAATGACCAGCCATTTATTGATAAACATCTTTATATCCCTTTTATAGAGTAACCCTGGTCATTGGCCAAAAAGCAGAAAATCCTTTCCCAGGAATGAGTATAAGTGCCTTCAAACTGATCGGTAAAATTACCTTCTTCAAGCATTTCACGACAGCTAAGTGCTGAGTACATAGAAAAAAATTTCTTCAGTATAGAACTTCGTACCCAAAACATGGCCCCTGCAACGAACCGGTGGTCGTTCAATTTCAAATTGTAAGTTGAGAGCAGTTCCTTTATTTTGCTATTATTGGTTGTGTTAAATTCATTCGTTTTTTTATCGAACTCATCTTTAATAAAGTCCTTTGCTCCAATAATACCTGTTTTCGGGTCGTTTCGATATTCCTCAAGTATCGCTTCGATCTTTCCTGGTTCAATTATCTGAAATAATTTTTGCCTCCACAATTCGCCCCCGAACCAGTGATGGCTTTGTTTGTCATGCAGGAAAACGATATACTCAGACTGGAGCTCTGCCTTCATAAAAAAATCCATAAGTGCCATCTTACCGCCAATATCTCTCCCTTTGTTGGGCGTCATTATTATAAATGCCTGCGGAAAGTCACTCCTGATGGAAGAAACCAGATCAGCATTCCCGGGTTTAGTCAGACAAAGATTAATTAGAATGACAGGGGAGAATTCCCGGAGGTTTATCATTTGCTCCCTGAATATCTTTTCCCATGAATCCTGGTTATATATATGAATGAAGAGTGCGAACATGCTTGATGTTGCAATATCCTGATATGTTTTAGCGATACTCACCTAAGTTTTGTACAAGTCTCAATAAAAAAATTTAGCTTCCCTCAAATATCTATCTCTTAACATTCTATAATAATACAGGTTTCCCTTTTGGTCACTGAACGAATCGTTTAAAACCTGGTTGTAAAACAAACAGGCTTTCCGTACATATTTTTTTCCGCTTTTGAGACCATTTTTAATAGAAAAATCAACCTTGGTTCTGTCATACTGTGAAGAATTGATGACTACCTGGAAAGGTTTTAAACAATTTGCATCAAACTCTTCGTGAAGGAACGACAGGCAATTTTTAATGACCATCTCTTTTTGAGAAACTAAATCTTCATGGTGAACCAATAAAACCTTATCGGTTCCGAAAGCCTTAAGTGAATAATAGCAACTTTCAGTTAGGTCGTACCACTGATTATAGGCATTCTCTTCTTCATAATTTTCTGCTCCCTCTCCTACAGTTGCAAAATTCATCAAAGAATTAGCGACCATGATCGGGTTTCTGATTAAAAAAATGAATTTTGCTTTGGGGAACATCAGGTTCAGGCAATAAACAAAATGCGAATTTTCCGGAGTACCATCTACCCACCTCCGCTTCATATCCTGTTTGCTGCGGATGCGAGCGAAAGGTTTATCTTCAGTAGCGTATTCAGCGAAGTCTTCTATCTTATTCAATTTCTCGAGATCAACCAGATCCAGTGAACTCTTTTTCTTTAACTCAGCCTTTAGAATTGCCCGCAAGTAATTTGCCCGGTTTTCAAGCAGCAAGGAATGAACATGTTTTCCAAATGATTCATAAAATTTTGTCCTGGTTATTCCCATGCTGGACAAATTAGAAAATTCTCCATGCGCAGTACCGAAATTATACAAACAGTCCAGGTAAAGTCCCAGCCTATAGATCCAATTTGTTTCTTCAAGAAGGAAAATATTAAAATGCTGACCCAGCGACCATGTTAGAATACTGGTGCCCGACCTGTACGAACCTATTACAAAAATGGGTTCCATTGACAGAATCTCTCCTTTTCTCCGGGGCTAAAGTAAGAAAGATATTTTTTAACATAAACGAAAAGACAGTTGCGAGGATTGGTGTGCCTAATTTACTTTAGCCATCCTTGACCCTCTATTTCGAAATATCAAATCTGTTTGAGGTATTTCGGGCTATAAACTCCCCATTTTGAGAGGCGATACAGCAAACTCACTTTAAGTACTCCCAAGCCATAAATGATGCTTCGCTTAAAGTTTATAGACGATGATTCTTTGAAATATTTCGTAGGACAGGTGATCTCAGCAATTTCAAACCCTTTGTAAAAGATCTGGCTGATGATCTGATTATCAAACACAAAATCATCCGACAACATCTCGTAATTGATGGAATCCAAAACCTTTTTTGAAAAAGCTCTATATCCGGTATGATATTCCGAAAGTTTTTGGTTAAAAAGTAAATTCTGAAACGCAGAGAGCAACCTGTTTGCAAAGTATTTGTACAATGGCATCCCGCCCTTTAAGGCTCCTTTTCCCAAAATGCGTGAGGCAAAAATAACCGGATAGACATCGTTTGCAATTAAATAAGCCATACTATGAATGAGCCTGGGAGGGTATTGGTAATCGGGATGCAGCATGATGACAATATCTGCGGCCAAAGCTTTGGCCTTATTGTAACAACTTTTTTGATTGGCCCCGTAACCTTTATTATCATCGTGCACAACAATATGACGGATACCAAGACCCTCGGCCACCTGCACGGTATTGTCGTTGCTATGGTCGTCAACTAAAATGATGTCGTCAACTATGTCGAAAGGAATCTCCTGGTAGGTCTTTTCGAGCGTTTTGCCGGCATTGTAAGCCGGTAAAATTATAATAAGTTTTTTGCCCAAGATCATATATAAAAGTGATAATCCACTGCTTTGTTTAAGCGTTACGACCTGCGCGTAAATTATTCCTATCTTTCGAAGTGCGGTATACCACGAAAAAAATCAATTCGAAGACAAATCATATTGAGTCGTTTTCCGTTTCTCATATATAAGCCCATAGCTTCAGAAAAGTCCCCTAATCGATTTCTTAACGCCTGTTTTTTGTCTAACTTTTATCTGTCTTTTTTGCAATAAAAAAAATTTGCTCGCCACCTAAATATCCAAAAATATCGGACCAAACAAGGATTGCATAGACATTATCGAAGCCAGCTTGTCTAAATTCATCAAGAATTTCCCAACCAAAAACAGTATAGCATAATATCCCTTTATCGCTCACGGGGTCTCCATGATATTCCGGTTCGGTAAAATAAATTATAGCTCCATTGTCATCCACTGTCGCCTTTATAAAATTCTCATAGCGATTGCAATCAAATGGAAAACTGCCCAGGAAAACACCACCAGGTTTGAGGACTCTGTAAACTTCAGAAATTGCTTTCTTATATGCCGGGATATGTTCGAAGCATTCAAAGGACAAAAGGTGGTCAATGGATTCATTGCTAAACGAAAGATTTGTCATGTCCTCGTGTCTTATTCCATTTTGAACTACTCCTGGCCGGAGATCAGGTCCAAGATATTCCGATCCGTTTAGGTTTTTGAATTTTTTACTTAAAAATTGAAATAAGGGAGTTACCTGTTCAGTAATATAAATTGCGCTGTCGGGATAAGGACTCAGTTCAAAATCCAAAATATGAACACAGCTTCGCAGTCTGTTATTCAGATTTGTTACCGGACAAATTAGTCTCTCCCTCCAATTAATATTTTGCCCGTCTGAATAAAGATAGTCGACCTTGAAGTCCACATATTGATTGGCTGGATATGATATGCCCCTTACTGTAAATTCACGGCGTCCACGCTGCATTATTGAAGACTCATAGTTTTTTTCAAACTCATAATTGGCACGGTTTCTTTCAACGTGCTCTTTATACTGGTCGAAATTCTTTAGCCTGAAAATCTTCATCTTTGAAAAACCTCCCGGGTTATTTAATTAATTCAAGGCTTACAAAAGGAAACGACAATCTCCTTGTACCTGCAGGGGTTACTTTTATGGTATCGGATACGATATTAATTTTTTGGATATTGATCGGCTCCCTAAAGTAAAATTTATAAGCAAACTTTTCGCCGCTTCTATTTGAATAAACCGGATCATAAGCAGTACTATCATCAGCAACTATTGAAATCCTGGGCGAAATGTCTTTACAGACAGGTGGCATATAAGTATTTAGCTCCAGACTCAGTGAATCTTTCGCAATAAAATCGCTTTTAAAACCAATGCTCGCGTTACCACTAGTCCAACGGATGCCATTTTGATTCTCATAAAAACCATCCATGACAAATTGATCGGTGTTTGTCGCAATAATTTGCAAATGGGTTGGATCATATTGTATCCCACCATTCGATTCCAGGCTATTTATTCCCTTTGCAGCAAAATGTCTCAAGGAATCCTGCAGGTAATCATGGGTAAGATCATATACTTTGTTATTCAGCAGATATATGATTTGTGTCGTGTTTTTGTTGAAGCCGGGAAAAGAGCTAAAGGCAAACGGATATGATCTGTCGTAAATAGAATCTACAAAAGCTATTTGTTTGGACTTATTTTGATAGAATTCAAAAAAATACCCACCTCCCAAAACCCATCGTATTGCCTGTTCATCATTTTCGCTCCTGCGTTTTTCCCAAATATATAACTGATCGCTATTGTGAGACATGGTTCCATTGTCAATGGCCTGTTTAAGACCTGATGCCAGTCTCGTTGAATAACTCATGGAAAAATTGCCAACACCTTTACGTAAGTAATTAAAATCAGTCCATAAAAAACAACTAAAAAACAACAGCAACACGTACTTCTTCCTACTACTGTCCCTAAAGGGAAGATTATTCAACGCAATGACAACGAGTAAAATAAAAATACTGAAGGAAGCTTGTAACCATCTTTGTTCCAACCTTATGGTTATAGTAGCCGGAATTAACAGCATGATACCCAACAATGACAGCAGGAGAAAGGAAAAAAAAGCAGATTGACCATCTTTTTGCCTGGATTGAAAAAATTTTCTGACCTGCAAAAAGTATAGAATTAGTATTGCAATAACACCTGTCGCGAAAAGAAATACCAATGCTTTACTAAGTGGCGACAGGGATGAAAACGGGATACCGACCAAATATGGGGGGCCCGAGTTGATCTGAAACAGGGTCAAGATCGCTTCGAAGAAAAAAGTGATGGCTGAAGAAATGGAGAACTGAATACTTGTGTTCCCCGTACCAATAAAAAAGGGCAAAGAATAAACACTCTTTTTTATAGCGACATTTAGAACTATTGAAATCACGGCAGCTAAACCCAGAATGGTCCTTGTCCTCAGATCGATCTTTTTCAGGGAAGGTGACAAAAAGAGCACGAGTACTATGAACGGAAAAAGAATAATATATCTCTCGTGGGTATACGTGCCTAAATTGGCAAAAACAATACTCGCCAGTAATGCTTTTGATTTTTGCGGGGGCTCACCCTTAGATATAAATGCTTTGCACAAAAAATACAAAAAGGCAAGAAAGAACGCCATGGCTAAGCCTTCCAAAGCCCCTCCATTTAACAATTGAGCTATATTAAAATAAAATAATCTTGACAAACCAACAATTAAGCCCAAAAGCAGGGAAAAAAAAGGGGATCTTAAAAAAAGATTTAGGACTGCGGCAAAAAGCAAAGCATTAACTGTTTGAACAGCGATATTGAAAAAATAATAACCATTCAGATTCTTTTGAAATAATTCAATGATAAAACTAATGGTCATACCATGCAATGGCCTGTATTTACCAAACTTGACAGGAAGATTAATTCTTTCGGAAAAGGTATGCAGCTTCAAATACTCTTTATAGGTAAATAAATCATCGCCATAGGCTGCCGTGGTTTTCCAATTCAGAAAATAAAGAAAAATAATTACCGGGATCGCAATCAGAAATAAGATCCACAGAATAGTTCTGTTCCTGGTATCTAAATTAATTTTCTTCATATGATAGGTGCAGACGGCTATTTTTTTTGTGCGCTTATGAATATTGATTGACTTATAAATTTCAAGGGTGTTTTCTCAAGAAAATTTCCAAGCACTATTGAGGGCTTAATTAATGATGCAGGGATCCCGGGTAATAAAAAATCTCTGTAGTTAACTCTTATATTCTCAAACCCTGCCTCCTCTAGTTTTCTCTCGATAAATTTTTTGGAAAAAGCCATTTCGTCAGGTTCCAGCCTGGCCCATTTTCTAAACCCTCTGTTTTTAAAAATAGCAGCCACGTAAGGATTGTAAATATTAGGCTCCATAAATATTATTTTTCCCTGGGCGCTCAGGAGTTTCTTCAAAGTACACAGTGCCGTTGTCAAATTATAATAAAGATGATGCAGGATGCCATTGCCAATGATATAGTCAAACTTCTCATGAACATTTTCCGGAGCCTTGTTAAAATCAAGCATACTATATGATAAATTAGGAAGATGATAATTCCTGGAGGCTTCCTCGATAAATGGTTTACACAAGTCAGTCCCAACTACCCTCATTCCAGTCTTATTAGCGATGTAGTACGACAAATGACCAGTGCCGCAACCAATTTCAAGGATACTTTTGCCAACACCTGTATTCATTTCGTCGATCATCCAATCGGCACGCCTTTCTATTCTCTTTCTTGATGAAACCGTTTCTTTAAATCCCTGGTTGTATCCCCTGTCATCTACAATGGAAGTTTTATTCTTCGGCATCCTGCTGAGATTTAATGATTCGCCTTCTAATAAACTTTGGACGTTTCTTTACTTCCTCAAGGATTTTTGCCTGGTACTCTCCAAGTATTGAGATGGCTAACATATTGACACCTCCAAAAAATAATACAAGTACGATGATTGTAGTAATACCACGGGGTATGGGAGAGCCCGTAAAGTATAACACAATTTGTGCGATAATAGCTATTAAAGAAAGAGCAGTTAAGGTCCATCCAAGGTAGGTTAACAACTCAAGAGGAACATAGCTGAACGAAAAAATTGCTTTCCTTGCCCATCCAATATTTTTTCTCCAGTTATTGGTAGTTACACCAAACATTCTTTCTGGTCGTGTATAAGGCACACCCACCTGTTTAAAACCTACCCAGGCCCGCAAACCTCTTAAGAACTGGTCGGTTTCCGGCAACTTTACCAACTCATCAACCACTTTTCTATCGATCATTGAAAAATCACCGGCGTCCAGGGGCATCGGTACGTAAGAAAGATTCCGGAAAACTCTATAAAATACTTTATACAACCTGACCAACATCTTATTCCCTTCCCTTTTTACTCTCCGCCCGTATACTACATCATTACCTTCTTTCCATTTGCTGTAAAATTCTTCTATTAATTCGGGGGGATCTTGCAGATCGCCATCGAGTAAGACCACAACATCCCCGGTGGAAATTTCCATGCCACTCATGAATGCGCTTTGCGAGCCAAAATTACGCGAGTGCTCTACACCAATTACGTGTTTGTCTCTTTGTGCCAATACCTGTAGCACTTCGGATGTATTATCAGGGCTGGCATCGTTTACGAAAATTATTTCATAGTCAACGTTTATTTTGTAAAAAGTCTTTACCAACCTTTCATACATAATAGGCATGGCCTGGGCATCCTTATAGCAGGCTATTACAGCAGACACCTTATGTTTAACCTGATCCTGATAGAGTTTCTTTTCATAAAGAGGTTTGGAATATTCCTTTTGCCAACGATAAGTTTTTACTAAGCCTTCTTTTAAATTAGTGATTGCCTCCCAATTCAACAGTTCTCTCGCCAGTCCTGCGTTGCCATACCATTCCTTCAGATCCCATTTCCTGTTTGGGAAATCGCCCCAGGCGGGTTCCCCGGAGATCTTAAAAATTTCTTTAGCGGCCGCTGCAATATCCCTGATCGTGGTTTTTTTATTGGAAGCAATGTTAATTGACCGACCCCCTATGACGGAAAAATTTGCGTTAGCGGCGAGAAGCGTGGCATATATCGCATCATCTATATAAACAAAATCCCTTGAGATATCAGGTTGAACAAGCGGAGGGTATTCCTTGATCATTCCTTTTTCGATGATCTGGGGAATCAGTCTGTCAGGTTCTTCGTATTCACCATAGATTGAATAATACCTTAAATTAACAATAGGAAATTCCAATATAGTTCCATAAAACTTTATCATGTGAGCCGCCGACACTTTAGTGACAGCATAATGGCTATTTGGAAACAGCTCTGCATTTTCCAATGGTTCTTTACAATTCAATCCATATTCAGATGAGCTACCTGCGTGTACAAATGCCCTTATATTGTATGCAGAACTTACCTGCAATAAATTGAGGAGACCTGTAATGTTTGTTCTATAAATGAGTTTTACGTCATCTTGCTTGGCATAGGCACCATAAGCCGCTAAATCAAAAATCGTCTTGAACTGGTATCTTTCAAATAAACTTTGGAGAGCGCCCAGTTCAGTAATGTTTGCATGTATAATTCTATCTGTTCTTAAATCATCAATTCGCCAGGGGATAAAAGGTTCCTTCGAC
>Ga0207645_10001162_pt1 | contig 21735 bp, 20 predicted proteins | sample KBSM53metaG_FD_184331 | JGI IMG/M metagenome (GOLD analysis project Ga0207645, IMG submission 184331) | Miscanthus rhizosphere microbial communities from Kellogg Biological Station, Michigan, USA - KBS M5-3 metaG (SPAdes) (version 2) | ecosystem: Host-associated > Plants > Roots > Rhizosphere >...
AAGATTTAAGCAGGCAACCGGCAATTCTGTACTGGAATATATACATCGGATAAAAATAGAAGCCGCTAAACGGCAATTTGAAACCAGCCGTAAAAATATCAATGAAGTGATGTTTAATATCGGCTATACAGACACAAAAGCTTTCCGCGAATTATTTAAAAAAATAACCGGTCTTACCCCGATTGAATACAGGAACAAGTACAATAAGATGGCTATGATGGATGCGTGACGCCGAAGATTTTTATAACGGGGGTATACACACAATTTTATTGTCGAAAAGCACCACCCGGGTAATTTTGTTGCTTTTCCTTGTACAATCTGCGCTTGGCCAGCGTGGGCTGTCTTCCCCCGCAATTTCTACGATCTTTTACCTAAATAATTCTGCTGTTCTGTTACCCGGATGTTCATCCAACTAATCACGTTTCGTTAACCCTCGTCCGTTTCCTTTCAGTAAACCGTTTTGCCAATCATTGAAAATCTGCCTTTGCGCGAGCCCAGTTGTATGATTTTTATGCATCCGGTATAACAGGTTCAACGAGTCTTTTCAGTTTATCAAGACTTTCCTGCCAACCCAGGTAACACATTTCTACCGGGATCGCAGCTGGAATTCCTGTTTGCTCTACTTTTAATTCGGTACCGCATACAACTTTATTTAGCCATACTGTTGTTGTCATTTCACCCGGTAAATTCGGGTCATCAAACTTGTCCGTGTATTTGATGAACTCATTGGGCTTGATCTCTACATATTTTCCTCCGAAAGAATGTCCGTTACCGGTGGAAAAATTTATAAACTTCATTTTGTAAGTACCACCCACTTTAAAATCCATGTGGTCCACTATACAAGTAAAGCCATAAGGTGGCAGCCATGACGCATGGGCCGCAGCATCGCTGAATGCTTTAAATACTTTTTCGGGTGGTGCTGTTAAAACCCTGTGCAGGTTTACTGTGTTGTTTGCCATAATTATAAATTTTGAAATTGATTTGTTTTAATCCGTTGACAACCCAAATTTCACACTGTCTTATGAAAAGTATGGGGTGCAAAGACGTCAATGTCAGGGGCAATCCCGACAAACTCTTAATCGCGCGAGGGGAATTCCTGATAAAACCGGAATGGGCTCACTTATCTTAAAGATGGGTGTGAGAGGAGACCACGCTCAAAAATACTTAGTTCATCTTTCGTAGTATTATGTGCCTTTTCATTCGTCCTGTTCAAAACATACACTTCATTTTTGTGCAGCAGCGGTTGGTCTTATACAAATGGTTAACTCCATATCCCAACCCAACCTGTGGTTTAGAAGGTTGCAATTATTGCCGATACAGAGACATGGTAAAGGAATTGACAGCGGAGCAAAACGGTTTTCAGATTGGGCGAGCTGGAAAGATACTTTATTGGCTGAAAGACTGGTAAATGGCTGGAGTTTGGAGTATGGGCAATAATTATCACAATTCAATCTCCAAACTTTTCTTACCGTTCCAGGTTTTTTTGATCACTTTGCCGTTCTCCATTTTTACAACAACCAGTTCATTTGCTCCTTGCCTCGTTACTTCAATATTGAAATCCCGGTTAAATGCCTTTATATTCTTTAGCCGCATATAATTCCAACCTTTGGGGAGTGAAGGCGTTATTGAAAATTTGTTTAGTCCTGTGGGATTGATAGCAAATAACCCTTCTGTGATTACTCTGCAATAAAGAGCACTTTCAGCCGAAAGATGACGTTGGTTACCCTCGGGCCATGCTTCTACAGGATAGGGTACATGTTCACCAAGCAGACGTGTGCTCGTATAATAATTGAAATACGGCAGGCACCGGTCAGTGGCCCCGCTTGCCATTAATCCCCGGAAGGCATACAGGGTAGAACGGTCCCAGAAGGTTTTACTACCGCTTTCAGTAAGTATGCCATTGGATGTCCATAGATAATTTGAAAATAGCGCCTTAATCGTTTCTTCCTTACGCTCAGTAATACCCATCACCAGTGGTATACATATCCATGCTCTAAGCTTGTCATTCTCCTTATAATATTTATATGTCGCATATCCTTGTACGTTAGCCCCGAAATAGGTTTCTATCGCTTCTCTCAATTGCAGGGATTTTGTATTGTAGTCTTTTGCTCTGATGGTATCGCCCATATCACTCGCCAGCGCCGAAGCACTGAGATAACCACCATAGGCGAGACAGTTCGTCGATAAGTTTATCTTACCGGCATAAAATCTTCCTTCGAGTTCGTCGTTATCAGAAGAAATTACCCCTTCGCTTGTTTTTTTTCGCTCAAGGTATTCAAAACACCAGGTGATTAGTGGCCATAGCTCTTTTGCAATATCTTTTTTGCCGGTTGCCAGCGCAAAGCGGGAGGCGCCATAGGCTATCATCGCCATATCGCCCCGGTCGCCCGCCCCGTTCCATATGTCCGTTCCTTCAGCAATTATGGAACTCGGTATCGGTTTATAGTCCGGGTTCATAAACCGTGCAAAATGTCTATAGGCGTTAATCGCCGATTCATTTCCGTTAGTGTTTCCTAAAAATGGGAAAAAGGGGTTTGCATATTCAGCCTGGTCATTGGCCCATATTGCAGCATAATATGATTCGCCACCGGGACCATGCATCAAACCACCTTTGGTGTCATAAATACTTTCGGTGGCGCGAAGCTTGGCAAAAGAAAAGGCGCGATTGATGGTATCATTTGGTGTTTCCAGTACGAGATCGTTGAAAATACCGGCAACCATTTTTTGTCTTTTCTCCAGTTCATAGTCGCCTGAATAGGCATAAGACGGATCACTGATTTTGCGGCCATTGTATGCGGTCTCAAACCGGTAACGCTCCCCGGGCTTTAGTGTATGGGTTCCTGTTACCATATCTCTTACCGATGCCTGGACGACATATTGCCCGTATACTCCTTTCGCCGGATCTGTGAAGGTGGCAGGAAAAAGATTACTGATATCAACCTTGATATCTTTATTGCCATCATTTGACAGGTCAACAATTTCAATTAATGCGGCTTTATCAGTTGAGGGAAATAATGTTCGGGTAACCATCACACCCATTACATTGCTTTTGCTTTCAACAGTTAATTTTCCCTTTAATGTAAATCGCTTGGGATATTCCGCCAGTTTCCGGTTATCAACCATTATTTCCATCTGTTTATAATCGTTGAAATCTACAATCAGGCTGGCATGCGTATTATTGGGAATAGTGCGCAACATTGGGTATACCAGTCGTTTATTCAGCACGAGTTCACCGGTGCTGTCAACTCCGTAACGAACGATTGCCGACACCTGCAATCCGCTCATTTCAATGTGATCAATGTGTGGTCCTGCTTTTACAGTCCATTCAATGCCCCCGGAACGGTCGAAATTCCACCGGTGAGAATTCTGTCCGTAGTTATTTAAAACGGCAAAGATCAACAGAAAGAAAAGAAAATACTTCATAAGCCCCTATTAGCTGTTTAATCGGATTACTTTGTACAATTAAAAATAAAAAAATCATTTCTGCAAACCTGCCGTTGCCTGGTTTTTTTCTTCCAATAGAAGTAAGAAAGTATGGCCGGGGCAAACCAGACGAGCATAAAGGATTTTAATGACCGGGTCTAAGGGGACTTTAAACGGTATGCCTGTTTTACTTTGTTTACTGAGGACAACACGTTGATCCTTTATCTGGTACCATCGAAGTTGTTTAACGTGGCACCACCGAAACCCGGTGTACATGCTGCATGCGGCTGCTTTTTTTATTTCATGATTGGGGCAATGTGATTTAATTGATATGACCCTATATTGCCTCTTATCTGAGTTTGCCATTGTAAGATACAGGTCGGCCATAAGCGATCAAGAACGTAAAAAAAATATTTGTAAAAATTCGGAATTCCTGTATGGGTCTAATTTCGTATGTAGGGGGCTGTTAGAGGCCTGGATAAACCTATGAATCGAAGCTCGACGACTTTTATTTATCGTTGTAGAAGCGATAAAAATTTGCTTAAGAAAGGTGTGTGTCATTCTGTGTGTCAAATTTGTGTCAACAAAAAGGCGTAAAGCGGGAAAAAGAGGAACTTTTAGACACACCCAAAAAATTAAGCCTTGTTCAACAATGATAACAAGGCTCATAAAGAATTCATCAAGTGCCCGGGACTGGAATCGAACCAGCACATTCTTGCGAACGGCAGATTTTGAGTCTGCTGCGTCTACCAATTCCGCCACCCGGGCGAATGGGGTGCAAATGTAAAATGATAAATGTAAAATGTAAAATTTAAAATAAAGGATCTGCTACCGGCAGCAATTCTTTTTTGGTAAGAATATATTCCTCAAAATTTTAAATATGCGGCTCATCAGGTCGATAGCTGTGTTAAGAATGCAAGTTACAATCTAAATAAATGCCAGAGGCCTTTGTAGAAATTATTAGTTGACAAAGGTCATGGTTTAAATCTGAGAAATGTCATATCATTAATCTATAGCATGGTTTACTATTGCGGTATCAACGGCAACCATTAACAATTAATTTGCGATTAAATGGCAAGAATGTTGCGTATTTCGTGTTTACTAATTTGTCGGATATTTTTTCCCTTAACTATAAAAGCTACTTGTATGAGTCAACGAAAAAACTGGTTAGTGTTTCCTTTAGTGATTTTTCTTTTTTCCTGTCATAAAGATGATAATAATAATTCCGGCGGTTCTAACATTGATCCCACCGGTGAATGGCACGTCACCCTTTTTACAGACAGTGGCCAGGACGAAACATCGGATTTTGATGGGTACTTGTTCACATTTGGTTCTTCCAATGTATTAACTGCAAAAAGGGGTGCCGTTTCAACAACAGGTACGTGGAGCAAAGGTTCTGATTTCAACATTGACCTGGGTCCTAAATCGGACACCAATAAGCCACTTGGCGAGCTTACCGACGATTGGGTTATTATATCCGTGTCTTCAACCGAAATAAAATTAAAAGATGATAACGCTTCCAGCGGAGAGTTTTTGACATTTACCAAAAACTAGTTGAATTCGGCATTTGTTTAAATGCATAATTCCGGTCACCTTTGCGGGTCATAAACAACGGCTTGCAAATGATAAGGATTGGATTAATACGCGAAGGGAAAACGCCTGCCGACAACCGCGTGGCACTAACTCCCCCACAATGCAAATGGATACACAAGAATTCGGACACGGTGCGCATAATTGCCCAGCACTCAACGGCTCGTTGCTTTACCGACAAAGAGTATGAATCGGCCGGAGTAGAGGTAAAAGAAGATTTGGGCGATTGCGATATTTTGCTGGGTATAAAAGAAGTACCGGTATCGCAATTAATTCCCGGTAAGACGTACCTGTTTTTTTCCCATACCAAAAAGAAACAACCGCACAACCGGGTATTGTTAAAATCGATTCTCGATAAAAAAATTACGTTGATCGACTATGAATGCCTCGAGCATGAAGATGGTCAACGCATCATTGGGTTTGGTTTTTTTGCAGGTATTGTAGGCGCACACAACGGAATGATGGCGTACGGAAACCGCTCGGGCCTTTACAAACTGGATAGAGTCTTTAAGCAACGAAGTTTTCGTGAATTGATCCATGTTTATTTTGGTTTGCGTTTGCCGAACGTAAAAATAGCGGTTACAGGAAGCGGTCGTGTTGCCCATGGCATTTTGGAAATTATGAATCTGCTCGGTATTCATGAAGTAGAACCGGATGAATATTTGAAACGCAGATTTGCTTATCCTGTGTATACACAATTAAAGGGCGTGGATTTATATTTTAATACCATTTCGGGTAAGTATGATCGTGAGGAATTTCATGAAATGCCGGAAGCATATAGCTGCAAATTTTTGCCTTATGCCGGTCAAACCGACATCCTGATGAATGGAATATACTGGGATAAAAACGTACCGCGTCTTTTTGAAAAGTCAGACATTGCTGCTGATACGTTTATTATTCAAACTGTAGCGGATATTACGGATGATGCAGGCGGTTCCGTACCGATAAATTTAGGCGATCAAACGATAGATGAACCTATATATGGCGTGGATCGGAAAACACTGAAAAAAACAGATCCTTATCTACCCAACTCGATTGATATAATGGCAGTCGGTAACCTGCCCAATGAATTACCAAGAGATGCCAGCCGGTACTTCGGCGAGCAACTGATAAAATACGTGCTGGATGATCTTGTGAAAGGAAGCTCTGACATTATCAGGAGAGCAACGATTGTATCGCGTGGCGAGCTTACCGGGCAGTTCGATTATCTCAGGGACTATGCATTTGGATAAATGATTTATTAAGTATCGTAAATGCTATAGATATAAATAATAATCTTCGAGGTATTTTATAAACTCATCGGTGTACTGTCTCTTTTCATTCCAGATAGAGATCTCCGATTTCACAATATGCGACACTTTTTCTTTTTTTCCTGCAATCATTACTCTGAAAAAATCATGATTTATTGATTGCCGAACATAAACTTCTTTAGAAATATTAAGTTTATACGATGCTAGTGATTTTTTTATTTCCGCTTCACGTTTGTACGGGAGCAATAAATAAAAAGTGCCTGTTTGATTGAGATGAGTGTTTGTCTTGCTCAGTAGATCATCGAAAGCAAGCTCGCTGCTATGATGTGCAAGGTTCTTCTTTGGATGTAACGAATTCAATTCATTTTCATAAAATGGAGGATTGCTGATCAGGATATCAAAGGAATAATCCGTTGGGAAATTTCTGATATCACCCTCAATTATCTTTAATTGATTTTGCCATGGTGAAGCAAGAATATTTTCATTTGCCTGAATGGCGGCACCGGGATCAATTTCAATTGCATCAATAAAAAGGGCGGGATTTTTTTGTGCGATCATGAGAGACAGTAACCCTGTGCCGGCTCCGATATCGAGAGCGTGTTGCGGTTGGTCAACCTTGCTTTTTATGTCATCTGCAACCCAGGCTCCAAAAAGGCAGGCATCTGTTGTTACTTTCATCGCGCAGCGGTCCTGGTGAATTATAAATTGTTTGAATTGAAAGTAACTATTGGCCATGAATATTAAGTGTGCTCACCACTCTGCCCGTGCAGAAGCGCTTACCGATAGATCAGCAAAATCGCCGGTAAGATATTTATAATAACCGGTAATAGCGATCATACCTGCGTTATCCGTGCAGTATTGGAACGCCGGAATAAATGTGTTCCATTGATATTTTTCCCCTAATTCTATAAATGCCTTTCGTAAGCCGCTGTTGGCGGATACACCGCCTGCTATGCAAACATCCTTTATACCCGTTTGCAGCGCTGCCTTTTTTAGTTTATTAAGCAAAATAGAAACGATCCTGCCTTGTATGGAGGCACATATATCGGTGAGATTATTTTGAATAAACGATTTCTTTTCGTCATCAGTGGCAAGAAATTCCTCTTTATAAATATTGCTTTTACCTGCGTTTTGAAGAAAATAGAGTATCGATGTTTTTACACCGCTGAAACTGAAATCAAGTTCCGGTATTTGTGGTTCGGGAAAACGAAAACGATTGGCGTCACCCTCTTTAGCATACTTGTCAATCAATGGTCCGCCGGGATAGGGAAGACCCAATAGCTTAGCAGACTTATCAAATGCTTCACCGGCAGCATCGTCAATAGTTTCACCGATCACTCTCATTTTTACCGGCGACTCACACAATACGATCTGTGTATGTCCGCCGCTGACTGTTAAGCACAGAAAGGGAAAAGAAGGCTTTGGATCGTCAATCAGGTTGGCAAGCACATGTGCCTGCATGTGATGAATGGCGATTAATGGTTTATCGAGCGCTAATGCCAATGATTTTGCAAATTGCGTACCGACAAGCAACGAGCCAATGAGCCCGGGAGATTGAGTGAATGCCACCGCGTCTATTGATGAGAGTTGCGAGTTTGCAGTTTGCAGTGCCGAATCAACCACTGGAACAATATTTTGCATATGTGCCCTCGAAGCAAGTTCAGGTACAACACCACCATATTGCTCATGCACTTTCTGTCCGGCGACAACATTGGACAAAATTCTTCCATCACGGCAAACAGCAGCCGAAGTTTCGTCGCAGGAAGATTCTATAGCGAGGATTGTTGTCAATAGTCAATAGAACAGAGCGTTCAAAGATAAATCGTTTTTACTACTGTGAGGCATTCATTCACCATTCACTTTACTTACTCCGGATAGCAACAACAGGATCCATATTTGCCGCCTGGCGTGCGGGAATAAAACCGGCAAGTATACCGACGAAGATGCATATGCCAATAGCGAGAAACATATTGTTTGTAGAAACAAAAATCGGGAAGTGGAATACGACGGACAATATTTTAGTAAGTACAAAAACAAGTGTTAAACCAATTAATCCGCCGATGATGCAAAGAAAGGCTGATTCCAAAAGAAACTCAGTAAGAATAATCCTGCTTTTGGCACCAATCGCTTTTTTCAAACCGATCTGGCTGGTACGTTCACGCACCGTTACAAACATGATATTTGCTACACCGAACATTCCAACGATCAGTGATAGCGTGGCAATGGCCCAGCCGCCAATATTAATGCTCACAAAAGCCTGGCTGATCGCGTCGCTGAAATCATTGATATCATTTAAGGCATAATCATCTTCCTGTGTAGGCGACAATTTATGAATAGCACGCATTGTTCCGGCAAGATCATCTTTCAGTGCTTTGCTGGAAAGATCTTCTTTTCCCTGTACAATAATTACCGGGTCAGAGCGGCGCTCGTCCATCACATTGCGGGCAAATTTGTAACAAAGAATAATACTCACGTCAAAGTCCCATCCGCCAATCATGCTTTTCCCTTGTTTCTTTATCACACCCACCACCTGCATCCGCTTGTTTTTTGCAAATACATTCTTGCCGACGGCACGATCGGGTGCGCCAAACAGTTTTTCGGCCACTTCATTGCCAACAACAATCACGCTGCTGCCCAGATCAAATTCTGCATCGGTAATATAGCGTCCGTAAGCTATATCGATTGGCTGTACGTCTTTGAATTCTTCACTGCTTCCGTAAATATGTACACCCGAAAGTGTGTTGCCTTCATATTGAATGTTATCAGATGAGCTGAGGTTAAACGCAACATACTTTGCGCTCGGTGTGCGCTCTTTTATTTCTTTAATCTCCTCAAATTTTGGTGAAGGACGTTTTACATATTTCCACCAGGGATAATCTGGTCCGCCGCCTGCACTATAATCCCATTTATCAACGTAAATAGTATTATTGCCAAGAGACTTTATTTCATTCTGAATATTATGTTCAAGACTGTTCACCGTTGCCAGTACGCCGATAATGCAGAATATACCGATAGTAATACCAAAAAGAGAAAGAAAAGTGCGGAGTTTATTTTTCCATAACTCCTGTATGGCCATTATTAAACTGCTGATAACAATTTCGATGGTGCGGCGCATAAAACAAATGTAAGCAGAATTTGTGCGTATGGGCGGCAATTTTTATAAGTGGTGCGAATTGATTTTGGGACCGGCCCGGGTACCCTGATTTGACTTTAGTTGCGACGCTCCGTTCATCGTACTGTTCGCTGTGCAACTTCTCCATTTCCATATCAAACAGCAAACAAAATGACCTTTATTTCGTTCCCAAAGGAGTTATAAACACACCGTCGTTCCCTTCAAAAAAGGCGCTAAAATGCATACCTTTGCGGCCTTAAATTAGCCTGTCACACCTGACCAATTGACCCATTTGACTGTTGTGACCTGATTTGATTATACAATGAAATACAACAACGAGATACACAAGAGACGAACTTTTGCGATTATAAGTCACCCTGATGCCGGTAAAACAACGCTTACCGAGAAATTTCTTTTATTCGGTGGCGCCATACAGGTAGCCGGTGCAGTAAAGAGTAATAAGATAAAGAAGCATGCGACCAGTGATTTTATGGATATAGAAAAGCAGCGCGGTATCTCTGTCGCAACCTCTGTAATGACCTTTGAATATCAAAACACGCTGATCAACCTGCTTGATACCCCCGGTCACAAAGACTTTGCGGAAGATACGTTTCGGACGCTTACAGCGGTGGACAGTGTGATTCTCGTGGTGGACAGTGTAAATGGGGTGGAGGAGCAAACACGCCGGCTGATGGAAGTGTGCCGCATGCGGGATACACCGGTCATTGTTTTCATCAACAAAATGGACCGCGATGGTAAAAACCGGTTTGACCTGCTCGAAGAAATAGAAAAAGAATTAAGCATCCAATTGCACCCGATGACGTGGCCGATCAATAGCGGTAAGGAGTTCAAAGGCGTATATAACCTGCATGATAAAAGTCTTGTATTATTTACGCCCAACACAAAGGCTATTGATGAGGATGTGGTGCAGATAAATGATCTTGCTTCTGATATACTGGATAAAAAGCTGGGAGAAAAGGATGCGGCGATATTGAGAGAAGATGTGGAATTGGTGGATGGGGTACATGGTGAATTGAACGTCGCAGATTATCTCTCGGGTAAAGTAGCGCCGGTGTTTTTCGGCAGTGCTGTAAATAATTTCGGAGTAAAAGAAATGCTGGATACGTTTATCCGCATTGCACCGGAACCACAATGCCGCGAAACGTCTGAAAGAGAAGTGTGCCCCATAGAGAATAAATTCAGCGGGTTCGTATTTAAGATACATGCCAACCTCGACCCAAAACATAGAGACAGGATTGCTTTTTTACGGGTATGCAGCGGACGTTTTGAACGAAATAAGTACTATCATCATGTGCGGTTAGACAAAGACGTTCGGTTCAGCAACCCTTACAGTTTTATGGCGCGCCAAAAAGATGTTATCGAAGAAGCATATCCCGGTGATGTGATCGGTTTGTTTGATACAGGAAATTTTAAGATCGGGGATACGTTGACCGAAGGAGAAGATTTTTACTTTACCGGTATTCCATCTTTTTCGCCGGAGATATTTAAAGAAGTGGTAAACAAAGACCCGATGAAAACAAAGCAACTGGAAAAAGGATTGATGCAGTTGACCGATGAAGGCGTCGCGCAATTGTTTACCCAGTTTGGCGGAAATAAAAAGATCATCGGTTGTGTCGGTGAACTTCAGTTTGAAGTGATTCAATACCGTTTATTGCATGAGTACGGGGCATCTGTTCAATTCAATTCATTGCCTTTCTACAAGGCCTGCTGGATTACAAGCAACGATCAGAAGAAATTATTGGAATTTACACGATTCAAACAGGCAAATATAGCCGAAGACAAGGATGGCCATCTTGTTTATCTCGCGCAAAGCGAATGGTTCCTGAATACGGAACGCAATAATAATCCTGACATCGAATTTCATTTCACTTCAGAAATTCATAAAGAAGCCGTATGAGCAGCCGGCGTATAATCTTCGAAACGGAACGGCTTATTGTACGCTTATATGACTGGAAAGATGAAGAGACTTTCTTTCTCTTAAACGGCGATGAAGAAGTGGTCCGGTATATCCGTCCGCCAAAATCGAGAGAAGAGTGCAATCTATTTCTCCGGGAAGTAATCAACTACGCTGAAGAAAATCCCTTGCTTGGCCGTTGGGCCGTTGACGAAAAAACAACAGGCAGGAATATAGGCATGTTCGCGATTTTCCCGGTTGAAAAAACCGATAAATTACAGTTGGGATATTCGTTACTGAGAGATAGCTGGGGGAAAGGGTATTCCACGGAGTTGACAAAAAAGGGGATTAAATATTTCTTCGATAATCTTCAGAAAGAAAAACTATATGCGATAACAGAGACTTTGAACGTTGCATCTCAAAAAGTATTGGAGAAATGTGGGTTTACACTTAGTGAGAGGTATGTGAAGGAGGGGAAAGAGATTTTGGAGTATGTTTTAGATCAATCTTTTCAATCGTAATTCTACTAGCGACTTCGAATACAGTAGCCTGTTATATTGAGGCAGGGGCTCTTTCAAAATATTGGTTTTGTAAAGCTTGGATTTGCAAAAAAATAATATTAACCTTGTCGCAAAAATTTGATTTATGAAATTTCTCTTAACCTCATCCGCCATTTTTATACTTTTTGCCACTACATTTTTTAGCGGTGGTCTGGCTTCCTGTACAAAGGACCGAAATGAAATTAAAGATTTCAAACATCACCGTCCGTCGGTCGATACCGTTTGGATAGGTGATACTATCATCATTGTAGATACTCTTAGGATTGGAGATACAGTATTTACAGAGGAAATGCTGACAGCACATCCATGGAAATTCCAGGAATTGCGTGCAGTTTATGGTGGTGCTCCTTTATATTATTTGCGGGGTGGTGCTTCAAATAACTCAAATTATGATAACGAATATGTAGTTTTTAACCCTGACCATACAGGGTATGAATACGATGCCGCTGGCTATTTTCACAACATACCAAATTGGGGACTAACTACTACTGATAAAGTGACGCTTACGTTTACATACTTTAACGCGCCGGGTGTAACCAGTCTCATTACCTGGGACCGCATACAATATAAGAACGGCAATATGTTATTTGAAGACTATTATCTGGACAATTATGTAAATCTAAACTATCACGGTTACGAAATACGCATGCCAAAATAATACAAGAGAATAAACTCAAGCTGAGTTGTATTAATATTTTGCTACTAAGCCCGTATAATTTTGCGGGCTTAGTTTTTTAAGCTCTTTTTTTATATCATCGCCAACTTTCAGGCTTTCGATAAATTGGTGAATGGACTTTTTGTCAATTTTATTATTTCCTCTGGTGAGGTCCTTTAACGCTTCGTACGGACTTGGATAATTTTCCCTCCGAAGTATGGTTTGAATAGCTTCTGCCACAACAGCCCAGTTATTTTCAAGGTCAGAATTTATCTGGCTTTCGTTGATGATTAATTTCGCAAGACCTTTCTCAATAGATTTAAATGCAATGATGGTATGAGCAAACGGGACACCCATATTTCTTAACACTGTAGAATCGGTAAGATCCCGTTGCAACCTGGATACCGGCAATTTTTCTGAAAGGTGCGAGAATACTGAATTGGCAATTCCAAGATTGCCCTCCGCATTTTCAAAATCAATAGGGTTTACTTTATGAGGCATTGCCGAAGACCCTACTTCACCTTTTTTTACTTTTTGCCTGAAGTATTCAAGGGAAATATAGGTCCACATGTCCCTGCAGAAATCAACAAGAATATTGTTGATACGTTTCATGCAGTCGAAATGAGCAGCAAGGCTATCGTAATGTTCGATCTGTGTAGTAAATTGCATACGGGACAGACCAAGAACATTGTTTACAAATTCATTCCCCAACTTTATCCAATCAGTTTTTGGAAACGCAATATAATGGGCGTTGAAATTTCCTGTAGCGCCGCCAAATTTAGCACTGAATGGGATATTGATTAGCTGCTCTACCTGGTTTTCTATTCTTTCCACAAATACCATTATTTCTTTACCAAGCCTGGTTGGCGACGCAGGCTGACCATGTGTATGCGCCAGCATGGGAATGTCTTTCCACTCTCTAGCCAAAAGTTTCAACTGGGTATTCAGATTAAGAAGTGCTGGTAAATATTCATATTCTACAGCATACTTCCAGCTTAAAGGAATGGCCGTATTATTTATGTCCTGTGATGTAAGTCCGAAATGCACCCATTCTTTTACATCTTTGCCGCCATTTTTTTCCAATTCATTTTTCAAAAAATATTCAACAGCTTTTACATCATGGTTGGTGGTATATTCAATCTGTTTCACTTCCTGCGCGTCTTCAAGCCCAAATTCTTCTGTCAATTTTTTCAGGTGTTTCGCGGTTTTATGCGGCAGCTTAAAAAACTCCTTTTCTGCGAGAAATAACAGGTATTCTATTTCCACAAGTACCCGGTATTTTATCAGCGAAAATTCAGAAAAATATTCATCAAGATGCTGTACCTGTTTGCGATAGCGGCCATCAATGGCAGAGATTGAAGTGAGCGTGGTTAGTTCCATTATCCGATTTTAAAATAGTGCTGTCAGCCTTTACCTTTGCTGCCGCAAAAATAATTGAATTGGATAAGATTAAAGTTGGTATTGTTAGTTATTTAAACACTCGTCCACTGATATATGGATTGCAATTACCTCCGATTTCAGATGAAATTGAATTAATAGAGGCCTATCCTTCGCGACTTGCTGATATGTTGGAAAAAAACGAGATTGATTTGGGGCTGATTCCTGTTGCGGCTGTCATTGATTTACCTGAATATCACATTGTCGGCGATTATTGCATTGGCACTGAAGGCGAAGTTGCATCGGTTTGTCTTTTCAGTGAGGTACCGGTTGATAAAATCACCAGGGTTTACCTGGATTATCAAAGCCGCTCCTCTGTTGCTTTATTGAAATGGCTGATCCGGGAATATTGGGGTATTCACCCTGAACTGGTTGAAACAACAGATGAAAATTACAGGCATGACATAAAAGGAACGTCTGCTGGTCTTGTGATCGGGGACAGAGCCCTACAGCAACGCAAGCTGTCAACGTTTATTTATGATCTCGGTGCAGAGTGGCGATTTGTTACAGGTCTTCCGTTTGTATTTGCAGCATGGGTGAGTAATAAAGAATTAACAAATGGGTTTGTTGAGAAATTCAATACGGCCAATTCGCTTGGCCTTGGGCATTTGGACGAAATTATAACTCAACATCCTTTTCCCGACTATGATTTAAAAAAGTATTATAACTTTCATATTAGTTATAGATTGGATGAAAAAAAGAAGCAGGGAATGGATCTATTTTTATCTTATTTGAAATAAAAAATCAATTTTTCTTATTTAGTTCAACCGGATACGGACTTTTTTTACAGGCTGTAATAATTATACATGGGAATCATTCGAAAACAATCCTTGCAATCTTCCATTTTTATTTATATTGGTTTTGCTATCGGGGCTTTGAATATTCTTGTCTTATTTCCAAATGAAAGATATTTTACGATTGCAGAATTTGGATTGACCAAGGTATTGGTGGATGTTTCATTGCTCATCGCTATGCTATGTACACTGGGTACATATCCTGCTATAGTAAAATTTTCTCCTTTTTATAGTTCCTATTTGCCAAAAAAGGAAAACGATTTTCCTTTTCTAACATTAATTACCGTTGTTTTAGGGTGCCTGCTGTTTACGTTTATCATGCCTTTTTGTAAAAATATTATTGTAAGAAAATACGGAGAGAGATCACCGCTTTTCGTTGAATATTTCAATCTGCTTTATCCCTTAACCATATCCATGGCTTTTCTTTATTTAGTTGAAGCTTATGCCTGGACCGCACGAAAAACGGTTTTGCCGGCAATCTCGCGTGAACTGATTGTAAGACTTTTGACTACGGTACTTATTGTTTGCGTAATGGCGGGATTTATCAATTTCAATCAATTTATCAATCTTTATTCTCTGGTTTATATACCGCCTGTTCTTTTTGTGTTATACTTTCTGCTAAGGGATGGGGACCTGAATTTTCGATGGAAGATCAGCTCCGTTACCAAAAGATTAAAGCGACGAATAATCGTTTTCAGCTTGTTTATTTTTTCGGGTCAGGCCCTGAATATCTTAGCAAGAACGCTGGACAGCATTATTATTTCGAGCCAATCTGCCGGCGGACTACGAGATACGGGCATATTTACAATCGCTACCTATTTTGTCGCCTTGATGGAAGTGCCGATGAGGGGAATGACCGGCATCGCATTCTCGGTGTTAGCACAGGCATGGAAAGACAAGAATCTTACGCAGGTTTTAAGTATCTATAAAAAAACTGCTTTGAATTTATTGATAGCGGGATTGGCGATTATGGGTGTGATCGTTTTAAACCTTAACAATATAATAGCTTTTCTTGGGCCAAGATACCAGGCAATGGTTGACGTGCTGTTAATACTCGGGTTCTCAAAGTTGATTGATCTTGGTACAGGTCTTAATTCACACTTGCTACTGACGTCCAAACATTGGAAAATAGAATTTTTTACAAATATTTTCCTGGTAATGATGGCGGGGGTGTTTAATTATATCCTGGTAAGAAAATATGGAATTGTCGGATCAGCGTGGGCAACTTTTATAGCCTTTTTTGTTTACAATGCTGTTCGGTTTGTTCTGATCTGGAAATTTTTTAAAATGCAACCTTTCGATATCAATAATGTCAAAGTTCTCGCTATTTCCATCGTAAGTTTCTTTTTGATAAAATTAATTCCAGCTATACCGAACCTCTACATAGATGCGCTGCTGCGGTTTGTTTTATTTACTGTTTTATATTGTTACAGTTTGGTAAAAATGAAGATTTCGAAAGACATAAATGAATTTTTCAAAATTGTGCTCACTAGAGTAAAATCTACTCTCCGTTTTTAGTACTGCATATAAACGTAGATCCTACGATAGGAATCAGCCTCTTTTTGTAATTTCGGCGCTAATATCTTTTGGTTCAAAATTTAAAAGGCTCAATATCATCGAAGAATGCCGCTGATATCTATAATAATACCATGCTTTAACCAGGGCGACTATCTTAAAGAGGCTTTGCTAAGTCTGGAAAAATGTGATCCGAATCTTTTTGAAACAATTATCATAAATGATGGATCAACTGATGAAGCGACTAATAGATATCTAAAAGATTTAAGAGATCGTGGCTTAAACGTTATATTTCAAAGTAATACCGGTCTGGGACAGGCGAGAAATAATGGAATAACGAAAGCCAGGGGTAAATATATTCTTCCGTTAGACAGTGATAATAAAATCAAACCAGAGTATCTCTTAAAGGGAATCGAAGTTTTAGAAAGCGATGAAAAAGTGGGTGTGGTATACGGAAATGGACTTTTATTCGGTGATAAAATTGGAACACTCCGGCCCGGAAATTTCAATCTGCAGCTCCTGATGTTAAGAAATTATATAGACGCCTGTGCGCTCATAAGAAAATCTGCGTTTGAGGAAGTGGGATGTTATGATAACATGAAAATAATGGGGCTTGAAGATTGGGACCTTTGGTTACGTATAGCTTTTGCTGGTTATAAATTTCATTACATAGATGAGATTATGTTCGAATACAGGGTTACTGAAAAATCAATGATCAAAAAATTGAACGCAGACATCGAAAAGAGAAACAAGATTGAAGAATATATGTCGGCGAAATATCCTGAAAAACTTTCTGCAGAAGGCGCATTTGATTATTTCGTGTACAAGTTTAAAAGAAGACCATTTCAAACGATAAGAAAGATATTATTGAGAAAATATTTTCCGGCTTATTATGAAAAATTAATTAAGGAAAACAAAATTTACAGGAACGATTTCTATGATTGAATTTAAAAAATACGACAGGAATTTTTTTTCGGAGTTGGAGGAAAACTCGTACAGTTCGGCACTTGGCGTTATACCTGTAATTGAAGAGTTTTTTCACCCAAAGAGTGTAATTGATGTCGGTTGTGGAACTGGTGCATGGCTTAAAGCATGGGTTCAAAAATTTGCTTTGAAGGATTTTCTTGGTATCGATGGTCCATACGTTGATAAAAATACATTGCTGATCCCTTCTGAAAACTTCTTGTTCAAAGATCTTAAAGAACCGATTAACGTAAATCGAAAGTTTGATCTGGCTATATCTCTGGAAGTAGGCGAACATCTATCGGACGCCAAAGCGGATATTTTTGTAAGAAGTCTTGTTTCCGTCAGTGATATTGTCGTATTTTCTGCTGCACTTCCGGGTCAGATGGGCACGTACCACATCAACGAACAATACCCTGAATATTGGGCCGCACATTTTAGAAAATACAATTTCATTCCGGTTGATTGTATCCGGACTAAAATATGGAATAACCCGAAAGTGGAGTATTGGTATCAGCAAAACATTTTGGTTTTTATTAGCGAAAACAAAATTGGTGAATATCCTTATTTGCAATGTTATGTTGATACGACAAATCCCCTTTTCTTAACGCGGATACACCCTTATTTACTTGAATTAAACAGAGAGCATATTCGTCGCACTAAAACTACCTGGGGGTTTATAAATTGGAAATGGTACATGTTTAAACAAAAATATATAAAGCGGAATGCACCAAAGCAATAATGGCCGGGAAATTGGGATTCGCCGGTTAACTTATAGCGACATATCATCAAAAGACCAGTATTTTATTGCGACCTATTTTATTAAAGCCGATATAAAAGATGCAGCAACCGAATATGGACACGGTAAACTTTTGGATATTGGCTGTGGTAATAAACCGTATGAACTTCTTTTTAAAAACTTTGTAAGCGATTATATTGGATGCGATATTGTTCAAAGCAGTGAGAACCTGGTGGATTCTATTTGCCCGGCAAACGAATTGTCATTCAATGATAGCTCCTTTGATACGATTTTTTCAACACAGGTTCTCGAACATGTTGCTGACAGTAAAGGAATGATACGTGAATCATTCAGGGTGCTTAAAGGTGGAGGATATGCAATTTTTACAATTCCTTTTAGTTGGGAATTGCATGAAGAACCATACGATTTTTTTCGCTTTTCAAAATATGGTATTAAGGCACTTTTTGAAGAACAGGGGTATGAAATCATAAAGATCAAATCGAATGGTGGTAAATGGGCAGCTGCTTTTCAACTTTGGTTAAACGTTCTTTTTTCGACTCGTAAATACAAAACGGCACGATCAAGAATTATCAAATGGATTTTTATCCGCTTAAGATTTATTGTTCTTTATAATAAATTCGCCGTGTGGCTCGATAAAAGGTATTTTGATGATATTTTGACACTAAATTATATTGTTATTGCAAAGAAGAATTAATAAATGCAATTAAAAGACTCTATTATCACTCTCGCTTCCTATATCAGCAAGCCATCCAAGAGAAAACTAATCAATTATTGCAGGATGTTTGCCGGTAAAAAAGGTCTTGAAATAGGCGGCCCGAGTTCATTATTTTCTTTAAAAGGTTATTTCCCTGTATACTTATTTGCAAAACAGATCGATGGCGTAAATTATAGTAATGAAACATCGTGGGAGGGACGGATCGAGGAAGGGAATAACTATCACTATCATATGAAAACAGGATACCAGTTTATTCGTGAGGCTACTGATCTGCATGATATCCCCCCGGCTTCTTATGACTTTGTTTTGTCCTGTCATAGTCTTGAACATGTTGCCAATCCGTTGAAAGCAATACAGGAATGGAAGCGGGTATTGAAACCTTCCGGTTTATTTGTACTGGTGTTACCGGACAAACGCTACACGTTCGATGTCAATCGCCCTTACACCAGTATGGATCATTTATTGGAAGATTACAAAATAAACAGGGGTGAAGATGATACTACCCATTTCAATGAAATACTGGAACTGCATGAATTCGGAAAAGATGAAGGTGCTGATTCAAAAGAGATACTGAAGGAACGTTTGAAAACTAACGTTACTTCCCGGTATGTTCATCATCATGTTTTTAATTTTGAACTGGTGGACGAAATGCTGAAATACTTTTCATTTGAAAAGATTTACGAGCAGCAAGCTGATCCTTTTCATTTAATTACGATCGCCCGAAAATCAATATAATGGATGATATTGCAGGTGTTGTTATTTTGTATCATCCGGATGAAAAAGAGATCACCCGGAATATAAAAACCTATCTTCCTTTCGTAAGCCGGTTAATTGTAATTGATAACTCAGAAAAGCCGTCCGCCGCAATCCGCGATATTATCGAGTCTTTGCCGGGTAATGTAAAGTATATTCACTCTGATCAAAACGCGGGCATAGCAGCGCCGTTAAATTTGGCTGCCACTATAGCTCGTAATGTGCAATGCAGATGGTTATTAACAATGGATCAGGATTCTTATTTTGATGTGGACCAGGCGAAACAATATTTTTCGCTATTCAAAGAAAACTTTTACAATAACCAGGAAACGGGAATAGTTGCTCCCTTGCACGATAAACTGAAAATGGAAGAAGGAGGAACAGCATTTCGAAATGCAGATTCCGTTATTACCTCAGGTAGTCTTGTTAATCTAAATGCATGGAACAAAGTTGGAGGTTATGACGAGAAGTTAATTATTGATGAAGTGGATCATGAATTTTGCTATCATATACAGCAGTCGGGATACAATGTTTTTCACGTGAATCGGGTTTATATGAATCACCAGTTGGGTACTACGACCAGCGGAGGTTATTTTGGAACCATCGCAAAAAGAAACCGAACGATTCATTCCCCGCGACGTGTTTATTTCATGGTACGTAATTATCTGTATGTTCGTAAAAAGTATAAAAAAGATTTTCGCTCTGAGTTTAAAAAAAGAGACAGAATGTTGGTGACTGCGCTAAAAAATAATCTTTTCTTTTCCGGTAAATTCTTTCAAAATCTCGATAGTATTTTGAAAGGGTATAAAGATTTCAAACGGGAGGATTTTAATAAAACGTTATGACTCCCTTTATCTCTATATGCATCCCCGCCTACAAGCGAGTCCATTACCTGCAACGGCTGCTTGATTCAATTGGCTTTCAATCATACAAAAATTTTGAAGTTGTCATTACAGATGATTCGCCCGATGACCAGGTAGAAAAACTAGTGCACTCATATCTGCAGACATTGCCTGTAAAATATTTCAGGAATGAAAAGTCGCTTGGAACTCCGGAAAACTGGAATGAGGCAATCCGCCAGTCAAGTGGCGACTGGATAAAAATTATGCACGATGATGATTGGTTTGCGGATAAAAATAGTTTGCAAAAATTTGCGGATGCGATAGCGGCCAATGAAGATAAAAGTTTTTTCTTTTCTGCATATGTAATAATCCATGAGCAGGAGAATAACAGAAAAGAAATTATCCGGTTGAGTAGGACAGACGAAAATAAATTAAAGGGAAGCAGTCTTTACCTGTTTCGTAAAAACTATATTGGCAATCCCAGTTGCACATTATTCAGAAAAGATCCGGCAATCGTATTTGATAATCGCTTTCAATGGGTGGTTGATTTTGAGTTTTACATTCGTTTTTTGAATAAATATAAAAATGATTTCGTTTACATCAACGACACACTTGTAAATATCAGCGTTAATCAATCGCAGGTTACAAAGTCGGCTTTTCGTTCGGGAAATATTGAAATTCCGGAAAACCATATCTTGATTAATGAAATGGGTTTTGGTAAGCTTCAGTATATCTATGTTTATGATTATTTCTGGCGCTTATATAGAAATCTCCGGATAAAAAGCATTGCGCAAATAAAAGAGTTCGGATACCCTGACGAGTTACACCCGGCTTTAAACAGCATGATTAACTGGCAAAAAGCATTTCCTCAAAACGTTTTGACGTTTGGGCCGGTTTCGAAAATATTAATGGCACTCCATTATCTTACGCACGTTTCAAAATTGAAATAAACCGCACGCTCAGTTAAAATAAACGCCTTTTCTTTCGAATACTATCTCTCTGTACGTCTTACAAAAAACCTCACGACTGAATTTTTCCAGGGCAATGCTGCGGCTTTTTAAACCTAATTTGTTTTTTATTTCGGGATTATTTATCAAAAAGCGCAAAAGTTCCGTTCCCTGTTCAATGATCTTCTTTTCGTCTGTTTCGGTAATCAATAAACCGTTGTTCATATGTTCAATATAATCGGGTATACCATTTACCGCTGTAGATAATACAACGCGGCCATGCGCCATCATCGACATCACAACTACCGGTAAACCTTCAAATGCAGATGTTAGAATAAGCACGTCTGATTGACTGTAGATGTTTTCCATTTGTAGCGGATCTTTCACATTGCCATAAAATTTGCAGTATGGATATTTGTCGGGGTCAATTATTTGTTCTACGTCACCCACAAATGAAAAATGGACACTATCGGCTTCGTTGTGCATTTTTTCAGCAATCGCTGC
>Ga0207645_10001165_pt1 | contig 21695 bp, 17 predicted proteins | sample KBSM53metaG_FD_184331 | JGI IMG/M metagenome (GOLD analysis project Ga0207645, IMG submission 184331) | Miscanthus rhizosphere microbial communities from Kellogg Biological Station, Michigan, USA - KBS M5-3 metaG (SPAdes) (version 2) | ecosystem: Host-associated > Plants > Roots > Rhizosphere >...
TTTTTCTGGTAGCCGCGATCCCGCGCTTCGCGCGGGGGCGGCTAGTCGGCGGTCAGCAGCTCGTCGTAGACCGCGACCATCTGATCCAGCACGTGGTCCTTGCGCGGGGCGAATCGCGCCGTCACGTGCGCGCGGCCGGCGCGGCCCATCTCCGCCAGTCGCTCGGGCGTGGTCGCCAGCGCCGCCTCCAGCGCCTCCACCAGCGGCGCGTGGCGCAACGTGGGAACCTCCCAGCCGGTCGCGCCCGGCTGCACGATCGCGTCGACGTTCGCCGCGTGCGACAGGATGGCGGGAAGGCCGGCCGCGCAGCCTTCCAGCGCTGCGTTGGCCAGCCCTTCATAGAGCGACGGCATGACCAGAAGGTCCGACGCCCAGTAGAGCGACCGGATGTCCTTCACCGCGTCCAGAAAGCGCACCGCCGACGCCAGCGCGGGCGATCGCGCGAAGCGCCGCACCAGCGCGCTGGTCAGCTTGTCGCGCGCGCGCCCCGCGAACAGCACCACCGCGTCCTGCGGCCACTTCCCGCGGCGCGCCAGCGTGCGCATCGCCGCCAGCAGCCCCAGCTGATGCTTCTGGATGCCGATGCGTCCCGGGAGCAGCAGCGCGCGTGTGCCCGGCGCCAGCTGCCAGCGCGTTCGCGCGTCGGCGCGTTCGGCCGCCGTGGGCGGCCGGAAGAAGTCGACATCCAGCAGGTTGTAGATGACGCGCACCTTGTCGTCGCGGACGCGCGCCCATCGCACCAGCTCCTGCTTGACGCCGATCGAGTTGGCGAGAATCACCTTGCTCTTGCGCTGCAGGAACCATTCGGTCGCCAGGTAGCGCAGCCCCATCATCCGGTTGCGGCAGCCCGTGATCGTGATCGGAACGCCGGCGCGACTGGCCGCCCAGCGCGCCCAGAAGTTCGCCTTGTCGCGGTACGAGTGCACGATGGCGGGCTTCTCGCGGCGCAGGATGTCGGTCAGGCGATCCAGCGCCGCCATGTTCATGCTGCGCACGCCCAGGTCGTGCGCGGGCTGGCCTGGCGGGCAGCGGTTGCCCCAGAAGACGTTGTCGCCGTGATAGACGCAGAGCACGGCCTCGAACCGCTGCGGCAGGCGGTTGATGAGCTCGAGGATCTGTCCCTCGGGCCCCCCCTGCTGGAGGTTCGGTATGAAATAAAATACCTTGGTCCGCGGCATGCTTTCCCGGGTAGGAAGCAAACTGGAATCCAGGTCGCCCACGCAAGGACTATAGCCTCCTGATGACGGCGTCAGACCTGTCGGTCTGCTTTCTCGGGTGCGGCAGCATCAGCGCCCGGCACATCCGCACGTTGCGGCGGCTGCGGCCGCGCGCGCAGATCTCCGTCGCCAGCCGCGACGCCGGGCGCGCCGAGGCGTTCGCCGCGCGCGTCGGCGCCGTGGCGCATTTCGCCGGCTACGAGCAGGCGATCGCGTCGCGCTGCGATGCGGTTGTGATCGGCGTTCCGCCACGCGCGCACCGCCAGCTGGTCGAGCTGTCGCTGGCGGCCGGCAAGCACCTGCTCGTCGAGAAACCGGTGTTCGCGACGTTCGCCGAGCTGGAGGCGCTGTGGCCGGCGCTGAAGGCGCACCGGGGCGCGGTGATGGTCGCCGAGAACCTGCATTTCGCGCCGTTCCACCGGCGCCTGAAGACGCTGCTGCGCGACGACGCGCTGGGGCGGCCGCTGCTGCTGGACCTGGTGCGGCTGGGGAAATCCCGGCCGACGGGGTGGCGCGCCGACCCGGCGGAGATGCCGCTGGGCGCGCTGCACGAGGGCGGGGTGCACTGGATCCGGCGTCTGCTGGATCTGGCGGGGGTGTTCGAAAATGGACAGATCGACCACGTCGTCGACGTCTACGCCGTCGCTCCGCCCGCGCCCGTCACGAACACGCCGGGCGAGGACACCATGATCATCACCGCGCGCCACCGATCGGGTCTGGTGTCGCGCCTGCTGCACACCTGGGCGGCGCCCTGGCGGTTCCTGGCGTTCGACGCATCGAAGCTGCTGCTCGAGCACGGCGCGCTGTACTTCGACGCGCGCGGCGTCTACGGCCGGCTGTACGCGCCCACCGGTCGATCCTTCATCTGGCCCGAACTTCGCGACGCCGCCGGCTACCAGGCCATGTGGCACGACTTCCTCGCCGCCATCGACGACGGAAAGCCCACCGAGCTGACGCTCGACCACATCTTCGCCGACTTCGCGTACATGGACGCCGCCTACCGCTCGCTCTCGACCCACCGCCCCGAGCCACCCGTTCCGGTCCCCTCTCCCGCGCAGCTCTGATCCCCTCTCCCCGCTAGGCGCGCGCGATCGCGCCGAACTCGCGCTTGATATGCGCCGCCACCCGGAACGCGTTCGCCGTGATCGTCAGGCTCGGGTTCACGCCGCCCGACGTGGGCATGAAGCTGCCGTCGACGACGAACAGGTTCGGGAATGCCCACACGCGGCACTCCGGCGACAGCGTGCCGCCCTCGGGCGTGCGCGAAAACCGGGCGGTGCCGACCGCGTGCGAGAAGCTGTCGATGAGCCGCACCTTCCCGACCAGGCCGCCCGCGCGGCGCAGGATCCGGCGCGCGGCGCGCACCAGCGTGCTTCGCCGGCGGACGTCGGCCTTCGTGTACTCGTGGCGGACGGCCGCGACCGGTAGGTCGAACCCGTCCGTGCGCGGCGACAGCGTGACGCCGTTCTCCGCCTGCGGTTCGTCCTCGGCGATGCACAGCAGCGACTGCAGGTTGTTGGCGCCCAGGGCCGCGGCCCAGCGAAAGCCGGGCGGGCCCAGCGCCCGCACCACCTCGCGCGGCGGCATCACCATGTCCTGGATGATGCCCAGCGAGGTGCCGTCGGCCTCCCGCACCGACTCGTACAGATCCGTCACGCAGATCTGCTTGTGGTTGACGCGCTCGGGATTGGTGCGGAAGGGGAACATGTACCCGATCATCGCGTTGCAGTGGCGCATCAGGTAGCGCCCCAGCGTCCCCGAGGCGTCGCGCGCGCCCAGCCCCGAACGCAGCATCAGCGCGGGCGACCCGATCGCGCCGCCCGACAGCACGCAGACGCGCGCGCGCAACGTCAGTCGCCGCCCGCCGTCGCGATCGATCGCCTCGACGCCTTCGATGCGACCGTCGCGTTCGACCAGCCGCGCCGCCACGGTGCGCGCGACGACGGCCAGGTTGTTCGGGTCGGCCTTGGCCAGGGCGGTCTGCGTGACGTCGTTCTTGGCGCCGATCCGGCAGGGGAAGCCGTCGCAGGTGAAGCAGTTGATGCAGCGGGGCTCGCGCGTGCCCGCGTGGTTGATCGCGATCGGGATGTGAAACGGGTGCATGCCCAGCGCGCGCGCGGCGTCGGCGATCCGGCGCGCCGGCGTGGTCAATTCGACGGGCGGATACGGGTAGGGGCTGGAGCGGGGTGGCTCGCACGGATCGTCGCCCGCCTTCCCGTGCACCTCCAGCAAGGCCTCCGCCTCGCCGTAGTGCGCTTCCAGATCGGTGTACGCGATCGGCCAGCGCGCGAAGTCCGTCGCGCGCAGGCGCAGCGCCGCGCCGCCGAAGAAGATCGAGTTGCCGCCCACCACCTCGTTCGGGAAGGTCTCGACGTCGCTGCGGGCGCCGGCCTGACGCACGTCCACCGGCGTCTCGCCCTTGTAGCGCCCGTCGAGCAGGATGGCGCGGCCGTTCCAGTCGGTCTCGTCGCGCGCCGGCCAGCCGCCGCGCTCGACCAGCAGCACCTTGAGACCGGCGCGCGACAGCGCGTAGGCGGTCGTCCCCCCGCCGAAGCCGGATCCGACCACGAGCACGTCGAAGACGGTCCGCTCCAGGTCGACATTCGGTGACGCGTCGGTCACGCGCCCCCTTCTACCTCGCCAACTTTAGGTCGACCAGCCGCCGAGGCGGACCGCCTCGTCCGCGCGATCGCGCTCTTCCGGAAGGTCGACCTCCAGCCAACCATGTCCGCTGATGTCGCGGCAGGCGGGCGGCGTCTCGGCGTCGGCCAGCCGCTGCAGCACCCGCTCGACGTGGATTGCGCGCCCCTCGGCCGCCAGCGCCGCGTCGACGGCGGCCCAGTAACGGCTGGCGGCGGCGCGTGGCACCTTGGTCATCCCGACGTAGCCCGCGTCCCAGCGGTCCAGCGTCTTGGCGATGCGGCGCACGCGCCCGCGCGCGTCGCGTTCCACCTTCATGTCGTCGGCGCCCAGCGTGCGATCGGTGTCGACGAACGCGGTGACGTCGCCGGCGGGCGCCGCCGCCAGCGCCGCGATGGCGGGCCGGTAGATGTGATCGACGTTCATCAGCAAGAATTCGTCCGCGTCCTCGATGAACAGGCGCGCCGCGGTCAGCGAGATCAGGTTGCCGTCGCGGAACGCCGTGTTCTCGATCAACCGGACCGGCAGCTCCAGCCGCGACACTTCCGCGGCGACGCGATCGAAGCCGAAGCCGCCCACGACCGTGATCGCCTCGGCCCCCGCGGCCTGCGCGAACGACACCGCGTGCGCCAGCAGGGGCCGGCCGCCGACCTCGATCAGCGCCTTGGGGATCTGCTGCGTCAACGTCCCCAGGCGGCTTCCGAGACCAGCCGCCAGCAGCACGGCCTGCATCGCGACCGCCTAGAACAGCGAGGGCAGGGCCGAGAACCGGCGAATCACCGGCACCGACGGGAACCGCAGCGAGAAGCGGTCGGGCGAGAACGTCGTCGCCAGGCCGACGAAGGGGATGCCCTCGCGTTCCGCGATCTCGCCGTCGTGCAGCGAGTCGCCGATGAACAGCATCTCCTGCCGGGCGGCGCCGAACTGCCGCGACGTCGCGTCCAGGTGCGTGCGGCCCTTGGCGAGGCCGCCCCCGTAACCGAGCACGAGGTCGAACGCGAACCCGGAGGCGCGCGCGAACGCGTCGACGTTGTCGGTGCCGTTGTTCGACGACACCGCGATGCGGACGCCCATCTGGCGCATCTGTTCCAGCGCGCGGCGCGTCTCCGGCGCCATGCGGATGGCGCCGCAACGGGCGGGCTTGCGCGCCTCGAAATCGGCCGACGCCGCGGCGTTGCGCCCGTCCTCGGGGAACATCTCTTCCAGCTGCTTGACGAACGGCAGACCGCAGGTCGCCAGGTACAGCTCGCGGGCCAGGATGCGCGGCGTTCCGTAGCGCTCCTCGATCACCTCGGTCGCGATATCAGCGAGGGTCGGCATGCTGTCGATCAGCGTCCCATCCAGGTCGCAGAGCAGCACCCTCGGCAGCGGCAGGCGCGCCTGCGCGGGCAGCCGCGCGACGCCGTGCGATCGGGTGGAGGCGGCGCCGTGAAGCGAGGCGCCTGTCGCATCGAACGGAACGGTGGACATGGGTCGGGGGGAGGAGCAACCCCTGATCCATGTCCTAGGGGTGTGTTAACTGCCTGATACCACTGGCCTTTGATGTCAGTTGGCGACCGAAGCGTTTAACTTTCAACACCTCGAAGTGACAGCTTTCCGACATCTGGGCGAATGTACGCAGCCCGACCGCGGTCGCGGCAGGCGCGGCGGCCGCCAGTGCAAGAGCCGATCTCGCTGCTGAGCTATCAGGCGCCGACGAGCAGCGTGATACGCCAGGCGCGCGACTCGAGGCCCCAGCCCGCATCCAGCCCGACGAGCGGCACCGCCACGGAACGCAGGAAGAAACGCAGCCCGCCGCCCACCGCCTGGTGAATGTCGCGCTTGAGCACGAACCCGCGCTGGTCGTCCGGCCAGCCCATGGGATCAACGAGGAACGTGCGCTGGTCGGGCGTGTCGCGCGTGACGTACGGGCCCGTCTGCGTCCCCGTCGGCGGGAGATCGCGGAACCAGATCGCGTGCGCGTCGTAGAACGCCAGCGCGCGGAAATCCAGCGAGCTGATCGAGAACAGCGGGAAGTGGTACTCGCCGTGCGCCTGCAGCTGGCTGTCGCCGCGGAACTGCTGGAACAGGTAGCCGCGCAGGTTGGGCCCGCCCGCCGTGTTCTCCATCCAGAACGGCAGGTTCTTTCCGAAGGTGGCGCCCGCGCTGGCGACCAGGTTGTGGGTCTTGAAGAACTTGATGCCGTGCTCCACGCCGCCGCCGAAACGCCAGAAGGTGAGGTCACTGCCGAAGTCCGGGCGCGCGATGTCGACGCCGCCGCCCAGCGCCGTTCCCGTCATGACCGCGAACTCGCGCGCCCGGAAGTCGAACGACAGCGACGCCTTGCCGATGCCGACCTTCGCGCCCTGTGTCGTCTGCTGATCGGCCGGCAGCGCCATCTGCGTCGGAGCGTTCGGATCGAAGGACTTCTCGACGTTGAATTGCTCCAGCCGCCAGGCGACCTGCGTTCTCACACGGCGGAACCAGGCGATGCCCAGGACGGGCTCGACGGAGTAGGACGTGAGCAGCGTCGATCGATACGGACCGGCGTCCGCGCCGTAATCGCGGGGATAGTACTCGGGGATGTTCTGGCGCTGGATGTTGCCCTGCAGCTGCCAGTAGAGCCAGGTCTGGAAGAACGAAGGATCGCGGTAGGCGAGCGCGGCGCCCGAATCGACGGTCGCGATGCGGCCGCCGAGCAGCAGCTGCTTGCCGTGACCGAACAGGTTGCCGTGCACGAACAGCAGGCCGAACGACTTGTTGTTGGCGGAAAACGACCCGGTGGGGACCGGCGCCCAGGGGAACTTGTCCTTCACGGCGATGTTCACGCGCACGCCGGTCTTGTGCGGTTCCCACCAGACGTTGACGTCGGCGAACAGGCCGGTCGTGTTCAGGCGCTCGCGCACCATGTCCAGCGTGTCCATCTCCATCGTGTCGCCGATCGATACGCCCGCGACCGAGCGGACCGTCGACTCCTCGGTGCGCTGATTTCCGACGACGCGCACGTCGGTGATCTCCTCGCCGACGGCCAGCGCCGGCGTCGAGGCCAGCGCGAATCCCAGGCCGACCGCACACGCGATCAACGTCGCGCGCGAGACCCTTATCAGTCGACGCATCAGCTAGAGCATAAAGGGCGGCGCGGGATTCGTAAACGGTGGGGGAATGTGGTCTTTCTCACGCGCCGTCGGCCCGACGATGGGCGCGGCGGACGTGATAACCTCACGCCGTGGAAAGCCTCGAACGCGAGCTTGAGGTCGCCCGCGCGGCGGCGCGCGAAGCGGGCGCGGCCATCATGCGCTTCTATGGCAACGCCGACGTCGAGGTTCACAGCAAGCCCGATCTGTCACCCGTCACGGCGGCAGACGAGGCGGCGAACGTTTGCCTGATCGAAAGGATCAAGGGCGCATTTCCGGAAGACGCTTTCCTGAGCGAGGAGTCGCCTGACGACGAATCGCGGCTGGGCAAGCGGCGCGTCTGGATCGTCGATCCGCTGGACGGCACGCGCGACTTCCTGGCGCAGACCGGCGACTTTTGCGTGCTGATCGGTCTGACGATCGACGGCGTGGCGGCGCTGGGCGTCGCGTACCAGCCTGTGAAGGACGCGATGTACTTCGCGCGCAAGGGCCAGGGCGCGTTCGTCGAGGTTGACGGGGCGACGCGGCCGCTGGCGGCGTCGCGCGCGCAACTGCCCAGCGAGGTGCGCGTCGGCATTTCACGGCTCAATCCCGACGAGGGTCTGGGGAAATGCCTGGCGGCGGCGGGCCTGGCGGCGCGCGCGGTGCAGATGGGCGCTTCCGCCAAGCACATGGCGCTGGCGCGCGGCGAGATAGACGCCGTGCTGAACCTGTCGTCCGCGGAGATGGAATGGGACACCTGCGCGCCCGAGGTGATCCTGACCGAGGCGGGTTGCACCGTCAGCGACGGCGACGGACATCCGTTTCGCTACAACCAGCGCGATCTTTTCCGCCGCCGCGGCAGCGTCGCCAGCAACGGCAAGTGCCACACGCTGATGTTGCGCGTGATGGCGCCGTGCCTGCCCGAACCGAATACCTAGATCGGCCGGAGGGCGCATGACCGGGTGGCTCTTGCTGGCGGTCCTGGCTGGAGTCCCGGGGTTCCTCAAGGGACAGCTCCACCTTCACACGAACAACTCCGGCGACAGCGCGACGCCGCCCGCCGACGCTGTTCGCTGGTACGCCGCGCACGGCTACGACTTCATCGTCGTCACCGATCACAACCGGATCACCGTCGAGCGATCACCGCCGTCGATGCTGGTGATCCCGGGCGTCGAGCTGACCCAGAACGTCGAACGTTGCGTACCTCCGCCGCCCGCCGGGACGCGCTGCCTGCTGCACGTGAACGCGCTGTTCGTCGCGCCGCCCGCCGACGGGCGGATCCCTTGGCCGCAGGCGGTCGGATCCAGCCGGTTCGAGCTCTATCACCGCGCCGTGGAGGCGACCCGGCGGCTGGGCGGCATCGCGCAACTGAACCATCCCAACTTCCACTACGCGGCGGACGCACCGCTGATCACGTTGCTGGCCCGTGATGGGATCACGCTGCTGGAGATCGCAAACCGTTCCTGGGATTCGAACGACGTGCCCGCGGACAAGGGGGCGCCGTCGACGGAGGCGATCTGGGACGCGGTGCTGACCACGGGCGGCGACGTGTTCGGGACCGCGACCGACGACGCACACCACTATTTCGACGCGCGCGCGGTGGGCGCGCGCGGCGAGTCCGTCTTTCCGGGCGACCTCGGGTTCGTGATGGTTCGCGCCGCCAAGGAACCGGCTGCGATCCGCGCCGCCATCGCGCGCGGCGATTTTTATTCGTCGACCGGCGTGCTGCTCGGCCGCGTCGAGCGCACCAGGGACAACCTGGAGATCGACGTCGCCGGCGCGGGCGATCACCGCTTCACGTTCATCGGCGCCGGCGGGCGCGTTCTCGCGCGCGCGCAAGGACGGACAGCGGCGTTCGCGCTCGCGCGGGCGCGGGGCGGGTACGTGCGCGCCGTCGTCGAGGACGGCGCGGGCCACCGCGCGTGGACGCAGCCCGTGCGCGTGCCGGCGGGGGCGCGATCCGGCAGCGCGCGCGCTCAGGAACCGTCAAGACGCTGACCGGACACGGTTCCGCAATGAGCGGCGCGTGATCGCCGCGCGTTTCCTTCGCTTGTGTGGGCGTGGGTGGGATGGCATCCTCCACGCGCGTGACGCGGTCCGCGCGCCGAATCGTCGCCGTCGACGGGGTCGACGGCAGTGGGAAATCGCAGGTCGCGAGCGCCCTGGCGGCGGCGTGCGCGGCGGAGGGTGTGGCGGTGACGCTGTTGCACGTCGACGACTTCCGGCGCGACGTCGACTTCGCGGGGCTCGGCGCCGGCGCGGAGGCGGCGCGCTACTACGACCAATACTTCGATCTCGCCGCGCTGGACGGCGCCTTGGCGTCGTTCCAGGCCGGTTCGGCGGGTGACGCCGAGCTGGCGATCCTCGAAGGCGTGTTCACGCTCCGCATTCCGACGGTGGCCGCGTCGGCGGCGCTGATCGTGCTGACGGTGAGCGCCGACGAAGCGCGCCGCCGGATTCTCGCGCGCGATCGCGACAAGGGCCGAACGGACGAGGAGATCGAGCGGCGCATCGCCCGTCGCTACTTCCCCGGCCAGCAACGGTACCGCGCCGAACACGATCCCGAGGCGCGCGCCGTCGCGATCGTGGACAACGAGGACTGGCAGAGGCCGCGCGTCGTGCGCTGCATCCCCGGTCGCCTGCCCGCGCCCGTCGAGCGCTGGCTGACGGCGCTTTGACGAGCGCCCAGTGGTACCTTTCCCTCCGTGTTCCGGATCTTTGCCGCGTCTTCCACGCAGCCCACGACGGTACGCGAGGCCTCGTTCGATGAGCTGCCGTTGCTGCTCGCCCGGCCCGACGCGCGGGTGTGGGTCGATCTCACGCCGCCCATCGGCGATGTCGAGACCGCGATCGTTCGCGACGTCTTCAAGTTCCATCCGCTCGCGATCGAGGACTGCTTCGCCCGGCGCGCCCACCCGAAGATCGACGAGTACGATCGTTATCTCTACCTGATCACCCACGGCCTTTCGCCGAGCGCGACGGCGGAAAGCGCCGAGCCTGTCGAGCTGGACGCCTTCCTGGGCGCCAACTTTCTCGTCACCCATCACGCCGTTCCGTCGCGGAGCGTATCGGCGGTGATCGAGCAGGTCACCCGTACCGGCATTCCCCTGAATCAAGGCGTGACGTCGGTGCTGCACGCGATCCTCGACCGTCAGATCGACGGGCTGGAGTCGGTCCTCGACCACATCGAGACACGCATCGAGGGGCTGGAGAACCAGGTGTTCGCGCGGCCGCGCAACGCCCTCGTCGCTTCGCTGCTCTCGATCAAGCGCAACATCCTGGAGCTGCGCCGGTGGACCGCCAAGCAGCGCGAGGTGCTGTTACGACTCGGTCGCCGCGAGTTCGCGTTGATCTCCGCCGAGGACGCGATGCTGTTCCGTGACGTCCACGATCACCTGGTTCGCATCAACGACCTGCTCGAGGGGTTTCGCGACATGTTGACGTCGATCCAGGAGGCGTATCTGTCCGCCGTCTCCAACCGGACGAACGACATCATGCGGTTCCTGACCCTGTTCTCGACGATCATGATGCCGCTGACCGTGCTCACCGGCATCTTCGGCATGAACTTCGAGCACATGCCCGAGCTCCGGTCGCGTTACGGGTATCCGCTGGTGCTGGTGGCGATGCTGGTGATCGTCGGTTCGATGTTGCTCTACTTCCGCCATCGCGGTTGGCTGGGGCGCCCGCCGCGGCTCGACAAGGACCACGGCGACGACGCAATCAAGCCGACCCAGCGCCCGCGCCGCGCACGCGTGCGCGCGCGCCGGGCGCCGGTGCAACCATGAGCGAAACGCCCGCCGCGATCGTCGTCGTCTCCGCCACCCACGCCCAGCAGCCGGGCGCCTCGATGCGTGTCGCGGGCCTGTCGGTCGTCGAGCGCGCCATCAAGCAGCAGTCGCAGGCGCCGAACGCGCGCGTGATCGTGGCCAGCGACGGCACGGTGGCGTTGCCGCCGTCGCTGCCCGCCAACGCCGAGGTGCAAACGGTGGCCGACGGCGCCGCGGCGGCCTCGGTCGGCGCCGGTCTGGGCGCGCCCGTCGTCGGCGGCGACGTGGTCCGCGTCGCGCGCGGCGATGCGGGCACGCGCGTCACCGACGAGGCCGGGCGCCGCGCCGCCGAGGACGCGGTGTTCGCGGCGCTGTTCCGCCCCGATCTCGGGTTCGTCGCCCGCCGCGTGAACAAACCGATCTCGGTGAGGTTCACCCGCGGGATCCTGGTCGCCACCTCCATCACGCCCAACCAGATCACGCTGGTCGCGGCGGCGTTCGGCCTGATCGGCTGCGCGCTGATCGCGGCCGGCGGCTACGCGGCGATGGTCGCCGGCTTCGCCTGCCAGCAGCTTCAGTCGATCCTGGACGGCTGCGACGGCGAGCTGGCGCGCGTGCGCTTCCAGCAGTCCAAGGTAGGCGCCTGGCTGGATACCTTCGTCGACGACGTCCTGAACGTCCTCGTCACGGTCGCCATCGGGATCGGCCTGGCCCGCAGCGGCGCCGGGACCTGGGCGGCGGCCGTCGGGATCGCGGGCGGCGCGATGCTGGTGGCGTCGAACCTGATCATCATGACCGACATGCGCCGCCAGCGCGCCAGCGGCGACCTCATGGACATGGTCTGGTGGTTCTCGGGCGGCAAGAAGCTGGGCGCCGCCGCTGCGCCAACGCCTGACAAGAAGCCCGGCATCGGCGACGTCCTGTTCACGATGGGCCGGCGCGATTCGGCGCTGCTGCTCTGGCTGGTGTTCGCCCTGGTGGGCCTGCCCGTGCTGGCGCTGATCATGGCGGCGATCATCGCCCTGGCCTGGTTCGTCGCCAGCGTCGTGCAGCTCGTGGTTCGCCCGGGCGCCCCGCCTGCTCCGGTCGATTAACGGTTGACGCTGGCTGCGGGGTGCCCCCTTTGCCTTGCGTGCCGAAGGTCCCCACAATAAGGTCTAGCCGCGCCTACGTCTGACGGCGTCAAAAATGATCAGCCTCATCGCAAAGAAGATCTTCGGCACCAAGAACGCCCGTGTCATCAAGGGGATGCGGCCGATCGTCGAGCACATCAACTCGCTCGAGGCCGGGCTGCAGGGCAAGTCGGACGCCGAACTGCGCGCGATGACCGCCGCGTTCCGGACGCGGCTCGACCAGGGCGCCACGCTGGACGACCTCCTGCCCGAGGCGTTCGCGGTCTGCCGGGAGGCGGGGCGACGGGTGCTGAACATGCGGCACTTCGACGTTCAGCTCATCGGCGGCATGGTCCTTCACCGCGGTTCCATCGCCGAGATGAAGACCGGCGAGGGCAAGACGCTGGTCGCCACGCTGCCCGTCTACCTGAACGCGCTGGCCGGCAAGGGCGTTCACGTCATCACCGTCAACGACTACCTGGCCCGCCGCGACTCCGAGTGGATGGGCCGTATCTACAAGTTCCTCGGCATGTCGGTCGGCATCGTCGTGCACGGCCTGGACGATCGTGAGCGCCAGGACAGCTACCGGTCCGACATCGCGTACGGGACGAACAGCGAGTTCGGGTTCGACTACTTGCGCGACAACATGAAGGAGTCGATCGAGCGCTACGTTCAGCGCGAGCTGAACTACGCCATCGTCGACGAGGTCGACTCGATCCTGATCGACGAGGCGCGCACGCCGCTGATCATCTCGGGTTCGGCGGAGCAGTCGGCGGACCTTTACCAGAAGGTCGACGGCCTGATCCCCGGCCTGCGCAAGGACATCGACTACACCGTCGACGAGAAGGCGCACTCGGCGATCCTGACGGACGCGGGCATCGAGCGCATCGAACAGCGCCTGAACGTCGGCAACCTGTACAACCCCGCCAACCTCGAGTGGCTGCACCACGTGACGCAGGCGCTGCGCGCGCACACGCTGTACAAGCGCGACGTCAACTACCTGGTCGAGGAAGACAAGATCATCATCGTCGACGAGTTCACGGGCCGAAAGATGCCCGGCCGTCGCTGGTCGGACGGCCTGCACCAGGCGATCGAGGCCAAGGAAGGCGTCGAGGTTCAGGAAGAGAACCAGACGATGGCGACGATCAGCTACCAGAACTACTTCCGTATCTACAAGAAGCTGGCGGGCATGACCGGCACCGCCGACACCGAGGCGGAGGAGTTCCACAAGATCTACAAGCTGGACGTCACCGTCGTCCCCACCAACAAGCCGATGTTGCGCAAGGACAACGACGACGTCGTCTACAAGAACGAGCGCGGCAAGTTCCGCGCGGTCGTCGACGAGATCGTCGACTGCCACAAGCGCGGCCAGCCGGTGCTGGTCGGCACTGTCAGCGTCGAGAAGTCCGAGGTCGTCGCGTCGCTGCTGCGCAAGAAGCAGATCCCGCACAGCGTCCTGAACGCCAAGCAGCACGAGAAGGAAGCGCACGTCGTCGCCCAGGCGGGCCGCAAGGGCGCGGTCACCATCTCGACCAACATGGCGGGCCGCGGAACGGACATCATCCTGGGCGGCAACGCCGAGTTCATGGCGCGCGCCGAGGTCGATCCGGAGAACGCTGGCAAGCCGGGGCACGAGCTGGCGCCCGATCTGGAGGTCGCGTTCCAGGACCACTTCAAGCGCTACAAGGCCCAGTGCGACGCCGAGAAGAAAGAGGTGCTCGACGCGGGCGGCCTGCACATCCTGGGCACCGAGCGCCACGAGTCACGCCGCATCGACAACCAGCTGCGCGGCCGTTCCGGACGCCAGGGCGATCCGGGCAGCTCGCGCTTCTTCCTGTCGCTGGAAGACGATCTGATGCGCATCTTCGGCGCCGAGCGCATCACCGGGCTGATGGAGCGCCTGGGCATGGAAGAGGACGTGCCGATCGAGCACGGCCTGATCAACCGCGCCATCGAGAACGCGCAGAAGAAGGTCGAGGGCCACAACTTCGACATCCGCAAGAACCTGCTCGAGTACGACGACGTCATGAACCAGCAGCGCAAGACGATCTATGCGCTGCGCCGGCAGGTGCTGGAGGGGCGCTACGCGCCCGAGCCGACCGAGGACGAGAAGAAGAAGGGCAAGACCGCCGCCGACATGCCGGTTCCGACGGAATCGGGAAAGCACACGACGGACAGCCTGGCGAAGACGGTCCGACCGGTCCTCGCGCGCATGTGCGAGGGGCTGACGGAGGCGCGCGCCCCCGATCCGAATTCGCCCGACGGCTTCTCGGTCGTGAAGGTGGAGCTGCAGCCGTCATTCCTGCGCTCGGCCGTCTACCAGCAGTTCGGCGCCTATCCCGACCCGAAGGGCGTGCTGGAGGATCGAATGGGCACGCTCGATCGCCTGGCGGACGAGGTCGGTTCGTCGATGGTCCAGCAGCGCGAGCGCCTGCTCGACCTGTGCGAGGAGATCCTGCAGGGGATCCTCGACGTCACCTGCCCGCCCAACGCCCACGCCGAGGACTGGGATCTGGACGCGCTGCGCGCGCAGACCAAGGAGCGCTTCAACTTCGAGCCTTCGGTCGACGAGAGCAAGATCATGGAGCGCGAGTCGCTCGAGGACTCCATGTGGGCCGACATCGAGAAGGTGGTCGAGGCGCGCGAGGCCGAGCTGTCGCTGCCCGGCCTGCTGTTCTACGCGCGCCGCTTCTTCCTGCAGGAGATCGACGAGCGCTGGATCGACCACCTGAAGTCGATGGAGGCGCTGCGCGAGGGCATCGGCCTGCGCGGCTACGGCCAGAAGGATCCCAAGCAGGAGTACAAGAAGGAAGGCTTCGTCATCTTCGGCGAGATGATGGGCAGCATCGGCCGCAACGTCTGCGAGAAGCTGTTTCACATGCAGGTGCAGCGCGACGAAAATGCGTCGCAGCAGCAGGCGCCGCAGCAGCAGCGAAAGCCGCGCCGCACGATCGAATCGGGCGGCGGCGCCGAGCCCCGCGCCGCCAGCGGCAACGGCGGTCCGGCCCAGGAAGAAGGCAAGCCAATGCGCCGCGATCAGCCCAAGGTGGGACGAAATGACCCTTGTCCCTGCGGTAGTGGTAAAAAATACAAGAAATGCCACGGCGCCGTAGCCACGGTCTGAACGGGCGGTCACCGCACACGAACCTCGTTCTTGGCCCGTTGGCGGCGCTGGCGCTGGCCGCCATCGCCGGCTGCCAGGCGGGGCCGACCGATAACGGCTGCCAGATCACGAAGCAAGTCGTCATTCCCGGCACCACGCCGCTGGCGCTGCTCTCCGAGATCAGCGTCGTGCGCGTCGGAGGGACCACCGTCCTCCTCGGGTCCGACACGACGTCGGTCCGCTGGGTGACGATCGCTCAGGACGGCACCGTCGGCACCGAGCAGTCGGCCGCGCTGCCCCCCGACACGCTGCGCGCGTTTTACGCCCTCGCGGGCGTCGATAGCCCGGGCGATCGGGTCGTCATCGGCGTCTTGGTCGCGAACGGCAGCGACGCGGATCTGCGCCTGATGGTGGCGCCCACCGACGACGGCGCGGCCGCGGGCGCCCCGGGCCCCGCCATCGCGACGTTCGGCGGCGGCGTCAGCACGCCCGGCCAGGTCGCGATGGGGACGTCGGTCAGCAGCATGTACGCGGGCGTCGCCTGGATCGACGGTTTGAATCCGACCTACGCGTTCGTCGACGGCCAGGGCGCGGTCGTCGGAACCCCGGCCGTCATCGAGAACGCGCTCGGCTCCGGGTACAGCTGCCTCGGCTTCGCCCCGGGCAAGCAGGAGCTGACGGTCACCTACAAGCGCGAGCCAACGGATCCGCAGTTAGGGCCGATCTGGCTCATCGCTGACCTCCAGGTCGGGGGCGCCATAGATACCCTGTCGCTCAGCGTGGCTCAGGTAGGGGGGAAGATGAGCTGCGCCCAGACCGTCCTTTATGACGACAACGGGTCGCGCGAGTACGCGATCGTCTGGCAGGACCGTTCGGGCAGCTGGCTTTCCGTCTATTACGGGCCTGGCGGCGGCGGGGTAGACAGCTACGGTTTCGCGTCCTCGACCATCTTCGGAGGGGCCGACTTGCAACCGCCGCTGATGGGGTTGGCGACGTTCTTGGGCAAGGATTTCGGCGTGTTGTTCGCGAAACCGCACTCGGTCGAGCTATGGCGGACGGACTGGGTAGGCAACCTGCGCTCCGGCGCGCTCGTGTTTCCGTCCTTGCAGGGCGACGTCCGGAACATCGCATCCGTGTCGTCGACCAACCTGCTGACATCGACCTACGCCGACTACACCGGGTCGGAAGGGCGGCGGCTGGTCATCGACGCGTCTTGTTATTGACCCGGGTTTTGTCCCGCCCGTGGAATAAACTCAAAGGGCATCTGGGTTTCTGACCACGGAAACGGAACCATGAAGCAGCGGCCCCTCAGAGCGGACTTCGAGCGCGAGGCTCTCCCTCACCTGTCCGCACTCTACGGCGCGGCGTTGCGCATGACCCGCGACCCGAAGGACGCCGAGGACCTGGTCCAGGAGGCGCTGCTCCGCGCGTACCGGTTCTTCGACACGTTCGAGGCGGGCACCAACTGCAAGGCGTGGCTGTTCCGCATCCTCACCAACGTGTTCTGCAATCAGTACCGTGAACGCGAACGCGAGCACGTCGTGATGACCGAAGCGGAATCGTCGTCCGCGAATCTGGAACAGTTCCTGAGCGGCGCGGGCGGCGAGGGACGCGATTCGGAGACCGCGCTGCTCGGGCGCATGGTGTCCGCGGACGTCGAGAAGGCGCTGGCGGCGGTGCCGCCCGATTTCAGGTTGGCGGTGGTGCTCGCCGACCTGGAAGATTTCTCCTACAAGGAGATCGCCGAGATCATGGACTGCCCGGCGGGGACGGTGATGAGCCGCCTGTACCGCGGGCGGAAAATCCTGCAGGGCTTGCTCTACGACTACGCCGTCGAGCAGGGGATCATCGCCGCCGGCGAAGCGAAGGAAGCGGCGAAGCTGGAGGCGGTCAAGTCCGAGGGCTCCGTTGCGCAGACGCTGGATCTGGACGCGTTCCGTCGCCAGAAGCGGGGCGGGGGAGACGCCGAATGAACTGCGCCGACACGACAGCGACGGTTCAGGCCTTCATCGACGGCGAGCTCGACGGCGTCGATCGCGAATCGATGGAGCGGCATTTGGTGGGATGTCCGACCTGCTCGCGGCGCGTGCACGTGCAGACGCGCTTCCGCGCCGCGGTCCGCGCCCACCTGCATCGGCCCGAGGTTCCCTTCACGCTGCGCCGGCGCATCGAGGATGCGCTGACGTCGCAGCCGATCGCGCCGCGGCGCTGGCCGGCGTGGATGTCGCTGCCGCGGATCGTTCCCGCGGCGGCGGCGGTGTTCCTGATCGTGGCGATCACCGGGACCGTACGGCGCCAGAACTCGGTGGTGTTCGACCAGGCAAGGGGCATGTATCCGCGCCTGGCAACCGCGATGCCGATGGACGTGACCGGGCCGGATTGCGGTTCGATCGCGTCGTGGTTCGGCGGCAAGCTGGAGTTCCCGGTGCACGCGCCGGCGCTGGGCGGGGCGACCTGCCAGGGCGGCCGGCTCGTCAACGTGGGCGAGCGGCCGGCCGCCTACCTCGTGTATCTTCGTGCCGACGGCCATCGCGTCACGTTCCTGGTGTTCGATCCGCGCGACCAGCCGATCGAATCGCGCGAGCGTCGGGTGGTGAACGGCCGCGAGATCTACCTGGGCACCGGGCCGGGCATCTCGACCGCGGCGTACCGGGACCGTGGCCTCGGTTATGTCGTCACGGCGGACTACGACGAGGACACGCTGACGAGGTTGCTGACGGCCTCGTTTACCCGCTGAATCGCCTTCTGCGCCGGCGGACGGCGTGTTTGACACGCTGAGGGGTCCGGTTTCCTGGTACGATGTCCGCCTCTGTCTGCAGGAGACGAGATGGCCGATCGAATCGCGCTGGCAATCGAACCGGATACCGACACGGCGAATCAAATTCGCAGGTTGCTCGAGCCGAAAGGCTTTCGGGTCGAGAGCATCCCGAACGGCGACGACGCGATGGAGTGGGGCCGCGACAACAAGCCGGCCGTCATCATCCTGAGCGTCGAGCCCCGCAAGGTCGGGTACGCGATCTCGAACAAGCTGCGCCGCAGCCCCAGCCTGCGCGAGGTTCCGCTGGTGCTGATCTCGTCCGAGGAGACGCTGGCGACGTTCGAGCAGCACAAGAAGCTGAAGTCGCGCGCTGACGAATACCTGCTGAAGCCGCTCCAGGAGAGCGTGTTCGTGTCGAAGGTGGCGAAGCTGGCCGGGGTGGACGCGGGCGACGACGACGTCCACGAGCTTGACGCGGATTCCGACATCGTGCTGTCGGAGGACGACGAGGACATCGTCGTCGACGGCGACGAGGAGGAGCGGACGCTGCTGATGGCGGACGGCGGCGGCGTGGTCAAGGACGTGACCTCGCAGGAGGAGCCGCACGACACCGGCGCGACGCCGTTCGAGGGCGAGAAGTTCGATCCCGAGACGCAGGCGGCCTTCGCGGCGCTGGAAGCGGGCGGGGGCGAGAGCGCATCGAAGAACGACGACATGGTCGACCTGCGCAACCTGTGGTCGGACGACGATCTGCCGCCCAACCTGGGCTGGGAGAAGGGGGCGGAGGCCGCGGAAGATCCGGACAGTTACCGCACGGGCGAGACGCTGGGCCCCGAGGTGATCGAATCGGCCGCGGTGCCGTCGCCGATCGGCGACGAGGAGGTGCCGCCCGCGCCGGAGGAGATCGAGTTTGGTGACGTCGCGACGGACGCGGCGGGCGCGATGGTGCTGGGCGAAGGGTTCGTGGACGAGCGGCGAATGAAGGAGGCCGAGGCGCGCAACTCGGAGCTCGAGGCGCGGATCCACTCGCTGGAAAACGAGCGGCAGACGCTGCGCAAGGAGATCGAAGAAGCCCGCGAGCGGTTCACGCAGTCGGCCACCTTCTCGAAGGAGCGCGAGTTCCTCGGCCTGCGCGAGATCATCAACAAGAAGGAAAAGGACATCCTGGATCTGCGCGACGCGCTGGACGCGAAGGACCGCCAGATCCTCGACCACAAGGACAAGCTCCGCGAGCTGGATCGCGCGCGGCGCGACCTGGAAGAGGCCTCGCTGGGATTCGAGCGCAACCTGGTCGCCGCGAACGAACGCGTCGCCGAGCTGGGGCAGGACAGCCAGAAGTCGTCCGAGCGCGAGAAGGCGTTCAAGGCACGGCTGGACGACGCGCACGAGGAACTGCGCAAGGCGCGCGAAGAGATCGACGGGCTGAAGAAGCGGATGGCGCAGGACGACGCGCGGGCGCGCGGCGAGAACGAGCGCCTGCGCGCTGACGCCGAGGCGCGGCTGGCCGAGGCCGAAGAGGCCCACCGCGGCGAGGTGGCCAAGCTGAACGACGACCACGGACAGGCGTCGGCGTCGGCCGAGGGCGCCCGGCAGTCCGAGCTGGCGCGCATCGAGGGGGCCCACCGCGTCGAGGTCGACAGTCTCCAGCGGCGCATCGCCGAGGAACAGGCGGCGGCGGGCGAGCGCCTGTCGACGGAGCTGGGCAAGATTCGCAAGGAGCACGAGAAGGCGATCGCGGCCGCCCGTGAGGAGCAGGCGGTTCAGCTCGCGTCGGAACGCCAGGCGTACGAGGCGTTGACGGAGCAGAAGGAGCGCGATCACCGCAACGAGATCCTCGCGATGCGGCGCCGGCAGGAAGAAGAGCTGGCGGGCGCCGAGGAGCGGCGCCAGCGCGACATCGCCGAGCAGGAAGCGCGGCGTGTGGCCGAGCTGGAAGCCGCCGAGACGCGCCGTCGCGGCGAGCTGCAGGCGCGCGACGAGGAGAACCACGCGCGCGTCACCGACATCGAGCGGCGTCACCTGACCGAGAAGACTGAACTGACGGAAAAGCACCGCGCGGAGTACGACCAGGCGCTGGGGCGGGCGGCGCGCGCCGAGGGCGAGCTGGCGGCGCGCATCCAGGAGATCGAGCAGGCCTACCGGCGGTTGTCGGGGCTGGAGGCCGATCTGGACGCCGCGCGCGTCGAGCTGGGCAACCGCGACGTCAAGCTTGCGCAGCAGCGCGATCGCATCGCGGAGCTGGAAGCCAAGGTCGCCGACTACGAGGATCAGATCGTGCGCGCCTTCCAGCGAATCCGCGCCGACGACAAGACGACCGAGAAGACGCGCCGTGCGCTTGCCGTCGCCCTCGCGCTGCTGGACGAGCGAACCAATGCGCCCGCCGCGCCCACCCCGCGGCAGCAGGTCACGGACGAGTCTAGCGAGCTGAAGACCTAGGCGCCGGCGGCGTATTCTGTCGGCGTGAGTCTTCGGCGCGATGCGCTTGTCGTGCTCCTGGGATTGGCGGCGCTGCCCGCGTGCAGACCGGCGGGCCCGGTCGTGAGCACCGCCAGCCTCTTCGGCTGGGAGTCGCTCGCGCTGCGCAACGCGGTCGCCGAGGTCATGGTGGTGCCCGCGATCGGCCGCGTGATGCAGTTCCGCCTGCTGGATGACGCGTCGGGTGGCCCGTTCTGGCGGCATGAGGCGATCGGTCCCGGACTGGCGGGGGACGAGAACGGATGGATCAACTTCGGCGGCGACAAGGCATGGCCGGCGCCGCAGTCGGCGTGGGAATCGATGGTCGGGAAGGGCTGGCCGCCGCCGCGCACGTTCGACGCAGTGGCGCACGCCGCGACGATCGAAGGGGGCGCGGTCATGATGCTCTCGCCGGTCGATCCGGCTTACGGCATTCGCGTGCGTCGAAAGATCTCGCTGCACGCGAGCGAGCCGGTGATGTCGATCGAAACCACCTTCGAGAAGGTGCAGGGACCGCCCGTGCGCGTCGCCGTCTGGACGATCACGCAGCTGTTGCCGCCCGCGCGAATGGAGGCTGTCCTTCCAGCGCGCTCGGCGTTTGCGGGCGGGCATCGCCGGGTGATGCCCGCCGAGCCGCTGAACCTCGCGGTCGCGGGCGGACGGCTGTCGCTCGAGCGCGATCCCCACAACAAGACGATGATCGCGACCGACGCCGACAGGCTGGAATGGGTCGGCGCCGAGCCGAACCGCGTCGATCTGGTCGTAGAGAGCAAATCAGCGGCGGCCGTGGCGGGCGAAGCGGCGGTCTGGCCCGACGGCGCGCACAGCCAGATTTACACGAACCCGGATGGGCCCGAGGCCTACGTCGAGCTCGAGCTCCTCGGCCCACTTCACGATCTCGCCCCCGGGCAGAGCGCGTCCCTGGCGACCCGCTACGAGCTGCTTCGTCGCGATCTGCCCGGGCGCGTGCAGCCGGTGCGCCGCTAGTCGCTCCGCGCCGCAGGCGCGGTGTGCGACTACTGTTTTTCTGGTAGCCGCGATCCCGCGCTCCGCGCGGGGGCGGCTAGGCGCTCGTTCACCGATCCGCTAGGGCGTCGAAACACAGGTCGGGAACTGCGCGTTCACCGGTACGGGGTTCCCGGTGGAAGCGAGGGTGAAGCTGATCGTCTTCTGGTTGACGTCCGTCAGCGTGAACATGACGCTGTTGGAGCTCCACAAGCCGCCGTTCAACGGCCGCCAGCGGCCGTCGGTGGTGCGGGTCAACTGGAGCGCCGGCTGCCCGTTGGCCGCCCACGTTCCGGACAGGATTCCGTAACGGTGCTGGAAGAACACGACGGTGTTCGGGTCGTTCACCGTGAGTATCCCCCGTAGGCCTTGCGGTTGTCCGCTGGCCTGGTCGATTGGAACGGGACAGGGCACGAAGCTGTACGTGAGCGTTTCCCCCGCCCGCGGGATCGACGCGCTCGTCACCGGCGCAAGAACTCCGTAGGGCGTCGCGGGGAGCAAGAAGGTGGGAAAGTTCTGGTTCGGGATTGTCGCGCAGGTGGCG
>Ga0207645_10001167_pt1 | contig 21661 bp, 20 predicted proteins | sample KBSM53metaG_FD_184331 | JGI IMG/M metagenome (GOLD analysis project Ga0207645, IMG submission 184331) | Miscanthus rhizosphere microbial communities from Kellogg Biological Station, Michigan, USA - KBS M5-3 metaG (SPAdes) (version 2) | ecosystem: Host-associated > Plants > Roots > Rhizosphere >...
TGATTTCTCGGTAGTCGGTGGCGCCGAGGTCGGTGCCGGCGAGGGTGAGGAGTTTGTCGAAGTCGACGACGAGGTTGGGCATCTTGGCTCCTGGAGCGGTTGGGTTTGGGTGTCCGACGACGGCGGAACGCCGTCAGCGGGTAAAGAGCGTCAGTGGGTGAAGAGCGTCAGCGGGTAAAGAGCGTCAGCGGGTGAAGGCGCTGTGGCCGGTGAGGGCCCGGCCGACGATCAGGGCGTTGATCTCGTGGGTCCCCTCGTAGGAGTAGACGGCTTCGGCATCGGCATGGAACCGTGCGACGTCGGCCGCGAGCGTGATGCCGTTGCCGCCCACCACTTCGCGGGCCAGCGCCACGGTCTCGCGCATCAGCAGGGAGGTCTGCATCTTGGCCAGGGCCGAGTCCTGGTCCCGGTAGATGCCCTTCTCCTGCTGTTCAGTCAGCCGGACCACCAGGGACAGCGCCGAGGTGACGTTGCCGAGCATCCGGGCGAGCTTTTCCTGGACGAGCTGGAAGGACGCGAGCGGGCGGCCGAACTGCCGGCGCCCGGAGACGTAGCGCAGCGCGGCTTCGAAAGCTCCTGCCGCGATGCCGGCTGCGATCCAGGCGACGTCCGAGCGCATGGCCCGCAGCATCGCCGCCACGTCCCGGAACGAGTTCACGTTGTGGAGCCGCCTGGCCTCGGGGACGCGGACGCCGTCGAGGGTGATGTGGGCGTTCTGCATCATCCGCAGCGCGGTCTTGCCGCGGATCTTCTCCAGGGTCACGCCGGCCGCCTCGCGGTCCACGAGGAAGGCCTTGACCTGGCCGTCGGCGACGTCGCGGGCGAAGACGGCCAGGACGTCGGCCGTTGCCGCGCCGCCGATCCAGCGCTTGGCGCCGTCCAGGACCCAGGTGTCGCCGTCCGGGCCGGCCTCACGCCCCTTTTCCCTGCGGGCCGTCGTCGCGAGTCCGCCGGCGATGTCGGAGCCGGATTCCGGCTCGGTCAGCGAGAAGACGCCCTTGAGCGAGAAGTCGATGACCTTGGGCATCCATTCGGCCTGCTGTTCCGCGGAGGCCCCGACCCGGATGGCGGTCCGGAACAGCCCGGCCTGGGCCGTGTACCAGGTGGCCAGCGAGGCGTCCGTGCGGGCGAGTTCGAAGATCCGGAAGCCCTGGTAGATGCCCCGGGCCGGTGTCTGACCCGCACCCGGGGCGCCGGTCAGTTCCGCCGGTTCCATGAGGTCCAGATCGATCAGCGGCCGCGCGAGCTGGTCCGGGAACTCGCCGCGCTCCCAGTAGTCGGCCAGGAGCGGGCGGGCCTGGGTGTCCAGGAACTCCCGCAGCCGCCCCAGCACTTTCCGCTCCCCGTCGGTGAGGAGGGACTCGGCGTCGTAGTAGTCGCAGACGCTGTAGAGGCGCGCCTGGGCTGTTGTCTGGGGCGCGGTTTCGACGGGCATCTCAGCCACCGAGCCCGAGCAGGCGGACGGCGTTGTGCTTGAGGATCTTGGGCCGGACCTCGTCCTTCAGCGGCAGGTCCGCGAAGGCGCCCAGCCATTTCTGCGGGGTGATGAGCGGGAAGTCGGTGCCGAACAGGACCTTGTCCTGCAGGACCGAGTTGGCCATCCGGACCAGGGACTCCGGGAAGTACTTCGGGGACCAGCCGGAGAGGTCGATGAACACGTTGGCCTTGTGCGTGGCGATCGAGTTGGCCTCGTCCTGCCACGGCACCGAGGGGTGGGCCATGATGATTTGCAGCTCCGGGAAGTCCGCGGCCACGGCGTCGAGCAGGAGCGGGTTGGAGTAGGCCAGTTTGATGCCGTATCCGCCCGGGAGCCCGGCCCCCATGCCGTTCTGTCCCGTGTGGAAGATGGCCGGCAGGCCCAGTTCCTGCAGGGTTTCCCAGAGCGGGTAGAACTGCTCGTTGGAGGGGTCGAAGCCCTGCAGGCTCGGATGGAACTTGAACCCGCGCGCGCCGAGGTCGATTGCCTGGTGCTTGGCGCCCTGGATCGCCTCGGCGCCGGTGCGGGGGTCCACGCTCCCGAAGGGGATCAGGACGTCGTTGTTCCGCGCCGCCCCGGCAATGAGGTCCGGGATGCTGTTGGGCTCGTGCTTGAGCTGGGTCCGGGCGTCGACGGTGAAGACGACGGCGGCCATGTTCAGTTCGCGGTAGACCTCGGCGATCCGGTCCAGCGAAGGGCTGCGGTCCTCGGCCTTGAAGTACTTGGCGGAGGCCTCGGTCAGGGCCGCCGGAAGGGACTCGTGGCCGTGGCCGTCCACTTCGAGGTGGACGTGCATGTCGATCGCATCGAGTGAGGCGGCGTCGATGCCGGGTTCGTAGCGCCGGGCAGCCATCTCAGCGGACCTCGGCCGATTCGGGCTGCAGTTCCGCCGGCAGCGGCAGGAAGTCCTCGCCCACGCTTTGCAGCTTGTCCCCGAAGAGCGCGCCGAAGTTTTCCACGAGATCCTGGTAGCCCCAGCCGCCCTCGCGGTATTCGGTGGCGGCGGCGTCGGGGTGGGTCCAGAGTTGCAGCCGGTCACCGCCCGCTCCGATTGCCTGGCCGGTGACGCCGGCGGCAGCATCGGAGGCCAGGAAGGCCACCAGCCCGGCGACGTCGCCGGCCGTGCCAAACCCGAGGTCGTGGCGGAAGAAGGCCGGCATCGTCTCGCCGCGCTCGTCGGCCTCGACGGCCTTCTGGAAGTACGGGACGGTCTTGGTCATGGCGGTGGCGGCCACGGGAATGACGGCGTTGGCGGTGACGCCGGCTTTCTTCATTTCCAGCGCCCAGGTGCGCACCATGCCCACGATTCCGGCCTTCGCGGCGGCGTAGTTGGTCTGGCCGAAGTTGCCGCGCTGGCCCGTCGGGGAGCCGATGGTGATGATGCGGCCGGGAATGCCGTGCTCCTTGAAGTAGCCGAAGGCCTCCCGGGCGCAGGTGAAGGTGCCGCGCAGGTGGACGTTGATCACGGCGTCGAAGTCCTCGTCCGTCATCTTCAGCAGGCTCTTGTCCCGCAGGATGCCGGCGTTGGTGACCAGGATGTCCAGCCGGCCGAACTCGGTGACGGCTGCCTGCACGAGCTTCTTGGCGACGTCGGAGCTGCCCACCGGGGCGACGACGGCGGCTGCGCGGCCGCCGTCGGACTGAATCGTCCGGACAGCGTCGGCGGCGACCTCGGCGTCCACATCGTTGACGACGACGGCGGCGCCCTGGCGGGCCAGTTCCCGGGCGTAGGCCAGGCCGAGGCCGCGTCCGCTTCCGGTGACGATTGCTACTTTTCCTGACAGGCTCATTGCCGCTCCTTTGCTAGCTGCCTTGTGCATCCGGCCCCGCGGCGTGGGATGCTGTTCTGTATCCATGAAAATATGGATAGTTGAAAAAGTCAACGATTTATTTTTTGGACTATTGGAGTTGGGCATGGCGACCGAAGTTGACGACGGGCCGGGCACCGAGCCTGCGGAGAAGCTCACGGCGGCAACCATCAGCCTGGACGCGGGCTTCCTGCTGGCCAAGCTGCATGCCGGCGGGTCGGTCCTGAACAACCGCGCCCTGGCCGCGTTCGACCTCAAGGAGCGCTCCTATTCGGTGCTCGCCCTGGCCAACAGCGGGCTGGAACCAACCCAGCGGGAGATGGCCGAGTTCCTCAGCCTGGACCCGAGCCAGATTGTCGCCCTGATCGACGAGCTGGAGAAGCGCGGGCTGGTGATCCGGGCGCCCGGGAAGCTGGACCGGCGCGCCAAGATTGTTTCCTCGACCCCGGAGGGGGAAGCCCTCTTCCGGCGGGCCGAGGCCGCGGCGCGGGACGCGGAATCCGCCGCCCTGGCCGGCCTCAGCGCCCCGGAGATCGCGACACTCAAGGGGTTGCTCCGCAAGGCACTGTGGGGGCCGGCAGCCTGATCGCGGCCGCTCAAGCACTGAGGGAATACCCTTGGGGCAGGAGGGAGCCATGACCGTTCGCAGCGCAGGCCTTCTGCTGTACCGGCTAAGGAGTGCATCCCCGCCCGGCGGGGCGCCGCCATCCGGCAGCGCACCGCAGCTCGAGCTCTGGATAGCCCACATGGGCGGCCCGTTCTGGGCCCGCAAGGACGCCCGCGGCTGGTCCATCCCCAAGGGAGAATACCTCGCCGACGAGGACCCCCTGGCGGCCGCGCACCGCGAGTTCGCGGAGGAAATCGGCACACCGGCACCCGCCGCCGAGTACCACCGGCTCGGCGACTTCCGCCAGCCCTCCGGCAAGATCATCACGGTCTTCACGGCGGAAGCGGACTTCCAGCCCGAACGCATCGTGAGCAACACCTTCGAGCTGGAGTGGCCGAGGGGATCGGGCACGATCGGCAGCTTCCCCGAGATCGACCGCGCGGAATGGACCGCCGAGCCCGCAGCCCGGTCCAGGCTGGTCAAGGGCCAGCTGCCGGTCCTCGACGCGCTGGTCCGGCACCTTGGGCTGGATCCGGCCGCACCCGGGCCCGGGCATGACAAAATGTAAAAGTCAGTTGACATTTTTTGTAATACTTCGCGGGGGCCAGCTAGCCAAGAGGCCCGGGATCGTTCATGCTTAGCTATGACCTCAATGTCGAGCCAGTACCGGATCATCGCGGTCTGCACCGGAAACATCTGCCGGTCCCCGATGGCGGAACTTATGCTGGCGGAGGCATTCCGGGCCGAGCGCCTCACGGGGGCCGTGGTCGATTCCGCCGGCACCACCGCGTATGAGGCCGGCCGGCCCATCGATCCCCGGGCAGCGCGCAAACTCACGGCGCAGAACATCGCTTCGGACCGCCACGTGGCGCGCGAATGGCGGCCTGAATGGTTCGCGAGCCGGGATCTGATCCTGGCCCTCGACGTCGACCACTACGGCTGGCTCCGGCAGGCAGCACCGGACCGGGACTCCCTGGCCAAGATCCGCATGCTCCGCAGCTTCGACCCCGCCGTGGCGGACGAGGACCCGCTGGAGCAGGGCATCGAGGACCCGTGGTACGGCGGCCACACCGACTTCGACACCACCTGGAACCTCATCCGGGCCTCCCTTCCGGGGATTGTGCAGCACGTACGCACCGAGCTTGAGCGGCAGGACGGGCAACATCACGGCAGTGATCAACCCAATGCACAGCAGCCGGTACGCTCTATTTCATGAGCCCCGCACCCGTCATCATCGCAATCGACGGGCGCTCCGGCTCCGGCAAGACCACCCTGGCCATCGAACTGGCGGCGCGGTTGAGGGAGCACCACAAGGTCTCGCTCTTCCACCTCGAGGACATCTATCCCGGCTGGAACGGGCTGGCGGCGGGGATCGAACGCTACGTCACCACCGTGCTTTCGCCCTTGCGGCGCGGGGAGAACGCGGAATGGGTCAGCTGGGACTGGGCACGGCACTACGACGGCGAGACCCGCACCACACGCCCGGCCGAAATCGTCCTGGTGGAGGGCGTCGGTGCCGCCGCGGCGGCCGCAGTGCCCCTGCTGGACGCGGTGATCTGGGCGGACTCCTCCGACGCGGACCGCCGGGCCCGGGCGCTGGCCCGGGACGGCGACACCTACGAACCGTTTTGGGACCAGTGGGCTGCGCAGGAAGCGGAGTGGCTGGCGGCCGATGACGTCCCGGCCCGCGCGGATGTGCACGTGCTCAACCTGGCGGACGGCACCGCCCCGGACGACGTCCTGCAGGCCCTTCAGTACCTTCCCGCCGTCGCCCCCGCCCTGCTGCCCGAACTCGCCGCCCGGCGCGGGCTGCAGTTGCTGGCAGAACGGGTCGAGGCCCGGCCCGAGGCCGGGCAGCTGTTTGCGGCGCTCTTTGGCGGTTCACCCAACGCCGTGTGGCTCGACTCCTCCCTGGACCCGGCAGGACTGGCCCCGGAGGCCGCGGAGCGGAGCCGCTTCAGCATTTTGGCCGACGACGGCGGCCGCTTCGGCCAGGCCGTCCGGCACAGTTCCGGACGGACCCGCGTCAGCACGGGCCAGGCCACCGTGACCACCGATGGCCCGTTCTTCCGCTGGCTCGACGGCGTGTGGGGCCGCCGCGCGCTCCGCGCACCCGAGGCCTACCCGTGCGAGTTCACCCTGGGCTGGCTCGGGTACCTCGGCTACGAGCTCAAGCGCGAAACCGGCGGGAACGACGTCACCGCCGCCACCCCGGACGCCTGCCTGATCTTCGCCGGCCGTGCCGTGGTCCTTGACCATGCCGAGGGCACAGCCTGGCTGCTGACCCTGGACGCACCCGACGCCGGGGACTGGCTTGAGACGGCGCGCACGGCCGTCACCGCGGCCGCGTCGGCGCACGTGGCCGCGCACGCCTCCCCCGCCCAGCGCGCCAGTGCCCCGCAAACCACCGCCCCGCAAACCACCGCCCCGCGCTTCGCCGCCCGGGACACGGAAGCCGGGTACAAGGCGAAGGTCACCGAGGCCCAGCGTGAGATCGCGGAAGGAAACACCTACGAGGTCTGCCTGACCACGGTGCTCACGGCTGCCTCGCCCGCGGGGCCTCAGGGCGTGGATCCGTGGCCGGCGTACCTGGACCTGCGGCGCCGGAACCCGGCCCCGTTCGCCAGCTTCCTGCGGTTCGGCGGGCTCGCCGTGGCGAGCACGTCGCCGGAGCGGTTCCTGCAGATTGCCGCGGACGGCAGGATGCGGGCCGAGCCGATCAAGGGCACGCGCCGCCGGGACACAGACCCAGGCACGGATGCCGCGCTGCGCGAGGAACTGGAATCTTCGGCCAAGGACCGGGCGGAAAACATCATGATCGTGGACCTGTTGCGCAACGACTTGAGCCATTTCGCCGTCCCGGGTTCGGTGGCCGTCAGCCGGCTGTGCGCGATCGAGAGCTACGCCACCGTGCACCAAATGGTGAGCACCATCGATGCCCGGCTGCGGCCCGGGATGCCGCGGGCCGAGGCAGTCGCGGCCTGTTTCCCCGCCGGTTCGATGACCGGCGCCCCGAAGGTCAGCACCATGGCCATCCTGGACCGGCTGGAGGCCGCGCCGCGCGGCGTGTACTCCGGGGCGATCGGCTACTTCTCCCTGAACGGGGCCGCCGACCTCGCCGTGGCAATCCGGACCCTCGTCGTCAGCGCCCCCGGCGAGGGTGCCGCGGAACTGAGTCTCGGCGTCGGCGGCGCTGTCACCGCCGACTCGACCCCGCAGGAGGAGTACGACGAAATCCGGACCAAAGCGTTCGGTGTCCTCTCGGCGCTCGGCGCCGGGTTTCCCACGGGCTGAGTCGGCTGTCCCGCCGCCCCCGGCTACTGCAGGGTGGCCGTCAGCCGCGCGACGTTGTCCACGTATTTGACGCCCATCGGACGTTTCATCCAGTCCTCGAGCGTAAGTTCGCGCGAAATGCCCCGGTAGGTGTCCTCCACGGCGCTGATCCGCCGCACGATGTCCTCCCCCAGGAGCATCACCGAGACCTCCAGGTTCAGCGAGAAGGAGCGCATGTCCATGTTGCTGGAACCCAGCACGGCAACGTCGTCGTCGATCGTGAAGTGCTTGGCGTGCAGCACGAAGGGGGCCTTGTAGAGGTAGATCCGCACCCCGGCTTCAAGCAGCGCCTCATAGTAGGACTGCTGGGCGTGGTGGACCAGGAACTGGTCGCCCTTTTCCGAGACGAAGAGTTCGACGTCGACGCCGCGCTGCGCCGCCGTCGTCACCGCATACAGCAGCGAGTCATCCGGGACGAAGTACGGGCTGCAGATCGAGATCTTGCGCTGAGCCGAGTAAATCAGCGTGTTGAAGAGCCGCAGATTGTTTTCGGTGATGAAGCCGGGGCCGCTGGGCACCACCTGGGCGGTGATGTTGCCGGCGTGCAGTTCGGGCCGGTGCGCGAGCTGTTCCTCAATGGATTCGTCGGTCTCGCTGAGCCAGTCCGTGGCGAAGACGACGTTGAGCGTGGTGACGATCGGTCCACGCAGGCAGGCCATCAGCTCGACCCATTCGCGGCCGATCTTGCGGTGCTTGGGGTTGTTGTAGGAGGGCTCGATCAGGTTCTGCGATCCGGTGAAGGCGATCTCGCCGTCGATCACCATGATCTTGCGGTGGTTGCGCAGGTCCGGTCGGCGCCACTGCCCCTGCAGCGGGCTGAGCGGCAGCATGGGCCGCCAGCGGATCTTGCTGGCCTTGAGCCGGGCGATCAGCTTGCGATAGCCCTTGATGCGAAGCGTGCCAAGGTGATCGAACAGGACACGGACCTCGACGCCGCGCTCGGCGGCCTCTTCCAGCGCGGTCAGCAGATCGTCCGTGACGTGGTCCGAGCTCATGATGTAGAACTCGGCGTTGACGAAGGACTTTGCGCCGCGGACCGCCGCGGCCATCGCCTTGATGGAGTCGGGGTAGCCGGGAAGCAGCTCCACTTGGTTACCGTCCACCATCGGCAGCGAGCCCAGCGTCTTGTTCAGTTCCGCGGCGGAAGCCACCCATTCGGGTCCGGCGTAGCGGCTTTCCAGCATCGCCAGTTCCGAGGTCCCGGCGCGCACTCGGGTATTGACCGCGTCCTGCTGCGCGCGGCGCTTGCGGGAGAGCCGGAAGTTGCCGAACAGCAGGAACAGGAGCAGGCCGATGGTCGGCACGATGAAGATGCCCAGCAGCCACGCCATCGCGGTAGTGGGCCGCCGGTTTCCGGGGATGATGCCCAGTGCCAGCACGCGGATGGCGAAGTCGATCACCGTCAAAATCAGAATCGCCCAGGACGGTAAAGTCTCCGCCAGCGGAAATGGCCACAGCACAGGCGAACCCCTCAACGTACAAGCCACGCGGAACAGTTCCGAACGGGCAGTGCCCAAATCCTATCCCGGGACCACCGAGACTAAGCTTTAGCCATGACCACTCCTGCCCCTGTTCCTGCGCCCGCGACCGTTCTGGTCTTCCTCGACCCGGCGTTCGACGGCGGCCGCGTTGCCGACGCGTCGCAGCCGCAGCTGATGGCCACGGACCTGGGCGCCACCCGGGGCGACGGCGTTTTCGAATCCCTCCTTGCCGTCGGCGGCCGGCCCCGCAAGATCCAGGCGCATCTGACCCGGCTGGCGGGCTCGGCCCGGCTTCTGGAGCTGGACATCCCCGCCGAGGACGCATGGCGGCGGGCAGTGGAAACCGCCATCCGCGAGTTCCGCGGGCAGGACCCCGCCGCGGCTGCAGCGGGCGGCGCGGCGCAGGACGAGGTGGTGGTGAAGCTGATTGTCACCCGCGGGCCGGAGGGCGCGGCTGCCCCCACGTGCTGGGTCCAGGCCTCCGCCCCGGCCGCCGCGGGACGGCGGCAGCGCGAGACCGGGATCGACGTCATCCTGCTCGACCGCGGCTACGACAGTGAAGTCGGCGAGCGCGCCCCGTGGCTCCTGCTCGGCGCCAAGACCCTTTCCTACGCCGTGAACATGGCGGCGCTGCGCTACGCCCACCGGCAGGGCGCCGACGACGTCATCTTCACGTCCGCGGACGGCAGGGTGCTGGAGGGTCCGACGTCGACCGTTCTGCTGGCCCACCTGGAAACCTCGGACGACGGCGCCGGCGGTGTCCGCACCATCCGGCGGCTCATCACGCCCCAGCTGGACAGCGGCATCCTGCCCGGCACGTCACAGGGCGCCCTGTTCACCGCCGCCAAGGCCGCCGGCTGGGAGCTGGGCTACGGCCCGCTGGAGCCGAAGGACCTGCTGGACGCCGACGCGGTCTGGCTGATCTCCAGCATCCGGCTCCTGGCCCCGGTGAACCACATCGACGGGCAGGAAATCGGCACCCCGGAACTCCGGCGCCAGCTCACGGCCGAACTCAACGCCCTCTTCGCGACCATCGAATAGCAACGCTCACCCCAGGGCGTCCGCGGGCACTGCCGGGCACCGGCGGAACGAGGCCGGGTTGAACGCCGGGAGCATGAACGTTGCGAGCACGGCGTCGAGCATTTCCGGGGCCCAGGTGCTGTTCTCCCCCAGGGTCGCGCAGACACCCAGCACCACGGGCGTTCCGTCGGTGCGGCGACGGATCTGGACCTGGACCGGTCCGGCCAGCCCGAGCGTGCGGACGGCGGCCAGGCCCAGCTTGCGCACATCCCCGGCCTGGTTCGCCGGCACCCTGCGGCTGACCTCGTCGCTGCCGGCGCGTCCATACGGAGTCCTGGTCTTCTCGAGGACCACCGCCACCGGCGCCATCGCGTTGCGTGCCGGGGTGCCGAACACCAGGCACACATAGTCGGCACCCGGGATAAATTCCTGGACCAGTTGCCCCGCCGGCATGTTCTTCCAGCTAACGGAGTCGGTTCCGGCCAGCAGGTGGACACCATGGGAGCCTTTGAAGACCCGAGGCTTGACCACCACGGGGCCGCTGAGGCCGGCGAGGGATGCCGGCGCGGCGGCGAGGTCGCCCGGAACCGCGAACCGGGGCACCGGGATGCCGGCGGCTTGCAGCGCCCAGGTGGTGAACAGGTGGTCGTTGGCGAGGGCCACCGCGGCGGGGTCGGCCACGATGATCCGCACGTCCTGGGCGAATCCGGCGCGGGCCGCGGCCAGGACCGGGAGCTCCACGGTGAGGGTCGGAATGATGACGTTGATGGCTTCGCGGTCCACCACCCGGCGCAGGTCCAGGACCATGTCCGGGTTCGTCGCCGGCAGGAGCCTGACCGCGGCGGCGGGAGCCTCCCCGGCCTGGCGGGTGTCGGCGCGGGCGTCGGAGCCGAGGTACGGGAGGCCCCGGGCTTCGAGCTGGGCCGCGACGGCCCGTCCGGCGGCGCTTGTAATCCCGGTAACGAGTATGCGCGGGCCCACGATTGCTCCATTCCGCCGTCACCGGCCGGACCGCGGCTGCGGCTCCGACCGTTCCAGCCACCGATTCCCAGACAGCTTGTTGATGGACAGACGAGTCGATTCCGGGACTGCTCGATTCACACATTGCTCGAATCACGCGCAGCTCCGGCCGACTCGTCGGACCTAATCCCCCCAGTAGACGGCGAAACGTCCCGGCAGACACGAGTGGGCTGTACCCGAAACTGGAGCCCGCCACTACTCGCCCGGGCCGCGGTCCGGTTACGGAACATGACGACGGCGGCCGTGCGGGCCGGCGTCGCAGGTGTTACGTTTTTGGGGAGTAATGAGAACCGGTGCCAAGCCCTGACTGGCCGGTCGGCAACCCTCCCTTTCGCGGCGGGGTGCCTCAGGTGAATACTCGGCATTCGAGAATTCGAGCTGCAAGCGTGAAAGAGGAGATCCGTCGTGCCCGAGACGTCAATACCCACAACAGCCACACCCGGTTCAGCACCCGGCGCGGAGAGGCTGGCTTACCGGCTGTTCACCGGCGCGGATGACCGCGCCTTTTGCGAGCGGGTGTCAGCCGCCCTGGCCGAGGGCTACGTGCTGCATGGAAGCCCCGCCGCCAGCTTCAACGGAAGCACCGTGATCGTGGCGCAGGCGCTGGTCCTGCCGGCCGCGATTGCCAGTGCGGACGCCGCCGTGGCCAATGCGGTTGATGAGCTCGACGCCGACGAATTTGGCGCCGACGGGGCCTTCGCGGGCCACGCATGAGCTACGCCGGAGACCTCAGCCCGCAGGAGGCGTGGGCCAAGCTGGAGGCCGGAGCCATCCTGGTGGATGTCCGGACCGAGGGCGAATGGGCCCACATCGGCATCCCGGACACCGCGGCCGCGGGCGAGAGCCGCAACGATCCGCTCTTCATCCAGTGGAACCTCGCCGGCGGCACGCCGAACCCGCACTTCGTGGAACAGCTAAGGCAGCAGGCGCCGGCGGACACCGCCGTCGAACTGGTGTTCCTTTGCCGTTCCGGTGCCCGGTCGATCGGCGCCGCGACGGCCGCGACGGCCGCCGGCTACACCTCGTACAACGTCCTTGAGGGCTTCGAAGGCGAGACCGACCGCTTTGGCGAACGCACCGTCAATGGCTGGAAGAACCGCGGCCTGCCCACCAACCTCGGAAAGATCTAAGTGACTTTCAATCCCGACGCCGCCGGCTGGGCGGCCGACACCCAGGCTGTCCGTGGCGGCCTTGACCGCACCGGCTTCCAGGAAACCACCGAGCCGATCTTCCTCAACTCAGGATTCGTCTACGAGTCCGCGGCCGCCGCCGAGCGCGCCTTCACCGGGGAGGACGAGCGCTTCGTCTACTCCCGCTACGGCAACCCCTCCGTCGCCACCTTCCAGGAGCGGCTCCGGCTGCTCGAGGGAACGGAGGCGTGTTTCGCGACGGCGTCCGGCATGTCCGCCGTCTTCACCGCCCTGGGCGCGCTGCTGGCGGCCGGCGACCGGGTGGTCGCGGCCCGCTCGCTGTTTGGCTCGTGCTTCGTGATCCTCAACGAAATCCTGCCGCGCTGGGGTGTCGAGACGGTCTTCGTGGACGGTCCGGACCTGGAGCAGTGGCAGTCCGCGCTGTCCGAGCCGACCACCGCGGTGTTCTTCGAGTCGCCGTCGAACCCGATGCAGGAAATCGTGGACATCGCCGCCGTGAGCAAACTGGCGCACGCGGCCGGCGCCACGGTGGTGGTAGACAACGTCTTCGCCACCCCGCTGCTCCAGCGCTGCGGCGACCTCGGCGCGGACGTGGTGGTCTACTCCGGCACCAAGCACATCGACGGCCAGGGCCGCGTCCTGGGCGGGGCCATCCTGGGCACCAAGGAATTCATCGACGGGCCCGTCAAGCAGCTCATGCGGCACACCGGTCCGGCGCTTTCGGCGTTCAACGCCTGGGTGCTCACCAAGGGCCTGGAGACCATGGCCCTGCGCGTCAACCATTCCTCGGCCTCCGCGCTGCGGCTGGCCGAATGGCTCGAGGGACAGCCTGCGGTCGGCTGGGTAAAGTACCCGCTGCTGCCGTCCCACCCGCAGTACCCGCTCGCAGTGCAGCAGATGAAGGCCGGCGGGACCGTGCTCACCCTGGAGCTGCAGCCCTCCCCCGGGCGCACGGCGAAGCAGGCCGCGTTCGCCCTCCTGGACGCGCTGCGGATCATCGACATCTCCAACAACCTGGGCGATGCCAAGACGCTCATCACGCACCCGGCCACCACCACGCACCGCGCGATGGGCCCGGAAGGCCGCGCGGCGATCGGGCTCAGCGACGGCGTGGTCCGGCTTTCGGTGGGGCTGGAGGACGTCGAGGACCTGATCCGCGACCTCGGCCAGGCGCTCAAGCAGGTCTAGGCACTCAAGCAGGTCCAGGCCCTCAAGCAGGTCCAGGCCCTCAAGCAGGTCCAGGCCCTTAAGCAGGTCCGGGGCCATGGCCGCTCAGGCCCAGGCCGCCTTGAGCGCCCGCCAGGCGTCGTCGTCGAGCATGCTGGACGGTGTGACAGCGACGGCGGCCGCCCCGCCGGAGACAGACGCCCCCAGCCCGGCCGCCAGGTCCGCGGCGGAGATGCGCCCGTCCTTGGCCCACATCCCGACCGAAATGGCGAACTTCCCGGACCGCTTGGCCATGGCCGCGGCCAGCTCGGCGGAGTAGGCCGGAGCGGCGTCGTTGAGCCCGAAGTAGTCCCACAAGACCAGCCGGTCCGCGGCCGCGGCGAGCAGCCCGTAGTCATGGCCGCTCTCCGGCCGGTCGGCGGCGGGATCGTGCCACGGCGCCCGGACGTCCATGTCGAGCGTGGCGCCGTTCGCGTGCGCGGCCGCCGCCGCCTTGGCCACGATGGCTGCCACCGCCTTCGACCGCCAGGCCCCAAGGCTCGGGTGTTCGACGTCGATGTCCCCGTTCGCGAGCCGCGGCCAGTCCGTCCCGCCGCTGGCCAGCCGGTAGGAGTCACGGTCGTCGCCGCCGTAGGTGTTGTTATCGAACATCAGTTCCGTCAAGGCCACGGCGTCCGGCTGGTACCGCCTGGTCACCTCGGCCACGAAGGCGACCAGCCGATCCCCGACGGGTCCCGTCGTGAGTGCGCTGACGCTGGCGAACTCCGTGGAGCGGGTGCCGTCGAAGTTGATGCCGGCCAGGCCCGGGTTGGTGCGGATCCAGCCGGGGATCAGCAGGTCGATGGTCAGTGTGATCCTGCGTTTCCTGCCATCACCGCCGGTCCCCAGCGCCTTGACCGCTTCGGCCACGTGGTCACGGCCCGGGACGGCCTCCACCTCGGGGTGGGCGTCCCAAGGGAACGCCGTCCAGTCCAGCCGCCCCACGCTGATGGTGACGCTGTTGGCGTTGACCTCATCGAGCCGTCTGGCCAGTTCCGGCAGCGTCGAGGCGGCGTCGACCACAGTTTCGTAGCCGACGCCGACAGTGCGCTCCGCGGCGGGCGCCGTGGGTCCCTGCGGCCCGCCGCACCCAGTGGCGGCAAGCGCCAGCACCGACAGGAGCGCAAGGGCAGGGAAGGCAGCCGGTCCGCGCCTCAAACGCTGACGTCCGGGCGCACCGCCGGGGCGGTGACGCTGACCACCCCGGTCCGCGTCAGCTTGTTCCAGTGCGCCTCCTTGCCGCGGAGTTCCTGCACCAGCGCGGTCACCATGGTCAGGCTCGTAAACACGGAATAGAGCGGGATGAGCGGGAGCGCCCAGGCGTGCCGCAGGTCCTTCCACGCCCTGTTCATGGCCAGGGCAAACACCGTGAGCAGCAACGTGATGAACAGCCCCACCCAGCCAAGGATCGCCCAGACGTCCGCGCCGAACGGACTGCGGCCCAGCGCCGTGAGGAAGACCAGATCCACGAGTACCAGGATCTGGAGCACCGGGAGCACCACCATGGTGATGGTGTTGAACAGCAGGTACGCGCCGAACTGTCCGTGCCGGAGGTTGCCGATCATGCGCTTGTGCACACCCATGGTCTGCAGCAGCCCGCGGGCCCAGCGGACGCGCTGGCGCCAGAGCGCCCGGACCGTTGACGGCGACTCGGCATAGACCAGCGCCCGCGGGGCGAAGACCACCCGGTAGCCTGCCTTGTGCACCCGCCAGGTGAGTTCCAGGTCCTCGCCTACCGTGTCTTCGCGGAACGGCCCGATCTCCTCCAGGATCCGGCGGGGGAACGCCCCAATGTTGCCGGAAACGATCGGGAGGCAGCCGATCATGGTCAGGGCGCGCCTGACCATCCCGGTGCCGACATGGCTGATGAAGGCCAGCATCCGGGTCTGGACCCGGTCCAGGTTTACCGGCCTGTCGTCGCCGCACACGGCCCCGGTGCGCTGGTCAGTGAAACCCTGGAGCATCCGCTTGACGGTGTTCTGGGAGAAGATCCCGTCAGCGTCGACAAACATGAGGACCTCGCCCGTGGCGTGGCGGATGCCCAGGTTCAGGGCCGCCCCCTTGCCGGCATTGGCCTGGGTCAGGACCGTGATCCGTGGATCCGTCGCGGCGAGCGCGCGCATCAGCCCGGCCGTGTTGTCAGTGGAGCCGTCATCCACGAGCACCACCTCGTACCGGTCGTACAGGGTGAGCTGAATGGAGCGGACGCAGTTTTCGATGACGGTCGCCTCGTTGAAAGCCGGGACAATGATCGACACGCTGGGCCGCTCATCCAGCAGGGTGGGCGTTGCGCGGCGGCGGCGGCGCCCCGCACGGAGTTCAAACCAGACGGACAGCGGCAGCACGAGCAGCTTCACGAGCCCGAACACCAGAATCGGCAGGCCGATGAGGAGCAGGAGGTATTCGGCGCCGGGGACGGCTGATGCGGAGGCGGAACTAAACCAGGACATGGGCGTACGCTCCTGTGCTTTGCCGGAAGGAGGCCGGGTTGAAGGAGGGAAGGGCAAACGACGCCAGCACGGCGTCGAGCAGTTCCGGGGCCTGCCTGCTGTTCGCGCCGAACCGGGCGTTCACTTCAAGGACCGCCGGGGTCCCGTCGGCACGCCGGCGGACGTCGACGTCGACCGGGCCCGTGAGGCCCAGCGAGCGGACGGCCCCCATCGCCAGATTTCCGACGTCCATGGCCTCGCCTGCTTCGGCGCGGCGGGTGCTCACGGCGTTGCCCACGCTGCCCTGCGCCAGTTCGGTCTTCTCCACGACGACGACGAACGGCGCGGCCCCGTTGTGCGCCGGGGTGCCGAAGACCATCGGGCCGTATTCGGTGCCCGGGATGAATTCCTGGACAATCAGGCCTTCCGGCAGGCGGTGCCAGTCCACCTGCTTGCTGCCGTCGATGACCATCACGCCGCGTCCGCCGCGGGAGACCCGCGGCTTGAGAACTATGGGGCCGCCGAGCGCGGCCATGGCGGCACCGGCATCGGCGAAGTCCCTGGGCACGCCGAATCTCGGCACGGGGACCCCGGCGGTCTGCAGCTGCCAGGCCGTGAAGAGCTTGTCGTTGGCCAGAGCCACCGGACCGGGATCGCCGATGATGACCCGGACGTCGGACCCGAAGGCGGCACGGTACCCCGCAAGCTGCGGGAGTTCCTCACTCACCGTGGGGATGACCAGGTTGATGCCCTCCTGGACGACAAGCCGGCGCAGAGCCGAGACCATGTCCGGGTCCGAGGCCGGCGGCACCGGGACGACGGTAAGGCCGGCCCCGGCGGGCAGTTCGCGGATGTCCGTGCCCAGGACGGGAACGCCACGGGACTTCAGCTGGGCCGCTACGGCGCGGCCCGCGGGGCCTCCGGCGCCGGTGACCAGCACGCGGGGCATCACAGCTTTTCCATTTCCGTGCTCAGGAGACGGACGGGTTCGTAGGCTTCGGCGACCCGGCGCCGCGCCTGCCCGCCGCGGAACGAGGCGATGCCGCGGACCCGCTCGGGCGTCATGTACGGCTTGGCGAGCTGGTCGCTGTGCATCCTCACGGCCTGGACCTTGGCGTCAAGGTAGTCGTCGATGTCAATGAAGACGCTCGGGCTGAAGTCCCGCGTTGCCGACGGGCTTTCATAGCAGAGGATTGAGTGGTGCTGGCGGGCGGCCCGCAGCGTCGCCATGTGGACGGCCTGATGGTCCTGGTGCTGGTCGTGGTTGGAATGCGTGAGGATGATGTCCGGGTTGTAGCGGGCGATGGCGGCTTCAATGACACCCACCATTTCCTGGCTGTGCCGGAACAGGTCCGTGTCTGTGAAGTTGTAGTGGGTCATTCCGGTGAGGCCCATGAACGCCGCGCCGCGCCGCGCGTCGAGGGAGCGTTCCAGGGGATCCCCTCCACGGGTGCCATCGCTCATGACGAGCCCCTGCACCTCGTGTCCGGAGTCTACGAACTTCGCCAGGGTACCGCCGCAAGCAAGTTCAAGGTCGTCGGGGTGGGCGCCGATGGCCAGAACTCTGCGCGGCTGGCGGGCCGGGGCTCCCCCGGTGCGCAGGGCCGTCAAAGCAACGCCCAGGGACGCGAGCCCGCCAAGGGTGAGCGTGAGGTCGGCAGTCCGCCACAACTCGGGCGCATCGAGGAAAACGCTGGCCAGATTTGCCACCAGCAGCGTTGAGCCGGCAAGAAGGCAAATCCTGCGGAGCAGTTCGGGACGGCGCAGGCGGCGGTGGAACCAGGACCGGCCAAGGGCGGCGGCGGCCACGAAAGTAATCAGGAAAACGATGAGCAAGACATAAATCGAGACCATGTGAATTCAATTCCTATGTTGTTCGGCACCCCAGTGCCGGGCCGGATTTGATCTTCAGGGCCGGGCGCATAAGCGAACCCGGTTTTGGGAAGTAAGAGGGGCCATTTCTGAATCGGTTCGCGGCACCCTTGGCAGGGTGCCGCGTCGGCGAAAGGTGCAGCCGCTGCGGGCTGTGCGAGCATTGCAGGACGTTGACCAGCGCATATGTGGCACAGCACAACCGCCCCCCGGCGTGTTACGTGACATTGTGAGACCTTCTGGAAACCTTCGGAAAACCTTGAACTTGCTCTTCCAGTAAAGGCGAGTGGCCTATCAGGGCGCCCGAGTAGGCAATACCCGAACCTCAGTGAATGGAATTAATGGCGGTCACAGGTAGTACTCATATTTCTTGTTTCGACTACCCGGACCAGGCTTTCGCAAGGCGAACGGGGGCGTGCAGCCCTGCCGGGAACGGTTAACTGAAAAGGGCTGGGCGGCAATCACAACCGTGATTCCCTATCAGCATTCGGCAATAAATGCGGCGCCTCTTCGGCTTTTTTCTTTTGGCGTCCCGCACCCGCAGCTGTTGTGGGCTCCCGGTCAGGCCGGGCGCAACCGGCCCAGGGCCGAACGATTGTCTGCCGGCCCCTCGGTGACGGACCCCTGGGTGGTCAGTTCGATGGCCCGCTCGACGACGGCGGGCAGGCCGCCGGCCCGGAACGGGCCGCGCTGCAGCTGGGAACCAGTGCCCTCTGCAAGAATCCGTTCGACGCCCTCGCGCGCCAGCTCCAGCTCGCCCTGTTCCTCAAGCACCGGGGCCACGAAGTCCACGAGCGCCCTGACCACGTCCGCGGCCGGGGCCGGGGTGAAGGTTCCGAAGTCCAGGAGCTCCCCGCGCAGTCCGCAATTGCTGGCCTGCCAGGCGGCCATCCGCAGCAGCAGCGTGGGCACCGGGGCGGGATCGACGCCGTCGTTCCATTCCCGCGCGGCCGACTCCACGAGGGCGCGCACCAGCACGGCAATCAGGGCAGCATCCTCGGCCCGCAGGCAAACATCCGCGACCCGGATCTCCACGGTGGGATGCTGCCGGGCCAGCCGTGCGTCGAAATAGACCATCCCCTCATCCATCAGGACGCCGCTTTCGACCAGTCGGGTGACCACGCGGCGGTAGACGGGCAGGCTGCCGAAGATCATCGTGGGACCCGAGCCCGGCCACCGGTTCCAGGCCTGGGTGCGGTAGCTTTCGAATCCGGTCTCGGCCCCGTTCCAGTAGGGGGAATTCGCGCTGAGTGCTATCAGCACGGCCAGCTTGTCGCGGATCCGGTCCATTACCGCCACGCCCTCCTCCGGGGACTCCACAAAGGTGTGGACGTGGAGGCCGCAGGTCAGCTGGTTCCGGACGGTGAGCCCGAAGCGCTGCTGCATGGTCATATAGCGCGGATTCGGGGTCAGGTGGGTGGCTGAGCCTTGGGGCGACGTGGCGAGGGCCGCGACGCGCCCGCCGTGCGCCCGGGCGGCCTGGTCCGCAAGGGACCGGCCACGCCTGAGCTGCCGGAGCAGTTCCGTGTATTCCAGGCACGGATGCGTCTGGGTCTCGATCTGTTCGAGCTTGAGCTCGTAGCTGAAGTCGGCGCCTTCGTGGACCGGTTTCTGTGCCGGGAGAACCCTGGCGGCTTCCTGCTGCGGCGGCACCAGACCCGGCAGCATGAGGTCAGCGAGGGCAAGCAGCATCCCCGATTCGGGGTCCACTATCAGCAGTTCTTCCTCCACGCCGAAGGTGCGCATGAATCTATTGTGCGTCAGGATCCGCCGAAACGCCCCACACCAACGCGGGGCTCAGTCTTGGAAATACTCGATCTTCGCCCCGATGGTGTTCAGCCGCTCGGCCAGGTCCTCATAGCCGCGTTCAATGACATAGATGTTCCGCAGCTCCGAGACGCCACGGGCCGCCAGCATGGCAAGCAGCAGGCAGGCGGCGGGGCGGAGGGCAGGCGGGCAGCCCACCTCGGCCGCCCGCCACTTGCTGGGCCCGTTGACGTAAATGCGGTGCGGATCGAGCAGCTGGACCTGGGCGCCGAGCTTGTTGAGCTCGGTCAGGTAGATGGCCCGGTTCTCGTAGACCCAGTCATGGATCATGGTCTGGCCGTGGGCGTTGGCGGCGATCACCGCGAAGAAGGGCAGGTTGTCGATGTTCAGCCCGGGGAAGGGCATGGGGTGGATCTTGTCCTCCGGCGCCCGCAGCTCCGAAGGCTTGGTGGTGACGTCCACCAGGCGGGTTCGGCCGTTGCGGGCAAAGTACTCCCCGGAAACCTCGAGCCGCTGGCCCATCTGCTCGAGCGTGGCGAGTTCGATTTCCATGAATTCGATCGGGACGCGGCGGATGGTGACTTCCGAGTTCGTCACGATGCCGGCGGTGATGAGGCTCATCGCCTCGATGGGGTCCTCGGACGGGAAGTATTCGATGTCGGCGTCGATCGACGGCCGGCCGGTGATCTTCAGCGTGGTGGTGCCAACCCCGGCGATGTCCACTCCGAGCATCTGCAGGTAGAAGCACAGATCCTGCACCATGTAGTTCGGGCTGGCATTGCGGATGATGGTGGTGCCACGGCGGTGGGCTGCGGCCATGATGGCGTTCTCGGTGACGGTGTCGCCGCGTTCGCTGAGCACGAAGGAGCGGTCGTGACCGTCCGACGGCGGCGCCTGCACCGCGTAGAACCCGGACTTCGCCTCCACGCTAAGGCCGAACTGGCGCAGTGCCTGCATGTGCGGCTGCACGGTGCGGGTGCCGAGGTCGCAGCCGCCGGCGTAGGGCAGCCGGTAGGTGTCGGCCTCGTCCAGCAGCGGGCCCAGGAGCATGATGACGCTGCGGGTCCGGCGGGCCGCCTCCACATCCATGGAGGCCAGGTCCAGGACGGCGGGGCGGCGGATCTGGAGGTCGTTCGCGTTGAGCCAGGTGCACTCGACGCCGATGCTGGTCAGCACCTCCACGATCCGGTTGACTTCCTCGATCCGGGCAAGCCTGCGCAGCGTGGTGGTGCCGCGGTTGATAAGGCTGGCGCACAACAGCGCGACGCCGGCATTCTTGCTGCTGTTGACGTCCACCGCGCCGGCGAGGGTGCGGCCGCCCTCGACGCGCAGGTGGGTCATCTGGGGCCGGCCCACCTTGACGATGCTGTGCCCGACGATCGCCTCCAGGCGCTGGATCATCTTCAGGCTCAGGTTCTGCTTGCCTTGTTCCATCCGGGCGATGGCGCTCTGGCTGGTGCCCAGCTCGGCGGCGAGTTGCCCCTGGGTCCAGCCCTTGGCGCCGCGCGCCTCGCGGAGCAGGATGCCTACGTGTTCAGCAGTCGGTTGAGTCATGCTCCCGAAAATATCACGCATGATTTATAAACCACGGCAATTCCGGCCGGAATGGCGTCAATCTCACACGGATACCCACGCCATGCGATAACCGGCGGCGCCGGTCTACTGGCGGGTGAGGAAGACGAGGTTCCAGGTGCCCGCGCCGAGGGCCGCGGCGACGGCGGCGGCTGCGATGCCGAGCCCGCCCAGCAGCACCCAGGCATCGAGTCCGCTGAACGTTGAGGGCCGGGCCCAGGTCCGGGCGGCACCGCCGAACCCGCGGGCCTCCATGGTCACCGCGAGCCGCGAGGCGCTCCGGATCGCCTGCACCAGCAGGCCGAAACTCTGGCCCAGCGTGGCGCGGAACCGCTGATAGGGGTTGCCGCTCGAGCCCACGCCGCGGGCCCGCCGGGCCATGCCGATGGTCTGCCATTGCTCGGCCATGATTCCGACGAGCCGCATCGCGGCCAGGGTGCCCAGGACGAACCGGTGCGGCAGTTTCGCGTTCTGGGCCAGGGCGTCGGCCAGGTCCGTGGGGTCGGTGCAGCTCATCAGCAGCACCGCGGGCAAGGCGATCGCGAGTCCGCGGAGCATGAAGCCGATCCCCAACTGCAGGGAACCGGCGCTGATGGACCAGATCCCCGCATCGAGCAGGACGGGTCCGGAATCGGGCGCCAGGATGGCCGTGCTCCAGCCGCCCAGCGCCGCGGCGAGGATCAGCGGCCAGCCGCGCTGCCACAGCACGGCCACAGTCAGGCCCGCCAGCGGCAGGAGCAGCAGTTCGAACGCCAGCGCCACCGACGCCGACACCCAGTCAATGGAGAGCGCCAGGACCAGGGTGATCAGGGTGACCGCCGTGAACTTGGCGAGCGGGTTGGCTCGGGTCAGCAGCGCATGGTTGCCGCGCAGGCTCAGTGCGTCCCTCATGGCGAAGCTCCCTCCGGCAGCTGAAGA
>Ga0207645_10001173_pt1 | contig 21635 bp, 18 predicted proteins | sample KBSM53metaG_FD_184331 | JGI IMG/M metagenome (GOLD analysis project Ga0207645, IMG submission 184331) | Miscanthus rhizosphere microbial communities from Kellogg Biological Station, Michigan, USA - KBS M5-3 metaG (SPAdes) (version 2) | ecosystem: Host-associated > Plants > Roots > Rhizosphere >...
ATCGTCGGCACATCAGGTGGAGAATTCCCGACGCGCGGAAGCGTCACCGCGTACAACAAAACGAGCGGCGCGCGATTGTGGCGATGGTACGCGATCCCGTCGCCTGACGAAGGGGGCTGGTGGGGCAAGTGGACGCCGACCGCGCCGACCGGCGAACCGCTCGGCCGCGACATCGCACAGGAGCGCAAGGACTCGGCGACGTATGCCGAGAGCTGGCGAACCGGCGGCGGACCCGTGTGGGCACAGCCCGCGTTCGATGCGGAGTCCGGAACGCTGTTCGTCGCGGTTGGAAATCCCGCGCCAAGCAATGATGGCCGAAACCGCCCGGGCGACAATCTGTACACGGGATCGGTCGTGGCGCTCGATGTCGCGACCGGAAAGATGCGCTGGTACTTCCAGGCCGTACCTCACGACGTGTGGGACTACGATCTCGCGACGCCGCCCGTGATCGTGCCTGACGGGAATCGGAAGCTGCTGCTCGTTCCGAGCAAGATGGGGTGGGTGTACGTGCTCGATGCGTCGACCGGTCGTCTGCTTCGTCGATCCGAGCCGTTCGTGCCCCAGCGCAACATGTTCGCCGTGCCGACAAAAGAAGGCATCGTCACGGCGCCCGGTCCGGCTGGTGGTGCGAACTGGCCGCCCTCCGCCTATTCGCCGTCGACCGGTCTCTTGTATGTGCTCGGGATGCACTTCGTGTTCACCCTAACGCGGGCCGAGCAGGAGGCGCAGAAAGGGGAGGTGTGGACTGGTGGACGCCTGGCGCCTGTCGCGGCGGAGTCGACGTACGGCACCATCAGCGCGATCCGTCCATCGACCGGAAAGATCGCATGGCAGCGCCGCACCGGTTGGCTGTGGAGCGGCGCTCTCGCGACGGCGGGCGGATTGGTGTTCGTGGGAGAGAACGACGGATGGTTTCGTGCGTACGACGCGCGAACTGGGCGCCCGCTGTGGGAATTTTTCTGTGGCGCGGGGGTGAATGCGCCGCCGGTGAGCTTCGAGATGGATGGCGAACAGTTCATTGCGGTCGTAGCGGCGGGGAGCCGCTACTCTCCGAGCCGCGGATCCGCACTGCTCGTGTTCGGCCTTGGAGGCGGTCGCGCGGCGCCGGCGGTGGCGGCCGAGCGTTCGACGCCGCCACCGAACGCGGATCGCACGGAGGCCTGGCCGCCTGATAGCGCGACGCGGGTCAGCTCGCGTCTCGCCTATTCCAGCGCGCAGCGCGTGGCGTGGATCGGCGTCGACGCGGATGCTCGCGCGATGAGCTTCAACACGGCAGCGAACGGCGGTGAGACGTTCGTGGTCCCGTTAGGCTGGACCGTGGAGATTCGTCTGCGAAACGGAGACGCAGCGCCGCATTCCGCACGTGTGGTCTCGGCGCGGGACACGATGCCGCTCACGATTCCCGGGGCGGTCTTCGCGGGCGCGGAGAGCGCGAATGCCGAAGCCGGTCTCGCGTATGGACGGAGCGAGGTCTTTCGGTTCGTGGCCGACCGCCCCGGTAGTTTCCTGATCGCATGCGCGGTGCCGGGTCATGCGGCGGCAGGGATGTACGTAAAGTTGTTGGTCCAGGCGGATGTGTCCGCGCCGTCGTGGAGTAGTGGGAGACGGTAGACGGCAGACAACTGAAGACGGTAGACGGCAGACAGCAGACGGCAGATGGGAGAGGAACACGGTCCCTCTGCCCTCGGCAACCTGCCGTCTGGTGTCTGCCGTCTTCAGTTCGCTACCGTCTGCCGTCTAGGCTTGCGTCGTCTGCCGTCAAACGCGAGCCTGTGCGTCATATTCGATCAAGTCCCATCGATTCCCATAGAGGTCCTCGAACACCGCCACCGTGCCGTACGCCGCGACGTTAGGCGGCCGTACGAACCGGACGCCTGCTGCGGTCATCCGGTTGTAGTCACGCCAGAAATCGTCGGTGCTCAGAAAGAGGAACACGCGTCCGCCTGCCTGGTTGCCGATGAACTTCGCCTGCTCGGGCGTCGAGGCTCGGGCGAGCAGCAGCGTCGTGCCGCTCGACGCCGCTGGCGCCACGACGACCCATCGCTTGTCCTGCTCCGGCTGATACGTGTCCTCGACCAGCGTGAAACCGAGCTTCTGCGTGTAGAAGGCGATGGCTTCGTCGTAGTCGCGCACGACCAGGGCGACGTGGGCGATCGAGTGCTTCACGGCGCCCTACTCTCAAACGAGAATACCCGCCAGTCGTTAGGCTCCCTGGTCAGCCGCGTCTGACTGAAGGTTCCGCCGGTGAACGTCGCGATCGTGTCACGCCAGAACGCCAGCGCACCCGCGTTTTTCTCGAGCACGCGCACGATCCACGTAGCAGGGAAGCGATGCCACAGCATAAATGCCGCCTCGCGTCCGGTGCGGGCGCGGCGGTACTGGCGAAGGACGAAGAACTCGCCCACGTCGAGGACGTCCGGATCGGGAACGGCGGGCGAACCGCGAGTCACCAGAATGAAGCCGCCGACTCGGCCGTCGCAGCGAATCAGAAACGCGAGATGACGATCCGGCTCGGACCAGTAGAGCGGCAGTCGCGAGTAACCGAACCGGCCATCAGGGCCGAGCTGGACGTGAGGAAACACCTCGCTCATGTCGTGGATGTACAGCTCGAGGAGATTGGACAAGAGCACCGAGTCGCCCTCGGATGCCTGATCGAGCGATACCATGCGAGGAGGTTGGTTCACGGCGCGACTCAGCTAATAGTCGGTAGTCGGGAGTCGTAGCTAAGGACGACCGACTACGAGCTAACGACTCCGATCAGTGCCTGCGCGAACTCGTCCGCTGACGAGAATCGATCCGCCGGATACCGCTCGAGCGCCTTCATGACGATCCGCTCGAGCCCCGGCGTGACCTCCGGCCGCAGCGCCACGAGTGAACCGGGCACCGACGCGCGCGCCTCGGCTGTTGCTCCCGGGACGCCCCGCGGATACGGCCGCTTTCCACTCAGCATCTCGTACAGCACCGCGCCCAGCGACCAGAGATCCGTACGGTGATCGACCGGCGTGCCGTGCGCCTGCTCCGGGCTCATGTACGCCACGGTGCCTAACGGGCGCGATGCCGGACCGGTGAGCGACACGTCCGCGAGCTTGGCGATGCCGAAGTCGAGCAGCTTCACGACGCCGTCCGTGGTGACGAACACATTCGCCGGCTTGATGTCGCGGTGGATGATCCCGCGCCCGTGCGCCTTCGCCAACCCACGCAGCACCTGCACGGCGATGTCCGTCGCGTCGCCGATCGCGAGGGGCCCGCGCGCAATGCGCTGCTCGAGCGTCTCCCCATCGTAGAGCGGCATGGCGAGATAGAGGCGCCCGTCATCGGTCTCGCCGATGTCATGGATCGTGCAGATGTTCGGGTGCTCGAGCGCCCCGGCGGCACGCGCCTCCTGGCGGAATCGTTCCGAGGCCGAGGCGTCGGCGTCGAGTCGCGGCTTGAGGAACTTGAGCGCGACCGTGCGGCCGAGGCGCGTATCGAGCGCCTTGTAGATGACTCCCATGCCGCCGCCGCCAACCCGGTCGACCACCTGATAGTGTCCGATCGTACGGCCGGCGAGCATCGCGGACGCTCCGCGAAGTTCCGCCGTGATCGACGCCACCTCGGGTGCGAGTCGGTCGAGCGCGCCCGACCGCTCGTGCGCCGCGAGCAGGGACTCTACTTCCCGACGAAGATTGCTGTCGCCCGCACACGCGGCATCGAGGAATTTCTCTCGGGCCGCCGGCTCGCGATCCAGCGCCGCCGCGAGCAACTCCTCGACCTGGCGCCAGCGCTCGGTGGGGGCGCCGGTCATCCGTCGTCCAGCTCGCGATTGAGCCACGCGCGCGCGATGGTCCAGTCGCGCTTCACCGTGGCGGGCGAGGTGCCTAACGCTTCAGCGGTCTCCTCGACACTCAGGCCGCCGTAGAACCGGCACTCGACCACGCGGCCATATCGTTCGTTGACGCCGGCGAGCCGCTCGAGCGCTTCGTCGAGCGCCAGGAGCTCATCGCCTCGTGACATTGCCATGGCGACCGCATCGTCCAGCGGCTCGGCGCCCAAGCCCCCGCCGCGCTTCTGCGCGCGCCGCGCCACCGCGTAGTCGATGAGAATCCTTCGCATGGCCTTCGAGGCGGCAGCGAGCATGTAGGGGCGGCCCGGCCACCGAACGTGATCGAGCTTCGCCAGCTCGAGATAGGCCTCGTGCACGAGCGCCGTGGTGCCGAGCGTGTGTTCCGTGCGCTCGCCGCGTAACTGGCGGTGCGCGACCCGCTTCAGCTCCTCATAGACGGCCGGGAACACGTCGTCCAACTCGTTCCCCGCCTCGTTCTCCGGGCCGAGCGAGGCCGGCGGGTTGTCGTCCGACCGGGTCGAGCCGTTCTCGTGCGAGGGAGCCATCGGCCTCCGAGCGCTCCGACGCGCCGGGTGTAGTTGCGCGACAGGAAAGCGCGTGGGCGCAGATCATACGCGGCGGCGCGACGGCGAAGCAAGGTCGTGCAGCGATGAGCTACTTCGGGGCCGTTTTCGGCTTCTACCGGTTGGCCCCCTCGCTCTCTCGTGTTCACTCTCGGCCCACAACCCCGGAGCTCGACATGCGCCAGCGTCACCTGTTCCTCGCAGGCGCTGCGGTCACCCTGACCGCGGCCTGTTCCCCCGCGCCGGAGGCACCCAGTACAGCCGCCCAGCTGTCCACGGCCCACGCCACTCATGCCGGCATGATTCGCGTCGCGAACAACGGTGACCTGACGCCGGCTCAAAAGCAGGCCATCGCGCAGGTGAAGCAAGTCACACAGCGGTTCCATGATATCGCAATCGCGACCCGCCCCACGGCGCAGGGCGGTGGAGGATACACGGTGCAGTTCCCGGCAGGGTGTGCCGCCTCGCCGGACGGCGCACAAGGGTTCCACTACCTGAACCCGGATCTCGTGGACGCGAACGTCGAGCTCCTGCGTCCCGAGCTCGTGATGTATGAGCCTGGTCCGAATGGCCAGATGAACCTGGTCGGAGTGGACTACATCGTTCCGCTCTCGCTGTCTGCGACGCCGCCGACCCTGCTCGGTCAGCCGTTCACGGCGCTCGGGCCGCCGCTCAACGTGTGGGCGCTGCACATCTGGGGATGGCGTCCGAACCCGGGTGGCATGTTCGCGCTGTGGAACGCCAAGGTAAGCTGCGCGAACGCGCAGTAGCAGTCATAGATCCGTTGGGCGATGGTCAGTGGAGATCCAACGCTGGCCACGCCCGGCGACGCTGGCGCGTTAGGTGTCACTGCCGGTCACGCCTAACGCGCTGAGTTACGTCCGCGGCTTCAGGTCACCGGGTGCGCAGCCGGCGCGGAGCTTTCTGTCCAGGAGTGCGCGGTGGCGTTGGAGGGCGTTGATGGTCGCCACGACGCGCTGGCGATGCGTGGCGAGCATGGCCTGGCGCGCGGACCAGGTGCCGTCGCCTTTGGACACCAGTCGCGCGTACGCGCGAACGTCCCGGATCGGCATGCCGCACGCGCGAAGGTCCCGCAGAAATCCGATCCACCGGACGTGACCATCGCTGTAGCGGCGGTGGCGGCTCGAGGGATCGCGCTCGACGAGCGGAACGAGTCCCACGCGTTCGTAGTACCGGAGCGTGTGCTTGGATACGCCGGTGGCGCCGGCGAGCTCGGTGATGGTCATCGATAGGCCATTGCTTCGATTTCGATGAGGAATTCCGGCCGAAAGAGTCGCGACACTTGCACCAATGTGCTGGCGGGTTGGTGCTCCACGTCCAGGAACTGGTCGCGAACCTGGCGGAAGACCGGAAGGTGAGAGAGGTCGGTCACGAACGTGGTGAGCTTGATGAGGTGCCGTGGGCTGGCACCTGCGGCGTCGAGCGCGGCCATGAGATTACGGAAGACCTGAGTGGCTTGCGCCGCGAAGTTGCCGAGCCCGACGAGCTGGCCCTGGTTGTCGAGCGCGACCTGGCCGGCAATGACGATCAAGGCGCCGCCGGATGCCACGGCAAGCTGGCTGTATCCTGGTGGCGTAGGAAGCGTTGCTGGGTTGATGCGCTGAATGGTGGACGACGGCATGGTATGACTCCTCTGGGTGAAGGAGTCATGCTACGAGTTAGAGCGCGCTCTAAGTCAAGGGCTCTCGCCGCCCGGATGGCCGGACGGGCGCCTAACGTGTCGCCGGCTCCGGCGTCTCGGCAGGGTCGAGCCGGTCGCGCGTTGCCAGTAACGACTCGATGGCGTCGGCGAGGTGCTCTTCGGCGATGTGGTGATCGCCTCGCTCGACGCGCAACCGCTGGGCGGTCATCAGCACATCGATGTCGCGGAACCCTTCCGGCGTCTCGAACTTGTAGCAGGCGAGCTCGATCTTGAGCCCGTTCGGGTCCTGCAGGTAGATCGAGTCCATGAATCCGCGGTCGCGCTGGATGAACTCGATGCCGCGTTCGCGCAGGCGGCCGGGAACGAGCGTGAACGTGGCCCTCGAGACGTTGAACGCGAGGTGCTCCACGCATCCGACCTCGCGTGGTGCCGGACGCCGGGCATCTTCGCGGCTTTCGTTGGTGAACACCGTGAGCAGGCGTCCATCGCCCGGATCGAAGTACAGGTGGTTCTCGTCGGGCTTGCCGAGGTTCGGCTGTTCGAGCACGAACGGCATGCCGAGCACGCCGGACCAGAAGTCGATCGCGCTCTGCTTCGTCGATCCGACGATGGTGGTGTGGTGAACGCCCTGAACCTGGATCTTCTTCACGGTCGCCTCCTCGGCCCAATTTTCGAAAACTGATGACCAATCACCAACGACCCCTGACGCAAGACCGATGACTGGCGAAGCATCGCGAGGGCCTCGCCAGTCGTGGGTCGCGGGTCCACCGGTCGTTAGTGTTTGGTCATCCGTCCTGGTGGCAATTTATACTCGCACTACGCGGTCGGGGCCAGGATCGCGTCGGCACTCTGGCGTCAAAATGCCGAAACCTGTGTAACCGCAAGACCTAACGCGGATTTCAACGGCAATTACGCCGATGTTCGCGGATTGGCTCGTTGCGAACCAATGCTTCGGCGCCGAGGAGCGATCCGGATGATCCGCCGTTTCCGTCGCATCCGTTTCCCCTTCGTCTGTGGGGCCGGCCTGCTCGGCACGGTTGACACCGCACCGGCGCCCCTCGATACTGCAGGTAGCGCGCTGACAGGGCGCCACCCACCCGCGGCAAGGGAATACTCCCACCTGTTTCGGTCTGAATGGCGTGCGTATGCACCTTCTTTCAGCCTGGTCTTCAGCGGGGTACAGGCGATTCATGAAAGGAGGTAGCAATGACTGCGTCCAGGTCGCTCCCCGCGCGTCCGTCGCTCGAGTCCCTCCGAAAACAGGCAAAGAAGCTCGCACGCGACGTCGCCGCTGGTGACGCCGCTGCCGTGGCGCGTGCGCATGCGCAGCTGCCGAACGTCCAGCTGCCGCTGATACAACGCAACGCGCAGCTCGTGATCGCGCGTGAATACGGCTTCCCCGGCTGGCAGGACCTCCTCGCCGAAGTGAGCCAGCGACTCGGCGACGGCCTGGAGTGGGCCGCGACCCAGGCCCGGCGCGCCATCCACGACAACGATGTCGAACGCCTAACGAAGCTCGTGAGTGATTTTCCGGCGCTGCTGACCTGGACGCGTGGTGACGGCGATGGCGGACTGCTCGGATTCGCCACGGGGGCCTATGGCGACAGCTTCGATCCGCAACGAGAGCGGAACTTCACGCGCGCCGAGTGCGCGGAGCTGCTGATCGACGCCGGTGCCGTCGTGCCGCCATCGGTGCTCGAGGGCCTGGTTGCAGCCCGCACGAGGGGATTGCTCCAGCTGTTTCGGCGCAAAGGCCTGCTGCCTGAGACACTCAAATACTTTTCGGCACTCGACGATCTCGACGCGGTTCGCACCATGCTCGGTCAGAACGGGAACGACCTCGCGGAGGTCAACGATGCGTTCCTGTGCGCGTGCAGCTTCGAGCACGAGGCCGTCGCGTCGGTGCTGCTCGACCGATCCATCGCGCTCGATCCGGAGTTTGGGCGGAACGTGGAAGCAAGCGTTGGCCGGCGTGGCTTCATCCGATACCTCATCGACCGACGATCACTGACGTTCTCGCACGCCAACCCGACCGGGCCGTGGCAAGTGTTCGTCATGGAGCAGGTCATGCGTGCAATCGAGGATGGTGACCTGACGGCGTTTGTCACCACGCTGCAGCATGACCGGTGGCTGCTCGACGACAACCACGTGGGATTTCAGGTCGGAATGATCGAGCGCGCCGTGATGCGCGATCACACCGAGTTCATTGGTGCGCTGCGCGAGCTCGATCCCGCGTTAGGTCGGCGCCACCCGCCGCCTCCATCGCAGGCCATCGAGTTCGCGCTCACCTACGAGAAGCCCCACTTCATTCCGCTGCTCACGCGCATCTGGCCCTTGCCGGACGATCTGCCGCATGCGGCAGGGACCGGCGACCTAACGCGCGTGAAACGCTGGTTCGATGCAGACGGGACGCCGGTGCTGGGCGATCTGGAGCACCACTACCCGTACAACCTCCCGCCGGCGCGTAATCAGCTCCCCCCGGGGGCGCCGCGCGAGCAACGAGTTCTCGACTCGGCCTTCGCCTTTGCCGTCATCAACCGCCACTTCGACGTGGCGGACTTCCTGCTGGAACACGGCGCAGACATCAACACGACGTGGAGCTCACACGAGCCGGCGAGCATCCTCCACGAGCTGGTGTTCCACGAGAACTACGAGTCGATGCGATTCCTCATCGATCGCGGCATCGACATGACCATCACGGACTACCGGTGGAACAGCACCGCACGCGGCTGGGCGTTTTACGGCAAGAACGACCCCCGGATGGCCGAATGGCTGGAGGCGGCGGAACGGCAGCGGGACGCACGATGACTTGAGCACATAGGCGGATGCCGTCACCGTCGGGATGTCGCCCGTCCGCGCCCTCCGCTACCGGCGCGGGCGCGGCGCACCACCTGCTTGGTCTTTTTTCGCCGAGAGCTCGCCTTTGACTGTGAGGCCGGCTCGACCAGCCTCCAGAACTGTTTCTCGCCAATCACCGTGATCAGGTGTCCTCGCGCGGCGAGTCGCCGGATCTCCATGATCTTGAGACCGCCCACCGTCCCGGCGATCTGCAACGCGTTAGGCCTGCCTTGTACGAGCACATCCGTGGACGGCCCGGGCTTCGACTGAAACGTCGCTCCAGCCTTTCTTGCCGCCGCGATCGCCTCGCTCCGCGGTCGGCTCAGGAAGCCGGTGATCGAGATACGCTTGCCCTCGAGGCTCGAGAGCCGACTCCCGCCTGGTCGAACCTCCTTGGGCCGGTGTCGGAGCGCGGCGATCAGCTCACCCGCCGCCTCGTAGCGTTTCCCTCGTGCGCCAAGGCAGCGGTGAATGACCTCCTTCAGCTGATCGCTGCACGGGAGCTTGCGCACATCCTTGCTGCGCATCGGGCTCGTGATGTCGCCGCGGAGGAGCATCGCCGCGATCTGCCCCACCTGGAAGATGTCGTCGCGCTGTTGCCAGCGTCGCACCTTGCCCCACGCGATCTCCGTCGGCGCGTTGAACATGTTGAACGCATCGGCGGTCACGCCGCGGCGACTGAGCTGATGCGTCGCGATGCCGAAGTCGCCGAGCTTGAGCTGCTCGTCCTCGCAGACGAACACGTTGAACGGCGTGAGATCGCGGTGCAGGGCCTGTCCCTTGTGCAGGGCGTCGAGCGCGATCAGGATCGCCGCGATCTCCCTGCGCACGAGTCGCTCGGGCTGCGCTCCCTTCTTCGAAAGCCACGCCCCGAGATCGCCGTGCTGCGCGTACTCCATGGCCAGGCAGTACCGCATCTTCTGTCCGTCGACCTCAGCGAACCGGTCATAGACCCTGAGCGCGCGCGGCTCACGCGCGAGCAATTCGGCGAAGTACGCCTCGCGAAGCCACGCGGAGAGTCGATCGCTGATCTTGACGCAGACCTGTTCGGGCAGGCCCTCGCGAGGGATGGGCGTCGCAAGGTACACCTCGCCGAAGCCTCCCTTCCCGATGAGCCGGTCGAGCCGGTACGTGCGGCCCGTTTCGGAGCTGTACGCAGTCGGTACCGCCGCCTGTTGCGGCGGCCCGTTGAGGGAAGCAGAAGGCTGTTCGGCCGGGGCGGCCGCGGTCGGTGTTGCCATCGCGCTCATATGGGGGAACCTACTACTTGGCGGGCGGCGGTCCACTCGTCAAGCGCGACATCCGAAACTCTGCGAGTCAGGCCGGCATCGCGACCCAGATGCTCTTCAACCACGAACGCAGAATACGCAGACCGGCGCTTCGCGCCGGACGCAGATTGACGCAGCTGCTCCTCCACGATCCATCGTTCATCGCACCACGGCCGCTTTGAAAGGGGAACGGCCTCGGGAGACTAGGAGTAGGAGCTGACCGAGGTAGTTCCCCTCAAAATCGGCTCGTTGCGCGAGGAGCTTGTCGGCACACGGAGCAATCTGCGTCCGCCCGCGTCAGCGGGCGGTCTGCGTATTCTGCGTTCGTGGTTGAAAACCCTACCTAACGCGATGCCAGACGGGCGATGGAGCCCGGCGGCGACCAACCCACTAGTCAGTCCGCAACGCCACCAGCGGATCGACCCGTGTCGCCCGGACCGCCGGAATGATGCACGCCACGAGCGCCGACACCCCCAGCACGGCACCCACCACCGCAAACACCACCGGATCGTTAGGCGCAACGCCGAACAGGGCCGCGCGTGCCATGCGCGCCACGGCCGCCCCCGCCACGAAGCCGAGCGCAATGCCCAGTACAACCTGCTTCGCCCCCTGCCGGCACACCATGCGCACGACATCGCCGCCCGAGGCACCGAGGGCCATCCGAATTCCCAGCTCGCGCACGCGACGGCTCACCGAGAACGTCATCACCGCGTAGACCCCGACCGCCGCCAGTACGAGCGACACGATCCCGAAGATCACGAACATCGTACCGAACACGCGAAGCACCTGCGTCGGCTCCGCAAGCACTTCGGTCATCGGCGCGGTCGCGTACGTCGGCGTTTCCGCGTCGAGCGCCGTGACGATCCTCCGAATTGGCGCTGCAGCGGCGACCTCGGCCGGTCCACGCACGGCGATGCTCGCCGACGTCACGTTCCGCTGCTGCCAGAAGGCTGTGAATACCTCGGGCGGCCGCACGTCGCGCATGGCGAAGGTCGTGGCGAACAACGTCGGCACGACGCCCACGATCGTCAGCCATTCACCCTCGCTCCGCGGTCCGCCGAGTCGGATGCGATGCCCGATCGGGTCGGTCGTCGGAAAAACCTGGAGCACGAACGACTCGCTCACCACCGCCACGGGCGTGGATTCGGAAACGTCTCCGGCGTTGATGGCCCGGCCTTGCCGCACGGGGACGCCGAACGTCGAGAAGAATCCGGGAGTGACCGCCAGCGTGCGCGCCGGCGGATAATCCTGCGGTCTCGCGTACACGCGCCCTTCGACCGCGATCCGCCCGCCGCCCCAGCCAGTGCCAGGGAGGCCGCTGCCGAGGTACGCGCCCTTCGCCCCCGGCATCGCGGTCAGCTCACGGTCCAGCGCCTCGAAGAACTGCTGCTGCCTAACGGGGTCGCGCGACGCCAGGCTCACGCGGGCTGTGTACACGTCCGCCGAGGCGAAGCCCGGTTCCACTCGCCGAAGGTTCGCGATGCTCTTCGTCGCGAAACCGGCGACGAGCAGCATCACCGACGACAGCGCGATCTCGACCGCCACGATGGTTCGGCTCAACCGCCCCACACGCAGCGACGACGCGGCGTGCGACTCGTCCTTGAGGATCGTGTTGACGTCGAGCCGAGCCGACTGCAGCGCAGGCAGAAGGCCCGACACGAGGCTGGCCGCAACCGCCATCACCAGCACGAAGGCGAGCACCTGAGGATGGAGTCGGATGTCGATCCAGAAGTACGATTGCGACTTGAGCATCACCCCATTGAACAGTGCGATGCCCAGCCGCGCGATCAGTGTCCCGACCACCGCAGCGAGCGCGGCGAGCGTCCCCGATTCGACGAGCGACTGCCTGACAACGGCAAGCCGGGTCGCTCCGAGCGCCGTGCGGATGCCGATCTCGCGCGTCCGCCCGACCGCCCGATCGAGCAGCAGGTTCGCCACGTTCGCACAGGCGACCAGCAGTACCAGCATGACCGCGACGAGCATCGTGTAGAACAGGGCGTAGACACGGCCGGGCACGAGGCCGCGAACGAACGGCTCCACCACCGCGCGGCGCTCCGCTGTCCCCGGAGCGCGGTCCTTCGCGATCTGATGCGAGAGCGTCGCGAACTCGGCCTGCGCGCGGTCGTACTCGATGTCGTCGCGCAGTCGTCCGACGACCGTGAGCCCCGGCCCCTGGCCCGGCCGCAGCGTGTCGGTCGCGGTCTGAATCGGCAACCAGAGCCGTGTCGACGCACGCGGAAACTCGAAGCTGTCCGGCATCACGCCGACGATCGCGTACGGTTTGCCGTCCACACGAACGTTCTTACCAACGACCCCCGAGTCCGAGTGGAACTGGTCCCGCCACGTCGCGTAGCTCAGAATCGCCGTCGGCGGTGCCGCGGGGGTGTTGTCGTTAGGTATGAATGTGCGGCCGAGCATGGCGCGCACGCCGGTGACCTCGAGCGTCCCGCTGGTCACGCGCACTGCGCCCACGCGTTCCGGCTGCTCCCCACCGGCGATGTTGGCCGAGGCGAGGAAGTAGCCGCCCAGAGCCGAGAGCGTGCGCTGCTGTTGCGTGAACCGAAGGAAATCGGCGAGCGGGACCTGATCGTCCTCGCGGGCCGGGTCCGCGTAATAGACGAGCGCGATCCGGTCCGAGCGCTCGTACGGCAGCCCCTTGATCAGCATGCCGTAGATGATGCTGTACATCACCGCGGTGAGCCCGATGCCGATCGCGAGGGCGGCGGTTCCGGCGATGACCGTGCCCGGACTGCGACGGAGCGAGCGGACCGCGTAGCGAACGTCACGCGCCAGCGACGTGATGCTCCAGGTTCGCGCGCGTGTCGGTCGCGCTCGGCGACGCCGTCTGGCCAGAGCGTCGTCGAGCTCGGGGCCCTCGAGTTGCGCCAGCAGGCGCGCACGCGCTGGGCCGGCGCCGATCCGTGGCGCGAGGTCGTCGAACTGCGCCTCGAGATGCTGGGCCACCTCCTCGACGATGTCCGCCTCGTCCTGCGGGTGCAGTCGTGCCCGCGCGACCCGTGAGCGGATGTCGGCGCGCCAGTCGATGCGATCGTTAGGCATAACGCACCCCGGAGACTCGGTTGATGGCCGTCACGAACGCCTTCCAGCTCTCACGCTGCGCCTCGAGCGCCGCGAGCCCCGCGGGCGTGAGGCGGTAGAAGCGCTTGCGTCGCTCGCCGGACTTCTCCACCCAGCGGCCGACGATCCAGCCGCGCTCCTCCATGCGATAGAGCAGGGGATAGAGCGACGCGACGTTGAACGTGAGGACGCCCTCGGAGCGCGACTCAATGAGCTTCTGGAGCTCGTACCCGTGTCGCGACTCGACCTCCAGCAGCGACAGGATGAGGAACTCCGCGCTCCCTTTTTTCAGCTCGTCGGTAAGCATTGGAGCCGCATATATTGGTGACCCACATATATGGCTCCCATGAGCATGCGTCAACGCGCGCCGGATTAGCCGGCGCCGTCGGTTCGATTACGAATCGATTAAGCGGATGTCGTCCCGACCTGGCTCGTCAGGGATGTTTCCCGGGCCGTTTCGTCTTGATGACGATGACGCCGTTCCCGCCTCGGGAGCCGTAGATGGCGGTGTCCTCGGGGTTCTTCAGCACGGCGATCGACTCGATGTCGTGTGGATTGATCCCGACCAGCGCACCGCCCGGCCCGGGCGTGACCGGTACATCGTCGATCACGTAGAGCGGCTCGTTGCTCGCCAGGTTCGACGAGCTTCCGCGAATGTTCACCGCGATGCCGCCGTCGGCCGTCTGAGTGACGACGACGCCCGCGGATTTCGACTGGATTTGCTTGTCGATCGGCTCGCCCTGTTTGTCCTCGATTTCCTTCCGCGTAACGGCCGGACCGGGTTCGCGAGGGTGGCGGCACGCGGAGGCGGCGAGTGCCAGGCTGAGGCAGGCGGCGCAGGTGATGCGCGAGAAGTGCGTTGTCATGGCATGAGCGACTGAGGTCGCGTAGCAGAGCCTGCGCGTCGAGCGTCCGGCGCATCAGTCTTGAACATTGATGCCGGACACGCCGCCGGCAAGTCGCCACTCGAATCCGACAGTTGGTACACGGTTCGTGACGCTTCGTGGAAGGGGTCTTTCGTGGCCGGACGACGGGCTGAATTCTGGACCGACCCAGGCCGTCCTCACCTAACGAACGCCCGAGCCATGACACTGCGCCGGATTGTCGTCAACGCCATCCACTCGACGGCCCTGTGCGGCGGGCTGATCGTCGCTGCGCGACCCGTGGCCGCCGAGCCTCCCGATACGTCGCTCACCAAAGAGGTTCTGGGCGAAGGGATCTACCTCTTCCGCGCCCCGTCCGCGCTCGACCTGTGGACCGCGACGAACGTGGTCGTGATCGTCAACGACCAGGACGTTACGGTCTTCGACAGCAACACGCGGGCACGGACCGCGCGGATGGTGATCGCCGAGATCCGGAGGATCACGTCGAAGCCCGTGCGGACACTGATCAACTCGCACTGGCATCAGGATCACTGGTCGGGCAACGACGAGTACGTGAAGGCATTCCCGGGGCTTCAGATCGTCGCCTCGACCAAGACGCGCGACTACATGAAGCGGATGGGGTCCCGGTTCTTCGCCGACGGCCTCAACACACAGGTCGCTCGCCAGCGCGCCGCCCTCGACACGGCAGTCCGGACCGGGAAGCAGCGCGACGGCTCGCCCCTGACGGCCGATGCGCGCCAGAAAATAGAGAAGGACATCGCCGAGACCGCGGCGTTCGCAACCGAAGTCGCGAACGTGAAGCGGGTGTTGCCGACGATCGCGTACAACGATTCGCTCGTGTTATGGAGCGGTGGCCGTGAGTTCCGGCTCATCAGCGTGACGGGCGACGCGACCGGGTCGACGGTGCTGTACCTGCCGGCGGAGAAGATCCTGGTGATGGGCGATGCGCTCGCCACGCAGGAGGAGGGGAACGGTCCGCCGCCGTGGACGACGAACTCGTATGCGATCACGCCGTGGCTCAATAGTCTTCGCGGGGTCGAGCGGCTGGACGCGACGATCGTGGTCCCGGGGCAGGGGCCGGCGTTTCACGACAAGACCTATCTGAAGCTCACGGGCGACCTGTTCGAGTCGATCATTGCCCAGGTGCATGCGGCGCTGGAGCGCGGCCTCGTGACGTTGACTGAGGTCCAGGCAGCGGTAAACGTGGACTCGATTGGTCGTCAGTACACGCCTAACGCGACGGAGCCCGATCCGCGATTCAAGACGCTCGTCTCGGCGCTCGTGCGGAAGGTGCACCAGGAGTCGCTGGACGGGGTCTCGAGGCCGTGACGGCCAGCGATCAGCTAACCACTCGTCACCGCGCGGCCTGACCGGACTCGCCCATCAAGCGCGCGAGCTTTTCGCGTACCGCTGCTACCTGGGTCGAGAGCGGCGGGTCGGCGTCCTTGAGCAAGTCCACGTAACGTCGGTAGTACTCGGCAGCCTTCGCCCGATCGCCGCGCGACTCGTACAGATCGCCCAGCGCCGACAAGGCCTGCGAGTACCAGGTTACCTCGTAGTAGTCGCCACCGTAGAGCGACGATGTCGCGAGCGCGCGCTCGAACAGGACGATCGCCGAATCCGCCTGCCCGCGTCGCGCCAGGATCATCGCCGCCTCGGGGAGCCCGCGGTTGTAGAGGTGCATCGACGAGCTGGCGGTTGCGTTGTTCCAGGCGAGGAAAGCCGCCACGGCGGCGTCCCATCGTCGCTCGGCCACGGCGATCGCACCGACGGCATTCGCGGAATCGGCACGGAACCCCACGTCTGTGGAACCCGCGCGTCCACGCCACTCGTCGAGCAGCTGGCGTGCCTCACGCAGGTGTCCCACATCAGCGAGCAACGCGATCGTTGCCGGATAGACGTCGGGATCGCGCTCGTCAGGCGTCACAGCGAGGAAGGTTGCGTAGCCGAGGCGGGCCCGCGACGTGTCGCCCGTCATGCGGAATTCGGCCATGACGAGCCGCGGGTACTGCTTCGCAAAGATGCCCCCGGCGCGCGGCGAACACTGCTGCCAGGCACGCAGCCGCCCGCGATACAGGTCCAGGAGGCACTGCTGCGTTATGCGGTATGGTTCGTTAAGTCGTGTCCCGGCGCCGGAACGCAAATACGTTTCCGCCGCGGTCAAATCGCGACGACCCCAAAGGATGGAGTACGGAAGGATGTATCGATACACATTGTCCGGAAGGCTCGGCGCGACGAGAACTGCTGTCGAATCCGCTGCCTCGAAGTGCTGCTGCCCGACCTGCGCCTCGGCGAGGTTCCAGTAGGCGATCGGGTTCTTCGGCTCCGAGGCGACGGCCCGCCGCGCCATCGCCTCTGCCTCACGCAGGCGCCCCTGCCCGAGGAGCATGTCCGAGTACGCCGCTTCGTCGCGTCCGAAGTCTGCGAGACGCTGCCATGCGGCTTCCTCTTCGACAGGCTCACCCCGCGTGGCGTGGTAATTCCCTTCGATTCTGAGCCGCTCGAGCTCCGAGAGGTGGTCGCGCAGGTCGTAGGCGCGCTTCGCCGACTCTGTCGCGAGGCGAACGAAGCCCATGTTCGTGTACATCGTGTACAGGCCAGCCCACGCCGCCGCGAACGTCGTGTCGATGGAGAGCGCTTCCTTTGCGAGAGCGACCGCGCGAGGGCGCTGCCCCTCGGCTTCGGCGCGCAGAGAAGCCGAGTAGGCGCGAAGTGCCGGCAGCGATGCGGTGGTGACCTGCGCAAGTGGCGGAGCAGCGAGGACGGAGCGCAGCGACTCGCCGATTCCGCGGCGCAGCTTTCGCCCAACCTCTTCGACGGCACCGATCAATGCCGTCGAGTCGCGGGCCGTCGCGCGCGCCGCGAGCGCTTCGGTGCCTCCATTCGTCGCGACGACGCGTGCCGTGACCTGGTAGCCGCTGCCAACCCGGGCGATGCTGCCGACCACGAATGCCTTTGCGCCCTCGCGCTCCGCCAGCTCCTGGACCCTTGGTTGGGGGAGAAACGTTCCACGATCGAGCCCCATCCGCTCGAGGCCCGCCCACATCGCCGCCTGACTCATCACCCGTACGGCTCGCGATCCCTGCAGGTCCATGCGGATCGCGTCGGTTACGGTCCGGGCTAGTGATGTATCGGCGGTGCGGTTTTCGAACTCGGCGACGAGAACGACATCGTTAGGCGCGAGCACCTCGTTCCCGATCAATGTACCGGCGCGTCCCATTCGCAGGAACCACGCTGTGCCAACACCGGCCAGCGCCATGCCCGCGAATGCCGCCGCGGTCCCCCATCGCCAGCCGCGACGAGCGCGTGGTGCCGCAACGGGGACTTCAGCACCGCTGGCCGCGGGTAGCGGGCGGCTCACGGGCATACCCGCTGCGATCGATGTCCCTAACGCATCCAGGGCACGCACCATCTCGTCGGCGCTCTGCCATCGGTCGCCAGGATTCTTCTCCAGACTGCGCATCACGATCGCGTCGAGCCCTGGCGGAACCGACGGCCGGTAGACGGAAAGCGCATCCGGGTGCCGCGTCAGATGCCCGGCAATCACCTGCTGCGGATTCGCGCCGCGGAACGGTGGCTGACCGGCGAGGATCTCGTACGCCATGGCGCCGAGGGCGTAGATGTCGACGCGGTGGTCGAGCAAAGGATCCGCCGTGGCCTGCTCCGGCGCCATGTATGCCGCGGTGCCTAACGTGACACCAGTGCCGGTCAGATGGGCCGCGGTCGCCGCATCGCTCACGGCCTTCGCGACACCGAAGTCGGTCACGAGCGCGTGCGAGCTCGAGATGAGCACGTTCTCCGGCTTGATGTCCCGGTGGACCACACCGTGCGCATGGGAATACGCGAGGGCGTCGGCGACTTCGCGAATGATCCGCACCGCTTCGTCGATAGGAAGCGCACCCACGCTCGCGATGCGGTCGCGCAGCGAGTGCCCCTCCACGAACGGCATCACGTAGTAGAGCACCTCCCCTTCGCCGCCGGAGTCGTACAGCGGAAGGATGTGCGGATGGTGGAGCTTGGCGGCGATGTCGATCTCGCGCAGGAACCGATCGGGCCCCAGCGTCGTCGCCAACTCGGGTCGCAACACCTTCACCGCGACCTGGCGATGGTGCTTCTGGTCCTCGGCGAGGTACACGATCGCCATTCCGCCGAGACCAAGCTCCCGCTCGATGCGATAGCGGCCGGCCAGCGCGGCGTTCAGGCGTCCGAGCAGCTCGGTCATCCACGCTCCCATGGCGTTAGCTCGCCATCAACCTACGGCGTAACGCGCCCGTGCGCAGCGTTCCGTTCTTCCCCGAGGCAGCCGGGGCCGACGAGGCCTAGCGGACTGTCGAGTTGCTCACGAACGCGAGACGCTTCCCGTCCGGCGACCACGACGGGACGTTGATCGTACCCTGGCCACCGTACACGTAGGCGATCACCCGTGCGGGGCCACCGCCAATGGGGATCAACCGGATCAGCACGTGCTTGTAGAACGGGTGATCGTCGGGCGCGACGTCAGGGGGAAACGCGATATACACGATCCATTTCCCGTCCGGCGAGATGTGCGGGAACCAGTTGTTGAACCCGTCGTTCGTGACCTGCTCCTGGCCGCTGCCATCGGGGCGCATGCGCCAGATCTGCATTCGCCCCGTTCGTGTCGAGTTGAAGTAGACGTACTTCCCATCCGGAGTGAACTCCGGTCCGTCGTCGAGCCCGGGCGACGACGTTAGGCGGATCTCCTCGCCGCCGGTGGCCGGAATCTTGTACACATCGAATTCGTTGTTCCGCTGACCGGTGTACACCAGCCAGCGGCCGTCCGGCGACCAGCCGTGCAGATACGATGGGCCTTTCGCGGTTACGCGCTTCGGCGTCCCGCCCGCGGACGGCAGCGTGTAGACGATCGATGCCCCGCTGTCCTCGGCCGTGTGGTGACTGATGCCCTGCATTCGACCATCGAACGAGAGGACATGGTCGTTGTTGTTGCGCGTCGCGAAGCCCGTGTTGATCGGTGCGGCGGAACGGGCGGCGAGGTCGAAGCGGTAGAGGCGCCCCTCCTGAGCGTAGATGAGCGCCTTGCCGTCGGGCGTCCAGTTCGGCGCCTGAAACGACCCGCGATACTGATGCACGATCGTCGCGTTGCCTGTCGCGACATCGAGGATCTCGAGGCTGCTGCCGAGGTAATCACGATACGGAACGAAGTCTCGTTTCGCCGGCGTGGTGATGCGCACGTTGGTGAACTCGGCCCGCTCCACGACGGTGTCGTTGTGCGCGCACACGAACAAGCCGACATACACCGTATCCGGCAGCGAGACGTCGGCGACCTGCTGCGTGACGAGCGTGTCGCCGAACCGCGCGACCGACATGAGGTACACGCCGTCGCGCCGCTCGAGCTGAATCACGGCGTCGGGGTTGGGCAAGCTGTCGGGCGACTTGATCTCCTCCGTGGTCCCGCCGCTTGTCCGCCGGAACTGCAGCGACACGAGGCCATCGCCGTGCACCGCGGCCGTGACGTGTGCGCCGCTGGTCTCGAGCGACGGCCGAATCGTCCAGCCGATCTTCCGGTGCGGCTCGACTCCCTTGGCCGTGAAGTGCGCGCGTGCAGACAGGATGAAGTTGCCCGTTAGGCGCTTCCACACGAAATGGAAGTCGTCCTGCGTTCCCCACATGTTCTTGCCCGAGCCGGTCACGACATACGCCTGACGCGGCGCATCGTACTTCACCGTGCCCGGATGACTCACTCGGCCGACATCCGTCTGTCCTTCGAATGCGCCGATGGAGCTCTGGGCGCCGGCGCCGGAGAGGGCGAGGCTCAGCATGCAACAGCAGACCGGAATGCGCATGGCGGTGTCAGGCGATTGGTGGTCCTCCGGTGAGCCGCTTCACGAGCTCGTACAGGAACGTCTGCGCCTCGTAGAACGACTGCACCTTCACTCGTTCATCGCGACCATGGAATCGAATGTCCGAGCGGTCGTAGAAGATGCCCTGCACGCCGTATGTAGGAATCCCGGCCGAACGCAGATACATCCCGTCGGTCCCGCCCATCACCATCATCGGGACCGTCGGAACGCCGGGCCACACCGAGCTCGTAACCGCGGTGACTGCCTGCAGCAGGTCGGCGCGCATGGGGGAGGCGGGTCCGCTCCTCGGTGTGCCGTCCACCGTCACGCTCACCGCGGTGTCTCCGACCACCTGCTTCAGCATCTGCGTGATGGTCTCCACGCGATCGTCGGGCAGCACTCGACAGTTGACGTTCGCGGCCGCGAGCTGTGGAAGCGCGTTCCTCGCGTGGCCTCCCTCGAGCTGTGTCGCGACGCATGTCGTGCGCAGCGTCGCGTTCCAGGGCGTGGACGCCTTCGCGACCCGGGCCATCGCCGCGGTGTCGCCGTCGGCGACCTTCGCCAGGTCGGCGCTGATGGGTCCCTTCTCGATCTTCGACATCGCGCGGAAATAGGCGCGCGTTACGTCATTGGTCTCGAGCGGGAAGCCAAACTTCGACAGTCGGTCGAGCGCGCCGGCAAGGTGGTAGATCGCGTTATCGGCGACGGGCAGCGAGCTGTGGCCGCCCTTGTTGCGCACCTCGAACCGATAGTTGATGACGTACTTCTCGCTGACCTGAATGTCGTTCGATATCTTCGTGTCGCCTAACGCCTCACCCCATCCGCCTTCGTTGAGGCACAGCTCGGCGTCGATGAGCTCACGCTTGTTCTTGAGCAGCCACTCCACACCGTTGTAGGGCCCGCCACCTTCTTCATCGGCCGTGAGCGCCACGATGATGTCGCGATCGGGCTTGTAACCTTCCCGCTTGTACCGAATCAGGTTCGCGATCCACATCGCCGCCTGTGCCTTGTCGTCGCCCGTCCCCCGCCCATAGAAGTAGCCGTCCTTCTCGATGAGCGTGAACGGGTCCATGCTCCAGTCTTCCGGCTTCGCTTCCACGACATCCGTGTGCGCGAGCAGCAGGATGGGGCGCCGACGTCCGGTGCCGCGATACCGCACGACCAAATTGGCCTTGGTGGGACTTGCACCGCCAACGAAGATGTCGGCCTCAGGGAATCCAGCGGCCTTCAGGCGGCGTGCCACGCCTTCCGCGATCGGTGTCGTCGAGCCCGTCGTGAAGCCGGACTTCACCTCGACCATCTCCTTGTAGATGTCGCGCGCGAGCTGGCGCTCAGCCTGCGGCGGAAGGCCCTTGTTCTGCGCGTGAGCGGCTGCGGCCCACAGGATGGTGCATGCCGCGATGCGCTTGATCATCAGTGAATCCTCGTCGGATCAGGGTGCCTAACGTGTGAGTACCGCGGGTTCGCGGAGTGGAAGGGGACGCGCCCGCATCGAAACTGGTGCGAGATACAGGGTTGCACAACGTACGGTCCGTCGCCGGTCGCCGGTCGCCGGTCGCCGGTCGCCGGTCGCCGGTCGCCGGTCGCCAGTCGCCAGCCGCCAGTCGCCAGCCGCCACATGGCGGGTCCTGTGGGCGAGTTGTACCTTGGACCCAACCTCACAGGCTTCGGCTCGTGACCACGCAGCCGTCGGCAGGGG
>Ga0207645_10001175_pt1 | contig 21634 bp, 23 predicted proteins | sample KBSM53metaG_FD_184331 | JGI IMG/M metagenome (GOLD analysis project Ga0207645, IMG submission 184331) | Miscanthus rhizosphere microbial communities from Kellogg Biological Station, Michigan, USA - KBS M5-3 metaG (SPAdes) (version 2) | ecosystem: Host-associated > Plants > Roots > Rhizosphere >...
CGCCCATACCAGGAAGCCGATAATGGCGATTCCGATCGACGACAATGCCACAAATTTGTATCCGAATATGCGTTTGCGCGAGAACGCCGTGATGATCTCGCTGATTACACCCATCGACGGCAAAATCATGATGTAAACCGCTGGGTGTGAATAGAACCAGAAGAGATGCTGGAACAGTAGCGGATCGCCACCGAGCTTCGGATCGAAGATCCCCAGATGGAACAAGCGCTCGGCGGCAACCAGGATGATCGTAATTGCGATCACCGGCGTGCCGAGAATCATGATGATGCTGGTTGCGTAGTTCGCCCAGATGAACAACGGCAACCGTCCCCACGTCATGCCGGGAGCACGCATGCGGTGAACCGTAACTATGAAGTTCAATCCTGTAAAGATTGACGAGAACCCCGCAACGAAGGCGGCGAGTCCAGCCTCAATAATCTTGGTATTCGTAAACGCGGTGCTGTACGGGGTGTAGAAGGTCCACCCTGTATCTACGCCACCCGTCAACATGCAGTGCGTGATCAAAATCCCGCCGATGATGTACAGATACCAGCTCAACAAGTTGATGCGGGGGAACGCCAGATCCTTGGCTCCGATCATGATCGGTACAAGGAAGTTTCCGAGAACTGCCGGCACGACAGGAATCAGGAAGAAGAACACCATGATCATGCCGTGCATGGTGAAGGCTTTGTTATAGGTATCCGCTTGGAGCAAGTCCCCTTCTGGAGTCAGCAATTCGAGACGTACGAGCAGCGCGAACATGCCGCCGATGAAAAAGAAGAACGTGATCGAGGCGAGGTACAGCATGGCAATCCGCTTGTGGTCGGTGGTCAGCAACCACGACTTGATGCCGTATCCGTTTGTTAGATAGTTGTCGCGCTCCGGGATTGTGGTTACGCTCGCCATACTTATTGCACCTGTTGCGTCTTGGGTTGCGGGCTGGCAGCGGCGACGCTGCCGGCACCCTCTCCTGGCTGCTGCTGGCTCAACGACTTCACGTACGCGACCAGCGCATTCAGTTGGTCGTCACTGATGATGCCCTGGAACGTAGGCATGATCGGTTTGAATCCGGAGACGATCTTGGAGCCCGGACTCACGATGGATTCGCGCACGTAATTTTCGTCAGCTACTAGCGTGCGGCCATCTTCGAGCAATACTTTCTTGCCAAAAATTCCTACCAAATTGGGGCCGCGACCCTGCGAGTTGGATAGATGGCAGGTGCTGCATCCCAATTGTGTAAAAAGATTCTGTCCTGTCACGGCAAGAGGGGCGCCAGATGCGCCTCCGCTGAGCCAAGCCTCGTATTTGGCCGGTTCCATGACGACCACGTCGCCGATCATTCCGGAATGCTGCGTACCGCAATACTCTGCGCAAAACAGATGATACGTTCCCGGTTTTGTCGCACGAAACCATGCCGTGGTGTAACGGCCGGGGACAACATCCTGCTTAATACGGAAGGCCGGGACAAAGAAGCTATGAATGACGTCTTGCGAGGTCATGATGATTTTTACATCACGCCCGGTTGGAACGTGCAGGGCATTGATCTCGCGTGTTCCTTCCGGATGCTCGAACTTCCACATCCACTGCTTTGCGACCGTGTAGACCTCCATTGCGTCGCGCGGAGGTGTGCGCTCCTGGAAATAGATAACCGCGCCCCAAGCGAAGAAGATCAGGAAAGCGCCCATGGGCAAAACGGACCAGGTAATTTCCAGAACGTGCGATCCCTCGATCTGGTGGGCACGATGACCGGGACGTTTACGATACTTGACTGCAAAGTAGATGACGGTCAACGACACCAGAACCGTCATGGTTCCGCAGACGAGCAGCAAGAAAATGTAGAGAGCGTCTACGTTGCTCGCCATGGTCGAAGCGCGCTCCGGCCATAATGGAAAGTTATCCCACATAGTTACCCGACCCGCTCCGTTTCCGCGTGCTTCATATTCGTATCCCGACGAAACATGACAAACACGAATGCGCCGACAATGAACACCGTAATTCCGCCGGCGATCCGCAGAACGTTAGTGATGATGGCGCCGTATTTTCCAGTCGCCGGGTTGTAGTGATAGCAGTAAAGAAGAATTTGATCGACTACGCCGCCGATCTTGCGTTGAGAAGCCTCGACCAAAGCCAAACGAAGATCTTTGGGTGGATAGTCGACACCGTACAGGTAACGCGAAATTTTTCCGTCCGGCGTCAGCACCATGATTGCGGTGGCATGCGCGAATTGTCCGGAAGCTTCGTCGTACTCATATCCAAACCCGGCGGCGCTGGCGAGCGCGGTGATATTTTTCTGATCGCCGGTCAAGAAGTGCCAGCCATTTTCCGCGCCCGGCCGACGATACCGCTGTATGAACGTATTCTTCTTCGCGATGGCAAGATCCGGTCCTTCCCGCGGATCAATGCTGACCGTGATCACGTCGAATTCCTTGCCGATGTTGAAATTCACCATGCCCAGCGCGCTCGTCATGCCGCTCAGCACTTCGCCACAGAGCATTGGGCATTGGTAGTAAACCAAATTCAGGATTGCGGGTTTCTTGCCGAAATAGTCACCCAGACGAACTGTCTTACCACTCTCATCGCGGAAACTAAGGTCGGGTGGAATTTGCTGGTCGAGGTGTTGATCGATTCCTACTTGCTTCAGCATTGGAGGCCGCTGATCCGTCGGGGGAGATGCGAGGGAACCCATCTGGCCGCGAAAGGGCTGCGCTGTGGCTGCGGCAACCAAAGCCAAGGTGGCTACAACAACCCGAATTGGGAGAGACAGGTTCATCAGATCTATTGTTTCTTAGCCAAGGTTGCTGGCGTTCCGGAGTTTTGAGCAGCTTTCTTCGCAGGAACGGTATTCTTCTGCGCGGGTGTCTCCGCTGCTGAAGGCCGAGTAGGCAGACCTTGTTCCACTAGCAACTGCATCGCCTGCTGAATCGGAATGTGAACAACTCCTGCACTCTCGTCCACCCACCCATAGCTGTTGAGGGTTTCCTCTTCTTTGATGCGAATGCTGTCGAGCTGTCCCCGCTCATCGGTTTCGAGCCTGGGTTGCGGGAACCCTTCGATTTGCGCGGGCGTGATGTGCCGCGTATCGGTTTGCGTTGCCACGAGCGGACTCGCCCCGGTTTGATGCGTGGCTTGATAGCGATCGAGGAACGTGTACATCCAAAGGACGATGAAATAGATCGCGATGCACGCAAGACCCAAGCCGATCAGCGCGGTGATGATGGGCCGCGCCTGTAGATCTTCCGGCTCGAAGCTCACTTCCGGGTTATGTCCGTTATCCAGGTTGTCGTTACTCATGTTCCGATTCCAAAAGTTTGGCGGTTTCCGGCGCCATGAGTGGGAGTAACGGCCTCGTTCTCAGGTTGCGGAAAAAGTAGGCCAGCCAGAGTCCACCAATTGCGACCGAGCAGATGAGCGTCCACAAAAAGCCTGGGTACAGGCTGACGCTCGGATAGAACACCGGGTCAACATTCCACCAGATGTCGACAATGCGCATGAGCATCAGCCACGCGGCGACCCAAACCATAGTGCTTGTTTTGCGCTTGAACCGGCGCCCGAGCAAAATGCCGAATGGAACCGCGAAGTGGAATACCGCGAGAAAAAGGCCCACGTAATCCCATCCGCCATGCAACCGACGGAAGTACCACGTGATTTCCTCAGGCAAATTGCCTGCCCAGATGATGAGCCATTGCGAAAAGTTAAAGTAGGCCCAGAGCATGACAAACGCCAAGGTTAATTTCGCGTGATCGTGGATCTCGGTTGGCTTCAGGTAATCCGAAACAGGTTTACGCTTCGAGAGGATCGTCTCGATAATGATCAAAAAACAGAGCGCTGACAGTCCTTGGCCAACCAGGAAAAGCAAGCCATAGATGGTTGAGATCCATCGCGCCTGCAACGACATCACCCAATCGATGGCGGCGAAAGAAATGGTAAATGCGTAAAGGATCAGTCCGGGAGCGCTAAGTTGCCGGAAACGCAATGTGTCGAAACTGCGTTCATCCTGCTCCGTTGACCAGCGATTCAGCAGAAAAATCAGGAATGCCCAAATCACGAAATACGCAATGGCTCGATAAACGAATCCGTGGACGTTCAGGTAACTGTGAGCGATCTCGTTGAGGTGCGGATCCCGTGCCAATTCTTCGGGATCGGCCCACTGGTAAAGATTCGGTATTCCACCAGCGATTGGGATGAACAGCACGAACATCAGAGGCAGGGTCCGCGTAGCCGCTTCCCATACACGACGCCCCACGACACCCCAGCCGCCACCCGTCATGTGCTGGAGCATGATCAGCGCGAGACTACCCAAAGTGACACCGAGCCAGCCCATGTAAGAAATCAGGTAAGCGGGGTACACAGCTTCCGGCGCTCTCCAGATCCCGAACAGGACAATCGCCGCAAAAGCTACGCCGATCCAAAAGGATCGCATTTGGATCGTCTGCGCCTGGGGTGGCGCCATCAGTTCCGCCTTGGTGAAGTGAGCAGCCGTACTCATTTCCACTCCTCGGTCGGGGCGTTGGACGCTTCAGGAATCGGCAGTGTCGCCCCCGTGCCGGGCTGTTCGAACTTTGGCAGCTCGGAGGGCAACCTTTGCCCTTTAGGAACGTCAGCCATCTTTGCATTCTGGCTTAGCTGCAATGCGCGAATGTAAGCAACAATGGCCCAGCGATCCTTCGGCGGAATTTGAGAAGCGTAGTCGGGCATTAAACCAAAACCATTCGTCATCACGTCGAAGAAGTATCCGACTGGGGCTTTGCGTAATCGCTCAATGTGATAGGACGGCGGTTTCCGCGGAAATCCGCGAGATGGGATGAACCCATTTCCGTCGCCGAGCCGTGAATGACAGGGCGCGCAAAACACGTTGAATCGCTCCCGCCCACGTGCCAGCACAGTCTCGTCGACCGCGAATGGGAAATAATCACCAGGGTTGTTATCGATCTTGCCCGTATAGAAATAGGCATCGGCGCGCAACTCACCGCGCGCAACCGTGCCTTCCACGAGCGGGCGCGCCGAGCGCTGGTCCGCAAAAAAATCATTTTTAGCGAGCGGGTTGAAGCGGGGCTGCACGTGCATATCGAGACGACAAGCAGACGTCGCCATCACGATCAGTACGACGCAAGGCAGCAATGTGCGCAAGTTAGGCATGACGTTAACTTGGCACCTCCGAAAGCGATCGGGGATGAAACCCTTCGAGGAACTGCCGCGTACCAGCGGCGTCGTACTTCGCATCCGAAGCGAAGATGATCAAAAAGAAACGATCCTTCGATGCCAGAGCGAAGCGCGGCACATTGAAAACCGGGTGGTACGGCATGGGCAAACCATTTAGCGCCAACATGCCAAGCACTGCAGATAGTCCGGCGAACAAGATCGTCATCTCGAACGTCACAATGATGAACGACGGCCAGGAGTGAAAGGGCTTGCCGCCCACATTCACTGGGTACGCCATGGTGGCAATCCAGTACTGCAGGGCGTAGCCCGTCAGTCCGCCGACGATGCCTCCGATCAAAACCACCAGCGGCACCCCGTTCTTGTGAAACCCAATCGCTTCTGCCATTCCTTCAATTGGGAACGGACTGTACGCGTCAATCTTCTTGTAGCCCGCCTCTCGAGTGCGGTTTGCGGCTTCGATCAAATCCTGAGCCGAGTCGAATTCAGCCATCAGCCCATAGACCGGATGTTGGTGTTTTTCGTGGGCGCTCATTCTTTGACCTCCGCTTCCGGCAGCAGAGTGCGCATTTCAAAAATTGAAATCATTGGCAGGATGCGCACGAACAGGAAAATGGCAGCCAGGAACATGCCCATCGTCCCGATGTAGGTCATCCAATCCCACTTCGTTGGGTAGTACATGCCCCAGGAAGAAGTAACGAAGTCTCGATGCAGGCTGACCACCACGATAATGAACCGCTCGAGCCACATGCCAACCAGGACAACCAACGAGATCAACCAAAGCCATAGCGGACTGGTCCGCATCTTCCGGAAAGCAAGTGCCTGCGGAATGCCGATGTTGCAAATCAGCAATGCCCAATACCAAACCGCGTAAGGACCGTGCAGACGATTCCAGAGAAGGAAGGAGTCGAATTTATTTCCGCTGTACCAGCCCATGAATGCTTCCATCCCGTAGCCATAAGCGACGATCCATCCGGTCGCGAGCATGACCTTCGCCGAATTTTGTAGATGGCGATCGGTGATGAAATCTTCCAGGTTGTAAATCTTGCGGATCGGGATTGCGAGCATCATGACCATCGCGAAGCCCGAATAAATGGCTCCCGCTACGAAGTACGGGGGGAAAATTGTCGTGTGCCATCCCGGAACAATAGCGATGGCGAAGTCGAAGCTGACTACCGTGTGCACTGAAAGTACCAGCGGTGTTGCCAATCCGCCAAGAAGCAGATACGCCGTTTCGTAGCGATGCCAATGACGGGCCGATCCACGCCAACCTAACGCGAGAATGCCGTAGATAATTTTCGCAAAGCGGTTGTGTGACCGGTCACGCAAGGTTGCCAGATCCGGGATGAGTCCGATGAACCAGAAGACTAATGAAATGGTGAAGTAGGTGGAGACCGCGAACACATCCCAGATCAGCGGGCTTCGGAACTGTGGCCAATACCCCATGGTGTTGGGATAAGGAAACATCCAATAAGCAAGCCAAGGACGGCCCGTATGGATCAGCGGAAAGATGCCGGCTGCCATGACTGCGAAGAGCGTCATCGCCTCAGCAAACCGGTTGATCGAATTGCGCCACGATTGTCGGAGTAAAAGCAGGATGGCAGAGATCAAGGTCCCGGCGTGACCAATGCCGATCCACCATACGAAATTGACGATGGCAAAGCCCCAGCCGATAGGGATATTGATTCCCCAAATGCCCGTCCCTCTCACGACTAGGTACCCGATCGCAAACAGCATCATCATCGTGAGCGCGAAGCCAACGGTGAATCCCACAATCCAACTCTTGGACGTGGGACGCGTCAGCACGATGGAGCTGATCTTGTCGGTTACTGTGGCAAAAGTGTGTCCCGGCTCGATGACCGGTGCGCTTCTGCCGAGTGCTTCTTCTTGCTCTGCCATGTCTAACAGCTCTCCGACTACGCTTCCATCTCGGGGTTCGGATTACGAATTTCTGCCAAATAGGTAGTGCGCGGACGAGTGTTCAGCTCACCCAGCAACGAATAGTTGCGGGCCCGTGACTTCAATTTCGAAACTCGACTGTTCGGGTCGTTGATATTGCCAAAAACAATCGCATCGGCCGGGCACGATTGTTGACATGCCGTCTGCAGATCGCCGTCTTTGATCATGCTGTCGGCGCGTTCTGCATCGATGCGGTGCTCGTTGATCCTTTGAATGCAGTAGGTGCACTTCTCCATCACGCCACGGCTGCGGATGCTCACATCCGGGTTGCGCATCATCTTGTACTGCGGCGTCTCCCAATCCTGGAAAAGCAGGAAGTTGAAGCGACGTACCTTGTACGGACAGTTATTCGAGCAGTATCGAGTGCCGATACAGCGGTTGTAGACCATGTCGTTTAATCCCTCGGTGCTATGCACCGTGGCTCCGACCGGACACACAACCTCACAGGGCGCGTTCTCGCACTGCATGCAGGGCACCGGTTGGAAATGTGCGGCTGGATGGGCGCGATCGCCTTCGTAATAAACGTCCACGCGCAGCCAGTGCATGTGGCGACCTTTAACGACTTGCTCTTTCCCCACAACGGCAATGTTGTTTTCCGACTGACACGCAAGGATGCAGTTGTTGCACCCTACGCAGGAATTCATATCAATCGCCATGCCCCATGCGTAAGGTTCTTTCTTGTAGTCGTAAGGCTTGTAGAGCGTTAACTCGGTGGGCGGCTCGCCTTCTTTCGCGAAATTCGGCTCTTCCCGGTATTTCTCAAGCGTGGCAGCCTGCACCAGCTCACGCTCGCCTACAGGGGTATCCATTGTCTGATAGCCCTGGGTCGTTGCGAGCTTGTAGGTGTCTCCAAGACTTCGGATCTGCACACCGTTCGTAAACCAAAGAGCAGAAGTCGTGCGCACCGAATACATGTCAAAGCCAAGGCCAGTACCGGCGCGACCCGCTCGCTTACGCCCGTAACCAAGAAAAACAGTGATTGATTTGTCCGGGTGACCCGCCTGAATCCAGATCGGCGCTTGCGCCTTGCGGCCCCGAACATCGAGCTCGACCATGTCTTCGGTTTTGAGTTTCATCCGATCCGCCATCGCAGGGCTGATCAGAACTGCGTTGTCCCATGTCAATTTCGTCAGCGGCTTCGGGAGTTCCTGAAGCCATCCGTTGTTCGCAAATTGACCATCGTAGATCGCCGGGTCGCGCCGAAAGTTAATTTCGATTTCGCCAGCTTCCGGGGATGACGATGGGAATCCGCCGGCTTTCAGCGAGACTTGTTTCGGCGAAAACGCTGAGCCTGCTACCAACCCGTCATGAACAGATTTCCGCCAGAAGGAATCGAAGTCACCACTATGCTGCTTGTGCCAGTATCCGCGCACGAGCTCATAGCCGGTAACGTTTGGTTGGCCAGAGAAAAATGCTGCGACTTCAAGCGCGCTGCGTCCTGAATAGAGGGGCTGAATCAGAGGTTGAACGATGGTGACGGTGCCGTCATATGAGCGGGTATCGCCCCAAGCTTCAAGATAGTGCGCTTCGTTGATGTGCCAGTGACAAAGCTCCGCAGTCTCATTGTTGTGCAATCCGAGATGCACACGGAGTGGAACATTCGTATTTTTAAGCGCGTCGGCGAAACCCAAGTCAACGGGAGCGTCGTAGACAGGATTTCCACCAAGAATCAATAAGAGATCAACCTTACCGGCGCGCATTTCGGCGACCAGATCTCGCAGCGAATTGGTTTGGTCAACGGGGTTGGCGTCGACTGTATCGGTATAGATCACAGTCTTCCCAACATTGCCCAGCACCCCGTTCATTGCGTGGGCAAGCGCGTGAACAACAGCCGGCTGATGGTCTCCAGCCAGGACAACCGAAGAACCACGGTGCTCCTGGAGATCCTTAGCTACTGCAGACAAGAACTTCTGCTGTTCTCCCTCCACAGACGCTGAAACACCAGCCACACCCAGTGCTCCTGCAAGTGCCCGCGCAAAAGCTTCGATTTCGCCGGCACGCAGCGGCAGACGATGATCGGCTTTAAATCCGGTCGACGATGGAGTGCTTTCTGCTACGTAGAGGCGATTAATGTTTTTGTCAGGATCCCGTCGACTTGCATAGTCACGGATGTATCGAGCGGATCCGGGGAATCCTGCATACAAAAAGTCGGCGTCAAGCGACACGATGACATCAGCCGCGTCGAACCTGTACTGCGTCTCAACGGGCTGACCGAACGCTATCTGCGCCCCAGCCATCACATTGTCGCGATTGACCGGCTCGTAAACGTGCCACTTGGCCTGAGGATAGAGAGTCAAGATCGCTCGAATCTGCGCCGCGAGCGAAGGAGACGACACGGTTTGAGTAAGAATTCGTATTCCCGCGCCACCCAAGCCCTTCTGAGCATTAAGCGGTCCACGCACTGCGTCCACAAAGCGAGGCCACGAACGGATATCGCCGAGGTTGGTGACGGTTTGTGAGCGATCCGGATCGTAGAGATCTAGCAGCGAAGCCTGAGAGAAAATATCGGTCCCGCCCTCGCTCGCAGGATGTTCCGGATTGCCTTCAATCTTCGTGGGACGTCCCAGGTGGCTTTCGACCAACAGCGGAGATGCATAGCCGCCGAGGGTCATCGCGGTCGCATAAAACATCGGTCGCCCCGGAACTACTTCTTCCGGTTGCTTGACGTACGGGACAATTGGTTCGAGCGGGAGTTTGGTACAGCCTGTCATTCCGGCAAGCGCCATGGAGGCGCCCATCAACCGTAGAAAACCCCGGCGAGAAACCGTGTCGAGCCACTCAGACGCGCCTTTCGGGAACTCGCGGTGCAACATCTCATGGAATTCCGGTGCGCCGGCAAGTTCCTCGAGGCTGCGCCAATACTGCGGGCCGCTCGTTTGCTCGAGTTTCGCCTGTACATCTTCGAGGCTCAGTTTGCCTTTTTTGCTGGGACAAACATCCTCGACCGGCTTTTGTTTTGTCTGCTCGTCCATGTTCATTGCCAAACGACTCTCAAAACTCCAACTCCGTTATCGGTGACAGGTGGAACACGTCGTAATATCCATCGGCGCTCGCACGTTGTACTTCTTAGCGAGCGCTCGTCCAAGCGCAAGTTGTTCAGTGAACTTAGCGCCGTCGATCATGACGGGCTTCCCGCTGGTCGGCTGCTCATAGCGCATGTTGAAAACCTGCTCGCGGGGGCGGACAAACTTTTCTGGTGCGCGATGACACTCCAGGCACCACTCCATTTGCAGGGATGCGAACTGATACATCAGCGGCATCTTGTCGACCGGGCCGTGGCACGTATTGCAGCCGACTCCCTTGTTCACATGAATGCTGTGATTGAAATAGACAAAGTCGGGGAGCTGGTTGACGCGAGTCCATTCAAGAGATTTATCGGTGCGGAAACTTTCGCGAACGGGTTCAAGCAATGCAGCGTTCGTCCAAATTTGCGAGTGGCAATTGATACATGTCTTGGTCGGCGGAATTCCTGCGAAGCTCGATGTCTCAACCGAAGTATGACAATAACGACAATCAATTCCCAAGCCGGTCACATGGTGTTGATGACTGAAGGGCACGGGTTGAGGCTTCGCGACTCCGGCATACGTGATGTACGGCGAGCGCTGGATCTGTGCCATGGCCCAAAACAACGCTGCGACAACAAACACGGCACCATAAATGGTAGCCCGCGACAGCGTATTGGTACTGCGATGAAAGATCTGCATGGAACGTAAGCGTTAAGACCAGCGAACCGCTCGGAGGCCCGGTTTCTCTAGCGTTTTTGTCCCGACCAGCAGTCACAGACAATTGTGACGCGTGCCACTGAAACCGGTGATTATAACAGCTTGGGAGTTTTGTGGAAGATAGACAGAGATACAAGTCAGAAATTTTTCGCGTAAATTGCTTCTTGAGAAAACAAGTTGTGTTTTTCAACAACCGCAGGATAAAAATTCTTAGCGAAGATTCATGACAAGCAACTTCGGCTCAGTCATTTCTTCAATTGCATAGCGCAAGCCTTCTCGTCCGAGACCTGAATCTTTCACGCCGCCGTAGGGCATGTGATCAATCCGAAACGCGGGAACGTCGCCTGCGATCAATCCACCGACTTCAAGTTCATCGTAGGCCTGGAACAGGAGTTTCGCGTCCCGTGTAAACAATCCAGCTTGCAAGCCATACGGCGAACTGTTGATCTGCCGCAGGGCGTCGTTAAAGTCGGTGTAGTGTTCGACTGTCACAACGGGCGCGAAGATTTCCTGGCAATTCACCTTCATGTCGGGACGGGTGCCGGTCAGCACCGTGGGCTCGAGCATTGACCCTTTGCGTTGACCACCTCGCAAAATACGGGCCCCGCCTCGCGCTGCTTCCTGCACCCAATCGCTAGCTCGCACGGCATCCCTCTCACGAATGAGTGGACCCAGATCGGTTGCATCATCGAGGGGATCCCCAGTTTTCAGTTTGTCGACACCTGCCAGCAGGAGGTCAACGAACTTTCCGTAAACCGATTGCTCCACAAGAATTCGCTGGACGGAAATGCATGTCTGTCCAGCATATGCAAAACCTCCCACGACACACCGTTCAGCGGCGTACGCTACGTCCGCATCACTGTGAACGATGACCCCGGCGTTCCCACCTAATTCAAGAACCACTTTCTTCTTGCTAGCCTGTTTTTTGATCTCCCAACCAACCACTGCGCTTCCGGTGAAGCTGATCATCTTTATACGGTCGTCGGAAACGAGAAGCCCAGCATCTTCGTTCGATAGCGGCAGAACATTTAAACCTCCGTCCGGCCAGCCCGCCTGTTGTACAACCTCCGCGAGCAGTAATGACGACAAAGGCGTTTGAGGAGCAGGCTTGAGGATGATCGGACAGCCCGCAGCGATCGCAGGCGCAACTTTGTGGGCGACCAGGTTCAAAGGAAAATTGAACGGGGTGATTCCTGCGATTGGGCCGAGCGGATATCGTCGAACGATACCCCAACGTCCCGCAGTGTATTCCTGCCAATCGAGTGGTAGATATTCACCGTAGATGCGCACACTCTCTTCGGCCGCAACGGTGAAAGTAAAGACAGCGCGGTCGACTTCTGTGCGGGCAGCCTTGATCGGCTTACCGGCTTCATGCGCGAGCGTGCGCGAAAACTCTTCTTTGCGGCTAGCGATGCCTTGCGAAATTTGGCGCAGCACTCTCTGGCGTTCAAACGCGGGCAATCTACGCGTGGTGCCGAATGCCTTCACGGCGGCTGCAATAGCTGCCTCTGCGTGCTTTCGTGTGCCCTGATGGACTCGACCGATCACCGCACCATCAAATGGCGCCTTGATCTCGACGATGTCGCCTTCTTCGATCCATCGGCCATCGACGAACAAACCATGGGTTGCGACATGGGGCACGGTCATCTGAGCCACGGTAGTCTCCTGAACGCGCGGGCGCGCTCCAGAGATTATAGGCCGCACCCGGTTCATGCAGCTTGAGCCGTGTTAATAATGAAGTGTTTTTTCCGAATCCGTGAACGAGGGAGGCTTGCGGTTGAGTACAATCCATGAAACCAGTGCATTATTTCGCAGTCGTGCTCTTTCCCCTGTTGAGCTAACCCGAACCTGCCTGGATCTCATTGAAAAACTCGATCCGCAACTCAACGCGTTCGTAACGGTGACCAGGGCCTCAGCTCTCGCCGAGGCCGAAGCCGCGGAAAAAGCTATTCAACGCGGCGAATGGCTGGGACCGATGCACGGCATCCCCATCGGCCTTAAAGACATCATCGATACCGCGGGCGTACCGACCACCGCAGCGAGCAATCTGTTTCGTCAGCGCGTTCCGACGAAAGATGCTGACGTTGTTGTCAGGTTGAAGCGCTCGGGCGCCGTATTCCTCGGTAAGCAGAATCTTCATGAATTCGCCTACGGGGGCAGTTCGATGATCAGCTGCTTCGGCGAAGTCCGAAACGCCTGGAATATTGCGAACATTGCGGGCGGATCTTCGGGCGGATCCGCCACTGCGGTTGCCGCTGGGCTCGGCTTGGCCGCCATCGGCACCGATACGGCTGGGTCCATCCGCGAACCAGCATCGCAATGCGGGGTTGTTGGACTAAAACCGCAATATGGACGAGTGAGCGCGGAAGGAGTCATACCGCTCTCGCTTTCGCTCGATCACGTTGGGCCAATAACCACTTGCGTCATGGACGCCGCGATCCTGTTGAATGTGATTTCTGACAACCGTGGCCTGGGTTCTGGCCAGCCGGCGGACTTTGACTTTGCCATATGCGCGCTTGAAAGTCCGGAAAGCCTCCGACTAGGAGTACCCAGAAAGTTCTTTATGGAAAACCTCGATACCGAGGTGGAAGCGGCATTCGTCGAAGCGGTAAGGGTTTTGTCCACCCTGGTAACAGAAGTACGCGACGTAGAGCTCGACGTCAGCACCGATCGAACCCTTCAGAGCGCTGAATCGTATGCCTACCACCGCGAATGGGTTGAGCAGAGCCCTGAGCTTTATCAGCCAGAAACGCTTCGACGCATCATGGCTGGGGCCGACGTCAGCCGCCAAGATTACGAAAGAAGTCTGAAGGAACTGGAGGTCGCTCGACAGAAAATCGCCGGCCAATTTCGGACAATCGACTTGCTTATAACTCCAACGATTCCAGTGCCGGCTCCGTCCATAGCGGAATTGAAGGCGGACCCGTCGGCTCTGCGCCCAAAAGAGATCACTCTGTTAAGAAATACGCGACCGTGGAATGTCTGGGGTGTTCCGACCCTATCGTTGCCCTGTGGATTTACACATTCAAGTCTGCCAATCGGTTTGCAGATTGCTGGGCCACCTTGGCGGGAAGACCTCGTATTGCGACTCGCGCACGCCTATGAGCAGGCGACGTCATGGCACAAGCGAGAGCCTAGGATGGTGCAATCCTCGTAGAAATGCTTGCTCACGAACAGCCTTTGCGTTTCCGTATCAGCTTCTAATCTCAATTGGTAAATGAATTTGTAGTGCACACTGAGTTCTTGCTTCCGTCACACATAGCTGTGATAGACTTCCCGGCCAGCCGCTGATTTCTGATTAAATCCGCTCCTTGACGGGTCGGGGAAACAATCGAACCTGGAGGACCTGCATGGGTCTTGCTCTACTGGTGATTGTCTGGCTGATTACCTTCCTCAGCACGTATTTCTTCATTGCGAAAACATGGTGGTTACCGGCAGGGATGTCGGCGGCTGCACCCGGCATCGATCACCAGTTTTTCGTCACCTTTATCCTAATGGGAGTCGTCTTCGTGCTGGCGCAGTGCGCGCTGGGATATTTCGTCTGGAAATATCGCGACCGTACTGACGCGGCTAAGGTTACTTATTCCCACGGAAACACGAAGCTTGAGGTGGTTTGGACTGCCCTGACCGCGATCCTCTTTGTGGGGATGAACCTTATGGGAAGTCCCATTTGGGCCGCCCAGCGCTTCGAGCCCGCCAAAGAAGGCGCAATCCCCGTAGAAGTCACCGGAATGCAGTTTGCCTGGTATTTCCGCTATGCGGGCTTGGACGGCAAGTTTGGGAAGACTGATTTACATATGGTTGACCCATCTTCTGGCAATGAAGCGGCGATCGGTCTCGATTCAACGGACCCGGCCTCGAAAGACGATGTGGTGACGGGAACGATGTATGTGCCGGTCGGCCGCGAAGTCGATCTCAACCTTCGCGCCGTCGACGTAATTCACAGCTTCTTCATTCCGTCCATGCGATTCAAGCAGGATGCCGTGCCTGGACTAGCCATCCATATGCATTTCACACCTACCCAGACGGGCGATTACGAAATTGCCTGCGCAGAGCTTTGCGGTCTCGGACACTACAAAATGCACGGAATGCTGAAAGTTGTCAGCCAGGATGACTTCGATAAATGGCTGGCGGCGAGAGAGGCGGAGAAACAATAGCCATGGTTGCCCAGGACGCTCACGCTCATTCAGCCCCTCAGGGTTTCATTCGCAAATATATCTTCAGCCTGGACCATAAGGTCATCGGAATTCAATACTATTTCCTCGCGCTTGCGGCAGTGTTTGTCGGGATGTTTCTGTCGCTGCTGATGCGAATCCATCTAGTTTGGCCGGGCGTAAATCTGCCGATTATGGGCGAGATCAAGCCGGAGACCTATCTGAGCTTGCTCACGATGCACGGCACCATCATGGTGTTCTTCGTGCTGACGACAGCGCCTCAAGGAGGATTCGGGAACTACTTTCTTCCAATCCAGATCGGCGCCCCGGACATGGCTTTTCCGGTCCTGAACATGCTCTCGTTCTGGACCACGTTTGTGGCCTTCGTAGTAATGATCGCCGCGTTCTTCGTAACCGGTGGCGCTCCGCTTCACGGCTGGACTGGTTACGCGCCTCTCAGCGCTTTGCAGAGTGCGGGTCCCGGCGAACAACTCGGGGCTGATTTGTGGATCGCGAGCATTGCGATCTTCTGTCTGGCGTCGCTCATGGGCGCCCTCAACTTCATCACCACAACGCTCGATCTACGGGCCAAGGGCATGACCATGATGCGAATGCCGCTGACCGTCTGGTCATGGTTCATAACGGCAATCCTCGGCTTGCTGGCGTTTGGCGTTCTGCTTTCCGCAGGCATTCTCTTATTGCTTGATCGAAACCTCGGAACAAGTTTCTATGTGCCACTGGTGGTCGTGAACGGACAGGTCATGGGCCATAAAGGTGGCTCGCCGATCCTGTGGCAGCATCTCTTCTGGTTTTTCGGTCATCCCGAGGTTTACATCGCGATCCTGCCCGGCATGGGCGTTGCATCGCAGATTCTCTCCACCTTTTCGCGCAAGCCTATCTTTGGATACCGGGCCATGGTTTACGCCATCATGGCAATTGGCATCCTTGGATTCATGGTGTGGGGCCACCACATGTTCATGAGCGGCATGAGTCCTTACTCCGCGTTCGCGTTCTCGCTCATGACCATGGCAATCGGAGTTCCTTCGGCCATCAAGACGTTTAACTGGCTCGGCACGTTGCATGGCGGCCGCATTCGATTCGCAACACCTATGCTGTTTGCCATCGGCTTCGTCTCATTATTCGTGTCTGGCGGTTTGAGCGGACCTTTCCTGGCTCAGCCTGTCCTCGACATTCCGTTGCACGACACGTATTTCGTCGTTGGACACTTCCATCTCATCATGGGTGTGGCTGCGATCTTCGGGATTTTCGCCGCTACCTACTACTGGTTCCCGAAGATGTTCGGACGAATGATGAGCGAGAGTATGGGTCGCATCCATTTCTGGATCACATTCATTGGAACCTATGCGATCTTCATGCCCATGCACTATCTGGGCCTGGCGGGACACCCCCGCCGTTACTCCCAGCTGACGGAACTCGCATATCTCCACGACTTGATTCCTCTTCAGAAATTCATGACGTACGCCGCTTTCTTCACCATCGGCGTCCAACTCGTGTTCCTGTTCAACCTGTTCTGGAGCATGTTCAAGGGTCCCAAGGCCAGCGACAATCCGTGGGAAGCGACGACCCTTGAGTGGACAACGGCGACTCCGCCGCCGCACGACAACTTTGGAGGCAAGACCCCGGTCGTGCACCACGGTCCTTACGAGTACAGCGTTCCGGGAGCTCCGCGCGATTACACCATGCAGACGGACCCGGCAACCGTAGCGACACATTAGGAGCCGGGCCAAGTTCAGCGCTCAGGCTAGAGTTTGAAGAATGAGTACTCTATCTTCAACAATAACGATCGGTAAGCCGCATGCAGGCCGTGGCGGGGACGACGTACGTCCCCCGTCAGGTGGGGGGGGAGACGATGGTCGCGGCAATGCTGGCGACTATTCTCGCCGACTACGACGCGCCCGGCTGGGGATCGTAGTGGCTATCACGCCGATCGTGATGTTGTTCGTCTCTTTCACGAGCGCGTACATTGTCCGACAGGGATTACCGACTTACGACGAGGCCACCACGAGCTACGTTCGTGATTGGCTCGCGGTTAGCCTCCCTTCCGGCCTGTTAATGATCAATACCGTGTTGCTGGTGCTGAGCAGCATCACGATTGAGTTGGCGCGACGACAACTAAACCGGCAAGCAGCATTGGCCCCGATCCAGACGATCCCAGGCGTTTCGCTCGGGAACGAACGCACTTTCCCGTGGTTGAACGTCACAGCTGTTCTAGGGATCGGCTTTTTGGCAGGCCAGTTTTTGGCGTGGCGCACGCTCGGAGATCGCGGCTTTTTTGTGGCGACGAGCCCGAGTAGTTCGTTTGTTTACCTGCTGACAGCGTCTCACGCAGTCCACCTTGCTGGCGGATTGCTCGCTCTTGCTTATGCGGTAGTTGCTCCATTAATGGGAAAAACGTTGGAGTCCCGCAGAATTTTGGTGGATGTGACTGTCTGGTATTGGCATTTCATGGCAGTGCTCTGGATTTACATTTTTGCGTTGTTGGAATTGGCAAGATAACTCCCGGCTAGAAGAAGGAGACCGAGACCATGTCCGATGTTGCGGTCCACCATGGGATTGTTGATCCCTATGAGCCGTCGCTGTTCGGCACCTATTCGAAGAAGATCGGGATGTGGCTGTTTCTGCTCTCCGATTCTCTGACGTTCGGAGCGTTGCTTTTCGCCTACACCTACGGTCGAATCTCTACCCCGGACTGGCCGACCCCGTTCCATTCGGAGAGCATCATGAACGCCACCCTGATGACGGCGTTCCTGCTCACCAGTTCACTCACGATGGTATTTGGTGTACGGGCGGCGGTTCGAGGCAATGCCAAGGCACAGCGCTTGTGGCTGCTCGCAACCATGGCCTGCGGCATTGCGTTCATCATTCTCCACGGACGTGAGTGGAGTAATCTGATCGCCGAAGGCTTGACTCTACCTTTGTTCCCCACTGCGCCGGGCGAAGCGAATGCAGAGTTCGTCGGCGTTGCCAAGAACGTTCCCCAATTCGCAGCGACGTTCTTTGGACTGACTGGCATGCACATGCTGCACGTTACTCTTGGCGTCGTCTACCTTGGCGTCATCGCACTGCGCCGATGGTTCATTCCGATCCTGCTCGGCTTCTGGTTGATCGCTTGGCTGGGCACGCCGGCATACAGTCCGTTTCACTACGGTGCGCACGTGCTATTGATCTGCGCCATCGTGATTTCGATCATCCTTTGGCTCAAGCCAAAGATTTACGACTCATCAGATGTCGAAGTAGCGGGCCTTTACTGGCACTTCGTCGATCTCGTCTGGATGTTCATTTTCCCGCTGGTGTACTTGATGTCGACCAAGATCTAGGAGCAGGACCATGGATGCTGTCCAACTCGAACTTGAAGCGGAAGTAGCGGAACAACATCGGCACCACGGACGAGCGCAGTTCCTCTGGGTCTGGGTGGCGCTGCTGATCATGACCGCGATCGAGGTTTACCTTGCCTACCAGCACATGGAACCCGTCCGGATGCTCTCGATCCTGATGGGCCTTTCCCTGCTGAAAGCCGCGCTAATCATTGCCTACTTCATGCACATGAAATTTGAGGTTTCTCGCATGAAGTGGTGGACGATGAGTTCCCTGGTTTTCTGCCTGGCGATGATGCTTGTATTCTTGCCGGACGCGTTCCGCATTCTGCGGATTGGAGTTCATTGAAACGAAATATCGCAATCCTCGCGTTGCTCTCATCGTTGTGGGCGATCCCTGCCTTTAGCCAGGGATGCGCCATGTGCTACAGCAGCGCGTCTGGAACGACCCAACAGGGTAAGCAAGCGCTCAGTCGTGCTGTTCTGATCCTGCTCGTACCACCTGTTGGACTTATGACTTTCGGCATGGCAGTGGCCTACCGGTATGGAAAGAAACGCGACCAGGAAGACTCGGATGGCGAGGTATAATCCGTTCAATGGCTGACCAGTCGGGCGTTACGAAGACCGCTGTTGGGATGGTACCGGACGAACTCAAGTTTGAGCCCAAGTCCAAGGGACTGACCACTCCTCGTAAGAAGAAACCGAAAGAGCTTGCGGTGATCACCGAGTGCTGTACGGGCTGCGCCGGCTCGCCTGCCTGCGTGGAATATTGCCCGGTGGAAGATTGCATGTTTTGGGTACCGGACGAGGACAATCCTCCCTTCGGCCGGATTCAGGTCGACCCAATCCTCTGCATCGGCTGCAAAAAGTGCCTCAGCAAAGGTCCAGACGGCTGTTTCCTCGATGGATGCCCGTGGGATGCGATTGTGATGGTCGATACAGCTGAGGTGGAGAAGGAAGTTGGGACGATGCCGATTTAGGTCGGACTACACGACATCGCCATACACAAAGAAGCACACGGCATCGATACTGCCCAGAAACAGATTGGCTCCCGCGTCCCTGGCACCGTAGTTCTTCCACTTGGTAGTGCTGCTGATGTGTAATCCCGATGTTGCGCCAAGGGTGATGTCCACAGCGTTACAATCGCCTCGATGACGATATACAGGCCACTGATTTACCTCGGCGGAATGGTCCTGGTCGCGGCTTGCTATGCTGGCGACACTTGGGTTGTTCGTCGAGATGGTGTTGGCCCGGTAAAGATCGGGATGACCTTGCCTCAACTCAGCATGGCCCTCCATGAGAAGTTCGCCGTGCCCGAGAGCAAGGCGGATCAGGGGTGCTTCTACGTAACAGCGACAAAGCATCCTCAGTTTTCTTTGATGATCGAAAACAAACATCTGGTTCGGGTCGATGTGGATAAGAGTGGGGTGGCTACAGCCGAGGGTGTTCAGGTGGGTGATCCTGAAGAACGTGTGAGGCAGGTTTATGGCTCAGGCCTTAAGGTCGAGCCCCAACACTACACAGACGGTCACTATCTCACTCTCCGAAGTGGCGACGACGGTATCCGGTTTGAGACTGAGGAAGGGAAGGTCTCCACGTTCTACGCTGGAACATTTGAAGCGATACAGTACGTAGAAGGCTGCCAATAGGCAGTCATGAGTTTAATCGGAATATTTCCGATCTACCTATTTCCCTCTCTCCCGAATCGCCCTCTCCGTCTCTTTCGCCTGCTGGCGAATGTGGTCTGGAATCTCGGGCAATTCGCGCTGGTAAGCCAGAACCGCAGGTAAGTCTTCCATCTGTCCTATCAGATACAGCGCCCGCAACGCTTCCCAGACTTGTTCCGTTCCTGGATCGACAACGGCGAACTCCTGCCCCGCCGATACAGGTTGCCCAACGGATGCAGCCACCGACCGCAGGCTGCCCGTAAATGGTGATCGCACGTCGAAAATCTGATCTCCGTCCTGAACCTTCGCTATCAGTCCACCCTGGTGAATCGTCGTGCCAACACGGCTGGCATCGATTATCTTTCCTGTGTGTTCTGAGATCACCTTCGCTGGCTGTAGCAACGCAACGATCTGCGGGCGACCCGAAGAATCTCCAAAGCGCACCAGAGATAATGCGACGTTACCCCTCACCATCGGCGAAGGATCGTTCAACATCTTCAGCAGTGCCTCGTGAAAACCCGGCCCGTTCGTGTCCTGGCCCATCACCCAGGCATCGGTGTTGCGGACTTCTTCGACCGGATGGGCCGCGAGCCGTACCGCGTCGGGATACCATTGCGCGGCCTGTGCATCATGCTTCGCCATGCGCTCGCCAATCTGCACTAAGGCGTGCTGAATATGGCGCGGATGTTTTTCGTCCTGAAGATACTCACTGAGCTTGGCAGCGGAGAGCGGCCTGCCAAACCAGGTATTCCACCAGAACAAAAACGGCATAAGAACAATGAGCCACGCCGTGAGGAAGAAAAGAACTTTGTTCCGGGTCGACATGCGATGATGCGGGCTGGGCTTCGCGCTTGCAGTATCGACCGGTGACGCTGCTGCACCGTTATCGGGTTCAGAGGGCATTCGCTATTCCACTACATCCGCGTCGAGCACCCGGTCTTGTTCCAGGTAATGGGAAACAGCGTACTGCGCAAGGAGAGGAGTCTGCAAACGGATCTCAGCGCCAATCCATTCGCCCTTCGCGTGAGGAGCGTCCGCCGCATGATTGCAAGGGCCGCCGCTTCCAAAACGAGGACCGAAAGCCGCGCTCTGGATCTCGCCATATTGGGCGATCGAATGCCAAGCCTCGTCCCCAACCGTGCCGGAAACGTCGATCTTTAATTTCACTGTGGACATTGAACGAATCGGATCGGTTCGTCAGGAACCAACACTCATCAAACCCTAGCTTGCTTTCGGTGGTGTTTGAGACGCAGCCTTTTTCTTGAGCAAGCCTCGGTCACGAAGTTCTAGAAAGGCGTTGAGAAATAAAATTCCGGAGAGAGTTAGAAGGATCAGGCTGGTGAACAAGCCATCCACAGTCGTGATTGTTCCGCTAACCAGAACCCAAACCACTCCAGCCAGCGGAATGAGGCCAAGAACAACAGAGACAATAAGCATCAAGACCAGTTACCTCTCTATAAGTGACGCAGGGGCCGGGATCCGGCCCCTCGCCATCGTTGCATTATTGTTTGAAAGCCGCGTCTACCGTTTTGCTGTCCTTTGCTGCGACCGTAACTTTCTGCGTCTGCTCGCCCAGTTTTTCCTGCACAAATGCGATGGTGTAATCTCCCGGCGGCAGGCCCTTGATTTCGTATTTCCCG
>Ga0207645_10001182_pt1 | contig 21553 bp, 17 predicted proteins | sample KBSM53metaG_FD_184331 | JGI IMG/M metagenome (GOLD analysis project Ga0207645, IMG submission 184331) | Miscanthus rhizosphere microbial communities from Kellogg Biological Station, Michigan, USA - KBS M5-3 metaG (SPAdes) (version 2) | ecosystem: Host-associated > Plants > Roots > Rhizosphere >...
CCCGATTTCGTCTTCACCGTGACGCGCGACTTCGTGCGCAGCTGCCGGACGCCGGTCCTGATCCTGCCCGACGACATCCCGGCGCACCCCTACGCGGTGGCGATGGAAGCGGCAATGCTCGCGCCGAACGCCGAAGTGAGCATGTTCCCGTGGAAGGAGCCGAAGGAGCGCATTCCGCTGGCGGTGCGGCAGATCCGATCGTTCCTGCGCGCGCACCGGCCCGCCGCGACCTAGGAGGTCGCTGAACGGTTATTCCTCCTCCAGCCGTGCGCCGACGCGGAACGTGTGCCCATCCGGGTGCCGGAGGTGGCACTCGCGCACGTTCCACGGCATATCGGTCGGCGGCCACGGCGCCTCCACGCCGAGTTGAACGGCGAGCGCATACAGCGCATCGACGTCGGCAGGGGAGGCCAGCCACCACGACATCCAGGTGCTGCCCGCCTGGTTGTCCCACCGGTCACGCGGGATCGCGCCGCCGCGCGCGCCCTGCCCGCCCTGGCAGAGAAAGATCTCGGATGTTCCCGAGATCACCGCGCCGAAATTCGGCGGCTCGCCGTGCTGCCAGTGTTTCTTCCACCCGAGCCGCTCGAACCAGGCGAAGCTGTCGTCGAGGTTCGAGACGTTCAGGATCGGGGTCACGTCCTGGACGTTCAACGTGGCGATGTTGATGCTCATCGCCACCATAGTGCCACGCCGCCGCGCGGATCGGTATGCTGTCTGGTCCACGCCGATCGCATGCGCGCCGCACCCACCACCATCATCCTCGCCGCCCTGCTCTGGCCGCCGCTCGTCGTCTGCGCGCGGGCGCAGCCCGCTGAGTCGACGCCGCCGCGCAGCGTGACCGCAACCCGCCTCCTGTCCGGCGATGCCATCGATCTGGACGGCCGCCTGTTGGAGACGTTCTGGACGCGAACGGACATCGCCGCCGATTTCGTCCAGCAGGATCCCGAGAACGGCGCTCCGGCGACCGAACGCACCGAAGTGCGGGTCGCCTACGACGCGCGGCGCCTGCTGCTCGGCGTGACCTGCCTGGATTCGGAGCCCTCGCGCCTGCTCGGCAACCAGATGCAGCGCGACCAGCCGCTGACGGCCGACGATCGCTTCATGATTTCGATCGATCCGCACGCCGACGGCCGTTCCGGCTACTTTTTTCAGATCAACCCGTCGGGCGCGATGGGCGACGGCCTGGTGACGTCGAGCGCCGGCGGCGGCGGCCAGCAGTTCAACAACGTCAACATGTCGTGGGACGGCATCTGGATGGCGCGCGTCGCCCGCACGCCGGCCGGATGGACGGCGGAGATCGAAATTCCGTTCCGCACGCTCTACTTCGATCCCGCGTCGAGCGCGTGGGGGATCAACTTTCAGCGCACGGTGCGGCGCCGCAACGAAGAGAGCCTGTGGAACGGGTGGCCGCGCAACCAGGGACTGACGCTGATGGCCGCAGCCGGCCGCCTGACCGGCCTCGACGGCCTCAGCCAGGGGATTGGCCTCGACCTGCGGCCGTATGCGGCGGCGACGTCGGTTGCGGCACCAGGCCGCGGGATCGAACGGGTCGACAACAGCGCCACGTTCGGCGGCGACGTGATCCACAACCTGACGCCGAACCTGCGCGCGAACTTCACGATCAACACCGACTTCGCCGAAACCGAGGTCGATCAACGCCAGATCAACCTGACGCGCTTTCCGCTGTTCTTCCCCGAAAAGCGCACGTTCTTCCTCGAGGGCTCGAGCTTCTTCGAGTTCGCGCGTGAACCGGGCAACACGATCCTCCCGTTCTTCAGCCGGCGCATCGGCCTGGACGATCGGGGCGTGCCGCAGCCGATTGACTACGGCGTGAAGCTGACCGGGCAGGTTGGCGCCTTCGACGTCGGCGCGCTGCAGCTGCGCACCCGCGACACCTCGTCGAACGTCGGCGAACCCCTCGACTCCCTCGCGCTCGCTCGGGGCGAGCAGTTCACGGTCGTTCGCGTGCGGCGGCGGATGCTCGCGCAGTCGTTCATCGGCGGCATCTACACGCGGCGCGGCGGCGGCGGGCCTCCCGACCGGCACACGGCCGGCGTCGACGTCGCGTTGTCGACGACGCACTTTCGCGGCGACGACGTACTCGAGGTGAGCGGCTTCTGGCTGAGGACAACGCCCGCCGCGGCACTCTGCGAGCCGCGCCGTGAATCGTGCCCCAGTTCGGCGTATGGCATGCGGATCGATTATCCGAACGACCCGCTCAACTTCCGCCTCGGCATTTCACAGGTCGGCGCGGGCTACGATCCGGCGGTCGGTTTCGTGGACCGCCGCGGCTACCGGCGCGTCAACCCGGCGGTCCGATTCATCCGCCACACGATCACCAATCCCATCGTCCGACGCTACTCGTTCGAAGCGGACGTCGATCTCCGGTTCGATCCCGAGGGACGGCTCGAAACCAGGCGCCCCGATCTGCAGGCGCTGAGGCTGGAACTGCAGTCGGGCGACTTCTTCGAGCTGCACCTGTTTCCGCTGTTCGAGCGCCTGCCGCGCGATTTTCCGATCTTCGGCGCGGTGACGCTGCCGGCCGGCTCGACCTACACGTTCTTCCGGCGGCAGTACCAGGTCCGCAGCGCCGGGCGCCGCCTCGTGTCGGTGAACGGGCAGTACGAGGACGGCAGCTTCTACTCCGGCAGCCGCCGCCAGGTCACCGGCACCGTGAACCTGCGGCCTCGGTCCGGCGTGCTGCTCGGCGTGACCGCCGACTACAACGACGTCGATCTGCGCGAGGGGCGGTTCTCGACGACCTTGTGGCGCGGCGACGCGAGCACGCAGTTCGGGCCGTGGATCTCGCTCGCGCAGGTCGTGCAGTACGACACGGTGAGCCGGGCGTTGGGGTGGCAGGCGCGGTTCCGGTGGATCGAGAAGCCGGGCAACGACTGGTTCTTCGTCTACACGCACAACTGGATCGATCGCGAGCGCCTGGTCACGTTCGATCGAAGAGCGGCGGCCAAGGTCGTGAGGACGATTCGCTTCTAGATCATGCAACGATTCGACTTGAACGCATCACCCGCCGTACCTTAGACGGATGGAAATCCAGAGAGCAGGTTCACGCGCCTCAGGCAAAGGTCCCGCGGAGTGGTTCACGGGCAGCGTCCGCGTTGATCCCTTGCACGATGCTCCGGAGCCGGCGCGGGTGGCGAGCGCGAGCGTCACGTTCGAGCCCGGCGCGCGGACCGCGTGGCACACGCACCCTCTCGGCCAGACATTGATCGTCGTCTCGGGCGTCGGGCGCGCGCAGCGCGCGGGCGGGCCGATTGAGGAGATCAGGCCGGGCGACGTCGTCTGGTTCGCGCCCGGCGAGAAGCACTGGCACGGGGCGGCGCCGACGACGGGGATGACGCACATCGCGATCCAGGAGAAGCTCAATGGAAAGCCGGTCGACTGGATGGAGCACGTCAGCGACGACCAGTACAACGGCGGCCAGCAGGAGTAGAAGCCGGCCATGCCTCACATCATCGTCAAACTCTGGCCCGGCAAATCGGAGCCGCAAAAGCGTCGGCTCGCCGCGCAGCAATGTCATCGGCAGTGAATTCGACGAACGGCGCGCAATCCGAGACGCGGAGGAGAACTGAGGTCATGCAGAAGCGAGTCCTGGGAAGAGACGGGTTGGAAGTGTCGGCGCTTGGCTTCGGCTGCATGGGCATCAGCTTCGGCTACGGGCAGCCGGCCACGCGCGAAGAAGGGATCGCGATCATTCGTGCCGCGGTGGACGCCGGCGTCACGTTCTTCGACACGGCCGAAGTCTACGGGCCGTTCGCGAACGAGGAGTTGGTGGGCGAAGCGCTCGCGCCGGTTCGCGATCAGGTCGTCATCGCGACGAAGTTCGGATTCAAGATCGAGGGCGGGAAGCAGGCCGGGCTGGACAGCCGGCCAGCGCACATCCGAGAGGTCGCCGATGCCTCATTGAAGCGCCTGAAGACCGATCGGATCGATCTCTTCTATCAGCACCGCGTCGATCCTGAGGTGCCGATCGAGGAGGTCGCGGGTGCGGTCAAGGCATTGATCCGCGAGGGCAAGGTCAAGCACTTCGGGCTCTCGGAAGCGGGCGTCCAGACGATTCGCCGCGCCCACGCCGTCCAGCCGGTGGCCGCGCTTCAGAGCGAGTACTCGCTGTGGTGGCGCGAGCCGGAGCGGGAGGTGCTGCCGGCGCTCGCGGAGCTCGGCATCGGGTTCGTGCCGTTCAGCCCGCTGGGCAAAGGCTTCCTGACCGGCAAAATCGACGACAAGACGACGTTCGATCCGACCGACTTCCGCAACGTCGTCCCGCGCTTCACCGAAGAGAACCGGAAAGCGAACCTCGCGTTCGTCGACTGGCTGAAATCATTCGCGGCCCGCAAGCACGCCACGCCGGCGCAAATCGCGCTGGCATGGTTGCTGGCACCGAAGCCGTGGATCGTGCCGATTCCCGGCACGACCAAACGCCATCGACTCGAAGAGAACACCGGCGCGGTCGACGTCCAACTCACGGCGGACGACCTGCGGGAGATTGACCGCGCAGCCTCACAGATTGAGGTGCACGGTGCGCGCTATCCGGAGCACCTCATGAAGCTCGTCGGGCGCTAAGAAGCGCGGCCCTCTTCTTGGGCGGACTCGTTCCAAGGTCCGAGGTCGGCCGCTGAAAAAATGTCTGAAAGCGTGTAGCCCGGTCGATCTTAGAATCTGCGTTCAGTTGGACATGATTGCCTGGTTGCGTCGGTGAATGTGCGAGTCGCCCCGCCGTGTCGCGGGGCTGGATGCCCTTGACTGCTGCCTCCGCCCGCTCTCCTTATCGCCTCCTCACGACGTCGGTAGCCGTCTGCGTCCTCAGTGTGTGTCTGCCAGCCGGCGCGGGCGCTGCTGACATCTCGCCTGCCAATCGAGCCCTGGCGGTCTGGTCGGCTTCGAGCCTGCTCCAACGGAACTGGTTGATAGTCGTCGCTGCGGTGTTGTGCCTCGCGCAGTTGCTGCTGGTCGGCGCGCTGATGGCCCACCGCTCGCGGCGGCGGCAGGCCGAGCTCGCGCTGCGGCAGAGTAAAGCGCGGAACGCGGCGCTGCTGCGGGCCATCCCCGACCTGATGTTCGTCATCCGCGCCGACGGCGTCTACCTCGATTACCGCGCGCGTGATCCAACGCAACTGTTCCTCCCGCCCGAGCAATTCCTGGGCCGGCACATCGCGGACGTGATGCCGCCGCCGCTGGGCGCGATGTTCGCGCGGGAGCTCGCCGCCGCGCGTACATCGGCGGAGCCGCGCGTGGTCGAATACGAGCTGCCCATGGAGGGCGAGACGCGCCACTACGAATCGCGGCTCGTCGCCTGCGACGACGACACGGTGGTGAGCATCGTGCGCGACATCACCGAGCGGAAGCGCACAGCGAGCGCCCTGAGCGATCGGGAGATCGAACTGCGGCAGACCGTCGAGCGCAACCGGCACCTCGCGGGCCGCCTGATCGCCGCGCAGGAAGGCGAGCGGCACCGGATCGCGCGCGAGCTGCACGACGATCTCAGCCAGAAACTGGCGATGCTCAGCATCGACCTCGCACAGCTGCAGCTGAGCGGAGCGAACCCGCACTTCGACGCGGCCGCACAAGTCGCGCAGATTGCCGAGCGCACGAATGAGATCGCCAGCGGCGTGCATCGCCTGTCGCACCGGCTGCATCCGGCCCGGCTGCAGGCGATCGGCCTGGTGCCGACGCTCGAGGCGCTGTGTCGCGACACGTCGCGGCAGTGGGGCACGCCCGTGGACTTCGAGCACGCCGGCGTGCGCGATCCGTTCGACCCCGATCTGGCGTTGTGCCTGTATCGGGTCACCCAGGAAGCGCTGCACAACGTGGTCCGGCACAGCGGCGCGACGCACGCCGCTGTGCGGCTGCGCGGCTCGGCCGATCAGGTCTCGCTGGAGATTGTCGACAATGGATCGGGGTTCGCGCTGCGTGACCGAGAGGGGACCGGCCTGGGTCTGGTCAGCATGCGCGAGCGCGTGACCTTCCTCGGCGGCACCCTCGCCATCGAAACAGCCCCTGGTAGCGGAACGCACATCAACGTCACCGCGCGCAGGATCATGGCGGCGAGCCGCGCCTTGCCGCACGCTGCCGGATCTGCATAGCCGCACGTGGTCGTTGCCGGGTATCGTCCCGGCGTCGCCGCGCCGAGCGACGGCGGTCGACCGGGATCCATCGCCCGCGGGCAATTGGGCCCGCCGGGACCTCAGCAGCTCAGCCCGGTCGTTGGCTGCCGGCGGCCGCGGGAATGTCGGGCCCGCGACCGCCGGAGCCTGCTTGCGGATCTCGCGCCCGCCCGTCCCGAATGTCACCGGGCTACGTCCGTCAGCGAGTTCGTCATCGCGAGTCGGTCATCCGATCGCCGCTGGCGAGGGCGAGGGAGATCGGTATGCCGAATGTGCATAGCCGGCCGACGCCGCCGCCTCCTACCCTGCGAGGACACTTCCTGGAGGACGTATGACGAAGCTACGCAATGCCGCACTCTTCACCCTCGCGCTGGGGTTGCCGTCGGCGGCCTGGGCGCAGGCGCCGGTCACCAAGTCGCAGACCGTGCGCGGGACGGCGACGATTGAGGCCATCGACAGCACGACGCGGTACGTGACGTTGAGGACAAAGGACGGCGAGCAGCAGCGCTTCAAGGCGCCGGCCGACATGGCGCGCTTCAACGAGCTGAAAGTCGGCGACACCATCCAATTCACCTACATCGAATCGATCGTCGTCCGTCTGGCCAAGCCCGGCGACCCGGACATCCCGACGGCGACCACCGGCGATGTGGCGCTGACGCGTGGCAACGGCCCGCGGCCCGGCGCCACGCTCGGCGATCAGCGGACCGCCATGGTGACGGTGAAGGCGATCGACGCCGCCGTGCCGTCGATCACGGTGCTGACCGACGACGGCCGCACGGTGACATACAAGATCGAACAGGCGAAGAACCTCGAAGGGTTCAAGGCCGGCGACAAGCTCGCGGTGACCTACACCGAAGCATTGCTGGTGAGCGTGGCGCCGGCCAAGTAGCGAGTTTGCGTCCTCCAGGGGCGATTTCCGTGCAGCACCTGTCAGTATTGACAGTTGTGTAACTCGTCTGTCTGCCCTTAGAACGTCGCAGCGAACCGATGAGAGCGGGAGACGCTTCGCGCGGCGGGCGACAGTCACGGACGGCGGGCGCGCGGGTTGCGTGTCTGGTCGTCGTCTGCGTGGTGGGCGGCGGCCTGTCGCCCGGTGCGCGGTCGCCCAGCACGCTGCCGCGCGCGATTCGCGATCCCTTCGGCGCGACGCCGGCCGGAGCGCACGTCACCGCCGAACCGAAGCGCGTGGTCGCGCTGTTCTGGGACGGACCGGATTTCCCGTCGTATCCGGGGATCAAGAGCGGGCTGATTGAGGGCCTGCGCTCGATGCCACCGGGCTCGCTGCAGTACTACGAGGAGTATCTCGAGTCCGAGCGCTTCCAGAGGCCGAGCTATCCGCAGGCGCTGGCCACCTACCTGCGCGAGAAGTACGCCGATCGCCGCATCGATCTGGTGCTGTGCATCACCGCCACGCCGCTGACCTTCCTGCTTCAGCAGGACACGCTGTTTCCCGATGCCGACATCGTCTTCAGCAGCAGCCGCTTGCCGCCACAGGGGTGGCGATCGCCGCGGATGACCGGGGTCGTCCACACCCCGTCCTATGGCGAGACGCTGTCGCTCGCCTTCCGCCTGCACCCGGGCGCCCGGCGGGCGTACGTGATCACCGCCACACCGGAACGCGATCGCCGGCTGGAAACCGACGCGCGGAACCAGGTGACGAGGATGGGCCTCGAGCAGCCGATTACGTATTGGACCGATCGACCGGTCGCCGAGATCGTCAACGACGTGAAGCAGCTGTCGGCCGACTCGCTGGTCCTGCTGGTGCGCCAGTCCGAGGATCTGCGCGGCGCGGCCCTGCTGCCGCAGGACATCCTCGACCAGGTGACCAACGCCTCGCCGGTGCCGGTGTATAGCACCGCCAGCCACGCCCTCGGCCGCGGCGTCGTCGGCGGCTACGTCCTCACCAACGAAGCGTACGGCACGATGGTCGGGGACATCGCCGAACGCGTTCTGAACGGCAGCCCGCCATCCGCGATACCGATTGCCGTCCCTCGGACGGCGCCGATGTTCGATGCCAGGCAACTGAAGCGCTGGGGCATCAGCGACGATCGGCTGCCGCCGGGAAGCGCCGTGCTCTTCGGCGAGGTATCGGTCTGGCAGGAGCATCGCCGCCTCATCGTCAGCGCGCTCTCGATCGTGATCCTGGAAAGCGCGCTGGTCGCGGCGCTGCTGGTGCACCGCGCTCGCCGCCGGCGTGTCGAAGCGGCGCTGCGCGCGAGCGAAGCGCGCTACCGCGGCGTCGTCGAGACGCAGACCGAGCTGATCTGCCGCTGCCGGCCGGACACGACGCTCACCTTCGTCAACGACGCCTACTGCCGGTTCTGGCAGCGGCGCCGCGAGGATCTCGTCGGCACGAAGTTTCTCGAGCTCATCCCGCCGGCCCGCCGCGACGAGGTCCTGCAGCGGATTTCTTCGATCGTCGAGAGCCACCCTGAGGTGAGCCACGAGCACGAGGTGCTCCTTCCCGGCGGCGGCATCGGCTGGCAGCACTGGATCAATCAGGCGCTGTTCGACGCCCGAGGACAGGTGGTCGAGATCCAGGCGACGGGGCGCGACATCACCAAACGCAAGCGCGCCGAGGAGGCGCTGCGCGAGACCGGCGAGGCGCTGCGGGTCAGCTACGAGCGCGTCGAGGATCTCGCCGGGCGGCTGCTCGCGGCCCAGGAGGCCGAACGCAAACGCATCGCCCGCGACCTGCACGACGATCTGAGCCAGAAGCTGGCGCTGCTCTCGATCGACATCGATCAGATTCCGGCGCGCCGCCCGTCCGAGCTGAGAGACCGCGTCCGCGACATCTCTTGCCGCGCCGCGGAGATCGCGACCTACGTCCACCGCCTCGCCTACGAGCTTCACCCGTCGAAGCTCGAATCGCTGGGGCTGGTTGCCGCCCTCAACAGCGTGTGCCGCGACATCTCGCGCCAGCACCAGGTGCAGGTCGAATTCGATCACGAGCGGATTCCCGACAACGTGGCGCCCGACATCGCGCTGTGCCTGTACCGCATCGTCCAGGAGGCGCTGCACAACGTCGTCCGGCACAGCGGCGCGCAGAAGGCGCAGGTCGCGCTGCGTTCGAACGAGGGCATGCTGGAACTCCACGTCGCCGACCCGGGCGCGGGGTTCGCCGCCGCCGACCAGGCGCGCGGCGGCATCGGCCTGGTCAGCATGCGCGAGCGGGTCAACTTCGTCGGCGGGCAGATCGTGATTCATTCGGCGCCTGGTGCAGGCACGAGGATCGGCGTCCGCGTGCCGATTGTCAGGCAGTCGGCGGCGGCGGTGTCGTTGCCGAAGGCTCTGCTCGGCGCCTGATGGTGCCAGAAGCGCGATTGGACCGCTCATCACCCATCCGGCTGATCATTCAGCGCCGGCCTCGGTGTATTTCCGCGCCGGACTGTACAGTTTGACAGTTCTGCCAATCGTGCCCTTCTCGCGATCATGCGCGCGGGTCAATATGGCAGACACAGCAACGCTCTTCATCCAGACCAGCGCCATCGAAGACGTCGATGCGATGGCGGCCGCGATCGCCGACGGCCTCGAAACCGAGTATGTGCAGCTCGAAGCGAGGCCTTTCAAGGCGCAATGGACCATTGCGTCGCTGCAGGCGATGGTGGTGCAGTTCGGCCGCGAGGACGTGGCGATCGTGCGCCGCCTGCGCATCCCTGCCGGCAGATGGGCATTTGTCGTCCCATTGGCGGTGCCGGACTCCGCCCGCTGGAACGGCTGTCGGGTCGACGGCGACGAAGTGATCATCTGTCCGCCGCTGGCGGAGTGCTACGCGTTCGATCCGCGCGCGACGACCTTCGCCATCGTCAGCGTCCCGGAGAAGAGCGCGATCGCGTCGGCCGCGCGCGATCTGCTCGATGCGACCGGCTCGACGCGCACCGTGTTACCGCGTGCGCATGATGCCCGCGAGCTGCATCACTGGCTGAACGCGGTGCTCACGAAAGCCGCCACCGATGGATGGTGCGCCGCCGGCGTCGAGCGCAGAATCGACGGCGCGCTCGACCGGTGCCTGCGGAGCGCGGTGCCAGCCGAGCGGCACGTGGAAGCCTCCACCGGCCGCAGCCAGATCGTCCGCCGCGCCGAGGCCTTTTTCCGGCGGCACCTGGGAGAGCCGGTGTCGATCGCGCAGCTGTCCTCGATTGCCGGCGTCAGCGAGCGCAGCCTGCGCAACGCGTTCTACGACGTCTACACCACCAGCCCGAAGCGCTACCTGCGCCTGTGGCAGCTGCATCAGGTACGGCGCGCGCTGCGCCGCAGCGACGGCCAGGACGCCTCCGTGACCGACGTCGCCACGCTGCACGGCTTCTACGAGCTGGGGCGGTTTGCCGGCGAGTACAAGGCGCTCTTTGGCGAGGTGCCGTCGCAGACGCTCCACCGCGCGCGCGGCCGCTACGCGTCGCGGTTGTGCGGCGCGGCGTGATCGGCTAATCGGGAGTCCTGGTGGCGGTGAGCGCGGCGTGGAGCACGTCGACGAGATCGGTCGCGAGGTCGCGTTTCAGGACCCAGGCCGAGGCGCCCATCCGTGCGGCCATCTCGCGGCACGCGCTGTCGTCGTGCACCGTGAGGAAGACCACCAGCGGCGAACGCTCCTGCGCCAGCAGCTGGCGCGCGGCGTCGAAGCCGGAGAGCACAGGCATGGAGATATCGAGGACGACGGCGACGGGATGCAGGCGAGACGCGGCGTCGACCGCCTCCTGTCCGTTCGACACGGCGGCGACAACCTCGAAATCGTCCGCAAGGACCTCGCGGGTCTTTTCGAGCATCTCAGCGTGGTCGTCGGCGATGAGAATGCGCGGGCGTGGCGACGATCGGGGCGAACGCATTATTTCAAAACGAACGTTCGACAGCGCAGGCATGCCAAGCATACGCCGAATCCCGGCAGGCGAGTACTTGGGTTTGGCGTTTTTGCAGACGGCGTGCAGCGATGGATGACGTCCGCGCGGGTAAGGGAGCGCAGTCCGCGCGCCTCGCTGTTTTGATCAGCGAGGAACTTTTTTGAGACGACTCCAAACGAACCGAGAATCCCGCGCGACCACTTGATCGTTTGTCGAGACAGCGTTCCATCATCGCGACCGCTCCGCAAACAACCGCCGCCGGAACGCCATCTGGCATCGGCAACAGACGCCCTGGCGGCAAGGGGCCCTCGCACAGGCGCTGGTGCCTTGGCAGGCGTATTCCCCAAAGCCCTCCGGCGCAACCGGTTGCGGGGGGACAGCCACCGCAGGCGGCAATGGAACCGTCCGTGCCTCATGAGCGGGGATGTACCCGCACACGGAATTCGACCACCTGCTGAAAGAGCTCGTCGCCCGCGCCCGCGAGGCGATGATCGTGACCGACCCCGCCGGCACCATCCGGTTCGAGAACGAGGCCGCCCGTCGACTCACCGGCTACGTCGGCGAGAACCGGCGGGGACGGCCGATACTCGAGTTGATTCATCCCGACGATCGCGATCGGCTGCGCGAAGCGCTCGAGCGCGCCGCCGACGCACGCGAGCCGGCGGCGCTGTTCGAATGCCGGGCGCATCACGTCGACGGCCGCGAGATATCGCTCGAAGTGCTCATCGGCCTCTCGCCCGCGAACGGCGAGGCGTCGGTGCTGATGCATGTCCGCGACGTCAGCGAACGCCTGGAGATGACGGCGCGCCTGCGCCAGGCGCACAAGCTCGCGTCGCTCGGCCAACTGACGATGGGAATCGCCGACGACCTGGCGCGCGTGATGGCCACGATCGGCAGCCAGCTCGATCACCTGCCGACCAGCGAAGCGCCGCCCTTCTTCCTCCGCGTCGTGAGGAAGGCCGCCGAAACCGGTACGGCGCTGGCGCAGCAGCTGAAAGCGTTCGCAGAGATGCCGTCGTCGTTCCGCGAGGAGGTCGACGTGCAGGCGCTGCTGAAGGAGCTGCGCCGCGCGATTGGCGGCGATCTCTGGCTGGACATGCTGTTTGCGGCGTCGAACACGGTGGTGCGCACCAACCGCGAGCTGCTGCGGCAGGGGCTGGCCGATCTGGTGCGCGGCTTCGGCCACGCGATGCCGGACGGCAGCGTCGTCTCGATCAAGACCCGCAACGTGTCGATCGCGCGGCCGCTGTGGCGCGGCCGGTCGGCGCCGATCGAGTACTTCGTGGTCGAAGTCACCAACACGGCGCGCGGGGTGCCGCGCGGCGCGCCGAAGGAGCCGCGTGAGCAGGCCGGGGCCGGGACCAGCCCACCAGTGAGCGCCGGGATCATGCTGGCGCTGGTGTCCCTGGACGATGTCAGCTCGGACTCTGGAGGCTACGTTGAAGTGTCGAGCAACGTCTCGGGTGCGACAGTGGTTGCGGTGTATCTTCCTGCCGAATAACGATCGGAAAGTGGAGATCGCGACCAGGCCCCAGCGGGGTTACACTATCCGGTCGCGCATGCCGTCTCTTTCTGCTTCGACCGATCGAAGATCGCTGTGGAAGGACGCGGCGGCCACCGCCGCGGTCGCGCTCAGTTACTTCGTCGGCACGAGAATCGGCTTCGCCCTGACAGCGGGCGACATGCCGATCGCCACCTTCTGGCCGCCCAACGCGATCCTCCTCGCCGCATTCCTGCTCGCACCTGTACGTCTGTGGTGGGTGTTCCTGCTCGCGCTCATCCCGGCGCACCTTCTCGCGCAGGCGCAGAGCGGCGTCCCGGCGGCGACGTCGCTCGGCTGGTTGGTGGGCAACTGCGGTGAAGCGCTGCTCGGCGCAACGTTGATCGCGAAGGTCTGGCGCCGTCCCGGGCTGTTCCAGAGCATGCAGGGCGTCACCGCTTTCCTGCTGTGCGGCTTCATGCTCGCGCCGCTGGTCACCTCGTTTCTCGACGCCGCGATCGTCGTCGGCACCAACTGGGGGAGCGACTACTGGGATCTCTGGACCACGCGCCTGCTCTCCAACATGCTCGCGCAGCTGACGATCGTGCCGTTGATTGTCGCCGTCGGCCAGCGCGGGTGGGCCTGGATCCGGGAGCAGCCGCGCCAGGCCTGGCTGGAGGCCGCCGCGATCGGCGCGCTGGTGATGCTGGCGAGCGTGCTCGTCTTCCGCGCCGAGTATCTGTCGCGCAGCAACATCCCGGCGCTGATCTACCTGCCGCTGCCGCTGCTGCTCTGGGCCTCAATCCGGTTTGGCCCGGCCGGCGTCAGCGCAACCCTCCTGGTGATCGCCGTCGTCTCGATCGACAGCGTGATGCACGGCCGCGGGCCGTTCATTTCGACCTCGCCGGCGGCGAGCGTGCTGTCGATGCAGGTCTTCCTCTGCATGATCGGCGTGCCGCTGCTGCTGCTGGCGGCGCTGATCGTCGAGCGCAGGCGTACCGAGGTGTCGCTCAGGGACACGAGCCGCAAGCTGATCGACGCGCAGGAGCGGGAGCGCAAACGGATCGCGCGCGAGCTGCACGACGACATCGGCCAGACGCTGACGCTGGCCGAGATCGAGATCGATCGGATGATGGCGCACGCGCCGGATCAGGGGCCGGACGTCCGCCTCAACGCGCTGCGTGATCAGATGACGATGGTCTCGCAGGGCATCTGGGAGCTGTCGCACGGCCTCTACCCCTCGAACCTCGAGATTCTCGGCCTCGTCAACGCGCTGCACCGCCTCTGCGCGGATCTGAGCGATGGGACGCGCGTGCACGTGCAGTGCGAGAAGCGCGAGATCCCGGACCACCTGCCGCCCGACGTCTCGCTCTGCCTGTACCGGGTCGCGCAGGAAGCGCTGCGCAACATCGTCCGGCACAGCCACGCGACCAACGCGTCGGTGCAGCTGCGTGGCGAGGACGGCAGGCTGCTGCTGCAGGTCGCCGACGATGGAGTCGGGTTCGACCAGGCGCTGGCGGCAGCGGGCGTCGGCCTGGCGAGCATGCGCGAGCGTCTCGAGGCCGTGAACGGCGGCCTCGACATCTATTCCAAGCCGGGACGCGGCACCAGGCTCGACGCCTGGATCGTCCTGGGCCCGGCGCCTCCGCCGTCGGACACCGAACCGACGATTCACTGACGACGCGTCGGCGATCTCGCTACGGCCGGCGATCGATGCGCGTCACGGTGACGCCGACCCGATCGCCTCGCAGCAGGGGCTGAATCGCGAACCCGGTCCTCCGCTCGAGCCGGGTTGCGGTGCGGCCCGACGCGATGCCGATGAAGGCGCCGAAGACGACGTCGCTCGCCCAGTGTTTGTCCACCGTGATGCGCGAGGCACCGGTCAACGAAGCTGCCGCGTAGACAGGCAGCCCGACGCGCCACCCGTAGTAATGCTGCAGCACCGCCGCCGTCGCAAACGTCGCCGAGGCATGGCCCGACGGGAACGAGCGCGGATCGCCGTTCGGACGAGTGCGGTTGACGGCGAACTTGAAGGCATAGGTCCAGCTCAACGCGTTGATCTGCGCGCGCAGCAGGCTCCGCCCGGCCGCGGCGGAGCCTGGGCTGTTGGCGGCGTGGCCGAGCGCCCACCAGCCGATGGCCAGCGGCACCTGCAGGGAGAGGTTGCCGTAGGTGGCGCCCGTGCCGCCGGCCTCCAGCGTGCGCGTCAGGCCCGCCTCGGGATCCTCGGTCTCCTGCCGCAGCGCCTCGTCGGCGAGGTGCACGAGCCCGGCAGACGCGGCGCCGCCGCCCCACCACAGGGCCGTTTCTTTCGAGAACACGTAGCCGTAGTCGCCGGCGACATCGCGGACGAACTGGCTGAATCCCGAGCGATGTGGCTCTGGGACATCACGGGCGCCCTCCGCCGGCTGCAGCGTCGCACCAGCGTCGCGCGGCGTGTACAGGGTCGTCCTGTCCTGTCCTGAAGCCCGAGCCGCTGCGAGCAACAGCGCGACACTCAACACGATCCGAACTACGGCGGGCACGTCACACCTCACTTCTTCAGTCCACCCAGCGCAGGACGTTGCGGATGATCGACCAGCGCGGCCGCGCGGACGCGGCGTTGCGGCCGAGAATCCAGTAGTCGTACAGGCGCTGCACCGTCCCGTCCTTCTTCTTCAGGTCGATCCATGAGTCGATGAAGGCGGCGAACGCCGCGTCGTGCCGGGCGATCGGATAGGCAAGCGGCACCTTGTACAAACCGGGCGTCGGCACGACCACCGAATACTCCGGATGCAGCAGCGTCCACGCCGAGCCGCGCTCGGCGGTCATCACCAGGCCGTCGAGGTCGGCCGCAGCTGGCCCCTTGAACATCGCGTCCACCGATCGGAACGGGATCAACTTCACGCGGGGGAGGCCGCCGCTGACCTTCTCGACGTAGTAATTCACGGCTGGAATGCCCAGCCGCAGGTTCGAGCGCGCCTGGATGTCGCTCCAGGTGACGAACCGATCGCGCGTATGGTCGGGCACGACCAGCGCGATCGTCTCGTCGAGGTAGGCGGCCGAGAAGCGCATGTCGGCGGCGCGCTCGGTGGTGAGCGCCACCCCGGACATCACCAGATCGCAGGCCCCGCTCGCGATCGCGCCCGCGAGCGCGTCGTGGGTCAGCGGCACCAGCTGCAGCTCGAGGTGGAGCTCGCGGGCCAGCAGCTGCGCCATGGCGACGTCGAAGCCGATGACTTCGCCCGACGCGTTTGGATAGGCGAACGGCAGGCTGTCTGGCAGAAAGCCGGCGCGCAGCGCACCGCGCGCGCGCATCGCTTCCAGCACGCTCTGGTGCGGCGACGCGGACGCGGGGGCCGCCGCGTCGAGCGACACCAGCGACGGCACCGGCTTTCCATCCGCCAGACGCATCCGGCCGAGAATCAGGTCGCCTTCGTAGCCGCCGCCGAGCATCTGTCCCACCAGCGTGCGCACGCCGGCGACGGTGACGACGGTGAGCGCCAGCGTGATCGCCGCATAGCGCGTCAGCCGGCGGGCGTCGATCCTGAGCTGGCCGGCCATGGCCCAGGTGCCGAGCATCGCCATCGCCAGCGTGTGCATCACCGCCATCAGGGTGCCGAACCGCGCGTTGACGACGCTGGTGGCGAGGAACAGCTGGAAGGTGTCGGCGGGGACGCGGAACAAGTCGAGCAGGAAGGGCACCGCGACGTTGATGCTGCCGAAGAAGGCGAGCAGGCCGGCCGCGGCGAGCTGCGCGTACTGCGCCAGCCGGAGCGTCACGTCGGTGAACCAGGCGGCGAACAGGATGAAGCTGATCGTCAGCAGCTTGCCGGTGTGCGGAAAGTTGAACGACGCCGGCACGATCACATCGGGCGCGTTGCCGCGCTCGTCGACGAGTCCGTACTCGTGCGCGAGCGCTTTGCTCTGCTCGGTCAGCTGCGGCAGCACGATGAACAGATCGCCGGTGACGAACGCGGTGATCAGCGCGTCCTGCGTCCGGCGCAGCAGGCGCGTGTAGGCCACCGGCGTCAGCGCCGCGACCAGTCCCGGCAGGATCCACAGGCTGACCAGCAGCGACAGCGCGACGTAGGCGACCAGGTAGATCTGGATTCTCGCCAGCTGGTCGACGCTGAGCGTGCCGGTCGCGTTGGCCGCGATCGCGAACAGGCCGAGCGGCATCAACCGCACCACGTAGGTCGCCGCGCGCGCGAGCGTATCGCGGACCACCGCCAGCACCTCGATCAGCCGCGGCTTGCCGGGCGTGCCGATCAGCGCGACGCCGATCACCAGGCTGAACAGCACGACCGCCGGAACCATGTTGTTGGCCAGCGAGTAGAACGGGTTGGCGGGGATATAGAGCTCGACGAGATCGAAGCGGCGCGGCGGCTCCAGCAGCGTCGTGCTGAAGAACGACGCCGTCGTCATCGGCCGCAGCATCAGCGGGAACAGGAAGACGACGAAGAGCGCGAGCGTCCACAACAGCAGCAGCACGCCGCCGGCGCGCAGGGCGAGCACGCGCGCCTGCGCGTAGGTCAGCGATCCCAGCCCGGCGACGATCGAGACGGTGATCACCGGCAGCACCGTCATCTGCAGGAGCTTGACGTACCCCTCCGCCAACGGTTGCAGCCAGGCGGCGCGCTCGCCGAGGAACAGGCCGGTGACGATGCCGAGGCCGAGCCCCGCGAGGATCCGACGGGAACTGCTCATCCGCCCTGAATGGACGCTACGCGGGAGCCCGGCGCTCCGGCTATGCGGAACCGGCAAGTCGGTTCCGGCCCCAGCCTCGATGCCGGTGCCGGGGCGGCGATGCCGAATCCGCATAGCCGCCGCTGTGCGCGTCCCCTAACGTCGATGCAGGGGGAAGCATATGCGCAGCGTGACGATGGCTCTCGCGGTCCTGCTCGGAGCGGTCGCGTCGATCGCGGCGACGGCGATGCAGTACAAGCCGACCTCCGTGCCGGTCGAGTACAGCGCGTCGGTGCAGGCCGTGGGCGAGCTCGGCGCCGCGGCTGCGTACGTGAAGATCCACATCGACCGCTTCACGGCCGAGCGCGATCGCAAGGAGCTCGTCGAGGCGCTGAAGACCGGAGGCTACGACAAATTCCTGCCTGCGCTGCGCAAGGCGCCGCCGGTCGGCTGGATCGCAATCAAGGACCGGAAGTGGGAGCTGCGCTGGGCGCACCAGATCGTGAGCGATCGTGGACAAGTGGTGACCGCGGCGGTGGCGGAGCCGATACTGTTCGCTGGCGGCGGGCGCGCCGACGCGAAGCCGCGCGACGGATTTGACATGGCGGTCATTCGCCTGAATGTCGACGGCATCGGCATGGGAACGGGCACCTTCGCGCCGGCGGCGCGCGTCAAACCCGATGCCGCGGCGACGGGGGTCGAAGTGGACGACTACGGCGGCGCGCCCCTCCCGATTACGACGGTGACGCGGCTGATGCGGTAGCACCGACCCCGGCATAGCGGGGGACCTCCGCCTGGTCGGAGCGGTCCCGCCTTCGCTGGCCGACTGCCGCGCGGCATTTTGACCAGACTGCCTGCAAATCTGGCCTGCCGCGAGCCGCCGCCTTCACCACCCTTCGGAGAACGCACTTTGCTTCACTACGGCGGTCGCGCTCGCATTGTGCGACCGCGCGGAGGGGAGCAGGCAACCAGTGTCGCAAGCGGCGAGGACGGCGGTGATCGCGTGGCTGATCACCGCCGTGTACTACTTCTACCAGTACACGCTCCGCTCGGCTCCGGCGGTGATGATGCCGCAGCTCGCCGATGCGTTCGGCCTCAGCGCGCTCGGCGTGGCCTCGCTGGTCGGGCTCTTCTACTACGGCTACGCGCCGTTCAGCCTGATCGCCGGCGCGGCGCTGGATCGCCTCGGACCGCGGCGCGTCGTGCCTTTCGGCGCGGTCGCAGTCGGCATCGGCGCGCTCCTCTTCGCCTCCGGCAACCCGACGGCGGCGGCGGGCGGGCGCCTGCTGCAGGGCGCCGGCGGCGTCTTCGCGCTCGTCGGCGCCGCCTATATCGCGACGACCAACTTTCCGGCCTCGCGCGCGGCGACACTGATCGGCGCGACGCAGATGTTCGGCATGGCGGGTGGGTCTGCCGGCCAGTTCATCGTCGGCCCCGTCGTTGCTGCCGGCGTGCCGTGGAATGCGTTCTGGCTGGTGATGGGCGCCGCCGGCGTGGCCATCTCCGTGCTCCTGTACGTCTTTCTTCCCGCGCCGCAGGCGCAGAAGAGCGGCGGCGGCTGGTTCGCGGGCGCGGCGCGCGCGATGGGAATCGTGTTCCGCAACCCGCAGTCCATTCTCTGCGGCGTGATTGCCGGCCTGCTCTTCATCCCGACGACGATCTTCGACATGGTGTGGGGCGTCCGCTTCCTGCAGGAGGCAAGAGGCCTCGACTACGCCGCCGCCGTCATGCGGTCGGCCACGGTCCCGCTCGGCTGGATCATCGGCTGTCCGCTGCTCGGGCTGATCTCGGATCGAATCGGACGCCGCAAGCCGGTGATCGTCGGCGGCGCAAGCGTGCTGCTGGTCTGCATGGCGTGGATTCTCTACGGGCGCGCGACGCTCTTTCCCCCGTACGTCGTCGGACTGGTCGCAGGGCTGGCATCGGGTTCGGCGATGCTGCCGTACACGGTGATCAAGGAAGCGAATCCCCCCGCGGTCAGCGGCACCGCCACCGGCGTGGTCAATTTCCTCAACTTCACCTTCAGCGCGCTGCTCGGGCCGGTGTTCGCGCAACTGCTGCTGACAGCCGGCGGCGGTGCTGCGACGCTGACGCTCGAAGACTTCCAGACCGCCTTCCAGCCGCTGCTCTACGGCGTCGTCGCCGCGATCGCTCTCACGCTGCTCCTGAAAGAAACCGGGCCCGGTCTGCGATCGGCGGCCGCGGCCACTGCCTGCGAGGCCACATGACTCGAGAATCCGGAACTGGAAAGTACGAACTCCTCCTCGCGAGATGCCGCAGCCTCGCGCCCGTGCCGACCGCGGTCGCCCATCCCTGCGAAGAGACGGCATTGGCCGGGGCGCTCGAGGCCGCCGCGCACGGCCTGATTACGCCGATCCTGGTCGGCCCGGCCGCCCGCATCCAGGCGGCGGCGCTGAAGGCCGGACTCGATCTGTTGCGGACGAGGATCGTCGACGTGCCGCACAGCCATGCGTCGGCTGCCCGCGCCGTGGAACTGGTTCGGCGGGGTGAAGCCGAGCTCCTGATGAAGGGGAGCCTCCACTCCGATGAGCTCCTCAGCGCGGTCGTCGCGAAGGAGACCGGCCTGCGCACCGAACGCCGCATCAGCCACGTGTTCATCATGGACGTGCCGACGTATCACAAGGTGCTGATCGTGACCGACGCCGCGATCAATATCGCGCCTGGTCTCGAGGAGAAGGCGGACATCTGCCAGAACGCGATCGACCTGGCCACCTCGCTCGGGCTCGACACGCCGAAGGTCGCCATCCTGGCCGGGGTGGAGACGGTGACCACGAAGATGCCGGCGACGATCGACGCCGCGGCGCTGTGCAAGATGAGCGAGCGCGGGCAGATCAGGGGTGGCATGCTCGACGGCCCGCTCGCGTTCGACAACGCCATCAGCAGGGACGCGGCGCGCATCAAAGGCATCCTTTCAACGGTCGCCGGCGACCCCGACATCCTCCTGGTTCCCGATCTCGAAGCCGGCAACATTCTCGCCAAGCAGCTCAGTTTTCTGGCCAACGCCGACAGCGCCGGACTCGTGCTCGGCGCGCGTGTGCCGATCATCCTCACCAGCCGGGCCGATAGCGTGCGCTCGCGGATTGCCAGTTGCGCGGTCGCGATGCTCGCCGCCCACGCGAGGCGACAGGCGCTGCAGGCCGCGGTCTGAACAGGGATGCGCGTTTCTGACGCGAACAACAGGGAGCGACAAGTATGGACCAGCCCATCGTGCTCGTGGTCAATGCGGGATCGTCGAGCCTGAAATTCTGCGTCTACGAGACGCCCGATGCGAACGGGTGGCGCCTGGCGGCGCGCGGACAGATCGAAGGGATTGGCACGGCGGCGCGCTTTTCCGCGCGCGACGGCGGCGGGCAGACGTTGTTCCATCAGCAGCTCGGCACCGTGCACGACGCGCACACGGCGCTCGACGCGCTCGCGTCCTGGCTGCGCTCGCGATTTGCCGGCGCGCGGGTGGCAGGCGTCGGCCATCGCGTTGTCCACGGCGGTGCCCATTACGACCGGCCGGTCCTGATCACATCCAAAGTCCTGGCCGACCTTCGAGGCCTGATCCCGCTCGCGCCGCTGCATCAGCCGTTCAACCTCGCCGCGATCGAGGCGGTGACGTCGCGGCTGCCGCAGGTGCCGCAAGTCGCCTGCTTCGATACCGGCTTTCATCGCGGCCGCCAGGCGGTCACCGAAGTGCTGCCGTTGCCGCGCGAGGTCTGCAGCGCCGGCGTGCAGCGCTACGGCTTCCACGGCCTCTCCTACGAGTACATGGCGGCGACCATCCCTGCCATTGCGCCCGAACTCGCGGGGTCGCGCCTGATCGTCGCCCACCTGGGAAGCGGCGCCAGCATGTGCGCGATGCGGAACGGGAGGAGCATCGACAGCAGTTTCGGCTTCACGGCGCTCGACGGCCTGTGCATGGGGACGCGACCCGGCTCGGTCGATCCCGGCGCGGTCCTGTACATGATTCAGAAGGTGGCGCTGTCGGCGACCGAGCTCGAGGACATCCTCTACAAGCGATCCGGCCTCCTCGGCATCTCAGGCATCAGCAGCGACATGCGCGTGTTGTTGAGCAGGCCCGAGCCCGAGGCGCGCCTCGCGGTGGACTACTTCGTCTACCGCGCCGCCAGGGAAATCGGCGCGCTGGCGGCGGTCCTCGGCGGCCTCGACGCGCTCGTCTTCACCGCCGGCATCGGCGAGCACTCGCCGGAAATCCGCAAGCGAATCTGCGAAGCGTCGGCCTGGCTCGGCATCGAGCTGGACGAGGCGGCGAATCAGGGCGCGGGTCCGCGCATCTCGAGGCCGGGCAGCCGCGCGTCGGCATGGGTCATCCCCACCAACGAGGAGCTGATGATCGCGCGGCACACCGGCGTCCTGCTCGGGTTGCTCGAGGCGGCCTAAATGCTGTGATGCGGCCGGCTCGAGGGATTTCGGCCGGC
>Ga0207645_10001185_pt1 | contig 21530 bp, 17 predicted proteins | sample KBSM53metaG_FD_184331 | JGI IMG/M metagenome (GOLD analysis project Ga0207645, IMG submission 184331) | Miscanthus rhizosphere microbial communities from Kellogg Biological Station, Michigan, USA - KBS M5-3 metaG (SPAdes) (version 2) | ecosystem: Host-associated > Plants > Roots > Rhizosphere >...
AATCACGACGGACCAAAATGGGAGTTTACCGACCGCCCTATTGCTATGACCCAAATGCTTCCGGGCACCTGGAGCAATTCGGGCTTTGGCCTGTACGGCAAACAATACAAGGGCAACTGGATGTTCGGCTACGAATTTTATCTCACGGGAGGATTTGACAATTCGATTATTAATAATAGTGAAAACAAAACATTTTTGCCTGCTGCGAAAGAAAATTCTTCGCGCCTGGTAACGATTGCAAGTGGTAAACCTCTGCTTACTGCAAAAGGGGCGGTGCGTAACAGTAAAATAGGTGAGCTGGGTATTTCGTACATGGGTGGCATTTACAATAAGTTTACTGCTGATGGCCTGACGCTGGATGATAAAAGAAGGCTGTCGGTTGTTGATATTGATTTCAATACAACCATTCAAAAATTGAATACGTTGATTATTGGTGAATGGACATGGATACATGTAGATGTGCCTGCAACGTATTCGCAGCAATATGGAAGAAAGCAACAGGGAGGATACGTTGACATCATTCAACCCATTCTGAGAAGAAAAATGCTGGGTTGGGAAAAAGCGACACTTAATCTCGCCTGCAGGCTGGAATATGTTGATTGGAATGTGGGAAAGTTTAAAGAGACCGGTGGCAATATTGCGGATGATTTGTGGAGCATTATGCCGGCTATAAGTTTCCGTCCAACGGCGCAAACTGTTTTTCGTTTTAATTACCGTTATCAACAGCAGAAAGACATACTGGGAAATCCGCCTTCAAAAACGGGTGGTTTTATTTTTGGTATATCGACTTATTTTTAAAAAATTCTCCCGCTAAGACACAAAGACCACCAAGAACTTTCTTTTGATAATCTCTATGTGTACCTGGTGGCTTTGCAGGATACAGTTAAAGTTCCCGCTAAGACACAAAGATCACTAAGAACTTGTCTTTTGATTAAACGTCATTGTGTACTTCGTGGCTTTGTGGGCTATGGTTAAAGTTCGCGCGAAAACACAAATACCACTAAGAATTTTCTAAGAACTTTCTTTTGATAATCTCTTTGTGTACTTCGTGGTTTTGTGAGATATAGTTAGAGTTCCCACTAAGACACAAAGACCACTAAGAACGTTCTTTTGATAATCTCTTTGTGTACTTCGTGGCTTTGTGGGAAATACTTAACGTTCCCGCCAAGACACAAAGACTACTAAGAACTTTCTTTTGCTAATCTCTTTGTGTACTTCGTGGCTCTGTGGGAAAAAACTTTCGACTTTTATTCCTAATCATTACGCCTTATAAAAACACCAGGATGTTCATGTGTCGGTTTTTGATCCCGGTAGACAATTTTTCCATTTACCCATACAATTGCAATACCTGATGATAAAGCTTTCGAGTCAGTAAATGTTGAGTTATCAGAAACAGTAACGGGGTCAAACAAAACAAGATCAGCATAATATCCAGGCATTATCAACCCCCTGTTGTGAATACCAAGATGTTCGGCAGTTAGACCGGTCATTTTATATATAGCGGTTTCAAGCGGCATTATTTTCTTTTCCCGTACATAACGGCCGAGTATACGTGTAAAAGCGCCATATCCCCGCGGGTGGCCGCCATCAGCTCCGTCTGAACAAACATTAGTGTAATTCCATTTCAAAAAACTAATCACATCTTCATCAGACATAGAAGCACCGGCAATACTTCCTCCTTTTTCTTCTCCTTCTTTTATCAGTCGCATGAGGGCAGCAGGGGCAGTTTCATTGTTCATAGCAGCAATTTCGGTAACCGTCTTCCCTTCATATTTTGTATTGGCAGGAAAATGCGTCATCACCGAAGCAGAAGGATCAAACAATTCTTCTGTAGCATATGATGCACTAACCGGGTTTGAAAAATCTTTTTTCGGAAACAACACTCTCGGTGTAGACGACCACATCGTATAGGGGTAGCAATCAGCAGTGATATCAATTCCTTCGGCCCGTGCGGCTTCCAATCTTGCCAATATCCTGTTTGCATTACCCCATTTGCTGCGCATCGCAATTTTAAAATGCGAGATCTGGACAGGCAACTTTGCCTCCCGCCCGATATTGATTATTTCATCCAGCGACGTTTCAAGATTTATATCTTCGCTTCGTATATGACTGATATAACGGCCACCTGCACCTGCTGCAGCCTTTGCCAGCTCAATCACTTCATCCCTTGTTGAATAAAACCCTTCCTCATATTCCAGGCCGGTCGAAAGGCCCAACGACCCTTTTTGAATATCGTCAATCAACAACTTCTTCATCTCATTGACTTCTGAAGAGTCGGCCGCTCTTAGCAACATGCCTCTCATTGTTTTCTCACGCAACGACGCGTGACCGGTATATGAGGCAACATTAATACTAACTGGATGATCTGTGATCATTTTTTTCAACGTGTCCACGGGTTTTGATTCACCGTCCTGACCAACGACTATGGTTGTTATTCCCTGGTTTGTCGCTGCAACTGCATCAGTATTTTTTTCCAGGCCCCAATCGTGATGACTATGACTATCAATAAAACCAGGTGCTAACGTCATTCCCTTTCCGTCAATAACTGTTTCATTTGGAAAAGGGCTCAATTCTCCCGTTGCATAAATTCTATTATCGATTAGGCGAACGGAAGATTTTTTAGCTGCCATACCAGTACCATCTATCAACTGAACATTTGTAATCAGCTGCGTCTCCGGCAAAACGTATGATTTATCTTCCAGGATGTTTGTTACAATTGCTCTTGCACGTGTATTCCGCGAATTATCAAGGAGGATCAGTGTTTGATTCTTTTGTAAATAGCGAACAATTAAATTTCTGAAACCAACCCAGCTACCGGTGTGCGACACTTTAACTCCGGGTTCATCTATAAACCAACCGAAACCATACTGAGTCGCTTTGCCGTTATTCAGTGCGGCAGGTGTCAAAGCATCGTTGAATGTTGTTTTCTTTATTAGTTTTTCGGTATATAGAGCCTGTTCCCATTTATACAAATCTTCTACAGTAGAATATACTGCGCCATCACCCATTATGCCGTCCATCCATACAAGATCTTCTGCAACAGGCTCGCCGTTTTCGTAATGAAAACCGAATATCCTTGAAGAAGGAGAGGTTTTCATTTTAATGCTATAGATAAATGTATTGTTCAGCTTTAATGGTTTGGCGATGTGCTGTTCAAGGAACTTGTCGGGAGTCATTCCCGATACCGCTTCAATTATCGAAGCAAGCGTTGTGTAATTTGTGTTGCAGTACTCCCATTTCTCTCCGGGTTTAAATACAAGCGATGGTTTTTTGTCGGCCAGTAATGCCAGCATGTTTGCATTTGTCAGGGTGTCCAGCAAATTCATGTACCGCTCCGCAACATCGAAATATTCGGGCAAGCCCGACGTATGCGTTAAAAGCTGGCGTATGGTGATAGATTCATAAGGAAATGATGGTAAATATTTCTGTACAGCGTCATCATACTGAAGCTTTCCCTGCTCTTTCAAAATCATAATCATCATTGCCGTAAATTGCTTGGATACCGAAGCAAGATTAAACGAAGATGTGGTGCTCAGCGGCTTTCCATTTACCGCAGCCGAAATACCAAAGGCTTTTTTATACAATACTTTTCCTTTCTCGCCGATCAGTACGGTTCCATTAAAAAGCTGGTGCTGGTATAAATAATTTAAAACCGAATCAATCTTTTGAATTTTATCTTTTATTTGAGCGAGTGCAAATAATGGCAGAATGGCAAGAACAATAAAGAGTTTTCTCATAATAAAGATTGAGGAAAAAAGTAAAATCTGTTTCCGGCAGTCAACTAAAACTAAGGAATAAAATCTATTTTTATCGACGCTACCGTATAATTTACAAAATGGAAAAAGCAATTATCATTACTAACGGACTATTTGCAACCGAAAATGCAAAGACAGCACATGGCCTGGTCAGGGAAAGCAAGCGTTTTGAAATTGTGGGTGTTGTTGATCCTATTGATGCCGGTAAAGACGCTGGGGAAGTATTGGATGGGAAAAAAAGAAATATCCCCGTGTTTAAAACTGTTGAAGAAGCATTGGCCGGAAAACCTTCTTATTGCATAGTAGGTGTCGCCACGGCTGGCGGTGTTTTTCCCGGCGATCTGATTGAAGAAGTAAAAACGGCGATACAACATAAACTGTCTATTGTAAATGGCCTGCATGATCATTTATCAGAAAGACCAGACATAAAAAAATTGGCGGAAGATAACGGTGTAACGCTGATCGATATCCGGATTCCAAAGAAAAGAAAGGATCTGCATTTCTGGACAGGGAAAATATTTGATATCAAAACACCCGTTATTGCTGTCATTGGAACAGACTGTGCATTGGGCAAACGCACAACAACACGCTTCGTCATGAATGCGTGTATAAAAGAAGGTATCAATGCACAAATGATCTATACAGGACAAACAGGATGGCTGCAGGGTGGTAAGTATGGATTTATTTTTGATTCTACGTTGAATGATTTTGTTTCGGGTGAACTGGAACATGCCATACTTTCATGCAATGAGGAAACAAATGCCGATGTAATATTAATAGAAGGGCAATCGGCACTGCGAAATCCAACCGGTCCGTGCGGATCAGAGATGCTGGTTTCAGGAAATGCAAAATCAGTTATTCTTGTTCATGCACCGAAACGAAAATATTACGAACATGAACCCGCGTGGGGTGAAATACATTCGGTTGAATCCGAAATAGAATTGATCCGGCAGTTTGGCTCGAAGGTAATTGCGGTTGCATTGAATACCGAACATTGCAGTGATGAAGAAGCGTTTGCATTTCAAAAGGAGTACGAAACAAAATTGAAGATACCTGTTATGCTGCCGTTGCAGGAAGGTTGTGAAAAAATTGTTCCAATAATAAAGAACTTAATTATCGCCAATAAGTAGTTCACTCATGAAAATAAAATCAGTAAACGCGTATCGTAAAAATCTTGCTTTACAAAAACCATATACCATTGCAAGAGAAACAATCACCAATGTTGAAAATGTTTTTTTTGAAATCACATTGGAGAATGGAATAAAAGGAATCGGAGCTGCAAACCCGGCACCGGAAGTTGTGGGTGAAACACCCGATCAAACTTTTCAAAACCTGCAATCCGCTTTTATTGAATATTTAATTGACAAAGATATCCGGCATTTTCTTCAGCACATTTATGTATGCCGCGAACATTTTAAAAATCTTCCTGGTACGCAGGCTTGTATCGATATCGCTCTTCACGATGCATTTGGGCAATATCTCGGTATTCCGGTGGTTGAATTTTATGGTAAGCATCATGAAAGAATGCTGACTTCTATAACTATTGGAATCAAAAACGTAAAGGAAACAGTGGAAGATGCGCAGGACTATTTTGCAAAAGGATTTCGTGTATTAAAAGTAAAAACAGGACTGGATGCTCCATTAGATGCGGAACGGATCATTGCATTGAGAGAAAAGTTTGGTGATCATTTTATAATACGGGTAGATGCCAATACAGGTTATCAGCTCAAGGATCTGAAATTGTTTCTTGAAAAAACCCGATACGCCGATATTGAGTTAATCGAACAACCTTTGCTTCCGGCGATAGACAAAGATCTTTTGCAGTTAACGGGTGACACAAGAAAAATTCTTGCCGCCGATGAATCATTAAAAAATGCAGTATCGGCTTTAAAAATTTCCCAGCAGAATTTGTACGGAATCTTCAACATCAAATTGATGAAATGTGGCGGTATAACCGGTGCGTTTGAAATTGCCGCGATTGCCAAACCCGCTAATATTGAATTGTTCTGGGGCTGCAATGATGAAAGCATTGTTAGCATTACTGCAGCACTGCATGCAGCGTTCGCCTGTCCGCATACGAAATATCTTGACCTGGATGGAAGTCTCGATCTTGCCGAAGACGTTGTAAGCGGCGGGTTTACCATTAAAGATGGCTATATGTACCTGAATGATAAACCTGGCCTGGGATTGGATCAGTGAATTGTGAGGAATGAATCGAGGCGGTGATTCAGTTTGAAATTTACCGTATGGTGACTAATGCGTGCTCAATTTTAGTGAATTGACTTCTATTTTTAATCCTTTCAATTCGCTTTCCAATACATCGTTTTTGCTCTGCATTTCCGTAATACTTTTTTGTAAAGTGGAGACGTTTTCCTTAAGAGCATTAACCGTGTTTTCCAAAGATTGAATATTGTTGCCGGGATCAGATGAAGCACAGCCGGAAAAGGATAATATCATTATTGCAGATATAAATAACGAGCTGATCGTTTTTGAAATTGTCATCGCAAAGTTTTCAGTTTTTATAGTGCTGATATCTGCACTTTATTTCAAATCTAAGATATTTCAACAAGCGTTATACGACATTAACATTCCCGGTATTCAATAATGATTCAGTCGCCTGCCTTTGCAAAAACTATTTGTACCCGAATACCGAAGTTTGTATTGCCTATCCACTATGCACCATTCACAAAAAAAAGTGCCGCCTTCCGGCAGCACGTCTGTCTTATTATTCATCCGTTTGTTTTTAGTGATGCTATAGGAATACAGCCGCACTCAAGTCCACATTATTTAGAGAATTATTTCATGGCAACTATTCATCAAACAATTTCAATAGCTCCAGCGACTGCAATTCCGTATCCGCTTCTTCGAGCATCGCACACAATTCATTCAGCTCATTATAACTCACCAATAACTGAATACCCTGGCCGGGCGAAGGGATCATAATAGACCTGACCGCTGGTAAAACCGGCATCTGCTGATTCGCTCTTATCTTTTTGACCCAGCTATAAAACGTATCAAAAGCTTCCCGCTCAAATGTGATAACGAGATTACTGTACGCCATTTGTATTTTGTTACATTCCTCACAACGGATGATATACCCGGTTCTGTCATGATGATACAAGGTTTGGTAACTGCACATAAGATTGCAAATATGGGCGGCGGTGTGCTGAATGAACTTACGATTTCAGAAAGCCCTTTTACGAAAGAAGGAAATAAAGATTTCTGTCAGTCGGGTTTACAGTATCAAATCCTATAATTCTTATATTGTACTCCCAAAACCAACGAATATGGTCAGCAAACCCATACAGGACGCACTGAACAAACAGGTGCTGATGGAAGCAGAATCCTCGCAGGCATATCTCGCAATGGCCTCCTGGGCAGAAATACAGCCCGGTCTGCAGGGTGTAACCGAATTTTTTTACAAACAATCAGACGAGGAGCGTATTCACATGTTAAAGCTCATTCGGTTTATTAATGAGCGTGGAGGCTTCGCCGTTATCCCGGCACTTGAACAACCGATGGTTACTTTTCCATCACTGCGTAAAGTATTTGATGAGTTTTTGAAACATGAAATAAAAGTAAGCAACAGCATCAATGACCTTGTGCATCTTTCATTGACGGAGAAAGATTACGCAACGCATAACTTCTTACAATGGTATGTAAACGAGCAGATAGAAGAAGAACGAACCGCCCGGACATTGAATGATAAACTCGAACTTATTGGCGATGATAAAAGCGGGTTATATCTTTTTGACAGGGATATAATGAATTACCGCCTGGAAGGAAAAGGCAGAAAATAAATTAATGAAGCAACAGTTCGCAGGGCTTTAACCCCGTATGCTTTTTGAAGGCGGTAGAAAAGTGTGAAATGGACGAATAACCGAGCATTAAAGAAACTTCTGTTACGCTCAATCCTTTTTCATACAGCAGGTATTTGGCGTGTTCCATCCGCTGGCTTTGGTAAAAATCAAAAATGGTAGAGCCAAACATTTCCTTAAACCCTTTTTTCAGGTAGCATTCATTCATAGCTACTTTACGGCTGAGCTCCTTTATTGTGATTGGCTCACCTATATGCTGAATCAGTATCTCACGGGCGTTGACGATCTTTTCCCTATCGGCTTCATTTGCCAGGAACTTGCAATTAATAACATCAATCTGCTTTTCACCGATCATACAATCCATGCTGTACAGCAAAAGCATTTGCGTTTGTGCATTGATGTAAATATTTTCAAGACTGTCTGTGAAATTATGATTCAGCAATCCTTCAATAACGATTCTTGTTTTACCACATAAAGGCAAAATCTTTGTAAACGAAGATTCATGTTTAAAACAAAGAATGTTATCGGCCAGTATGCTATCGGCTCCCCTTGGCTTCACAAACTGGGAAAGAATAGCCGGCGAAAATTTAAAACTGAGCACATCTACACTTTCCGCCTTGTCCGAACAGCTTCTTGATTCGTTCATTTTACACGAATCACATTCAGTATTTTTTTTGCGGCAATAGGTATTCCCGGAAAGGCAGAATTTCAGTTCGAGGTAATTTTCATCCGGGTCTGTCTTCTTATAATGGTACACCATCATGCCGGTGTCATCCATGTTCCACTGCGGGTGCCGATGATACCGCCTGATAGAATATTGAATTGACCCGGGGATTTGTCTTTCCCTTTCCTGCATAAGCGACATTTGTCCCTGCATGACAGGCTGTTTATAAGCAAGGGTAAATATATCCGGCGGGTTATGCATAATGGAGTGCAAATGTACACCCCGCGGGCTGATTTTTAAGAGCCCAAACCAAGTAAAATTGTCATATGATTCAAATAAAACGGCTTTGACACCTGGAACTCTGTTTATCGAACAGGACAGGCCGGACCCCTGCCCGAAAACGGGCTGCAACGATGCAACTAAAGCTAAATCAACTTATAAAGCCCGGAATTCAAAAAAAATTCCGTTATTAATCTGAACAATTAACTTTGCACGTCCTCAAATAACCGGGGACTTTTTGTAATTCTTTTTCATGATTCATCCGCATACTTATATTCATCCAAACGCAAGGCTTGCCACCAACGTAAAAATTGACCCGTTCACTGTTATTCACCAGGACGTTGTGGTTGGCGAGGGCACGTGGATAGGCTCCAATGTAACTATTATGGAAGGCGCCCGCATCGGTAAAAACTGCCGCATTTTTCCAGGGGCTGTTATTTCCGCTATCCCACAGGACCTGAAATTTGAAGATGAACGGACAACTGTTGAAATAGGGGACAATACCACCATCCGCGAGTTTGTGACCATCAATCGCGGCACCAAGGATATGGAGAAAACGACGATTGGAAAGAATTGCCTGATTATGGCCTACAGTCATATTGCGCATGATTGCGCTGTTGGCAATAATTGCATCATGAGCAATAACACACAGATGGCCGGTCACGTAATCATGGGCGATTGGGCCATACTCGCGGGCATGTGCGCGGTACACCAGTTTGTAAAAATCGGGCAGCATGCGTATATCGGCGGCGGTTCGCTGGTGGGTAAAGATGTGCCGCCTTACATTAAAGCGGGGCGCACACCTTTAAGTTATGCCGGTGTAAATTCTATTGGTCTTAAACGAAGGGGTTTTAGTGTAGAAAGAATCAATGATATCCTGGATATATACAGAATACTCTACAATAAAGGAATGAACACAACGCAGGCAGTTGAGTATATCGAAGAAGAAATGGCTGCCACCGATGAACGCGATGAGATCGTAACATTTATCCGGGAAAGCGGAAGAGGTATTATCAAACGCTTTACCAAAGGAATTAATGATGACGATCTCACTATCTGATACGGGTAAACGCTTTAACCGCGACTGGATCTTCCGGCATTTTACTTACACATTTGAAAGCGGCAGTTCCTATGCCATAACGGGACCAAATGGCTCGGGAAAAAGTACATTATTGCAGGTAATATCCGGTGCCTTACATTTTAATGAAGGAAATATTCAATACTCAACACCCGACAAACAACTCTCCATTGAAGAAATATACAAGCATGTTGCTATCTGCGCTCCTTATCTTGAGGTAGTGGAAGAAATGACATTGACAGAGTTTCTTTCTTTTCATCAAAATTTTAAATCGCTTCTCCCGGGTATAACGATCGATCAAATTATTTCATTATTAGGTCTTAAAGGTGCGGCGGACAAACAGATCCGTTATTATTCATCGGGCATGAAACAAAGAGTAAAGCTGGCCCAATGTATTTTTTCCGATGCAGCTATTGTTTTACTGGATGAGCCTTGTACCAACCTGGATAGTAATGGTATTGAATTGTATCATGATCTTATCCAAAAATATTGCCGCGATCGCATCGTGATTGTCAGTAGTAATGATAAAGTGGAATATGACTTTTGCAACTCCGCTATCAATATTCAAAATTTCAAGTTGAAATAAAAAGTCCGGCTCATTTCACCGGACTGTAGAAAAAATTTTCTCTTAGTGTGCCGCACTCATATCGAGCTTCTCTCCTTTCTTTTTCCTGTTTCCTTTTACCAGTAATATAAATGGGATGCATACGAGAAAAACGAGCCCTACGTAAAAAAACACATCCATATACGAAAGCACGGCTGCCTGTTTACTCACTGAATAGTCCAACGATTGATAAGCATCCTGCAGAGCAATATTAACAGGCTTACCTTTTGCCATAAAACTATGCTGCATGGAAGATACACGTGATTGAATAACCGGATTGGTCAAATCGAGTTTGCTCACAAGATCGCTCCGGTGCTGCATATTCTGTGTAGCCATGAATGTAGTGATAGCTGCGATACCGAATGAACCACCCAGTTGCCGCATCATACCTGTAAAGGCAGCACCATCGCCGATTTGTCGTCCCTTTAATGTACTTAACGATAACGTTGTAATAGGAATAAATAACATACCCATTGCTACACCGCGTAGCATCAGCATCCAGAAAAAATTATCTTTTGCCGTGTCGGGCGTCAATATCTTATACCCCCACAAACAGAAAAAGACAAAACCAAGCATGCCGAAAGCAACCAGGTATTGTTGCGGAAATCCTCTTTGAAGCAATTGCCCGATAATCGGCATCATGAATGCCGTCATCAACGCAGCGGGTACCATAAGCATACCGGCCTGCGTTGGTGTCCAGCCTAGTGTAGCCTGCGTATACAACGGAATAATAAACGTGGTACCATATAGTCCGAAGCCGAGAATAAATGAAAGGACAGTGCCCACCCTCAGGTTTCCATTTTTTAACGCACTTAAATTTACTATCGGATTTTTATAGGTAAGCTGGCGCCAAACAAAGAAGAACGCACCCAATACTGCCGTAATCGTGAGTACAATTATCGCCTTGCTGTTAAACCAATCATCCTCTTGTCCTTTTTCGAGTATATATTGCAGTGAGCCTACAAATGCCGCAAGCAACCCGATTCCCAGCCAGTCAATATCACCCACCGCAGTTTTCTCGGCATATCTCGGACTTCTTACAAACTGCAGGGTAAGCAAGGTAGCTATTACACCCAGCGGAATATTAATGTAAAATATATAAGGCCATGAAAAATGTTCAACAATGTATCCGCCTAAAGGTGGTCCCAATGTTGGACCAACAATAACACCTAATCCATAAATAGCCTGTGCCATCCCCCTTTTCTCGGGAGGATAACTTTCCGTAATAATCGTTTGTGATGTGGTTAACAAAGCACCGCCCCCTACTCCCTGTAAAAAGCGGAATACGATCAGTTCAACAATTCCGGTTGCATTACCACACAAAAACGAACAAATGGTAAACATAACAATGGACACGGCAAAGTAATTACGACGGCCAAATTGCTGAGCCAGCCAGCTAGTCATCGGTATTATGATTACATTACCGATCGCGTAGGCCGTTACTATCCAACCAATTTCACTTGTTGTGGCACCCAGGTTACCTTTCATATCATTCAGGGCCACATTCACAATAGTCGTATCCACTATTTCAAGCAGGGCGCAGATGATCGCTGTCAGCGTGATCACAACCCTTCTTGATCCATATTCTACTAACGATTGCTGTTGCATAAATATGTCGTGAGCGGTGATCCGATAGTATCGGATCGTCAGTCATGAGTAACCTCAATGACCACCACTTTTTTAGTTTAAGATTACTTCAAAAATCAAAATCATTGACCATTCACTATTCACCAATCAATCCAGATGCACATCCACTACCACGTTCATGCCTGGCCGCAATTTCCTTACCAGTGAATCTGCAGGGTCTGTAAATTCAATTTTTACAGGCAGGCGCTGAACTACTTTTACAAAGTTGCCGCTGGCGTTATCCGGTGGCAGCAAAGCAAACATAGAACCTGTAGCGGGTGAAAATGAGGAAACAATCGCCTGGAACTTATGGCCATCGTACGCATCTGCCTTTATCACTACTTTTTGTCCTTCCTTCATTTTATCCAGTTGCGTTTCTTTAAAGTTGGCTACTACCCACACATTCCTGCTATGCACAATGCTGAATAATGCCTGTCCGGCCTGCACATATTGCCCCGTTTGAATATTGACTTTCGATACCAATCCATTTTCCGGTGCAGTAATGACGGTATAGGATAAATTCAATTTCGCCGCGTCCACATCTACCTGCTTCTGCTTTATCGTTGCTTCGGCTATGCCTACCTGTTGAGATGTAGCATTGCTTTGTACAGATACTGCATTCGTTTGCTGTGCTGCCTGTTTTTTTTGTTCTTCCAACACGGCCAGTTGCTTTTCCGAGGTTTGCTTGGCTGCAAGTGCCTGCTCATACTGTTGCTGTGTAATAGAATGATCTTTTATCAGGTTTGAATAACGCTCATAGTCCTGCGTCGCCCGCCATACATTCACTTTCGCTGCTTCTATCTGCGCATCAGCGGTGCCGATAGATGCCCGGTAGGTGGCGATATTTGCTCTCGCTGCATTCGTCGCAGCTTTTGCATTTTCAAGGTTGCTTCTGGATACAGTCAATGCAGCTTCAGCTTCCTGCAGCTTTACCGCATAATCCCTGTCATCCAGAATTAATAATGTATCTCCTTTTTTTACCTGCTGGTTATCCTGCACTTTTATTTCGCTAACATACCCGGCTACACGGGGAATTACAAGATTGATATCTCCGCTTACCTGTGCATCATCTGTATCTTCGTGATGCAGGCCATGCTGGTACTTTGCAATACCAAACCATCCCCCGCCAATAACCAATGCAGCGAGGATAATAAAAAATACAGGATTTCTTTTTTTCGGAGCGGTCGTTGTTTCAGTATTCTTTGCTTCCATTTTATTCAGCTTTTATAATTTGTTTATTGCTTTATTTTTTTAAATCAACACTCAATGTTCCGGTTGATTGTAATAACTTATGATACGTGACAAATGCATCTGCTCTCGCCAAAGTATAATTTAATCTTGCCTGCAATTGCGCCACGTCAGCTTCCAATAAATCTGTAGTTGTAGCCAGGCTGTTGTCAAATTTATTTTTTACAATGCGATAGTTTTCTTCTGCCTGCGCCACTGCAGTCACATATACTTCTATTTTCTTCCGGTTACTCAACAGGTTTAAATAGTTCCTGTTTACCTCGCGTTTTATATTATCATCAAGGATCGCTTCAGTGGCGTCCATTTGTTTTACTCTTGCATCGGCCTGCTGCACTTTTGATTTCGTTTTCCACAACGATGCTATATTGTACGATACACCGACGCCAACATTCAATGCGTTCGTAACAGTGAAAAAATGAGGTATGTCAGCGGCAATGTATCCACCGGTAAGATTCAGCGATGGCAACATTTCTGCCTTTGTTGATTTTACGGTGGTTTCAGCAGATTTTTTTCTGAGCATTAATGCTTCCATATCCTTCCTGCCGTTTCTCGCAGCCAGTACAAATTCTTCCAGGGTACGGTTATCGTTTTTCTTATCAATGCCCGACGTGTCCATCACCAGTTCTGTTGTTTCGGGAATGCCAAGCATCAGGTCCATATTGAGATTTGCGTATTGCGCATTGTTTTCAGCATCGAGAAGGCTGAGTTCAAGATTGGATGACTGCAATTGTGCCTTCAATAAATCATTTCTCGCCAATATTCCATTCTTTTCAAGGTTGGTAAAATCTTTTACCCGCTGCTGCGATTGTGCAAGGTTTTCTTTTACCAAACGAACCGCTGATTTTGCCTTGAATAAGTTTGCATATGCTTCAATGGCATTTTGTATTACTTCATCTTTATCATCTTCTGCATCCAGCCGCATCGCTTCTGCGAGGTAACGCGACGATTCAATGCCATATTTAATGCGACCGCCCTGGTAGATAGGCAACGAAATATTCACCAAACCGTATGCGGCTTGATTTATTTTGGGTGATTCACCGCTGCCTGAACCACTTCCACTATTATCCTTCGTATTCATGACAATATTCGCAGTATTAAGGCGGACGTACGAACCTGAAACTGTTGCACTCGGTAATCTTTTTTCAGTTGCTTCCTTTAATGCCGCTGTAGCTTCGTCAATCTTTGCCTTGTCACCCTTTAACTGGTGACTGTTTTTGAGGCTCAGGTCAATAGCTTCGTCCAACGTAAGCACTTTTTTATCCTGTGCCTGTGTGTAGCCCATCATTAGCAGCGCCGGAACCAACAACAAGGTTTTTAGTTTACTCTTCATGTGTCAATATTGCTTTAAACATAAATTTGAGATGATGACTTAATTTTTTCTTTATCAGTTTATTCAACTCGTCATCAGATAAAGATTGCAGGTTATTAATTTCCTTATAATAATGCTGCGTCGTAACCAGGTGATTGACCGTGCCGATTAATGTTGCCATCATTATTGGCACATCTATATTCCTTTTGAATTCACCCGTTTTCTGTCCCTCCTGTATCAGTTTTTTTACCAGTTCCTGGTTCTTTCTTTTAAACTGGAATATCAACTCCGTTACAGCACTACGATGATTGTGCACCTGCTCCCTGGACATTATTTTATGAAAACAGGTTTGGTTTTGAATTTTGTCTATATAATAATCAATCAGGTTATATAGTTTTTGCAAAGAGCTTGATTCCTTGTCGCCCAACATACTTTCTACCTTCAACATCGAAGGCTCGCTGCGGAAAGTGAATAGTGCCTCCAACAGTTTTTCCTTCGAACCGAAGTAATAAGAGATCATGGCAAGGTTGACATCAGCCTTTTCAGAAATATCCCTGACAGAAGTGCCGTCGAAGCCTTTTTCAGCAAACAGCTCTTCTGCTGCCTCCATGATCTGCACTTGTTTGTCGTTGTAACTCATAGTGTGTAATGAAAATGAGGGCACAAATTTAAACAAATGTTTAATTTAAACAAGCGTTTAATTATTTTTTTAGATTAATTTTTTGTTACCAGGAATGAACGAATGATTGTTTATGGAAATTTTTTTGCTGCCCGGTGGTATGCAGATGAAGTGATTGCGACGCAACGAAGACGCCATGAAAAACCAGGGCTGGTATCTCAAAAAAAATTAACGCTGGCTTGCAATCAGCAGGTTCAGGTCGGTATACTTTAAATCAAAGCGCTCGCTTAAATAAAAATTCGTAAGTGCTCCTTTAAAAAGATAGATACCGTTGCGCAAGTGGATTTTATGCCATAGAAGATTTTCAAATCCACCTTCCTCGCCCGCCTCCATTAATAAAGGCATGAGCACATTACTTATAGCCTGCGATGCAGTTCTTGCAAACCCGGAAGGAATATTGGGTACACAATAATGAATGACGCCGTATTTTAAGAAGATCGGGTGCTCGTGTGATGTAATTTCAGAGGTTTCAAAACAACCACCGCGGTCAATACTCACGTCAATGACTACACTGCCGGGCCGCATGTTGCTGACCATTTCTTCAGTTACGACCATCGGCGTTCTGCCCGTTTCGGAAGCAAGCGCACCAACAGCCACCTCACAGGTCTTTAGTTGCTTTGCCAGCATTCTCGGTTCTATAACGGAGGTCCACAACCGATGACCGATATTATTTTGTAAGCGTTTAAGCCTGTATACGCTATTATCAAAAACTTTGACAGACGCTCCCAGCGCCAGCGCCGCCCTCGCGGCGTACTCACCTACTATACCTGCACCGATGATAATTACTTTTGTTGGTGCAATGCCCGATATACCTCCCAGCAAAACGCCTTTACCATGATTTGCAGAACCTAAATATTGAGCAGCGATCAGCATGACGGCGCTTCCCGCAATTTCGCTCATGCTGCGTACAATCGGGTAAGAACCACTGTCGTCTTTTAAATTTTCGAACGAGATGGCCGTGATCCGTTTATCCATCATCCGCTGCAGAATATCTGCTTTCAACACAGAGAGATGGATCGGCGAAATGATCACCTGGTTGATTTGCAGCAATGCAAGATCCTCTTCAATAACCGGCGCACTTTTTACTAATATCGGAGCTTTGTAAATTTCAGCTCTGTCATAAATAATTTTCGCACCGGCTTCACTGTAATCCTTATCGCGAAAATGCGAAGCATCGCCGGCATTGTGTTCAATTGAAACATGATGACCGTTGCTTACCAGCACACTTACCGCATCCGGCGTCAGCGCAACACGGTTTTCCTGGAACGCAATCTCCCTGGGTATGCCAATATGCATCTGCGAGCTTTTCGGCTTTACATCAAGGGTTTCTTCTAATGTTTCATAGCTGAATGAGGGGCTGATGATCGGTTTTTGCTGACTCATTTAAGGTTAGAGATTTCGGTTTGTGATTTAAAACAGGAAGGTTTTAGCGAAGTCAAACCTGTCAAATTTAGCAGATAACTTACGACGCCGGAGCTGACTTATTAGACCAATCTGACTTTTATGACTCTTTTGACTTTTCAATCTGCGGCTTTTGCTATCAATCAAAAATAACTATTTCCCGCTGATTAGAAGCCGTCTTGTTTGATTATCAAATGCATTAATAGTTGCATGTATCGTATTATCCGGGAGTAAATGCGGAACTTTCTCCGGCCATTCTACCAGGCAGATATGATCGCTGTACAGGCAATCTTCAATGCCTGCCTGTATTGCCTCCTCTTCGTCGTTCAACCGGTACAGATCGATATGAAAAATCTTTTTGGTTATCCCTTTTTCATCAAAGCTGTACTCATTTATTATTGAAAACGTCGGGCTGCCAACAATATCTTTCACAGCTTTTACATCACAAAGTGCATGTATAAAAGTTGTTTTGCCCGATCCCATATTTCCATGAAAAGCAATGACAGATGTATCGGTTACAGCTTTCCAAAATTCAACCGCAACCTTTTGAATATCAGCAAGAGTAAAGTTCCACTCCATCAGCAAATTTAACAGTCATTGGCAACAGTGTTGTTAAGATATTTGACGTTGATCATCTGCATGCCCATTTAACTTTGGTAATTTTGCAACAAAATTTGCAACATAGAATGGATACGATTCAATGGAAAGTGGAGGGAATGGATTGTTCGAATTGTGCCCTTACCATTCATAAATACCTCGAAAAGCAAGGCGGGAAAAATGTAAAAGTAAATTTTGCGACCGGCGATGTAAGTTTTGATATAAATGGTGCAGCAACGGAAGAAAAACTCGCAAAAGGCATTAACGATCTTGGTTATGCGGTAAAAGATCCTGCATTATCTCACCCGGGTCATGAAACAAAGGCCGGTTTTTTAACTACACATCTTCAACGCTTTTGGATTTGCTTGCCCTTTACATTGGTATTAATGCTGCATATGATACCGGGCATTCACTGGCATTGGCTGATGAACCCGTGGTTGCAACTTGCTTTAACGCTGCCGGTGTACATTATTGGTATGAGCTTTTTTGGAAAAAGCGCCTATAAAAGCGTTGTTAACGGCATGCCAAACATGAATGTGTTGATAGCAATCGGTGCTTCCGCCGCCTTTATTTATAGTTTATACGGCACCGTTACAGCACAGGCAGCAAACTATATGTTTTATGAAACAGCTGCTACCGTTATTACATTGGTATTTCTTGGAAATTACCTGGAAGAATATACAATTGCATCCACGCAACGTTCGCTGCAGGCGCTGGTAAAATCGCAAAAAGTAATGGCAAACATGATCGCATATGATGACCAGCATAATGAACACATTTTCCCGGTTGAGAATACAGCGTTAAAAGTGGGCGATCTCATATTGATAAGAAGCGGCGAACAGGTGCCGATGGATTGTAAGATACTTTGGGGTGAGGCACATGTGAACGAAGCCATTATCACGGGTGAAAGCGCACCTGTACATAAACACAAAAAAAATAAGCTGGTTGGCGGCAGTCTTTTACAAAATGGAACGGTAAAAGCACAGGTAACAGCTACCGGTGCCGACACAGTGCTTTCCGGCATCATCAATCTTGTAAAACAGGCACAGGGTGAGAAGCCGCCGGTGCAGCAGCTGGCAGATAAGATCAGTGCGGTATTTGTGCCGGTTGTATTGGGAATAGCTGCCGTCACATTGGTCATTAACTGGATTATTTTGAAAGAATTTACAGAGGCGTTGATGAGAAGTATTGCTGTATTGGTCATCGCCTGCCCCTGCGCAATGGGGCTTGCAACGCCTGCTGCCATTGCTGTTGGATTGGGACGCGGTGCCAGAAATGGCATTCTTTTCCGGAATGCAAAAAGCCTGGAGCTATTTAAAGATATAAGACAGGTTGTGTTTGATAAAACCGGTACGCTGACGAGTGGTAAGTTTATAATCAGTAACTGGCAGGTATTGGTAAATGATATTACAAAGGAAGATTTTAAACGGATCGTGTTTTCGCTTGAGAAATATTCCAATCACCCTATTGCTAAATCTATCACTGCGGCATGGAAGGTGAAACATGGAATACACTGGAAAAAAGTGGATGAGATAAAGGGATCAGGTATGGAGGCAACGGATGCGGACGGGAATTTGTATAAAGCAATCTCATACAAAGGCGCCAGACATTTGACAAACGACGAAAGTCATAATGTTTATATTTTAAAAAACAACAGCCTTATCGGTTGGATAGATATTAAGGATGAGATAAGACCCGAATCAAAAACTGTTATTGATTATTTCCATTCGAAAAACATAAAGACAGTTTTACTAAGCGGGGATAAATATTCAAAAGTTAAACAACTTGCCGATGAATTGAACATCGATGAAGTAATAGCAGAGCAAACACCTGAACAGAAATTGAAGGTCATTGCCGAGAGAAGTGCTGCAATGCCGACAATAATGGTTGGTGACGGAATAAATGATGCGCCTGCGCTTGCAAAAGCAACGGTTGGCATATCGATGAGTGATGCATCCCAAATTGCGATGCAAACAGCGCAGGTTGTTTTGATGAATCATGGTTTGAAAAATCTGCCAATGGCATTGGGCCTTGGCAGGCATACATACATAACAATTAAAGAAAACCTTTTCTGGGCATTTGCTTATAATATTGTGGCCATCCCCATTGCAGCATTTGGATTTTTAACTCCAACCTTTGGGGCGTTGGTTATGGCTTTTAGCGATGTCGTATTAGCAATAAATTCTAGTCGATTATTCGTAAAAAAAGTAGCGTAATTTCATTACTCACGAATGACGACTCACGAAATTCTTAAGCAGCACTGGGGCTTTGATTCTTTTCGCCCGTTGCAGGAAGACATAATTAATTCTATTTTATCTAATAATGATACTTTGGCAATTATGCCCACCGGCGGCGGCAAGTCTCTGTGTTACCAGCTACCCGCACTTGCAAAAGAAGGATTATGCCTCGTTATATCTCCTCTGATCGCGTTAATGAAAGACCAGGTAGAAAATTTGCGGAAAAAAAATATAACCGCCTTTGCGATTTATTCAGGCATGAGCCGCAAGGAGGTTATTAATACACTTAAAACAGCAACGGAGAGCAATTGCAAATTCTTATACGTTTCACCTGAACGATTGGAAACAAATTTGTTTAAAGAATATTTACCCGCCATCGATATAAACCTGGTTGCAGTGGACGAAGCGCATTGTATCTCGCAATGGGGTTATGATTTTCGTCCTCCTTATTTGCGTATTGCGGCATTAAGAGACGAATTGGCTGGTATACCCGTCCTGGCATTAACAGCATCTGCAACACCTGAAGTACAGGCTGATATTTGCGATAAGCTGGGTTTTAAAACAAAGAACATTTTCAGACAATCATTTGCCCGACCTAACCTTTCCTACAGCGTCTTTAAAGTTGATTCGAAAATCAATAAAATCGTTGAAATACTTACCAAAGTACCGGGTACGGGTATTGTGTATTGCAAAAGCCGGAAACGTACAAAAGAAATAAGTGAACTGCTGAAATTGCAAAACATTTCGTCGGATTTCTACCATGCAGGCTTAAGCGCAGATGAAAGAACGCGAAAACAGGAAGATTGGATTAAAAATAAATTAAGAGTAATAGTTTGCACCAACGCCTTTGGAATGGGAATTGACAAACCGGATGTGCGAACTGTTGTTCATGCCGATGTGCCGGATTGTCTTGAAAACTATTACCAGGAAGCAGGCCGCGCGGGTCGCGATGGAAAAAAATCATACGCCGTATTGTTATATGATGATAGCGATCTCACAGAACTAAATGAGTTACCTGCAATACGATTTCCATCTCTTGAAACGATCAGGGAAATATATAATAATGCGGCCAACTATCTCCAAATTCCTTCAGGCAGCGGCGATGGGGAGTATTTTGATTTTGACATAACTGATTTTGTAAAAAAGTTCAGGTCAAACAGTCATGCAGCTGTCTATTCATTAAAAGCGCTGGAGCAGGATGGATGGCTTTCATTTAACGAACAGGTTTTCGTTCCATCAACGATATATTTTACAACCAATAAAAATTATTTATACCAGTTCGAAAATGATCACCCGGAATCAGAACCATTGATAAAAACATTGCTGCGGACCTATGATGGAATATTTGATTTCCCGGCCATTATTTCCGAAACGGTTATCGCAAACCTGCTGAAGAAGGATAAAGAAGAAATTAAGAAAGATCTTCTCCAGCTTCAACATTATACTATCATTCAATATAGTCCACAGAAAGATTCGCCGCAATTGATTTTTTTAAAGAATCGCGTGAAAACGGAAGACCTCTTTATAAACCTTTTTAAATATGAAGAACGAAAGAAAAGATACATCGCCCGTGTTGACAAGATAATCCGGTATACCACTGAAACAAAGGAATGCCGCAGCAAAATAACCGCTAATTACTTTGGCGATATGAAAATAGAAGATTGTGGAATTTGTGATAATTGCCTGCGGAAAAAAGAAACGGCCCTTACCCAGGAAGAGTTTAAAAAAATACATTTCCGTATCATCGAAATAATGAATAAAGAAAGTATTTCTGCGAAAGAATTATTGTTTCAATTGACCGGCGTTAAAAAAGAAAAAGCCTGGAAAGTGCTTGACTCGCTCCAGGCTGAAAATAAGATTGCAATTGACCACGAAGGATTGATCAGGCTGAAATAGCTTCTCCCACTCCCATCGTATTGTACACGGAAAATACCTGCGGCATTGGCGGGTTTAAATTAAGCTTCTGAAAAGCCGGCATCAAATCGTTCTTTGCAAAACTTTCCAATGTTTCTTCAGATTCCCAAACATCTACAACAGTCGACCGACAAAATTCATTTTTGGCTGCTGTTGCAAATGTCCTTCAAGCGGGCCATGGCAAGTATTGGTAAACTAAAAGTATATGTTTCGTAGAAATCGCGGAAGGTTTCGGGAATGTGAATAAAGAAAGAATTGCTCCATTATTTATAGAAGCAGGAGTTAAAAAGTCATGCAAAAACTGTCAGGGGCGAATTTTAT
>Ga0207645_10001187_pt1 | contig 21511 bp, 19 predicted proteins | sample KBSM53metaG_FD_184331 | JGI IMG/M metagenome (GOLD analysis project Ga0207645, IMG submission 184331) | Miscanthus rhizosphere microbial communities from Kellogg Biological Station, Michigan, USA - KBS M5-3 metaG (SPAdes) (version 2) | ecosystem: Host-associated > Plants > Roots > Rhizosphere >...
AATGTCTGGGTATGAGAACTGGAATAAGAATAACGTACAGTTTTTTTGTTTTCACTTAAAAGAGGATACGAGAAAATTTCAACTTGGATCATTTCCATTTCCTCAACCATCCTTCCGCCTCTTTCCTTCCTTCCTCGTTCTCGCTGACCACCTGTTGTAAAAGTTGTTTTGCTTTGTCCAGATCACCGGGCAGGTTGCGTTTCATAAGAGTAACCGCATGATAAAGTTTTCCGGGATTTGCGAAGATTTGTGTATTGTTTGCCAGTAGTGAAAAATATTCAATTGCTTTGTCGTACTGCTGCATCCGAAGGTAAACAATTCCCACATATTTTTTCGCTTCTGTTGAAGAAGTATCTCTTTTAACTATACTCTCAAACTGTTGAAGTGCGTCATTTAATTTTCCTTGATTAAACAACCGAAGCCCGGTTTGTAAACTGTCAACTCTATTACTCATCGTCACCGATAATGTCTGGAAATTTTCCTTTATATAGTTGTCGGCTAATTGCTCTGTTGATGGCTGAAGAAACATATTTCTTCCGATAATAACACCGGCGATTATTGCTGCCGCTGCCAGATAAGGCCACAATTTCCGAACAATACTTTTTTGAGGTTTTGCTGCATTTGCCTTTTTATAATCTTCATATAGCTTTTTGAACCGTTCCTTCTTTTCAATCAGTGCTTCCTCACCAATGACATCTTTGGCGCTCAAATAAAAGGCAACTTCTTCAGCAAATTCCTTATCCTCCGCCAGTTTCTTCTCAAAGTCTTTTCTCATATCTGCTGATGGGTCGCCCATAAAATAATTATCTATATATGTTTGTGTGTCCAATGCTGTTTATTTTGCTTGGGTCTTATATAATTGTCTTAGTTTTTCCAGGCAGCGAAGACGGCTTGTTTTAACAACATCTGCGGTTTTATAATCCAGGGCTGCTGCAATTTCTTTATCACTATACCCTTCGGCCCATTGCCACAACATTTTCCGGCAGCTGTCTCCCAATTCACTCAACTTTTGCCTTATTGTTTCCTTATCCGTAAGGTCCATCATTTGCTGTATAACTGTCTTCGACGAATCTGCAACCTGCGTCAGGACCTCTGGAATACTAATCGTTCTGTTTACACTGCTCTTATTGGTCGTCTTTTTGCGGATAAGGTCAACACATTTATTATGAAAAATCTGGAAAAGCCAGGTTTTCAGTGTAGATCTTCCTTCAAAGGATCTGTCGATTATTTTGATAATTGCGGAGAGAATAGTGTCAGAATAAATATCAAAGGCATCTGGTTCTGCAAATGAGTACTTATGCATTGCCTGTTCTATAAAATAGGCGTAGCGTGTAAATAATACGTCTTCTGCTTTTCGTCGTTCCAGTCCGTCACGCTGTAAATTATCGATTATCTCCAGGTCCGATAGTGGTTGGTTTGATTCTATAGGCATAATCTCAGTTGGCTTTATTAAGATACCGAAAAAAAATTACGGGAAAAATTCTTTTAAGTGTTTACCTGTAAAAACAAGTTACGACAGATAAGTTGATCGCATTCCGGAACGCAATAAATGCCCTTCGTGTTAAACTCCGCACCTGCTTTTAAAAAGTATTTGACCCGAACAGGACAGCCAGTACCTATGAATAACAACAAGTGATCAAAAATCTTAACAATTAAACCTTCTACAATGAAAAAAACAATCCTCCGCTATTTTGCAGGAATCATTCCCCTAATAGCAATCGTTGGCAGCGCTTATGCGCAAACTGTAAACATGGAAGTGCTTTCAAATGATCTTCCTGTAAACAAATATGCATTTGATGAAATGAAAGCTGAAGGCGCCGTATTGATCGTCAATATCGGTGATATCAACGCCCGTGCATTAAAAGAATTCAGCAAGACATTCAAAACTGCCGCCAATGCCAGCTGGTACGAAATGCCCGGTGGTAAAGGTTATGTTGCAAAATTCAACCAGGATGGTGTTGAAACCAGAGTCAATTATGACCACAAAGGCAGATGGACAGGCACTATTCTTACCTATACAGAAGCGCATTTACCCCGCGATGTAAGGCATATGGTAAAAAGCAATTATTATGATTATAGTATCTTTCTTGTACAGGAAGTAAAAGTAGGCGACAAAACCGCTTATCTTGTAAAAATAGAAGATGAAAAATCCTTCAAAACTATCCGCGTGGTAGACGGCGAAATGGATGAATATGAAAGTTATAAGAAATGATAATAATTACTTTGCAATGTTTTTACGTGTTTAGCGGCCTGAATAATTATTCAGGCCGTTTTCTTAGTGATAGTATTGACCGAATATTAAATGAAGATTCTTCTTTCAAACTATTTGTATTTTAGCGCGACAAATTCAGGCTATGATACAAAGAATACAAAGTTTATGGCTGCTCCTTGCTGCCACTTGTGCATTTCTAACTTTTCGCGTTTCGTTTTTTTATGGATTAAAAACCGGGAGTGCTGCAAATGAAGCGCTGAACGCAACATCGGATATGTTATTGATCATCACTGCAGCGATAACGGGACTTGGTGCGTTTATCGCCATTTTTTTGTATAAAGACCGTAAAGTGCAATTGCGGTTAACGGTTGCTGTGTTAATAATATCCATAGTAAACATTGCACTCTATTTTGTACATACAAAGCAATACGCAGATGGAAAGTTTTCGCTGACTTCTGTTGTATCTTTTGTCATTCCTGTATTTTTATTACTTGCGGTAAGAGGCATATGGAAAGATCAGAAATTAATAAAAAGCCTCGACCGCCTGCGTTAGCAGACCTGTTTGATTTGACGAAGCAGCATTGTGGAGAAGTTATAACATGCAATTACAATCATCGAAAGGTTTCACGATCATTCAGCAATGGCTCGCTGAAAAAGGTTTATCACCTTTCAAGTTTCAGCAGCAAACCTGGCAGCATATAATCAATGGTGAAAGCGGCCTCGTAAATGCTCCTACAGGTTGTGGCAAAACATTCTCTGTTTTTCTCGGTGCGCTGATTGATTTTATAAATCACCATCCCGAAAATTACAAGACAAAAAGTAAAAGCGGCTTGCAGTTACTATGGGTAACGCCGTTGCGTGCATTGGCAAAAGATATCGGCCGTGCTATGAATGAAGTGATAGAGGAACTCGGTATGCAATGGAAGATCGGTATTCGTAATGGTGATACCGACATTAACGAAAGGCAGCAACAGAAAAGGCAAATGCCCGAGGTATTGATCATTACCCCGGAAAGTCTTCATTTATTGCTTGCACAAAAAAACTACCCCGATGTATTTAAATCCCTGAAAATTATTGCTGTCGACGAATGGCACGAACTGCTGGGCAGTAAGCGGGGTGTGCAGGTGGAATTAGCTGTTTCAAGAATCCTCGGCAGCAGGAAATCTACAGTCGATAGTGACTCCGGACTTGCTCTCTGGGGCATCTCCGCAACCATCGGAAACCTTATACAGGCAAAAGATGTATTGATGGCGTCGCTCGACCGGGCAGATCAAAAGGATAGGAGAGTGCCTGTCATTGTGCGGGCTGAAATGCAGAAGAAAACGGAAGTTGATTCAATTTTTCCCGACGAGATTGAAAAATATCCATGGGCCGGTCATTTGGGAATAAAACTCGTGGACAAAGTTATCCCGGTTATCCGCAATAGTAAGACAACACTCATTTTTATCAATACAAGGGGAATGAGTGAAATATGGTACCAGTCGCTGCTGACCGCGGCGCCGGATCTCGCTGGCGCCATTGCTCTTCATCATGGCAGTATTGAACATGAATTACGGATATGGGTGGAAGAATCATTACACAGCGGAAAGTTAAAAGCCGTTGTTTCCACAGCTTCACTGGACCTTGGTGTTGATTTTCGCCCGGTCGAGACCGTTATACAGGTGGGCTCGCCAAAAGGGGTAGCAAGATTTCTGCAACGGGCGGGAAGAAGCGGGCATAGCCCGGATGCAGTAAGTAAAATTTATTTTTTACCCACACATTCACTGGAACTGGTAGAAGCGGCAGCTTTAAAAAACGCGATCAGCGAAAATTTAATCGAGAGCCGTGAGCCGATGCTGCTTTGTTTTGATGTGCTTATCCAATATCTCTGTACGCTGGCCATTTCAGACGGATTTATACCCGATGAAATTTTTGAAGAAATTAAATTTACATTTTGCTATAAGGAAATTACAAGAGAAGAATGGCAAAAGCTTCTTCATTTCATTACAGCAGGTGGTAACGCTTTACAGCAATATGATGAATATAAAAAAGTGGAGGTCATTGATGGCGTTTACCGTATTACCGGCCGCCGCATTGCGATGCGCCACCGGTTGCATATCGGTACTATCGTGAGTGAAGTGATGATGAAAGTAAAATGGATGACCGGTGGATTTATAGGCGTGATAGAAGAATGGTTCATTTCAAGATTAAACCCGGGCGATGTATTTACACTGGCCGGGCGTCAACTGGAATTGGTAGGTGTGAAGGAAATGACTGCGGTTGTTAAAAAGTCAAACGCAAAGAAATCAATTGTTCCCAGCTGGCAAGGAGGAAGGATGCCGCTGAGTGCAAACCTGGGTCGTAAGTTACGAGAGCAATTGACAGTTGGTTCCCGGTTGCTATCAGGATCCCAATTGTCACCAAAAAAAGGAGAGCCTGCGGCTATAGAATTAAAAGTATTATTACCGCTTTTTGAATTGCAGGAAAACCTGTCGCATGTACCCAAAGCAAATGAACTATTGATCGAACAGATTGAAACAAAAGACGGCTTTCACCTGTTTGTTTATCCGTTTGAAGGAAGACTGGTTCACGAAGCGATGGCCGCCATTCTTGCCTATCGCATCAGCAGAATAACGCCCATTACTTTTTCATTAGCGATGAATGATTATGGGTTTGAATTGCTGAGTGATCAGCCTATACCGGTAGATGATACAAATGTGTATGATCTATTCACTCCCGATAATTTATTTGATGATATACAGCGAAGTGTGAATGCCACAGAAATGGCTAAACGAAAATTTCGCGATGTGGCGGTTATCGGCGGCTTGATCTTTCAGGGTTATCCCGGCGAACAAAAAAAAGCGAGACACCTCCAGGCGTCTGCTTCATTACTGTTCAATGTATTTTCAGAATACGAACCGGGCAACCTGCTGTTAAAACAGTCATACCAGGAAGTCTTCGATCAGCAAATGGAAGAAACGAGGTTAAGAGATATGCTGCATCGCATACAACAATCAAAGGTTATCATCACCTTTCCACGGCAATTAACGCCATTCTGTTTCCCAATTAAAGTGGATAGTATGCGGGAGAATCTGACGTCGGAACGATTGGAGGATAGAGTGAAAAAACTAATCAACGCGAATGAACGCTAATGGTTGTTTTTATTACAAAATTTAAACTGGATAATACGAATGACGCTAATGGAGCTTAAAAGAAGAAAGCGGTTGACCGGTTTCGATTGACTATTGACTGTTTACTTTCTTATTCAATTCTTTAATAAAATCGAGTAGTTCTTCTCTGCCTGTCTTTTTAATGGCTGAGGTTAAGAAATGAGGTGGTAGTTGTGACCAGGTTTTTTTGAGTGTGTTCAGGAAATCATTCACGTTCCTTTCCGTTGCTTTTTCTTTATTCTTATCGATTTTGGTAAACGCGATGGAAAACGGAATGCGCCATTCACCCAATTGATTGACAAATTGCAGATCTATTGCCTGCGGATCATGACGACTGTCAATTAAAACAAACAGGTTGACCAGGTTTTCCCGTTTGCGGATATAATCACTGATCATTTTGCCCCATTCTTTGCGTTGCTTTTTTGCCCGTACGGCATAACCATATCCCGGCAAATCCACGAGATACCATTTTTGTTTGTCACTGGATATAATTTCAAAATGGTTGATCAGTTGCGTTTTACCCGGCGAAGCAGATGTTTTAGCCAGCTTGCTGTTGTTTGTAATTAAGTTGATGAGCGATGATTTACCAACATTACTGCGACCGATAAACGCATATTCAGGCCGGTCAGGTTTCGGGCATTTATCAACCGATGGATTACTGATCACGTAGTTTGCAGAAATTATTTCCATTGCGTGCAAAGTAAGGTCAGAAGTTTGAAAGATTGGGAATCCTAAAGTCGGAAGTTGAAAAGAACAGCCATTTCCGGCTGAGGCACCGGACTTCCGAACTTACCGCCTTTCGGACTTACCTTTGCGGCCCATGCCCAATAATTTACCGCACGATCATATTACCCCGTTTAATGAAGATGCCGGCAAAAAGGAACAGGTAACCCGGATGTTCAATAATATAGCCGGCCGGTACGACCTTATGAACCGTGTACTTTCTGCCGGAATTGACATTGGCTGGCGCAAAAAAGCAATTAATCTGCTTAAAAAGGATACGCCTCAACATATACTCGATGTGGCTTGTGGCACGGGTGACATGGCCATCATGGCGGCACGGCTGCTGAACCCGCAAAAGATCACCGGCATTGATATTTCCGAGCAGATGCTGGTCGTCGGAAAAAATAAGATTGAAAAAGAAGGGCTTACGTCTATAATCGAGCTACAAACCGGTGATAGTGAGACAATAAACTTTCCTCCAAATACGTTTGATGCCATAACTGTAGCGTTTGGTGTTCGGAATTTTGAAACGCTGGAGGACGGGTTAAAAGAAATGTTGCGGGTGCTGAGGCCCGGCGGACAATTGGTAGTGCTGGAATTTTCGAAGCCAAAGAATGCGGCGATACGAAAACTGTACAATCTATATATGGGTATTGTGGCGCCAAAAATGGCAGGATTGTTTTCACAGGATAAAAAAGCCTATAAGTACCTGAATGAATCCGCAAAAGCATTTCCCGACCGACAGCTTTTTATAAATATTCTCGACAAAGTTGGTTATTCCGCTACCTCGTATAAAACTTTAAGCTTAGGAATATGTTGCATCTACACCGGAAGAAAACCTGTAAGCAGATAATAATCATCATTATTACCTTTCTTGTTTTCTCCCATATTTCCTATTCGCAATGGAATCTTGAGGATCATGATAACAAACCGTATTATTTCGGCATCACCCTCGGCGTAAACCTTGCCCGTTTTCAAACCGATCTTCATCCTCATTTCCTGCAAAGCGACACAGTATTGGTGGCAGAGCCGGCAAACGCAGGCGGTTTTGCATTGGGACTTGCGGTAACAGGCCGTCTATCCAACCGGTTTGAAGCAAGATTTAACCCGCAATTAATGTTTACCGAAAGGCATCTTTCCTATCAATTGAAATACCCGGATGCGATGGATGGGGGACCAACCGTCACCAAAAAGATCGAGTCGGTCATTATCAGTTTTCCCGTGCAGGTAAAATTCAACAGCGATCGTATCGGCAATTTTCGTGTATACATGCTCGGTGGTGTGAAAGGCGATGTTGACCTGGCATCGAATGCCCGTGCGAGAAAAGCAGAGCAATTGGTAAAGATCAATAAATACGATTATGGATTTGAATTAGGACTTGGTTTTAACTTCTATTTTCCCAGTTTTATATTCTCTCCTGAGGTCAAAATCAGTAATGGCCTGAGCAACCTGCATAGCCGGGATGAAAACCTGAAATACTCCAGCGCATTGGACAGGATACTGTCGAGAATGATTGTGTTTAGTATACATCTCGAAGGATAAACTGTGTAATGATTAAAAATTGATCAGTATTTATTTAGTCAAACTGTCCCGCACTGTCAGCTGGTTTCTTATAAGCCTGTTATTATACTGCTGAATAAACGCTTTGAGGTTTCGTTCCAGTTTTGCAACTATTTCCGGGTTCCTATCAACAAGATTTTCCTTAAACAACCTGTCTTTTTTATAATTATATAAGCTTCTTGTTTTTATACCGTCAAAAAATAAAAGATAATCGTCTTCTATCCACCGGTAGCCGCCGGTATAACTGACGGAAAAATTAATCCGGTTTTTATTAAACACATTTTCACCAAAGGCAAGAAATGGTTTGTCGTAATTCATATAAGAAAGAAGACTGGGAATGATATCTGTTTGTTGAATAATGCCGCTGTCCAACCCGTGAAATGAAGAATCACCGGGACTATACAAAACGATTGGTATAGCCACATCACCCCATTCATTTTTATATTCAGGATGATAAGATTCGGTGGCATGATCGGCAGAAATAACAAATACTGTATTTTTAAACCAATCGGTTTGACTCGCTTTTTCAAAAAATTTCCGCAACGCCATATCCGTATAACTGATGCATTCCATTACCGGCAATGGCCCTTTACGGAATTTGCCCTTATACTGTTCCGGTAGTTTAAACGGATGATGGGAAGACACCGAAAAAATAGTACTGAAGAAAGGTTGTTTGAACGTGTTTATGGTTTTTTCAAAAAACTGGAAGAAAGGTTCATCCCAGATACCCCATATGCCGTCAAAGTCCGCATCATTGTTATATTCATCCTTGCCGTAGTAATGTTCAACACCGAGCAAATTAACGAGCGCTTTAAAACCCATTGAACCGTTGGGTGCACCATGAAAAAAAGAAGTATTATAACCTTCATCTCTCAAAATTTTTGGCAATCCATGAAGACTATCCGACGCGTACGGTGTTAATATAAAAGGATCCTGCCCGTTGGGTATCCCTGCCAATAAAGACGGAATGGCGTCAATCGATTTTCTGCCGCTGGCAAACGAATTCCAGTAAACTTTGCTTACCGCCATCAATGAATCGAGAAATGGCGTAAATCCCTGGTACGTGCCATTATCAAGGTCTTTATTATATGCACCAACCGATTCTTTGCCCCAGCTTTCCAAAATAAAGATCACCACATTCTTTTTTTGAAACGGTTTTGTACTATCCCCTTTTGGATAATGAATGGGCGAATAAATTTTGCCCACTTCTTCTTCCGGGTAATAATGCATTTCTTCAAGCCTTTTTACGTTCCAGGTACGGACGATGCAAAAGGGCGTATTCAATACGAGATACATTTCATTCGGACTGCTCACGTATTCGCCCGCATTGCTGATCGTAATCGGCCTTGTGCTGTATTTAAAATCACCACGAATACCCCCGACAGCCAACGTTATGGCCAACGGCAAAGCGATCGCTGCTTTTACATAAAAGGATAATTTCTTTTCCGGAATCTGTGGTTTGCGAATGGATACCCGGTTATAAAGCCAGATCATCAATACGATCAGCAACACGAATATCAACGCTACATACCAGAAATCGAGCACAAACCGTCCTGCCAGTTTGCCCATATTGTTTTCATGTGAGAACTCACCAAATACAGAGCGGGTTGTTCGCCGTAATGTGAAACGGTAATAGATGAAATCAATACAATTCAGCAAAATAGCCAGTCCGTTTGTTGTGAAGAACACATACTTTATTACTTTTTGGTAAACAGTATTGCTTCTTGCCGGGAAAGGCAGCAACATCAGCAGTATGAATAATGCATTGAAGTAAAACATCGCTGCAATATCAAATACCCATCCTCCGTGTAAAATGGCTAACCAGCCGGAAAATGAAATGCCGGGAAAAAGACTCTTATTCAGCAAAAAGAACAGGATGCGGCATAAAAAAAACAAGACTAAAACGACAAAAAGACGATACAGAAAAACAAAATAATAATTACCCTTCTTTGAAGAAAAAAAAGACATCCCCTTTTATTTAGCGCCTAAAGATAAATAAACGCTGCAGAGATAAAATCGTTTGATGATCAAAGCAAATTATGTGGTCAATATTGTGAAAATTTTTGGAGACAGGCTACTCAGCAACAGTTTTTTGCGATTAAATCCAGGAAAGCGAAATCCGCTGTTTTAAGTCGCAGATGAAAATTGCCTTTATTACACGATCCACATTATATAAAGTACCGGGTGGAGATACTGTCCAGGTACTGCAGACCGTCAGCCAATTGAGAAAGCAAGGTGTGGAAGCCGACATTTTTTTGACCAATACTACGATTGACTATGTCGCGTACGATCTTTTTCATTTTTCAAACATAACGAGGCCGGCGGATATTCTGTTTCATGTAAAGCGAATAAAAAAGCCATTTGTCCTTTCCCCTGTTTTGATTGACTACAGCGAATATGACCGAAACTACCGGAAAGGCTTAGCCGGGATGATCATGAAAAAATTCCGTGGCGTTGAGTATATCAAAACTGTGTCAAGATGGCTAAAGGGAAATGATTGCCTGCAAACAAAAAGTTATTTATGGAAGGGACATCGCAGAAGCGTACGCGAAATACTCAAACGGGCTGCCCTTTTATTGCCGGCTTCTGTAACGGAATATGAAAAGCTGAAAGAATTATACGGCATCGAAAAAGATTACGTGGTTGTTCCCAATGGAATTGATCCGTCTGTTTTTTATCCTGATATTAAGGACAGGAAAGATAGCAGTCTCGTACTTTGCGCCGCAAGAATTGAAGGAATAAAAAACCAGTTGAACCTGATACGGGCACTGAATAATACGGAGTATACACTGATGCTTATCGGCGCGCCGGCACCCAATCAAAAAAAATATTATGAAGAATGCAGGCGGATTGCCGCCAAAAATGTTCTTTTCTATAACCGGGTGCCACAGCAGGTATTGGCCGGCTATTATAAAATAGCAAAGGTACATGCATTGCCAAGCTGGTTTGAAACCTGCGGACTTTCATCGCTGGAAGCGGTTGCAATGGGTTGCAATATTGCGATTACAGAAAGAGGATACACAAAAGATTATTTTGATAACGATGCATTCTATTGCGAGCCGGGGAGCCCGGAGTCTATCTATAATGCCATACATAAGGCTGCGCATAGCGATTCATCACAACGATTACAGCAAAAGATTTTACACCACTATACCTGGCAGAATGCTGCCTCAATAACACTGGAAGCATGCAAAAACATTATATCCGGATGAGAAGATTAAAAATCGGAATCCTCGGAACGAGAGGTATTCCAAATCATTATGGCGGATTTGAACAGTTTGCCGAATACCTGTCATTGGGCCTCGTACAGCGCGGACATGATGTTTATGTATATAATTCTGCTAACCATCCATATCAAAATGCAGAGTGGAATGATGTGCAGATTATCCATTGCAAAGACCCCGAATCGAAGCTCGGTACATTCGGCCAGTTTTTTTATGACCTGAACTGTATCAATGATGCACGGAAAAGAAACTTTGACATTCTTTTACATCTCGGTTATACCAGCGACTCTGTATGGCACAGGCGATGGCCAAAGAATACGATCAATATGATGAATATGGATGGCCTTGAGTGGATGCGAAGTAAATACAACAAGCCAACAAAGTGGTTTTTGAAATTTGCAGAAAAGCTTGCGGCAAAAAACGCACAGGTACTCATTGCGGATTCTTGGTACATGAAAGAGTACCTGCGAAACAAATACAACAAGCATGCTGTATATATTCCTTATGGCGCTGAAGAATTCACGCCGGAAGATATGTCTGTATTCAGGAAATACAAACTGAATCCCGGTGAGTACTTTATGCTGATCGCCCGCATGGAACCTGAGAATAATATTGAAATGATCATTAAAGGATATCTTTTATCCAAACATTCCTTTCCCTTGCTGGTGGTTGGCGATACAACGAATGATTATGGTAAGAAGATGACAGCGATGTTTCCTGACCGGTCGGTACGTTTTTGCGGTTCGATTTATGATCAGCCGGAATTGAACAACCTTCGTTATCATTCAGCAAAATATTTTCATGGACATTCGGTAGGCGGTACGAATCCTTCTCTTCTTGAGGCGATGGCTTGCAGCTGTGATATAGCTGCACATAAAAATGCATTCAATAAAGCAATCCTGCAGAACGATGCGGTTTATTTTTCATCGGCAGAAGAGGTTGCATCACTGATTAATATACAGGAAGCAGATAGAGTGATCCAGCAGAGGAAACGATCCAACCTTACAAAAATAAGAACGATTTACAGCCAGCAGAAAAATATTGATGATTACGAGCAGCTGATGTTTATGGCTGCGAATAAACATAAGGAAACTGAGGCAATTCCTTATTCACTCTCCCGCCTGATATCAAACTGAGGAAATATTCGTGTAAAAGCAAGTATCCAGATGACGTATTCTGCAATATTGGTTATAAAACTCCCGGTAAACTGGTAGATAAACATAAACAGGAAAAGAAGCAGCCGGTAATAATTTGTCCATACGCGGGTATAAAAAAATAAAAAGATCTCAATGGATAATCGCAGGGAAACGCCGACCCATCCAAATATAGTCATCGTTTCTGCTACTGCATTGGGAATAGCAACTCTTGCGTCGGTGTAATAGAGATAATAATTACGGATAGTCGTTTCACCCAAAATTTTTATTTGCCCGATACCAATACCCCAATATGGGTTTTTCTGATGAATAAGTTTGTCAGCAAGGATAAACGCATCACGAATGCGTCCATTGCCCGAAGAATCTTCCCCCGCAAGTATGTTTTTTATGCGTTGAAACAAGGGATTGTGCCGGAAAAACAAAATCAAAACGACCATTATCGATACAAACCCGGCACCAGCGTAGATCAGCGCGTTTATGATCCGTTTCTTCCGGGTTAAGCGTTTGAAATAAACAATCCATGTTATAATTCCGGCAATGATGGTTGCAGCAATCACGCCCAGTGAAAAGGATAAAATGTAAGGAACAAACAGCATCGGTATCAACCAACCGGTTTTAATCTTGTTTTGCCGCAAACAATATTGTAGAAGAAAAAAATAAAATAGTGGTGTAAAGAGCAGGGCATAATAAGATGGTTCATATGTAAGTAGTTTCAGGCGTCTTAACCGCCCGACATTACCACCAATATCCTGCTCAATCCATAAAGGCTCATAATAGGGGGTGAAATAAAAAGGAATCGCTATCAGGCAAAAAATAAAATTCAATACGAATATTTGCCGCAATATTTTTTCAATGTCTTTACATTCCAGCAAAAATGTGTACACGGCCTGGCAGGAAATATAAACAAGAACAAGATTTACAAATGAAACCCAATAACTCTTTGTGTCAACGTCTGCAGACAGCATATGCATAACCACAAATGGAAGCAGGATCGCAAGAAATGGTAAAAGAATTTCCTTTTTTCTAACCAGGATTATCCATGCGTAAAATACGGGCGCCAGCAAGGTCGTATACGTCAACCCGAATGGTAAGGCCAATGAGTTGATAAAAAAATAAATGAAGACAAACGGAAAATATTTGTTTAGTTTCATTCTGTGCGTTATTCTGTTTTTATCGTTTCAGCGGGATGGGCTATATCTTGTTTTTTGAATGCATTTAACTTCAGCACTTCTCTTGACAACCCGGTAAGAATAAATAGCTCTGTTATAGAAATGGCGATAGCAGTTCCTGTAGCTTGCCAGTAATAAGCGAGAACCATATTCAACAGTACATTGAACACAACACCGGTGGTATAGACTTTAAAATAACTCTTTCGCTGATCGGTGGCTAATAAAATAAGTGTGGCGGGAATATTCAGACAGGCTATAACCAGCACAACAGAAAAAATCCTTAATAATAAGACCGATTGCCTGTTTTCATGGCCGATAAAAAAGTACAAGATCCATGGGGCGAGTATAAATAAAAGTACACACCCAACGGATAACATGCCTAAAAAAGGAACATAGTTCTTTTTAAAATAGGAAATTATCGTGTTTCTTCCTTTGTTTGTCAATAAGCACACTTGTGGATAAACGGATTGAGAAAACACGGCAAGCATTTGGCGCAGTGTGAGAAAAATCCGCTCTGCTATGCTATAGTAACCTGTTACAAGATCGTTTGTAAAAAAACGCAAAATAAAAATGTTCGAATACTGGCAAATATTATTAGACAAATTCGTGGCGGTAATTTGCCAGCCTTTGCGCAATTCATCTGCTATATCCTTTATCGTTGGCATATAGAAAAGAAGGCTGAAACGTTTTACCATCAGGAAAATGCTGAAAAGGCCTATGATAAAATTTCCCGCTCCGAGAAAAAAAAGATACAGTACGCCATCATTTTTCGATTTTATAAAAAGAAAAACCAGGGCAACGAATATCACGCGGGCAATCAGCGTAGTCACCGCCATTAACTGCATTTTCTCTATGCCTGTAAAAAACCAGTTAATCAAAACCGATTGGCCGATAACAAACATAAAACCGGCGAGGTATATAAGGTTGTGAAGCCGGAATACTGGTACGAACACAAACAGGATAAGTAATAAAACGAATGAAATAGCGCAAAGAATAAGTTTCGAAACAATGACTCTGAAGAAAATTTTTGAAATCAACAGGCGATCATCCCGTTGAATAGAAATTTCTCTTGTTGCAGTTTGACTGAAACCGTATTCCGTAACCGCTGACAGATAAAACATGACAACCTGTGCAACGGCAATAATACCAAAGCCATCAACGCCGACCTTTGATATGACATAAGGGATAACGATAAGTTGCAGCAAAGATGTAATTGCCTGTACAATGCCCAGCGAAAAAAAATTGTAGACAAGTTTATTTTTTCCTTCACCAGGCATAGGCGACGAAGGTAATGACCTAAACAAAAGAAAATATAAATAAGCACTTCTTTTTATTGAATAAAAGGCAACCGGCGGAAGTTGCTGTCCGTTATATAAACAGGTGAACCCCTGAGGGATTGGTGTGTCAAAAGGAGTATGTATTATACCGGGTACCAGTTCCATCGGCCAAAAACAAAAATGACGGAAGAAATAAAAACTGAGCCTGCAGTATCAGATGATATTGACCTGCTTTTATTGATAGAAAGAGCTGTTCTTTTTTTCAAAAAATACAAATGGGTGTTTATTGCGGCTATTGTCGCGGGCATTGCCTCAGGTACCTACTTTTATCGTTTGCAACCGAAAATTTATACCTCCCGGCTCATCGCACATTCTTTTTTTTTAACGAACCAGGAACACATACAAATTATAGATGCATGGAATGAACTTCTTGGAAAACGTGAATATTCTTCGCTCACAGCTTTGTTCCATTGCAGTGAAAATATTCTTCGCCCGTTGAGAAGTATAAAAGGGGACGAAATTCAAAAAGTCTTCTCGCCGAATAACCCAAATGGTTTTATAATAGAAGTGAACGTTACTGATATTTCTATACTGGATTCATTGGGACCCGCTATCGTGAACGGTCTCGAAAATAACGGATATGTCAAACAAAGAATCGAGTACAGGCGGGCAAACCTGGTTCAGCAAATTGAAAGAACAACAACAGAAATCAAACGCCTGGATTCAACAAGAAATATCATCGAGGGGCCCGTACGAAAGAACGAGCTGCACAACGATAATGCAGTTTCAGACCTGGCAAGTATTTATGGTCAATTGACCGAAATGAATGAAAAGCTGGCGACTTATAGGGAACAATTACAATTTTCAAACGCAGTCCAAATCCTGCAGGGATTTAATAAAATCAAGCAACCCAATGGTCCAAGACTATTCGTTTGGCTTTTCCTTGGACTCGTCTTCTTTTTGTCAATAGCCTGGGTTTATGCCCTTTTGCGTTCCATCAATCAAAAATTGAAAAAACGGTCAGGCAAAAAAAGAAGCAATACCTAATCAGAATAAAAAAGTAGTAAATGAATTATGCCATTTCCAAGATAAAGATCCGGCTGTCATTTACGGAAGTCTTATATCTCATTCTATTTATCAGTGTCATTTGTGCATTTCGTGCTGTTACCAGCATGTGTATAGGCCTGATGATATTAGTTGGGTTCGTTGAACAAAAATTCAAAACACGATTATTCACCACATATCCTGAAAATATTTTTATAGGCGGGTGTATCTTATTTTTTTTGCTGCAGGTATTATCATTAACCTATACAAGCGATTTCTATGAAGGGTTGAGTAATGCGCAAAAAAAGACGGGACTCGTCTTTACGCCATTGGCTTTATATTTTCTTGGCAACATTTCCTATGAAATATTCCGGAAACTTTTCTCCTGGTATTCGGTGTTAGTTTTGGTGGCTTCCCTTTTTCTGCTTTGCATCGCGTGTATAAAGTATTTATCCGGTCATGACAGTTTTGTGTTCTTTTATCATGCCCTGGTAGCTCCTTTCAGCTATCATGCCGTATATTTTTCAATCCTCGTTTTTATAGCACTTTCTTTTTTATTGGAAAACCTGATCAATAGGGATTATCTCTTTAATAAATGGTTCGATATAACGGCACTGATCTTCCTTTCATTTTTTTTATTTCTTCTTGCCTCCAAACTGGTGCTTTCGTTTTACATTATCTACCTGGTCTATTTATTAATAGTATGGAGCAGCAAAAATCAATTGTCAAGACTTTTTACGTATACAACAGGCATCCTTCTCATTTTTAGTACAAGTTTTATACTTGCAACTCAAAATCCGGTCAGTAACCGGTTTCGTGACTTTACACATGGGAACTTCAATCTCTTCAACCAGGATAGCTTTTCACCAACGACTTATTTCAATGGCCTGCAATTCAGATTGCTTCAGTGGAAACTAATACCAGAAATACTCTCTGAAAACAATTGCTGGTGGAGGGGTGTCAGTATCGGTGATGCACAATCGGCTATAAATAAAAAATACCTGGCGTTGAATATGTTTCATGGTCAGCCGGGCAGGGAAGGACATGGCTATATTGATTACAACGCGCATAATCAATTGCTGCAATCGTTGCTTGAATCGGGTATTCCGGGCGCTGCAATTTTCATTATTATCTGTGCATCCCTTGTGTTGATTGCTGTGAAAATAAAAAGAAGATTATTGAGCTTCACAATAATTCTCCTGCTCATTTACCTTTTTGTGGAATCACTTTTTGAAGAGCAATACGGCATTGCCATTTTTACTTTATGGCCACTTTTCATATACAATTACTATAAAGCAAAACCTGCTGCACGGGAAACTGCTAAGATGTGAGAAAGCTTTTTAACGATATTACCCGGGTTCTTAGCAGGCATGAAAGAAACAGGTTCTACGAATTGGTCGTGCTCTCGACAATCATTAACATTCTTGATATTTTTTCACTTGCCGTTTTATTGGTTGTGGTAAATTTTTACATCGATCCGGCCGATACGACGTTACAGTTTCTGCCTGATCGTCTTGCAAATCATCGATCGCCTGCTCTTATCGCTCTTTTTGTTTTGTTATTTAGCCTGAAAAACCTTTTTGCGCATTGGGTGACCCGTCTACAATTTCTATATGCCTATAATGTCGCAACGCGTATTTCCAAACACCAATTGCTCCATTACTTCAAGGCGGATTATGCCGAACACACGCATACCGATTCTTCAGTTTATATAAGGAAGATTGGTCAGCAGCCGGCAGAGTATTGTCAGTATGTATTGATGGGCCTGCAGCAAATTATTTCTCAGTCAATACTTGCGGGTCTTGCCATTGGCGGTATACTTCTGTTTAAAGCAAAAATTTTCTTTTTATTACTGCTGATTTTATTACCTCCCGTATTTATTGCTACCCGTTTCATGAAAAAAGAATTAAAAACCGTAAGAACACAAACGAGGTTAAGCAGTGAAAAAGCATTACAGCATTTAAAGGAAGCGCTGAACGGTTATATCGAGAGCAATATGTACCATGCGGAAAATTTTTTCACCTCGCGATATGAATTGTTTCAGAAAGAATTGAATAATCACCTTGCATCGCTTCAGATCGTACAGAGTTTGCCGGCCAGGATGATCGAAGTGTTTGCGATTCTTGGTTTGTTCGTGCTTATTCTTATCAATCAATGGACGGGGGCGAATGCCGCAGATCTTATTACCATCGGTGCGTTTATTGCTGCAACATATAAAATTATTCCCGGCATAGTAAAAGTTATTAACCTTAGCGGGCAAATCAGCGCATACCGGTTTTCCATTGACGGACTTACAATAGATGATAACAGTTCCGGCTTGCACGAAAATGAATTTGGAAAGCATACACTAGACTCTATACAACTGAAAAACATAAAATTTCAATACGGAGATCGGTTTATCCTGGACGATTTTTCTTTTTGCGTCGAAAGAAAAGATTTTATCGTCATAGCCGGTCGGTCCGGTACCGGGAAAACTACCATTCTCAATTTGCTTCTCGGGTTCTTATCGCCGGCAGACGGTAACATTCTTATTAACAGGAAGGTTGTTTTCAAAGAAGGTATAGCACGATACAGGTCGCGGGTATCCTATTCAAAACAGCAAAACTTTCTTATTCACGACACGTTGTTAAAGAATATAACATTGCAAACAGATAACTACGATGTTGAAAGGCTGCGGTATGCAATGGAGTTTTCCGGGTTAAATAAAATAATTGAGTCGTGGCCGGATCGGTTAAATGCAATCATTACTGAAAATGGAAAAAATATCAGTGGTGGTCAACGGCAACGAATAACCCTGGCAAGAGCCCTTTACAAAGATTTTGACCTGCTTATTCTGGATGAACCTTTCAGTGAACTGGACGAAGATGCACAATGCGGATTGATAAAAAACTTAAAGCAGATCGCCGGATCGGGAAAGATGGTCATATTGATTACGCACGATAAAAGAATTCAATCATCGGCAAATAAGATCGTTTCATTGGATGAAGGATAAAAAAACATTGATTATTCTTAGTCCTGCTTTTCCTGAAAATGAAGCAGCGGATTATTGGGTGCCTTCGCAGCAACTGATGGTGAAAGCATTGAAAAAAAATTATCCGGGTCTGCATGTAATCGTTATTGCACTTCTCTATCCTTATTCATGTACAAGATATACCTGGAACGGTGTTGAGGTGATAAGTTTTGATGGTACGCACAGGCGAAAACTAAAACGCGTTCGACTTTGGTATGACGTATGGAAAAAAATGAAATCCATTTACCAGGAAAATGAAGTCATAGGGATACTTAGTTTTTGGTGTGGAGAATGCGCATTTATAGGAAATTATTTTGCTAAAGGAAGATCGTTAAAACATTTTATCTGGATTTGCGGCCAGGATGCAAGGAGTACAAACAATTGGGTGCGTTTTATCCGGCCAAAAAAGGAACAATTAATGGCAATGTCATCATTTCTTATGAATGAGTTTTATAAAAATCATAAGATAAAACCACAGCATATCGTTTCAAATGCAATCGATCCAGGTATGTTTCATGCGATGCCGGGCGAGACGAGAGATATTGATGTACTTGGAGCAGGTTCTTTTGAGCCACTGAAACAATACGATGTTTTTGTCCGTGTTATTAAAAATTTGTCAAAAGAAATTGTGGCATTGCAGGCACGTCATTGCGGTATTGGTCGTGAACGGAAAAAAATTGAAGCCCAGGTGATGCAATTATCATTGGAGAAAAACCTGCAATTGCTGGGAGGCAAATCACATGATGAAGTGTTGCAACTGATGCACCGAACAAAAGTGTTTCTTCACACTTCCAATTATGAAGGAAGCAGTACTGTTTGTTTGGAGGCATTGAATGCCGGTGCGCATGTTGTCAGCTTTTGTTATCCGCTCGATTACCCGGTTTCTCACTGGCATGTTGTAAAGTCGGAAAAGGAAATGACGGAGAAAGCCCTTGAAATTTTACAAGATCAGCATATTGAATACACACCCATATTGCTCTACCGGATGGATGATAGCGCAAAAGAAGTGATGAGTTTGATTAATAGTACAGGTGAAGGACATAAGGGCAAGACTGCTCATTATAACCTATACGAATCGCAAATGAATAATCATCACTAAAAACGAAAGAGATGAGAATAGCAATGGTTTCGTTTTACTACGATGAAAATTTAAAAGCGGAGGAATCGTTTTTAGAACAAAATTATACAATCACCGGTTGGGCCGAGGCACTTCAAAGAAAGGGAGTTGAAGTAATTGTTATAAGCAGATTCTATAGAAGCAGCGCATTTACAAAAAATAATGTTCAATATATCTTTTTCAATGATAAACTTGGTGGAACCTTCAGGAGTTGGCAGATGCCTTATCAATTTTTGAAAATGATTAGCGCACTACGTGCTGATGTCGTCCACCTGCATCACCTTACATTATCGCTACAAACATTTTTATTACGCGTACTGTCAAATAAACAAACTGCAATTATTGTTCAGCATCATGGTGGTAAAGCGCCTGCAAAGTTGAAGCGATTTTTGCACAATAGCATTCACCATGCAGCAGATGGTTTCTTTTTTACAACGATCGAACAAGGCAGGGAGTGGTTTATGGGAAAAAAACAACATCAAAATGTTTTGCCCGTGATGGAGGGAGCGACATTTTTTGACTATAACGATAGGGATAAAGCAAGGAAAGGCGATTACTATGACCGCTGCGAAGCAAGAAAAATAACGGGTATGCGCGGTTCGCCGGTTTTTTTGTGGGTGGGAAGATTGGATGACAATAAGGACCCGATAACAATTCTGAATGGGTTTGAGATAATCCTGGATGATTTTCCCGCGGCGAATCTTTATTTGATCTTCAGCGATGACCGATTGATTGCTGAGGTAAAGCAAAAATGTGAAAGCAGTTCGTTATTGAAATCACATGTTTTCCTGATAGGCAAAGTGGCCCATGAGCAGATAGAAATGTATTATAACAGCGCAGATTATTTTGTGTTGGGCAGCCACTATGAAGGTAGCGGGTATGCATTGAGCGAGGCGTTGCGTTGCGGATGCGTGCCGATCGTTACAGATATCCCGAGTTTCAATATGATGACTGATAATGGCAAACTCGGTTCGCTTTGGCGGGTGGGTCATACCGGTTCATTTGTGATGGCGGCAAAAAACGCGTTGAGTAAACCAATATCCGAAGAGGGAAGAGCCTGCATACATTATTACAATAAAACTCTTTCGTTTGATGCGATTGCAGAAAATGCAATTATCCATTATGGAAACGTGATCATGAAAAGAAGAAAATCAATGACCGCTATATTCAATGCTTAATAATAAAAAAATAGCAGTGGTTTTGCCAGCTTACAATGCTGCTTTAACATTGGAAAAGACGTATCATGAACTTCCGTTTGATATTGTGGATGAGGTAATACTTGTGGATGATGCAAGCAATGATAATACGGTTGAATTAGCCAATAAGTTGAAAATAAAATGCGTCATCCGGCACGATACAAACAAGGGCTACGGCGCTAATCAAAAGACATGTTATTGTAAGGCAATGGAGACGGCTGCCGATATTATTATTATGCTTCATCCCGACTATCAATACACACCTAAACTTATATATGCAATGAGCAGTATCGTTGCCTATGGCGTATATCCCGTTGTGTTAGGTTCGCGCATATTGGGCAACGGCGCTTTAAAAGGAGGGATGCCTTTTTATAAATATTTTTCCAACCGGGTGCTGACATTTATGCAAAATATATTGATGGGACAAAAGCTGAGCGAATATCATACGGGCTACCGCGCTTATTCTATAGACGTATTAAAGGATATTAATTTTATGATAAACAGCGATGATTTCATCTTCGATAACGAAATGGTATCCCAGATTTTTATGAAGGGGTACCAGGTAGCGGAAGTGACATGTCCCACGGTTTATACAAAAGAATCATCCAGCATCAATTTTATGCGAAGCGTGAAATATGGCATTGGTGTGTTGAGGGTTTCCATCTTCTACCGGTTG
>Ga0207645_10001189_pt1 | contig 21501 bp, 19 predicted proteins | sample KBSM53metaG_FD_184331 | JGI IMG/M metagenome (GOLD analysis project Ga0207645, IMG submission 184331) | Miscanthus rhizosphere microbial communities from Kellogg Biological Station, Michigan, USA - KBS M5-3 metaG (SPAdes) (version 2) | ecosystem: Host-associated > Plants > Roots > Rhizosphere >...
CGAGTACGGTGACTTCGAGTGCCCGTTCTGCAGTCGTGCGACGGGGTCGGTCGACGCGGTCATCGAGCACTTCGGCGACGACGTGCGCTGGGTGTGGCGGCACCTGCCGCTCGAGACCGTGCACACGCACGCGAAGGAGGCCGCGCAGGCGTACGAGGCCGCCGCGCTGCAGGGCAAGTTCCTCGAGATGGCGCGCACGCTCTTCGCGAACCAGGACGAGCTCACCACCGACGACCTCTTCGAGTACGCCCGGCAGCTCGACCTCGACATGGAGCGGTTCGCCGCCGACCTGCGCTCGCCCGCGGTGGTCCGGCGCGTCGAGGACGACCAGCTCGACGCCGAGATGATGGACCTGCACTCGACGCCGACGTTCTTCATCGGCGGCAAGCGGCACATGGGCCCATGGGACTCGGCGACGCTGATCCGCGCGCTCGAGGCGAGCCGGCCGGCACCCGAGCCCGAGCGCGAGCCCCGACCGGATGCCGCGGGCTGACGCCGGCCCGTCCGTCGGCGTCAGGCGTTGTCGGGGTTCGTCGCCCTGCCGTCGAGCCAGAGGGTGTCGCTCGCGTCACTGTGCGTGCCGCCCGAGTCGACGTGCTTCGCGTCGATCTTGGGGCCCTTCTTGATGACGTGCACGAGCGCCATGGCGTGGGCGGGGTGCCCACCAGTCGAGAACCTCCGGCCGTTGGTAGAGCGAGGTAAACCCGATCGGCGGCATGAGACAGCGTGGCGTTTTCGTGCCAGTCCAAGGTTTTGTTACAGGCTGTTGGATTAGGAGTGTTCGTAATTTCGTGGGTTTTGGTCGTTCGTGACGTTCGAGCCGTCGTGATCTTCGTGGCTCCAAGTCTTCGTGATCTTCGTGGCTCGTGGTCAGTTGAGCGCCGCGACTCGGCGCCGCAGTGTCTTGACGTGCTCCCAGATCTGCTGGTGCTCCGCACGCGCCTCTTTGTCCGGCTCGCCCATGCTCGATAGCTTGAGATACGTCTGGAGATCGCGCAGCGCGCCGGTCACGTCATTCAACTGATAGGCGAGCAGGCCACGATCGCGCAGTTCGCTGAGCGCCGACGGCGTGAGTGCGAGCAGCAGCTCCGTGATGTCTCGTGCCTGCGGGAACGACCGCATGTGCACGTAGATGCGCTTCAGGTTGAGCAGCATCCGCACGAGAATCTGGCTACGCGTGGCCGGCGCGAGGAGCGACCGGCTGAACGCCACCTCGCTGCCGACATGCTTCTGCAGGAGCAGGCGGCAATTGTGTTCCGACAGCAGTGCGCCGGAATGGAACGGGTCGATCACGAGCTGCCCGGAGTGGGCCTGCGGGCAGCGCACGAGGAAGTGGCCGGGAAAGTTGATGCCGTCCACTTGCAGACCGGCGCGGCGAGCGACCTCCATGTACACGATCGAGAGCGTCAGCGGGATGCCGGTCCGTCGTTCGAGCACTTCGTTGAGGCAGCTGTTGCGCGGATCCTCGTACTTGTCGCGATTGCCGCTGAAACCGAGCTCCTCGAACAGATATTCGTTCAGCGCCTTGACGCCGCATTGCGCGGACATGTCGCCGCTCGATGAGGCATGCCGCTCCACCACGCGCCTCGCCGCATCGCCCATGGCATCGAGGCGCGCGATGTACGGGTCCGGATCGAGCCGCGGGCACTCGACGCGCGCGATGACCAGCGCCGCCGGTGCAAGCGCCGTCCCCGGGGCATTCGATGCATCGACGAGCGTGGCAACCAGTTCTTTCTTCACAGAGTGGCCTTAACTCCGCAGTCCTGCTGACAACGGCGTCTCACGCGCACACAGCTCGTCCAGTGCGCCCAGCGTCAGCGATCCAAGTCCGTTCACGACGAGCTCGGCACTTGCGAGCTCCGCGGCCGGGTAGCTGCTCGTGACTCCCACGAGCCTGAGACCGGCGCCGCGCGCCGATTCGAGACCCCAGTGCGAGTCCTCGATGGCCACCGAGCGCCGTGGATCGAGCGCGCGCCCCGCTCGCTGGCACAGCTGCTCGAAGGCGAGGCGGTACGGCGCTGGCGACGGTTTACTCTCAGTCGTGTCACCCGCCGCCACGATCACCGAGAACAGGTTGCCGACACCCGCGGCGCCAATGATCTCGTCGATTTCATGACGGAGCGCGCCCGAGGCGATGGCGATGGGCACGGCGCCAGCGGCCTCGCGTATGAATTCGAGCGCGCCAGGAAAGAGCACCGACCCCGATCGCAGCAGCTGCTGCATGCGGTCTCCCTTTCGCGCGACGAGCTCGTCGACGCGATTTCCCTGCATCGGCAGACCGCGATCCCGCCCCAGCGCGACGAACATCCCCACGTCGTCGTAGCCGAGATATCGCGCGTAGTACTCGCTGGCGCTGAGCTCGATGCCGTCCTCAGTAAGCGCTTGCTGAAACGCGAGCAGATGCAGCGGCTCACTGTTGGCGATCACGCCATCGAAATCGAACACGATTGCCTGCAGTGGCCGGCTCATGCGCCGGGTGCCTTTTCGCCCGCGCGAATCGCCGTCTTCAGACGATTCGAGGCCGGCGGGAACGGACACTCGTAGGTGTCGTTGTACGCGCAATACGGGTTGTAGGCGCGATTGAAGTCGATGGCGTAGATGCCGGTCGGCGTCGGATGCAGATCGAGATAACGCCCCGACGAGTAGGTCTCCGTCCCGGTCGTCTGATCGGCGAAGGGGACGAAGAGCGTTTCGATACGGCGGGTTCCCTCCTCCACGAAGGCCGCCAGCGTCATCGGTTGGCCGTTCAGCACGAACTCGAGGACACCGACCCGTTCCATGCGCCGCAGCGTTCCTGTCGACGTCGGCATCTCGAAGACCGGTCGATCTTCCGAGACCTTCAGCGCCGCCGGGACGTTGTAGCTCGGGTTGATCTCGTAATAGCGAAGCGGCAGGAGCTTGGCCCGTCTTGCCTTTGGCACCGGCGAACAGTCTTCCGTCGCCGATGGCGATCCGCATTCAGGCGCGTCAGAGAACACCTGATCCCGGATCGACCGCCACGAGGCTACATCCGACGCGGTTGTGCTGGGTGCGCCCGGTCCAGACGAACATGCGGTCGTGAGCGCGACCGCCAGATAGATCACCGAAAGGGAACCACGTCGATTCAAATTAGAAACCCAATACGTATTTTCCCTCAGCTACGGCCGCATCGGCCAGCGTGCGACGAAGTGCAACCGTGTTCACCGGTGTAACCTTCAAAAGCCGCCTCAGCGCCGCCAGCAACGTTCGCAGCGTGTCACCCTCTGTCATCGCCGACAGCGCCGATCGTGCCGCGGCCTCGATCCTCAGGCCGGCGTCGTGCACGAAAACTCGAGCGGCAGCGACGTGCAAATCGCTCCGGCGTGGGTCTCCGGTGGTCGCGCTCCGGGCCCGCAGCACCGCGCTCTCGCCCGCATAGGAGTCAATCAGGATGTCGGCGGCATAGCCCAGAACCTCCTGCTGGTCCGTGAGCTTCTCGCCGTAGGTTTGCATCGCCGTTCCAATCACCATCAGCGCGACCTTCTTGAATGCGGCGATGGTGCGCGTCTCGTCGCCGAGAACGCCATCGTCGGATCCGCTTGTGCTGCCAATGGACGGCGACAACACCTCGTCCTGCAGTCGGCGGGCCGCGGCAATGAGAGGAATTTCGCCTTTGACTGCCCGGCGAGCCAGCATCCCGGGAATGAGCAAGCGGTTAATCTCGTTGGTGCCCTCGAAGATTCGATTCACTCGCGCGTCACGGAAGTAACGCTCCGCCGAGTAGTCCTTGACGAACCCGTTGCCTCCGTGGACCTGCACGTTTTCGTCGAGGACGAAGTCGAGCGCCTCGCTGCCCGCCACTTTGGCGATCGACGCCTCGACTGCGTATTCCTCGAACGCTCGAGCGATCGCGCCCCCGTCATGCGATGAGCTGGCAAGCGTGGCATCGATCAGGCCAGCGGTCCGGTAGACGAGACTCTCGACCGCGTACGTACGCGCGATCATTTCGCCGAGCTTGTGTTTGATTGCGCCAAACGACCCGATCGGCTGTCCGAATTGACGCCGCGATGCGGCGTACGACGCTGCGTCCGCGATGGCAACCCTGGCCCCGCCGATGCACATCGCGCCCAGGCTGAAGCGGCCGTAGTTGAGGGTGTTGAGCGCGACCTTGTGTCCCTTGCCGATCTCGCCGAGCACGTTGTCGGCAGGCACGCGCGCATCCTGAAGCAGGATAGGCGTCGTCGAGGAGCCATGCAGGCCCATCTTGTGCTCTTCGTTGCCGGACGTCACTCCTCCAAACGCCCGTTCCACGATGAAGGCGGTGAACTGCTCGCCATCGACCTTCGCAAAGACGATGAAGACGTCGGCGAACCCGCCGTTGCTGATCCACATCTTCTCGCCATTCAGAAGCCAGCTGCCGTCGGGCTGCTTGACCGCCCGCGTCTTTGCCGCGAGCGCATCGGATCCCGATCCCGATTCGCTCAACGCGTAGGCGCCAACGATTTCACCGCTCACGAGACGCGGCAGGTATTTCTCTTTCTGGGCGGGGGTACCGAACAGCACGAGCGGCAGGATCGTCAGGTTCGCTTGCCCGCCGAACGTCGTCGCAAACGACGCCGATGGGCCGATCCGTTCGATGACGGCCAGGGAAGACGTCTTGTCGAGATCGAGACCGCCGTAAGCTTCAGGTACGGCGATGCCGAGCAGTCCGAGCTCGCCGCACCGCTTGAGGAGAGAACGCGCGAGCTGCCAGTCCTTCTGCTCCAGTCGATCGAGCATCGGAAGCACTTCCGAATCGACGAACTCCGTCGTCGTCTGGGCCATGAGGCGATGCTCGTCACTGAGCTGCTCGGGTGTGAAGATGTCAGACGCCTCGGTCTCCTCGAGGAGCCACGAGCCGCCCCGGAAATGGGGTCGGGAGTCATTTGAAGTGGACACTTCATCACGCGCGTTTTTAGGAGTGGCTGTACTCATCACACTGACTCCGACGCTTATAGCCGTTCAAAGATTCCGGCGGCGCCCATGCCGCCTCCGACGCACATCGTGACGAGCCCGTAGCGCGCCTTGCGACGGCGCATCTCGTACACGAGTGTCGCAGTCAACTTTGCTCCGGTACAGCCGAGAGGATGGCCAAGTGCGATCGCACCGCCGTTGACGTTCAGGCGCTCGGGATCGATTGGAAGATCGCGCAGGCATGCCAGCACCTGTGCCGCGAAGGCCTCGTTCAGCTCGACCAAGTCGATTTGATCGAGCGTCAGCCCTGCACGGGCCAGCGCTTTCCGCACGGCTGGAACCGGTCCGATGCCGAATCGCTCCGGTTCTACTCCTGCAGTCGCGAACGAGACGAGACGCGCGAGCGGTTCGAGCCCGCGGTCGCGCGCCGCTTCGGCAGAGGTCACGATCACCGCGGCAGCCCCGTCGCTTGTCTGCGACGAGTTGCCCGCGGTCACCGTGCCGGTCGCGTGAAATGCCGGACGGAGTTTGGCGAGGGCTGATTCTGATGTATCGCGACGTGGGCCTTCGTCCTGCGCGAACGTCACCTCGCGAGGGACCGGCGCTCCGTTTGAACCAGGAGTTGCGACCTCGAACGTGAGAGGCGTTATTTCGTCAGCGAAACGTCCCGAATCGATGGCCGCTATCGCGCGCTGATGGCTTCGAAGCGCGAACCGATCCTGTTCCTCGCGCGAAATCCCGTACTCGCGAGCATGGTTCTCGGCCACCAGACCCGTGCTCAGGTAGACGTCCGGATACTCTTCAACCAGCGTCGGATTGGGGCAGACCTTGTTGCCGCCCATTGGCACCAGGCTCATCGATTCGGTACCGCCGGCGATGACGATGTCGGCGAAACCGCACATCACGTGCTCGGCGGCCGAAGCGATCGCTTGCAGACCGGATGCGCAGAAACGGTTCATGGTGACCGCTGACGCGTCGACCGGGACGCCGGCGCGGAGACTGGCAATCCGCGCGACGTTGAGACCCTGCTCGGCCTCCGGCATCGCGCAGCCGACCATCACATCGTCGACATCGGCCGGCTGAAGGGATGGCACCCGGCGCAAAGCTTCGCCAATGACTATCGCCGCCATCTCGTCCGGGCGCACGGTCCTGAGCGCGCCGTTTGGCGCCTTGCCGACGGCAGTCCGTATCGCCGAAACGATTACTGCTTCCCGCATCTGAAATCCAATAACAGTTCCTCGAGTGCGTCGCCGACTTCGCTCGCCTGCCCATCGAAGAGGTGGTTGGCGCGGTCGATTTCCACGAACTCTTTCGGTTCCTGGAGCTGGGCGTAGAACTCGCGCACTGCCTTCAGAGGAATCAACTCATCGCTTTCGCCGTGGACGACGAACTTCGGCTTCGTCGACAACTTCACCGACGCGAACTCGTACCGATTGACCGGCGGCGCGATCCCGATCAGCGTGCATATCCGATCGTCGTCTGCGCCTGAGGTCATTGCAATGTACGAGCCGAAAGAGAACCCCGCAGCCCACATCTCCAGATCAGGATACCTCCCCGAGAGGAAGTCCACCGCAGCCCGGTAATCGTCCATTTCGCCGCGTCCGTTGTCCCACGTTCCGGCACTGCGACCGACGCCCCTGAAGTTGAACCTCAACACGGCGCAACCGATTCGGTTCAGCGCTTTGGCCGACTGGAACACGACCTTGGTGTGCATCGTGCCGCCCTTGATGGGCAGGGGATGCGCGAAGACCACACCGACCCGCGGCGATCCGGCTGGCAGATCCAGCAAGGCCTCGAGTGGACCGGCGGGGCCGGGAATCTCTCGAACGGTGTCAGCCAACGATGCGTCTCCTCTGGTCGCTTTGATGGCGGATGCTCCCGGCAAAACTGGTGACGAGCTCGGCAAACTCGTCGGGTCTTGTAATCGAGCCGAGGTGCCCGCTGCGCGCAATACAAACGGCTTGCGCTCGTGGCCAGAGGCGGAGATAGTCTCGAGTCAAAGACACAGGGACCACACGATCGAGTTCTGCCTCGCCCGTCACGATTAACGTCGGTAGGCTGAGCTGAGCGATTTCGGTCTCGCGATTATTCCCTTCGAGGAGTCGAACGCGTTGAGCCATGAGAACCGGTGAGAACCTGTGTCTCATTACGGTGGCAAGATGTCGGGCGGCGAAGGCAAGCCCGGATCTCACACCTTCCTTCGCGACGGCCATCTCCTTGAACAGCCTCAGCGAATTGACGCAGAAGACGGGGGACAGCAATCTCGGCGCCTGTATCAGAAACCGCACGCGGCGGTCAGGCACCCATGACGGCGGGATCGCCGAGACGACGACAACGCCGCTCGTGCGGTGTGGATATCGAGCCGCAAACGACGCGGCAATGAGGCCGCCGTAGGAAATTCCACAGATGATCGCCGAGGGCACAGCCGCGGCGTCGAGCGCGTCGTTCACCTGGCGCAGGTAGCTGTCGAAGCCTGCAGCCGCATCGAATGACGCGCCGCTCGTCGGCTCGTCGGCGAGCGAGAACGTGATGACTCGGCATCGCCTCGCCAGTGCATCGACGGCCGGTCGCATCCATTCCCATCGGCCCTGGATACCGGGAACGAGTACGACGGGTATGCCCGATCCTCGATCGATGATCTTCATGCTCTCAATACGTCGCGTAGGCCGGGTCCTGTTCTTTGGACCCGGCGGGTCTCAAAAAGCAAGACCCGCCCTACGCTGTCAATTTCTTCTGCGCTGTCAATTTCTCAGCGGCTTGCCAGTCTTCAGCGTGTGCTGAATGCGCTCGCGCGTCTTTGGCTCGGCCAGCAAACCGAGGAACGCCTCGCGCTCGAGATCGAGCAGGTGCTGTTCCGACACGGTTGACGCATGCGGAAGGTTCCCTCCCGCCATGATCGTGGCCAGTTTGCGGCCGATCAATTTGTCATGATCGCTGATGCGACCGGCCTTCCACGCCAGATGCACGCCCAACTTCAACGTTGCCGCCACGCCTTCTCCGCCGACTGGCACTGCCGTTCGGCGCGGCGGCGCCGTGTATCCCTCCCGCACTCGCTCGAGCGCGCGTGCCTTCGCATCGCTCATCAGCCTGTCGCGATTCATCGTCACGGCGTCAACCGGACGCAGGTAGCCGAGGCGGATCGCGTCTGGTCCGCTGGCGGAGGTCTTCGCGAAGCCGATGGTCTCGAACGCGCGTTGCACCGTGGGAAGAAAGTCCGTGCTGCCAGGAATCATTTGCTCGGCGGCGCGGGCGGCCATCTCCTTGGTTCCTCCGCCTGCCGGAATCAGCCCGACGCCGACCTCGACCAGGCCGAGATACGTCTCCCCTGCTAATTGGACGCGATCCGCGTGCAAGGCGATCTCGCAGCCGCCCCCGAGCGTGAGCCCAGCCGGCGCGACGATCACGGGGACGGCTGCATAGCGGAGCGCCATCGTGGTCTGCTGGAACGTCCGCACCATCAGATCGAGCTCGTCCCAGTTCTCTTCCTGTGCCTCGAGCAGCACGAGCATCAGGTTGGCGCCGGCGGAGAAATGCGGTGCCTCATTGCCCACGACGAGCGCCGCGAAGTTGCGTTCCGCTTCGCGAACGCCAGCCTGCAGCATCTGAATCGTGTCGCCGCCGATCGCATTCATCTTCGAGTGGAACTCGACGGCGAGCACGCCGTCGCCAAGATCCACGAGGCTCGCGCCCGGGTTCTTCTTCACGACCTTCGTACGGTCCCTCGCCGCACGCAGAATCAGAAGGTCCGGCGCGGCGGGCGCCTGTTCGCTGCTGCGCAGTCGCGTGCTTCCGCCGTCGAGCGTCGGCCGCCAGATGGCGGGAATGCCATTGGTCAGCAGCTCGACGTCTGCCTCTCGAGCGGCCTCGATCACACGATCGATCCCGATGGCATCCGCCGTTTCGAACGGCCCAAGCTCCCATCCAAATCCCCATCGCATCACGCGGTCGACGTCATCGGGTGAGTACGCGATCTCGGGAGTGATGTTCGCCGCGTACACCAGTGCAGGCGCCAGCGTCGATCGGAGGAACTCGCCGACTCGATCCTTGCCGTTGAAGAGCGTTTTGATCCGTTCGGCAGTATCGGAGATCGCATTCGCCGCATCGAGCGAGGGGAGCTTCACGGGCTTTCGAGGACGGTACTCGAGCGTCTCGTGATCGAGTGTCAGGATCTCGGATTCCCCATCGGCGCCTTTGATGCGCTTGTAGAATCCCTGGCCGGCCTTTTCCCCGAGAAGGCCCCTGGCCGCCATCTGCTCGACAAAGGCCGGCAGGACGAACCGCGCGCGCGCCTTCTCGTCAGGCAATCGCTCGTGCAGGTTGCGGATCACATGCACGAGGATGTCGACGCCCGCCAGGTCGAGCGTGCGGAACGTCGCGCTCTTCGGGCGGCCGATGGCCGGGCCCGTCATCGCGTCGATTTCCTCGATCGAGTAACTGCCTGCCTCGACCAGCGAGAGCAGACGCACGACGCCTGCGAGTGCGAGATGGTTGCCGATGAAGTTTGGCGTGTCCTTCGCAATCACCACTCCCTTGCCGAGGTGGTGATCGGCGAACGCGCCGATCTCGTCTACGACCGCGCGGCTCGTATCCTCGGTCGGGATGATTTCGATCAGGTGGAGATAACGCGGTGGGTTGAAGAAGTGCGTGCCGAGCCAGTGGCGGCGGAAGTCGTCGCTGCGTCCCTCGGCGAGCGCATGAATCGGTATACCCGACGTGTTCGAGCTGACGATCGATCCGGCGCGCCTGGCTTGATCGACACGTGTCAGGAGTCCGCGCTTAACGTCGCGTTGCTCGACGATGGCCTCGATGATCCAGTCGGCTTCACCAAGCCTGGCGAACCCCTGCTCAAAGCTGCCAGTGGTGATGAGTTTCCATGTGTCGGGAGTGAAGAATGGGTCCGGCTTCAGCGCACGGGCTCGTTTGAGTCCTTCTGCTGCGGCCTCCGCCGTCACGTCGAGCAGGAACGCCGGCACGCCGGCATTGGCGACGTGCGCCGCGATCTGAGCGCCCATGACGCCGGCGCCCAGCACGGCAACCGAGCGAATCATGGATCAAGTCTACGTCACTGCGATTGCTCGCGCTGCGACATGCGATCGTTAGGTCTGACTTCTCGGATATGCGATAGTTCGAGTGGCCCGCTCCATGATTGTTCGTCTCTCGATTCTCCTCCTGGGCATAGCGCAGGTGGCCTCCGCGCAGTCACTGCCGGCGGCGCGCTCCGCGATTACGCGCGCCCTGCCGATGCTGCAGCGTTCCGTGACGACCTTCGTCGCAGAGCGTGCGTGCGTCTCGTGTCATCACAACGCGCTCGCGATCATGACGCTTCGCCTGGCGCGCCAGCGCGGGATCGACATCGATGCCAAAACGCTGGACTCGGTGGAAGCGAAGACGTTTCGCGAGCTTCGCACTGCGAACGCGCTCGACGATGCGGTGCAGGCCGCGAGTGTATCGGACCCGACACCCAACGAGAGTTACCTTTTACTTGCCGCTCGTGCCGCCGGCGTTCCGCGCGACTTGACGACGGCGGTGTATGCGCGGCGCATCGCACGGTGGCAACGCGAAGGGCATTGGATCACGTCCGACTTCCGCCCGCCTCATTCGAGCAGCGTGTTCACCGCGACGGCCACCGCCATTCGCTCGATGCAGTCCTACATGCCGGAGGAACTGTCAGCCGAGCGCGATGCCACCATTGCCCGCGCGCGGGATTGGCTGGTCACGGCGGCGGCTCGGTCGACAGAAGATGCGGCGTTTCGCGTGATGGGCCTCGCCTGGAGCGGCGCATCAGCCGCGCAGGTGAGTGAGGGCCGACGCGACCTGGTCGCGCGCCAGCGTCCCGATGGAGGCTGGCCGCAGCTTCCACGGTACGACTCCGACGCATATTCGACGGGGGAGGCGCTCTACGCCTTGCATGAAGCGGGCGTCTCAGCCAGCGATCCCGTGTGGCGCAAGGGGCTCGAGTTCCTGATCTCGACGCAGGCGCGAAACGGCACGTGGCACGTACGAACAAGGATGCTCTCGCCCGCCGAGATCAGTCCGCCGTACTTCGCGACCGGGTTCCCGTACGGCAAGGACGAGTTCTTGTCGTTCGCTGGAAGCTGCTGGGCGGTGATGGCGCTGCTTGTCGCGCTTCCTGAGCCGCCAACCAGCGCGCCGGTCGCCGAGCCGGCGTCGATCAACGGGGTCTCATGGGCCCGGACTGCGCTATTCGGAACGGTCGGCGAGCTCCGCACACTTCTCGACTCCGGGCTCGATCCCAACAGCAAGACAGAACGTGGAACGACACTGTTAATGATGGCCGCGCCCGACGTTGACAAGGTCCGGCTGCTCGTCGAGCGTGGCGCGGATGTGAAGCGACGGTCGGCATCGGGGACCGATGCGCTGACGATCGCCGCCTCGCACTACGGCTCGAGTGTATCCATGCGCGCGCTGCTCGAGGCGGGCGCCGAGGCCCAACCAGCCGAACGCGTGCGGCGTACGCCATTGCAGTACGCGGCGATGAGTGGCGATCTCGATGCCGTCAAAATCCTGCTTGCGCGTGGCGCCGAAGCGTCGCCGGAGTCGTTATCGGAAGCCGTCACCTTCGGTCATGCCCACGTGGTACAAGTCCTGGTCGACGCTGGAGTGAGCGTGCAGGTGACAGAACGATCGGGAATCAATCTGCTGCACTGGGCGGTCATCACCGACCGCGCGTCAGTCATCCCCGTCCTGGTAAAAGCGGGCGTGCCGATCAACGCGACCGACGACTTTGGATTCACGCCGCTCATGTACGCGGCAACAGTGGACGTTGGGAATCTCGAGACGCTGAACGCGCTGATTGCGGCAGGCGCCGACCGGCGCATTCGCAATGACGAGGGGCGCACGCCGCTCGACCAGGCGCGGCGTTACAAGCACGCAGAGCTTGCGGATGCGTTGAAATGATGAGTGGCGGCGGGTCGTTAGACCCGCCGTTTTAGCCAATCAAGGCGAGTCTCAAGACTCGCCGCTACGCGATCCATTGCGAAGCCGGGGGTGGTTCGACCGTGACCGATTGCACGACAGAGGTCGTGATCCGCTTCGAGCCGGTCGACATCTCGAGGCGCAATCCGATACCGATAAATCCTGGCTTGATCGCTGTGCCGCCCGAAGTCGCACCTTCGATCCGGACTTCTGTGGACTCTGGAAACAACTGGCCGCCGGTGACAAAGGCGCGCATGCCCGCTCCATCGGCAACGACCAGGCGGTAGTGCGAGTATCTGGTGTGGACGTTGACCACGGCGCCGACATCGACGGACTGGAAATCGATCCCACCAGAACATCCGGACTCGTAGACGAACGCGTCGAGCGGTTGAGGCGTAGATTCGACGAACTCCGAATCGTATGCGGACATGACCAATTTCCCTTCCCAGGCTTGGGAAGCAAACTGTTCGCCACGTCCTATGCGTCTGTATGGTTGCGAATCGCGGCATTTGCGCTACCGGCAAAATTGCCCAGTACGGAAATAATTCCCGTACTAGGCAGGACTTACCTGGCAATTGCTTTCCAGCTCTTGGTCAGATACTCCGCTGTTCGCCAGGCCAACGCTTGAGCCGTGAGTGTCGGGTTTCTGGCACCGCTCGTCCCCATCGTCGACGCGCCGAGTATGCCGAGGTTGGGAACCTCGTGCGAGAAGCCCCACTTGTTCACGACATTCGTCTCGGGGTTGTCTCCCATCCTGGTGCCACCGTACGCATGCGTCGACGGTCCCATTGTCCCGACCGGTCCCTTGTCTGTCGCGATCGCGCCTGCGGCTCGATACCACTCGGCCATCTTGTCTTGGATGAAAGCCGTGATGGCCTTGTCGTTGTCTTTGAAGTCGGCGGTGATGCGGCAGACGGCGTACCCGAGTGGGTCTTTTACGATTGGATCGAGGTCGAGGTAGTTGTCCTCGTAGGGCAAGGTTGATTTCTGAAGGTATGCCGTATTCGCTCGATCGGCGTTCTCCTTGATGAACGCCTTCCACGCCGAGCCCCACTGCGGCGCCTTGCCGAACGTGCTCATGCCGGCCGCTGCAATCGGCCGCCGGTCCGAGTAGACCCATAGATTTCCGCCGCCGATGAAGTTCTGGCCAGCGTGATCGAAGTTGTCGTCCGCCCAGTTGTCGACCGCGACGCCCTGGGCGGGGAGGCCGTACCAACTATTCAGCGATCGCGGGAAGAGTGCGCTGACGGCGCCGCCGGTGTTGTGGCTGAAGTAGTGGCGGCCGACCTGACCGTGGTTGTTCGAGAGTCCGTTCGCGAAGGCCTTCGATTTCGAGAGAAGCAGCAGCCGCGCGTTTTCGTACGTGTAGCTGGCGAGCAGGACGACATCCGCCGGCTGGAAGTATTCGGTTCCACCCTTCAGGTATGAAACACCGCTGGCACGGCCGCTGCCGTCGACGTCGATTCGAATCACATGCGCTTCGGTGACGACGGAAAGCCGCTTGGTGTTGACGGCCTTGGGAATCGTGGTGACGGCAGTCGATCCCTTGGCGTTGACGTGGCAGCCTCCGCGGGCGCAGAAGCCGTGATACACGCAACCGGTTCGATTGTCGTAGCTCCGCGAGTTGATCGCCGCCGGCCCGGGAAACGGGTGCCACCCGAGCCCGCGCGCTGCGTCAGCCATCATCTCGGTGAAGCCGGATCCGCGGAGCGGCGCCATCGGGTACTCGCGTTCGCGAGCCCCTTCGAAGATATTGCCAGCGCGATCGATGCGCCCCTTGATGTTGCCCGCCTTTCCGGACACACCGAGTTCGCGCTCGACGCGATCGTAGTACGGCTCGAGCTCCTCCAGCCCGAACGGCCAGTCTTCGACAGTGGATCCCTTGGGGATCCGAGATGCGCTGTAGCGCTTCGTCGTCTCGCTGACCACCCTGAAGTCCCACGGGCTCAACCGCCAGCTCTGCGCCCAGTAGTGCAGCGAGGTGCCGCCCACGGCATTCATCATCGGGTGGATGCTGAGACGTGGCGAGTACGGCGCCGAGGCGTTCGGCCGGTGCGTCGGGATCTCCATGTTCGCTTTCTGCACCGACTGCGGCCAGCCGCGATAGTTGTTCCGCAGCTCGTCGGGAGCGAAGTCCTCGGCGCGAAGCCAGGACCCGGCCTCGAGCCCGATGACATCGAGCCCTGCCTGCGCGAGCGGCAGCGCCGCGACCCCTCCGACCGCGCCGAGCCCGATGATGACGACGTCTGTCTTTTTGAGCTCAGTCGCCATTGTGTCCGCCTCCGTGATCGAGCGATGCGCGCGCGGGCCGTCGCCTGGAGAACATCCGGTAGTCGTAGGCGGACATGTGAGTCGGCGCCGGCCGCGCGTTCAGCTTCTGCTCGTCGCTGGTGACGGCCAGGCGGACGCCTGGATAGCCCACCAGATCCCATCCGACGAAGTTCGCATTGCCCCCGTAATAGGGGTCGCAGAATGTCCCTTGAAGCGTGTGGGCGAGAACCAGGTTGAAGAATGCCGAGGACTGCTGGAAGCCCGCGGCGGCATTGCGTTCGACATCGGCCAGTACGGCGTCCTGATCAGCAGCGGACAGACGGGCGAACGAACTGCCTCTGGCGCTCTGGGCATAACGGTCCAACGCGGCAAGGCCGGCACGATACGTCTCGCGAAACGACGCGAGCGCTCCCCCAAGCGCGCGGTCGATGTATTGCGCCGCGCGCGCCTCGGTCGCGCCCGGTCCGTTGCTGTCGGTCGGAATCAGACGGGCGGCGATAGCACCGAGCGTTTCGGCCTCGATCGCGGTCAGCGTTTCGAGCGTTCCGGCGGCGGATCCGCCTGGCGCTTGCGCGAGGACTGGATCCCCGGTCGGCGATACGAGCGGAAGCAGAATACGGGGCGGCATCACGGCGGCCGCTCCAACTCGTTTCAGCACCTCGCGGCGGGATACGCCGAGTTTTTGATTCATGATTCGTGATCTTTGATTCGTTGTTGATCGGTGATTGTAGATTGTTGATTTCCAATCGACGAACTTGTCGCCCGCTCAATAAATCACCAATCACCAGTCAAAAATCAACAACGATTCAACAATCGTCAATCATGAATCCATATTGGAGGTTCGGCGGATCGGCCGAGTCAGGCAGGTCGGTCCCCCCGCCCCCTTCACGCTGATTTCGAAGCCCTCATATTCCAGGACCTCGCAGCCGGATTTCTCGAGCGCCCGCCGGGTTTGCGGGTTTCCAGCCAGAATCAGGCCGCGGCGCGGCGCCAGCGCAAGGATGTTCGTGCCCATCGACTCGAATTCCTCGTCGGGCACCTCCACGAGGGTCATGCCGCGTTCGATCAGCCACTCACGGAACGGCACCGGTAAAAGACGCGAATAGACGACCGCGAGATCACGATCGATCGGGCTGATGAGAGACATCAGGTGCATCACGTCGCCAGGTCCACGCCAGTGCGGAAGCGGCACTTCGATGACCGCCACCGTGTCGCCGACGAGCGCTCGCAGTTGACCAATGCCATCAGCGTTCGTTCGATATCCACGGCCCACGGCCAGTGTCCGTTCGTCGATCCAGATCAGGTCGCCCCCTTCAAGTCGTCCGGGCGCCGTGATCGCACCTGATATCGCGACGTCGTCCCCCTCGAGGGCGCGTTGCTGCGCGGCCGGCTCGGTCGCGCGCTCAGCCTTCCCCATCGAGCACAGGATCAACCCTGTCTGCGAAATGATTGACGCGTCTCGAACATAGATCGAATCCAGTGTCGTCACGGGGTCATGTGGAAGCAAACGCACGTTCGCTCCCGTCGATCGCAGGAGGTCGATGAAGCGGTCGTGTTCCGCGATGGCGCGGGCGAGATCCGGCGGCGCCGGGTAATTCAGCGCCTTCCATTGTGCCGCGATCGTCTCGTTGTCGTTGAACGCCTCACGCACGTGTTTGACCACCACCGACGCGATTGGGTCGTACTCATTGAGGCTCTGGGTCATGGGCGAATCGCGGCGGGTCTGAAGACCCGCCGCTACTTCCAGCGAGTCAAAATCGTTTCACGATCGAAGAGAGCGATGGCGAGCCATATCAGGCCCGCGTTGATGGCGAGGAGGCCGAGGGCGATCGACGCGATCACGGGCACGCTCAACGTGAGCGCTCCTAAGAGTTGGCCGACCAGCAGACCAGGGATCGGCAGAATCACCAGGACGCCGATCTGCTGCGCCGTCCGGGCATCGTTCACCCGTGACGAAACGCATACAGCCATCTGCAGTGCGGCGAGCGCTGCCAGCGGGCCGAGCACGAACACGGTGGCGATCGAACGAGCGCCCAGCAGGATTCCAGCGACGCCCGGCCGCGCGAAGATGACCGTGATCAGCACATAAACGATGTAGGACACTGCCGTGAGTGCAATCGACGGAAGGAAAGCGCCGAGCACTTTGGCGCCCAATAACTCGAACGTCGTAATGGGTGTGACGAGGAGCGGCTCCAGCGTCCGCGCCTGTTTCTCGCCCACGACGCTGTACGCGGCCAGCGACATCGACGATGTCACCGGGATCAGCACGAGCATCACCGCGAAAAACTGAAACAGGTAGGCCTGGATCGCCGCTTCCGGATCCAGCGTGCGGGTGCCGGGCTGCGATCGGTACAGTTCGACCGCGATCTCGAAGTCGCTCGAGTCCGATAACCGTTCGCCGGTCGCGTACGGAACGACGATTGCGACGAAGACTGGCAGCAGGATGGCAACAACGGCAACGATGAGCGATGGGACGAAGAGGCCGAGATTCTGCCGCTCGTCCGCCAGTTCCTTGCGAAGCAGCGCCAGCATTCTCATGTCGCTGCCTCTCCCGAGTTCAACAGCTTGATGTAGACGTCTTCGAGCGATCGTTCTTCCTCTTCGACTGCCTCGATTCCGGCGCCTGCCTCGACGAGTGTTCGCACGATGTCCGGTGTCGGACGCGTTCCTCCCGCCAGCGACAGCAACGGCCCGCTCACCTTCACGTCATCGAGACCGGAGGCTCGCAGGACGGCGGCGAATTGTTCGGCTGGTTGGCTGAGGCGAATGCGAAGACGAGGAGCAAAGAGCCGCTGGCGGAGATCGCCAGGCGTGCCAACCGCCACCAGTCGCGATCGGAGCACCGCCACACGATCGGCTACGCGTTCGACTTCATCGAGATTGTGTGTGCAGAGCAGCACCGCCCGCCCCTGAGTGCGCATTCCCACGATCAGCGCACGCACGTCGCGGGCGCTCTCGGGATCAAGACCCGACGTCGGCTCGTCGAGAAGGACGATTGGCGGCTGATGAACGATGGTGCGCGCAAGGGCGACCCGTTGCTTGAGTCCCTTCGACAGGCGCGCGGTTCGATCATGACCGCGGTCGGCTATCTCAAAGAGGGTCAGCGCGTCGGTGACGGCTTTCCCCGGATCGGCAAGCCCGTAGAGCCGCGCGTAGACCAACAAGTTCTCGCGAACGGTGAGGTTGTCCCACAGCCCTGGCGCCTCGGTGAGGAATCCGATGCGCTCGCGCAGCCTGGGCGCGGCGTGAGGCGTCATCGCTTGGCCATCCAGCTGCACGGAGCCGGACGTCGGTGCAATCAGCCCCGCCAGCATACGCAGCGTTGTGGTCTTGCCCGCTCCATTGGGGCCCAGCAACCCGAAGATCTCACCTGCCCTGAATTCGAACGACACATCATCGACGGCGAGCCGGCTGGCAAAGCGCCGCGTGAGGTGCTGTGCGGTCAGCGCGTGAGTGGCCATGAAGATCGCTGCGACACGACCGTAACGTCAGCGGGGATTGAATTCATAGCACCCCGGCGTCACAAGCAGACGGCCATCCGGGGCGAAGGAGAGACTCGTGGGATTGATGAGACCCGCAGCCTGGAACTGCACGGTCCGTATCTTGTCCCCGTCCTTGTCGTAGACATACGTATACGGCACGCTCAATGAGATCCACAGTTCACCGCGCCCGTTGACCGCTGCGGCGGTGATGGACGGTGTCACGAACGGCACCAGTTTGTCTTGTACCTGCCGCCGTGGCCAGCGCTTGGGCTGTGCGGCCAGGTAGTCATCGAGTTCACGGCCTTCGATGTGCCGCTCGAAGATCACAGTGCCTTTCTCGTCGTACTTGCGGATGAGCGGCGTGCCGGTGATGAAGACGAAGAAGTAACCGCCGGTAGGATCAACCAGCGGCAGCCCCGCATTCATCGCGGTGTGCAGCTGTGGATCGTCCTCGAATCCGGTGGCCCGCAGGCTGCCGAGGCTGCGCTGTGCGTACCCGCCCGGAGAGTACTCGGTGAAGAGCGACCCGCTCTCAGGGTGACTGATGAGCAGCGTGGTGCCAGTGTGCTGAATCGACCCCGCGCCGTTCAGCATCAGGTTTCCGATGGTCACGCGCGCCGCCGGCTGTCCGGGAAGGAAGAAGCCGGTCTGGCGTGTTCCCTGAGCGTCGAAGGTCTGGACCCGCTGTTGGAGACGCGGGACGTCGGCGACAACGATCTGCCCGTCGCGAGAGACATCGAACCCCGTCGGCTGGATGATGCGGCCATCTTCGCCACCGATCTGGATGATCTTCTGCGCCTTCGTTCGGGCGGCATCGATGCTGTAGATGGCCTGACCCCGCCGGTCGAACACATAGTAAGTGCCGCTCGACGACTGCTGAAAGCCGACGGGATTCTCGAAAATGCCGACGATGTGAGGCGGAATGCCGCCGACAGAACGAAGGACTTCAACTCGGATCGCAGACGCTGGCGCGACGGCAAGAATGGCCACAGCGAGCGACAGAGCGAAGATGCGGCGAGTCACGGAGAGGACCAGTTGAACACAACGCCGGGTCCATAGAACAGGACCCGGCCTACGGTAAAGCCCAGAGCCGATTGCCCTAATACGCTGCCAGCGACTTAATCGCTTTCAGCACGTCGCTCGTTCCCGGCAGGATCTGTTCTTCGAGGACAGGGGCGTACGCGACCGGGCAATCGAGCGCGGCGACTCGCCTGACCGGCGCGTCGAGGTATTCGAAAAGCTCCTCGGAAATGCGCGCGGCGATCTCGGCGCCAAAACCGCAAGTGAGCTGGTCTTCGTGCGCGACGATGACGCGGCTGGTCCTTTTCGTGTACGCCGCTATCGTTTCCCAGTCATACGGGATGATCGATCTCAGGTCGACCACAGCGACGCTGATGCCGAGGCGTTCCGCCTGCTGCGCTGCGAGAAGCGAGCGCTGAACGAGCGCGCCCCAGGTGAAGACGACGACGTCGGCACCGTCGCGCGTCACCGCCGCCTTGCCGAGAGGCACCATGTAGTCCGGGCCGGGATACGGCGCCTTGTTGTACGTCTGACGATAGAGGTGTTTGTGTTCGCAGAAGAGCACCGGGTCGTCGCATCTGATCGCTGTGCGGAGCAATCCGGCAGCGTCCTGGGCGTTCGACGGCAGCACGATTCGGATGCCTGGGGTATGGGCAAAGATGGCGACGCCAGACTGACTGTGGTACGGCGCGCCGCCACGGAGATAACCGCCAATCGGCACGCGGATCACCACAGGGCACGACCAATGGTTGCCGGAGCGATACCGCATCATTGCCAGCTCGTCGCGAATCTGCATGAACGCCGGCCAGATGTAGTCGAAGAACTGGATCTCGACGACCGGCTTGAGCCCTCGCAGCGCCATCCCCACGGCGCGACCGACGATGTTCGCCTCCGCGAGCGGGGAATTGAAGACGCGGTCGCTGCCGTACGCGCGCTGAAGTCCGTGAGTCGCCTTGAACACTCCACCCTTGCCGGCCACCAGCGGCAACGCCGACTCGTGGCTTGCGTCCGCAACGTCCTGGCCGAACACGACGATGCGCGGGTCGTGCGCCATCTCGTCTTTCAAGGTCGCGTTGATGGCGGCGACCATCGTGTCGCCTTTTCCCTGCGTTTGCGGCTCGCTCGAGAACCGGCTGGAGGCCGGGTCGATTTCCGGTGAGAAGACGTAGAGCGCTGCCGTGTCCGGTTCCGGATGAGGAGCCCGCAATGCTTCTTCAGCAGCGACCTTCACCTCGCGTTCGACGCCGGCGAGGATCTCTGCCAGCTCCTCTTCGGTCACGAGTTCCTCGCTGAGGAGGAACTGCCGCATGCGAACCAATGGATCGCGACGTGCCTCGGACTCCCGCTCGCCCGGCGTCTTGTACAGCTTCTCGTCGTCTGAGAACGAGTGCGAGTACGGGCGAATCACCGTGGCATGTACGAGCGCGGGACCCTTCCGGTCGCGTACGTGCTGAACGGCCTCGCGTAACGTGCGGTGACTGGTCAGGTAGTCGGTTCCGTCACAGCGAAACACGCGTAGGCCGGGAAAGCCGGTGAGCACGCGCGAAATGTCTCCGGTCGGCGTCTGCACATCGACGGGGACCGAGATCGCATAGCCGTTGTCTTCGACCAGATACAGAATCGGGAGCTGCTTGAGAGATGCCGTATTCAGCGACTCCCAGAACTCACCCTCGCTGGTCCCTCCTTCACCAATCGAGATATACGTGATCTCGTCTGGTGAGAACCTGGATTCGCGTCCCTCGATCCCGCTGACCCGGCTGTACAAGATGCCCGCCTCGGCGCAGCCGACGGCGTGCAGGCAATGCGTCCCGACGCAACTGCTTTGCGACGGGATGTTGTACCGGCGATGTCCCCAATGCGAAGGCATCTGGCGGCCGCCATTAGCAGGGTCATCCTTGGCACCGACGGAGGCGAGAAACATCTCGAGTGGCGTGATGCCGAGCGTCAGGCAGAGGGCGCGGTCGCGGTAATAAGGGAACAGCCAGTCGACACCCGGCCGCAATTGTTTGCCGGCGGCAACGAGCACCGCCTCGTGACCGGCGCCGCTTATCTGGAAGAAACTCTTGCTCTGGTTCTTGATCTGGATCTCTTTGTCGTCGATCTTTCGCGACAGGAGCATCAAGCGGTAGGCGTCGAGCAGCTCGTCCCGCGTCAGCCCTTCGTGATCCCGGCTGCGCCCTGTGCGATCGGTTGCGCGGGCGTCCGCGCCCGTGGCGAGGCCCGACCCTTTCATCGGCAAACTACCCAGGAACTCGCTTGTGTTGGTCCTGTTGGCAAGGTCGTTTCCCGCTTGGAAGAATTATCTCACGGCTCGGTTCCGGGTTCGTCCGCGGCGGCAACCCAGTCCTGGCGAATGGGGCTGAACACGTCCAATTCAAACGTGTCCTCGAGCGCCTCCGCCTGATGTGGTGTCTGTGCCGGAACGTGCAGAACCTCGCCTTCCCGGACGATGACCTCTTCGCCGCCGACGACGACGCGAAGCGACCCCTGCAAGACATAAGTCATCTGTTCGCTGTCGTGCGAATGGATCGGGACGAGCGCGCCGCGCTTGAGGTACGTCTGGGCGATCATTTCGCGCTCGCCAGTCACGATTTTCTGCGAGAGCATCTCGGTGACTTTGGCGAGAGCGATCTCATCCCAACGGTGAAGTCTGGCGGCCATGGTCTGGGCTCGGTTCCGGGCTCACGGCGCGCGCGTGCGCGCCCTTGTTTAGTGGACGCGGCGATCGTAGTCGTCTCGGCGACCACCGGAGTAGACGTCGAACTTCTTCCGCATGCGGTTAATCCGCCACTTCAGGTAGCGGTACTGAATCTCGGAAATGATGTTCAGGCGTTTGCCCTTCAAGTACAGATACCCGGTGATGAGACCGCCGAGATGGGCC
>Ga0207645_10001190_pt1 | contig 21497 bp, 19 predicted proteins | sample KBSM53metaG_FD_184331 | JGI IMG/M metagenome (GOLD analysis project Ga0207645, IMG submission 184331) | Miscanthus rhizosphere microbial communities from Kellogg Biological Station, Michigan, USA - KBS M5-3 metaG (SPAdes) (version 2) | ecosystem: Host-associated > Plants > Roots > Rhizosphere >...
GCGCTGAAGCCGTCGCGCAGCGCGCGCGCGATCTCTTCGCGCACGCCGGTCTCGACCTTCGCGCGGTTCTGCGGCGCGAAGATCGCACTCGCCTCCCACTGCGAATTGCGATCGAGGTTGTTCCAGTCGATCGTGCTGCGCACGCTGTACGACAGGCCCTCGCCTTCGCGGATGCGCTTCCACAGGCGCGAGCTGCCACCCGAGCCGAGCAGGTAGTTGGCGACCGTCAGCGCCGCATAATCGGCGTCGGTGTCGTTGAGCGGCACCGCCAGCCGCACGAACATGTTGGCATTCGCCTTGTCCGGCGTCAGCAGCATCAGCCGGTCCGGCTTCAAAGCGAGCAGCGGATGCGGCACACGGGTGTACCCGGCGCCGCCATCCCAACCGCCGAGCGCCTTTTGCAGCGCGGCGCGGACCTTGCCCGCGTCCATGTCGCCGACGGCCGCGAATTCAGCACTGCGCGCACCATAGAAGCGCGCATGGAAGGCGCGCACCTTCTCGATGGTCAGCGCGGCATAGTCTTCGGCCAGCTCGTCGAAGGTGGCGCGATAGCGCACGTCGCCGCGCGGGTAGGGGTTGCCCAGGCGGTCGAGCGCATTGCGCGCCAGCGAGGCCGGGTCCTTGCTCTGCTGCGACAGACCGCTGGCCACGCTGCGCTTGAACTCGTCCAGCGTATCGGCAGGGAACACCGGGTTGCGCAAGACGTCGCCGACCAGCTCGAGCGCCGCCGGCAGCTGCTCGCGGCGCGATGTCAGGCTGATCGTCACGCCGCCCTCGATGGCGCTGATGTTCAGGTCGGCCTTCAGCGCATCGAGTCGATCCTGGATCTGCTGGCGCGACTGCGTCTTCGTGCCCTTGTCGAGCAAGGCAGCGACCGCCTGCGCGGTCGCGCTCTGGCCCTTGAGAGTGGCCTCGTCGCCGAAACGAAGCGTCAGCACCGCAGTCACCGCCGCGCCCCGCGTGCCCTTCGGCAGCAGCGCGACCTTGACGCCGCCGATGTGGGCGATCTGGGTGCGCGCATCGATGTTGGCCGGCGTGGCATCGAAGGCCTCGACCTTCGCGGCCGCGGCTTGCGGCTTGAAGCTCTTCATCAGCTGCGCGAGGTCGACGCGGGCCGGCGCCGGCGCACGCTCCGGCTTGTCGGTGGGCAGGTAGATCCCCAGGGTGCGGTTGTCGGGCAGCAGGGTCTGCTCGGCGACGCGCTGCACCTCTGCCAGCGTGAGATCGCGCACCTGATCGCGCGTCACGAACAGCAGCCGCCAATCGCCCTGGGCGACAAACTCCGACAGCGCAAAGCCGACGGTCTCCGGGTTGGTGAAGTTCTGTTCCCAGTCCTTCAGCCACTTCAGCTTGGCACGCGCCAGTTCGTCGGCGGTGATCGGCTCGCGGGCCATCGACTCGACGGTCGCGAGCAGCTCCGCGCGCGCCTTGTCGACGTCCTGCCCGGGCGCGAGCTGCGCCGTCGCGAAGAACGCGCCTGGATCGGCGAGCTGAAACGCGTACGCACCGGTCGCCGCCGCGAGCTGCTTCTGCGTCAGGCGCTTGTAGAGGCGGCCAGAAGGCGTGTCGCCGAGGATCAAGGTCAGCAGCTCGACCGCGGCGCTGTCGCGGGTCGGCCCGGGCGGCGTGTGGTAGCCGGCCTGGATCAAAGGCGTGCCGCCAACGCGGCGCAGGGTGACGCTGCGCTCGCCGTCCTGAGATGGATCCAGGGTGTAGAGCGTCGGCAAGCTGCGCGTGGGCTTCGCGATGGCGCCGAACGACTCGCCGACCCAGGCCAGCACCCGTGTCGCATCGAACTTGCCCGAGACGATCAGGGTCGCGTTGTCGGGCTGGTAGTACAGGTGATAGAAGGCCTGCAGCCGCGGGATGTCGACATTCTCGACATCGGCGCGCGCGCCGATGGTCGAATGGCCGTAGTTGTGCCAGTCGAACATCGCCGCCATCATGCGCTGCGGCAGGATCCGGCTCGGCCGATTCTCGCCCGACTCCATCTCGTTGCGGACCACCGTCATCTCGGTGTCGAGATCCTTGCGCGCGACGTAACTGTTGATCATCGAATCGGCCAGCCAGCCGAGATACCACTGCAGGTTGTCGTCGTTGGCCGAGAAACGCGCGGTGTAGTTGGTGCGATCGAACCAGGTGCTGCCGTTGGCGGCGAGGCCGCGCTTCTGGAACTCGCTCCAGACCTTCTCGTGCTTCGGCGAGCCCTTGAACAGCATGTGCTCGAGCAGATGCGCCATGCCGGTCTCGCCGTAGTTCTCGTGACGCGAGCCGACGCGGTAGGTCAGGTTGACCGTCGTCGTCGGCTTCGAGTCATCGGCGATCAGCAGCAGCTGCAGCCCGTTGGGCAATCGGTATTCGTCGGTGCCTTCGACCGACGTGACCGCCGTGATGCCGGCGGGCAACGGCTGCGCCCGCGCGGGCGCAGCGACGAAGACGATGGCGGCTGCGAACAGGCCGGCGAGCGAGCGCAGAGTGTGGTGCATGGGCAGGCGATGACTCCGAAACGACGAACACGAGACGAGACCCCAGCCATGCGAACGACGCAGCAGCAGCGGGCGGGACGAACCCGCCCTGGGATTGTCAGGTGGCGCTTTGGTTCCGGTAGCTCGCGACACCCTGGCGAATTTCTTCCTTCGCCGATTCGGGGCCTTCCCAACCCTTGACCTTCACCCACTTGCCGGCTTCGAGGTCCTTGTAGTGCTCGAAGAAGTGCTGGATCGCTTTCAGGCGCATCTGGTTGATGTCCTCGGGCTTCTGCCAGTGCGTGTAGATCGGCAGGACCTTGTCGATTGGCACCGCCAGCAGCTTGCTGTCGCCGCCGGCCTCGTCGTCCATCTTCAGTACACCGATCGGCCGGCAGGTGACGACCACGCCGGGCGACAGCGCAAACGGTGTGATCACCAGCACATCGACCGGGTCGCCGTCGTCGGCGAGGGTCTGCGGGATGTAGCCATAGTTGCACGGATAGTGCATCGCGGTCGTCATGAAGCGATCGACGAACAGCGCACCACTCGCCTTGTCGACCTCGTACTTGATCGGGTCGGCATTCATCGGGATCTCGATGATCACGTTGAACTCGTCGGGCGACTTGGCGCCGGGGGTCACGTTGTGCAGGCTCATGGTGGCTCTTTGATGGCGGAATACGCAAATTTTATCCGCAGGCCTTGCATGCGCCTGACCGGCGCCGAATCGATGCCGCCGTTGCCGGCAATCGGCCTTTCGGGGCGAAATCGCCCGATGGAAAACACCATGCCGGCGTCATTGCCTTGCACCACCCCATCCCGTAGCATCCCGCGTGGCTCGGCCGGGCCCGCCTTCGCAGCGCATGCGGCAGGCGCGACGACCGATTCGGCACATTCCCCAACAAGCATTCGACGAGGAAGGACACCCCCTTGATCACCACATCGATGGCGCTCTATTTTGCGCTGGCCTGCGGCCTGGCCGCAGTCGTCTACGGCTTCGTGCAGCGAAGCTGGATCCTCGGGCAGGACGCCGGCAATGCGCGCATGCAGGAGATCGCGAGTGCGATCCAGCAAGGTGCCGCGGCCTACCTGGCGCGCCAATACAAGACCATCGCGCTGGTCGGTGTGGTGCTGGCGATCCTGATCGGCGTGTTCCTCGATCCGATCTCGGCCATCGGCTTCGTGCTCGGCGCGCTGCTGTCGGGCGGCTGCGGCTTCATCGGCATGAATGTCTCGGTCAAGGCGAACGTGCGCACCGCGCAGGCCGCGACCAAGGGCATCGGGCCGGCGCTCGATGTTGCGTTCAAGGGCGGCGCGATCACCGGCATGCTGGTCGTCGGCCTGGGCCTGCTGGGTGTGTCGCTGTTCTTTCTGTTCCTGACCGGCGGCGGGGCGAACATGGCCGACCTGTCGAAGTCGCTCAAGCCGATGCTGGGCTTCGCGTTCGGCGCCTCGCTGATCTCGATCTTCGCGCGGCTGGGCGGCGGCATCTTCACGAAAGGCGCCGACGTCGGCGCCGACCTCGTCGGCAAGGTCGAGGCCGGCATTCCCGAAGACGACCCGCGCAATCCGGCGGTGATCGCCGACAACGTCGGCGACAACGTCGGCGACTGTGCCGGCATGGCGGCCGACCTCTTCGAGACCTACGCCGTCACCTTGATCGCGACGATGGCGCTGGGCGCCCTGGTCGTCAAAGGCGCCGCGACGATGTCGGCGGTGATCTATCCGCTGATGCTCGGCGGCGTGTCGATCATCGCGTCGATCATCGGCTGCTTCTTCGTGAAGGCCTCGCCCGGCATGAAGAACGTGATGCCGGCACTGTACAAGGGTCTCGCGGTGGCCGGCGTGCTGTCGCTGATCGCGTTCTACTTCGTCACCACGACCGTGATGCCCGCCGACGCGCTCGGCGCAGGCACGCACCTGAGGCTGTTCGGCACCTGCGCCGTCGGCCTGGTGCTGACCGCCGCGCTGGTGTGGGTCACCGAGTTCTATACCGGCACCCAGTACGGCCCGGTGCAGCACATCGCGCAGGCCTCGACCACCGGCCACGGCACCAACATCATCGCCGGCCTGGGCGTGTCGATGCGCTCGACCGCCTGGCCGGTGCTGTTCGTCTGCATCGCGATCCTGACGTCGTACTGGCTCGCCGGCCTGTATGGCATCGCGACCGCGGCGACCTCGATGCTGAGCATGGCCGGGATCGTCGTCGCGCTCGACGCCTATGGCCCGATCACCGACAACGCCGGCGGCATTGCCGAAATGGCCGAATTGCCGAAGAGCGTGCGCGACGTGACCGACCCGCTCGATGCCGTCGGCAACACCACCAAGGCCGTGACCAAGGGCTACGCGATCGGCTCGGCCGGCCTGGCCGCGCTGGTGCTGTTCGCCGACTACACGCACTCGCTCGAAGGCCGCGGCATCAGCGTCAGTTTCGACCTCAGCGACCCGCGCGTGATCGTCGGCCTGTTCATCGGCGGCCTGATTCCGTACCTCTTCGGTGCGATGGCGATGGAGGCGGTGGGCCGCGCTGCGGGCGCGGTCGTCGTCGAGGTGCGGCGCCAGTTTCGCGACATCAAGGGCATCATGGAAGGCACGGCCAAGCCCGAGTACGGCACCGCGGTCGACATGCTGACCACCGCCGCCATCAAAGAGATGGTCGTGCCCAGCCTGCTGCCGGTCGTGGTGCCGATCCTGGTCGGGATGCTGCTCGGGCCGGCGGCGCTCGGCGGCCTGCTGATGGGCACAATCGTCACCGGCCTGTTCGTCGCGATCTCGATGTGCACCGGCGGCGGCGCCTGGGACAACGCGAAGAAGTACATCGAAGACGGCCACCACGGCGGCAAGGGCAGCGAGGCCCACAAGGCCGCTGTGACCGGCGACACCGTCGGCGACCCCTACAAGGACACCGCCGGCCCGGCCGTGAACCCGCTGATCAAGATCATCAACATCGTTGCGTTGCTGATCGTGCCCTTGCTGCCCGTCGGCTCGGCCGCGACCCACCCGGCCGCAGCCGCGCCGGCCGGCGTGGTCGCGAGTGTCGAGGCACCGGCGGCGAAGCTCGGCGCGACCTCGCGATAGCGCGATAGCGGTCCACGCGATGAGAAGAGGCCCGGGCGCAGCCCGGGCCTTTGTCATTTTGCAGGCCGACTCTGTGCAGCAGCCACACTAACGGAGTCACGCCAGCGCGTGTCTCATGCCGGTGTTGCGCGGGTGGTGCTCGGCCTGCCTGTGCAACGTCTATCGGATGAGCAGCACCGGCACCGAGCAGCGCGCCAGCACGCCGCTGGCAACCGAGCCGAGAACCATGTTTCCGAGCGACGTGTGCCCGTGAGAGCCCATCACGATGAGATCGCACTTGTCCGACTCGGCTATGCGAGCGATCTCCTCAGCGGCGTGGCCGCGGGCATGCACCGCGCGATACGTCCAGTGCTGCTGGTCCGCGAACGCACGCACGGGTTTGAACACCCGCTCGGCCTCGTCGGTGTAATAGCTGTCGAGCGTGCTTCGGTCCAGAAACCGAGACGCGTGCGAAGGCACGGGCGCCACCGCGGTGAACAGGATGTATTCGTGGGCCGTGCCCAGCAGTTGGCCGTGCACCCCGATGTAGTCGAGCATGCGCTTCGTGTAGTCGCTGCCGTCGACGGGCAAGAGAATCTTCATGGAACACTCCGGTTCAAAGGGTCGAGACAATCGTCCTGCGGCGCGGGCCGCCATCGATTGATCGGCATCAAGGCCCGCCGTTGCCATTTTGCGCTCGTGTCGCGCCGGCAATGAGCTGGCACGTGATTCGGCGCCCGGGCATCGGCTATCGTTCGTGATCCCAGACCTCGGGTCTTGCCAATCGTTCGGATCATGCACCGCTCGCGCCCATTCGAATGAGATTCGCCGCGTTCGCTCCGCTGCGCGACACCGTCTTTCGCGGCCTGTGGTTCGCCTGGCTGGCGGCCAACATGACGATGTGGATGAACGACGTCGCCGCCGCGTGGCTGATGACCTCGCTCACGACCAACCCGGTCATGGTGGCGCTGGTGCAGACCGCATCGACCCTGCCGGTCTTCCTTCTCGGCGTGCCGAGCGGCGCAGTCGCCGACATCGTCGACCGCCGCCGCTACTTCGCCGCCACGCAGCTGTGGGTCGCGGCAACCGCGCTGCTGTTGGCCGTCCTGTCGCTCAGCGGGTTGCTCAACGCGCCGCTGCTGCTCTTGCTGACCGCCATCAACGGCATCGGCCTGGCGATGCGCTGGCCGGTGTTCTCGGCGATCGTGCCGCAGGTGGTGTCGCGCGAGCACTTGTCGATGGCGATCGCGTTGAACGGCATCTCGATGAACCTGTCGCGGGTGATCGGGCCGGTGGTCGCCGGCGGGCTGATCGCGCTCGTCAGCCCGGCTGCGGTGTTCGTGCTGAACGCGCTGCTGGCGGCCGGCGCGATGGTGCTGATCCTGCGCTGGCGCTCGGTGACCGAGCCGAGCCCGCTGCCCGGCGAGCGCTTCATCGGTGCGATGCGCGCCGGCATCGGTTTCACGATGCAGTCGCCGCGATTGAAGGTCGTGCTGCTGCGGGTGCTGCTGTTCTTCATCCAGTCGTCCGCGCTGCTCGCGCTGCTGCCATTGGTAGCTCGCCAGATGCACGGCGGCGGGCCGGCGACCTTCACGGTGCTGCTGTCGAGCCTGGGCGCCGGCGCCATCGTCGCGGCGCTGTATTTTCCGCGTTGGCGAGCGCGCTACGACCGCGACCGCTTCGTCCTCGTCGGCACGTTGGCCCATGCGGCGTTCAGCCTGGTGGTCGTGTTCGTGCACGAGACCTGGATCGCACTGCCGGCGATGGTGGCCTGCGGCATGGCGTGGATCTCGGTCGCCAACTCGCTGACCGTCGCGGCGCAGATGGCGATGCCCGACTGGGTGCGGGCCCGCGGCATGTCGATCTACCAGACCGCGCTGATGGGCGGCTCGGCGGCCGGCTCCGTGCTCTGGGGCCAGGTGGCGGCGTGGTGGGACGTTGACGGTGCCGTCATCGCAGCGGCGGTGTTCGGCGTCGTCGCGCTGGCGCTGACGCGCCGCCACACGGTCGACGGCGGCGCGGAGCTCGACTTCACGCCGGTCCCGGCGCGCCAGTTGCCCGAGCCCGCGGTTCCGATCGGTCCGAACGAGGGGCCGGTGATGGTGACGATCGAGTACCTGATCGACCCGGCACGCGCCGTTGAATTTGCCGCGGTGATGCAGCGCACCCGCCAGGCGCGGCTGCGCCAGGGCGCACTGTCGTGGGGGCTGTTTCGCGACGCGACCGACATCGCGCGCTACATCGAATACTTCGTCGACGAGAACTGGGTCGAGCACCAGCGGCGAATGATCCGTTTCAGCGCCCACGATGCCGAGTTGCGCGACCTGCGGATGAGTTTTCATCGGGGCGCCGAGCGGCCCGAGCTGAAGCGCTATGTCGCCGACGCGTCGACGCCACCGCCGAGCACCTTTCGGTAGGCCGTCAGCCCGATCGCCGGCAGCACCGTGCAGCGTTCGCGTGACCGATGCGCGCGCGTTCCGCCTCGACACAGGATGCTGACTTCGGTCAGCCGAAAAGACAAAAGCCCCAGCAGGTGTCAACCTGCTGAGGCTTGTCTTTGTTGGTCGGGACGGCGGGATTCGAACTCGCGACCCCTTGCACCCCATGCAAGTGCGCTACCAGGCTGCGCTACGCCCCGATGAAGCGCAGATTATAGAGTGAACCTGCGGCGGCTCAGAGGCTGAGAGGCATTTGGTGAACGAGAGGCTGCGGCGAGCCTCTGAGCGCGTCGCCCACGCTGCGCAAATTCATAGGCGCCTCGCTCCGGCGACTCAGACCACCAGCAGGCCGCGGATCGAAATCAGTTCCTGCCGCATCTGGGGCAGCGACAACGCGATCGTCGCGACCTCGGGTTGCGGGATCGGCGCCGGCTCGGTCGTTGCCTCGTCGGCCTGCCGGAGGTTGAGCCTTTCGTCCGTTTCCGGCGCCTGCCCCGGGTCGTTTTCAGCCGTGAGTTGCGGGTGCGCCCGGGTGGGGCCGCCGGATTCGGTCAGCCGATTGCGCGCGCCGCTGATCGTGAAACCTTGCTCGTACAGCAGGTCGCGGATGCGCCGGATCAGCAGCACCTCGTGATGCTGGTAATAGCGCCGATTGCCGCGCCGCTTCATCGGCTTGAGCTGCGTGAATTCCTGCTCCCAATAGCGCAGCACGTACGGCTTGACGCCGCACAAATCGCTGACCTCACCGATGGTGAAGTAGCGCTTGGCGGGTATCGATGGGAGCGCTTTCTCCATTGAAATCAACAAGATCGAGCTGGAAACTTAAGACTCTACTCGAACTCTCCCTCCGGGGGTATGTCGCCTTGCACGACTCCCTTCAGTTTGTGACTGGCATGGAAGGTCACGACATTGCGCGCCTTGATCGGGATCGCCTCGCCGGTGCGCGGGTTGCGGCCCGGGCGCGGCGCCTTGCGGCGAATGTTGAAGTTACCGAAACCCGACATCTTGACGTCGTCGCCCGAGACCAGCGTGGCGTGGATCAGGTCGAAGAACGCCTCGACCATGTCTTTGGACTCGCGCTTGTTCAGCCCGAGTCGCTCGAACAGCAACTCGGCCAGCTCGGCCTTGGTCAAGGTCGGCGTCTCGAGCGTGGGCAGCGCGACCAGCCCGGGCGCCTTCTCGTCGGCGTCGTCCGGAGCATCGAGGGTGTGCTGATCAGGAGGAAGACTCATCGGATCAGGCCCTCAAGCGCACGCCGAGCCGTTGGGTCAACACGGCCAGAACGTCGGCGACGACTGCATCGATGCGGTCGTCGGTCAACGGGACATCGTCGTCAAGCAATTCGAGCCGCAGGCTCAGGCTGTGCTCGCCGGACCGCATGTCGCCAGTCGGCTGCGCCGGCCGGTAGATGTCGAACAGCCGGATCGAGCGGATCAGCCGGTGGTGCTGCGCGGCACCGATGGCCTGCATCAGCGCCTCGTGCGTCATGCCGTCGTCCGCCAGGATCGACAGGTCGCGCCACACCGACTGCTGGCGCTGGATCGGCACGTAGCGCGGCAGATCGCGTCTGGCCAGCACCTCGGCATCGAGCTCGAACAGCAACGGCGCCGCTGGCAATTCGTATGCCTGGCGCCACTTCGGGTGCAGCTCGCCGGCAAAGCCTACCGGCAGGCCATCGATCTCGATCCGGGCGCAGCGGCCGGGATGCATGGCCGGATGCGTCGCAGCGACGAAGCGTGCGCCGCGCGGCGCGAGCAGCGCCTCGATGTCGCCCTTCAGGTCGAAGAAATCGATGGCGCGCTCCTTGGTGCCCCATTGCAGCGAATCGACCGGACCGTAGGCCAGGCCGCCCAGACGCAGCGGCTGCGCGACGCCGGCCACGCTGGTCGGGCCATCGGCGGCAGCGGCATCGCGCATGAAGACGCGCCCGGCTTCGAACACCCGCACGCGTGTCGCTTTGCGCGCCAGATTCAGGCGCAACACGCCGAGCAGGCCGCCGAGCAAGCTCGAGCGCATCACCGCCCAATGGCCGGCCATCGGGTTGACCAGTCGGATCGGGTCGGGGTTGCCGGCGAGCTCGTGCTCCCAGCGCGCGTCGACAAAGCTGAAGTTGATCGTCTCCTGGTAGTCGAGCGCGGCGATCCGGTGGCGCACGGCATCGAGGCTGCGCCGAGACTCGCTGCCGACGCGGGCCGTCAATGCGGCGTACGGCGGGGTGTCGGGCAAGCCCTCGTAGCCGAGGATGCGAATCACTTCCTCGATCAGGTCTTCCTCGATCTTCAGGTCGAAGCGCCAGCTCGGCGGGGTCACGGTCAGCCGACCGGCTTCGCTCGTGAATTGCAGCCCGAGGCGCTGCATCACGCCCTCGCATTGCGCCTGTGTCACGGGCATGCCGATGACCTTGGCGGCGCGCTCGACGCGCAGACCGACCGGCGCGCGCTGCGGCAGATTCACGACATGATCGTCGATCGGGCCGGCCTCGCCGCCGCAGATGTCGATGATCAGCTGGGTGATGCGCTCGATGTGCGCAGCCGTGAGCGCCGGGTCGACGCCGCGCTCGAAGCGGTGCCCGGCATCGGTCGCGAAGTTGAAGCGCCGCGAGCGGCCGGCGACGGCCTCGGGCCACCAGAACGCGGCCTCGACATAGACATTGCGGGTGTCATCGGACACCGCGGTCGCGTCGCCCCCCATGATGCCGGCGAGCGATTCGATCGCCTGCGCATCGGCGATCACACCGACCTGCGTGTCGACCTCGATGGTGCTGCCGTTCAGCAGCTTCAGCGACTCGCCCGCCCTGCCCCAACGCACGATGAGGCGCTCGTGGATCTTGTCGAGGTCGAAAATGTGCGAGGGTCGCCCGAACTCGAACATCACGTAGTTCGAGATGTCGACCAGCGCCGTGACCGAACGCTGGCCGCAGCGCGCCAGGCGATCGACCATCCACGCCGGTGTCGCGGCCCGTGTGTCGACGTTGCGCACGATCCGGCCCGAGAAGCGGCCGCACAGATCGGGCGCCTCGATCGTGACCGGCAAGATCTCGCGGTGGCTCGGCTTCACAGGCGGGAAGCTCGGCTCGTTCAGCGGCGCACCGGTCAGCGCCGACAGCTCGCGCGCGACGCCATACACGCTCAGGCAATGCGCGAGGTTCGGCGTCAGCTTGAGCGTGAGCAGCCGATCATCCAGACGCAGGTGCGCGCGGATGTCCTGCCCGACGACCGCCGCGTCGTCGAGGATCAGCAGCCCACCGTGATCTTCCGAGAGCTTCAATTCACGCGCCGAGCACAGCATTCCCTGGCTCTCGACACCGCGCAGCTGGCCGAGCCGGATCACGAAAGGCTTGCCGTCGGCCTTCGGGTCATCAGACGGGGGCAGCGCCGCGCCGACCAGCGCGCACGGCACCTTGATGCCGGCACGCACATTGGGCGCACCGCAAACGATGTGCAGCGCCGCGGCGCCGCCGACATCGACGCGACAGACGTTCAGGCGATCGGCATTCGGATGGCGTTCGACCGACAGCACCTGGCCGACGACGACGCCGGTGAACGGCGGCGCCGCCGGCCGCGACTCTTCGACCTCCATGCCGGCCATCGTCAGCGTGTCGGCCAGCGCGTCGCTCGTCAGTGGAGGGTTGCAGAACTCACGCAACCAGGACTCGGGGAATTGCATCGTCGGACTCGGGTGGATTCAATTGAACTGCGCGAGAAAACGCAGATCGCCCTCGAAGAACAGGCGCAGGTCGCTGATGCCGTAGCGCAGCATCGCGAGCCGGTCGATGCCGGAGCCGAACGCGAAGCCGATGTAGCGCTCGGGGTCGAGGCCCATGTTGCGGATGACCTGCGGATGCACCTGCCCGGAGCCCGACACTTCGAGCCAGCGGCCCTGCAGCGGCCCGGAGTCGAACATGATGTCGATCTCTGCACTCGGCTCGGTGAACGGGAAGTAGCTCGGCCGGAAGCGCAGCTTCAGGGCGGTGGTCTCGAAGAAGGCCTGGATGAAATCCAGGTACATCACCTTCAAATCCTTGAAGCTCACCTGCTCGCCCACCCACAGGCCCTCGACCTGATGGAACATCGGCGAGTGCGTCGCGTCGCTGTCGACGCGGTACGTACGCCCCGGTGCGATCACGCGGATGTCGGGCATGCGGGGCTGCCCGGCATATCGCTTCGCATGCGCCTGCGCATAGCGGATCTGCATCGGCGAGGTGTGCGGCCGCAGGTTCAGGTAGGCGCCGTTCGCGTCCTTGATGTCGACGTAGAAGGTGTCCTGCATCGAGCGCGCCGGATGATTCTCCGGGTTGTTCAGTGCGGTGAAGCTGTACCAGTCGGTCTCGATCTCGGGGCCGTCGGCGACATCGAAACCCATCGAGCCGAAGATCGCTTCGATGCGCTCGCGGGCACGCGAGATCGGGTGCAGCCCGCCGCCCGCACCGCGCTTGCGCCCTGGCAGGCTCACGTCGAGCGCTTCGGCGTGCAATTGCGCCTGCAGTTCGGCATCGGCGAGCGCGTCGCGGCGCGCATTCAACGCGGCTTCGATCTGCTGCTTGGCGACGTTGATCGACGCGCCGCGCGCCTTCTTTTCGTCGGGCGCCAGCGCGGCGAGCGCCTTCAGTTGCTCGGTGATGCGGCCGGACTTGCCGAGATAACGCGCCTTGGCGTTCTCGAGATCGGCCGGTGTGGCGGCACGCTCGAAATCGGCCTGCGCTTCGTGCACCAAGGGGGTCAGGTCGTTCATCGCACTGCTCAGGAATGAAAGCGCTGATGGCTTCAGTGAGGCTCGCGCCGCGAAGCGGCACGCTGCCAAAAACTAAAAAGGCCGCACACGAGGCCGGCCTTGAAAAGCTCGCCAACCGGCCCAACACCGGTCGGCCCGATCACACCGCGCGACGCGAGCGCCGCACGGCGATCGAAGTTCAAGCGAGCTGGGCCTTCACCTTCTCGACGATGCTGGCAAACGCTGCCGGATCGTGGATCGCCATGTCGGACAGAACCTTGCGGTCGATCTCGATCGACAGCTTCTTCAGCCCGGCCATGAACTTGCTGTAGGTGACGCCATGGCTGCGGCTGCCGGCGTTGATGCGGGCAATCCACAGGTGACGGAATACGCGCTTCTTGGTCCGGCGGTCACGGTAGGCGTATTGCCCGGCACGCATGACTGCTTGCTTGGCAATGCGAAAGACGTTCTTGCGGCGGCCGCGGTAACCCTTGGCGAGTGCGAGAACCTTCTTGTGACGTGCGCGGGCGGTGACACCACGTTTGACGCGAGGCATGTGTTTCTCCTTTCCTTGAAGCGGTTAGAGGCCAGCGAAGGGCAGCATTTGCTTCATGTGCCCCATGTTGGTCTCGTGCACGTTGACGGCCCCACGCAGGTGGCGCTTGTTCTTCGTGGTCTTCTTGGTCAGGATGTGGCGCTTGAACGCCTGGCCCCGCTTGACGGTGCCGCCCGGTCGAACGCGAAACCGCTTGGCGGCGCTTTTCTTGGTCTTCATTTTGGGCATGACTGCTCCTTTTAAGTTGCTTCTGCAGGCGCCGGCAAAACTCTTGCCGTCTTGTAGGCCTGCAGCCGCTTCTGGCAGCGCGTCGGTGACCAGACCGGCGCGCTGAACTCTCTGCAACTCGCTCGCTACTCTTGCTACTGCTTGCGCTTGGGCGCCAGCACCATGATCATCTGCCGCCCTTCGAGCTTGGGCATGTGCTCGACCACCGACACATCGGCCAGTTCATCGCGGATGCGCTCCAGCAGGCGCATGCCGATGTCCTGGTGGGTGATCTCGCGGCCGCGGTAACGCAACGTGACCTTGCCCTTGTCGCCGTCTTCCTCGATGAAGCGGCGCAGGTTGCGCATCTTGATCGCGTAGTCGCCTTCATCGGTGCCCGGGCGAAACTTCACTTCCTTGACTTCGACGACCTTCTGCTTGCTCTTCGCCTCGGCCGCCTTCTTCTGCTCCTGGTACTTGAACTTGCCGTAGTCCATCAGACGGCAGACCGGCGGGTCGGCCTGGGCGACGATCTCGACCAGATCGACATCGGCTTCACCCGCCAGGCGCAAGGCCTCGTTGATGCTGACGATGCCCAGGGGCTCGTTCTCGGGGCCGTTCAGACGAACTTCAGGGGCCATGATCTCCCGATTGAGGCGGTGCTTGCGCTCGGCATTGGGAGTACGGCGGTCGGCAAAAGTAGCGATGGTCAAAACCTTTCAACAAGCCCCAAGGCAGCAGGGCCCAAACATCAACAACGCGCGTCCGGTGCGAAGGATGCGCCGCCCCAAACAGGCGACGCAGGTGCTTTCACACTTTGTGGGCGATGTCAGCGGCGATCTTCTGCATGAAGTCGGCCAGTGGCATCACACCGAGGTCCTGGTTGCCCCGGGCGCGCACCGCAACGGCCCCGTTTGCCTTCTCCTTGTCGCCAACGACCAGGATGTACGGGACCTTTTGCATTGAATGCTCGCGGATTTTATAGTTTATTTTCTCGTTGCGCAAATCGAGGGCGACCCTAAGTCCTTGTTTTTGCAGCGTTTTGGTGATTTCCCGGGCGTAATCGGCCTGGTGGTCGGTGATGTTGAGCACGCTGAGCTGCAGTGGCGCGAGCCAGGCCGGCAGCGCGCCGGCGTGGTGCTCGATCAGCATGCCGATGAAACGCTCGAAGCTGCCGACGATCGCGCGGTGCAGCATCACCGGGTGCGCGCGGCCGCTCGATTCAGTCACATACTCGCCGCCGAGGCGCTCGGCCATGTTGAAATCGACCTGCATCGTGCCGCATTGCCACTGGCGCCCCAAGGCATCTTTCAGCGTGTACTCGATCTTCGGGCCATAGAACGCGCCTTCGCCCGGCGCGATCGTGAAGTCGCACTCGGAGCGGCGCAGCGATTCCATCAGCGCGCCTTCGGCCTTGTCCCACAGTGCATCCGAGCCGATGCGGCTGTCGGGCCGCGTCGCGATCTTGTAGATGATCTCGGTGAAACCGAAATCGCGGTAGACGCGCTGCAGCTGCGCGGTGTAGGCCACGCATTCCTCGAGGATGTGATCCTCGGTGCAGAAGATGTGGCCATCGTCCTGCGTGAAACCGCGCACCCGCATGATGCCGTGCATCGACCCGCTCGGCTCGTTGCGGTGGCACTGCCCGAACTCGCCGTAGCGGATCGGCAGATCGCGGTAGCTGCGCAGCTGCGACTTGAAGATCAGCACATGCCCCGGGCAGTTCATCGGCTTGAGCGCGTACTCGCGCTTCTCCGATTCGGTCGTGAACATGTTGTCGCGGTAGTTGTCCCAGTGGCCGGTCTTCTCCCACAGCCCCTTGTCTAGGATCTGCGGGCCCTTGACCTCCAGGTAGCCGCAGTCGCGGTAGACCTGCCGCATGTACTGCTCGACGTTCTGCCACAGCGCCCATCCCTTCGGGTGCCAGAACACCAGCCCCGGCGCGAACTCGTCGATGTGGAACAGGTCGAGCTCGCGGCCGAGCTTGCGGTGGTCGCGCTTCTCGGCCTCCTCGAGCATGTGCAGGTGCCGCGCCAGTTCGTCCTTCGACGCCCAGGCGGTGCCGTAGATGCGCTGCAGCATCTCGTTGCGGTGGTCGCCTCGCCAGTACGCGCCGGCGACCTTCATCAGCTTGAAATGCCTGAGCTTGCCGGTGCTGGGCACGTGCGGGCCGCGGCACAGGTCCTCGAAACTGCCCTCGCGGTACAGCGACACGTCTTCGCCGGCCGGAATGCTCGAGATGATCTCGGCCTTGTAATCCTCGCCCAGGCTCTTGAAGTACGCGACGGCCTCGTCGCGCGGCAGCACGCGGCGTTCGACCTTCTCGTCCTTGCGTGCGAGCTCGACCATCTTGGCTTCGATCGCGACCAGGTCTTCGGGCGTGAACGGCCGCTTGTACGCGAAGTCGTAGAAGAAGCCGTTCTCGATGACCGGCCCGATCGTCACCTGCGCATCGGGGAACAGTTCCTTCACCGCATACGCCAGCAGGTGCGCGGTCGAATGGCGGATCACCTCGAGACCGTCGGCATCCTTGTCGGTGACGATCGCCAGCGCGCTGTCGCGGTCGATCGTGAAGCTGGTGTCGACCACACGGGCGTCGGCGCCCTGCCCGATGCGACCGGCCAGCGCCGCCTTGGCCAGGCCGCTGCCGATCGATGCCGCCACCTCGGCGACCGTCACCGGGCCCGGGTAGTCGCGTTTCGAGCCGTCGGGCAATTGAATCGAGATCATCGAGTGCTCCAAAAAGCAAAAAGGCGCGGACTGTGCCGCGCCTTCGTTCGAACGAAGAAGAATCTGATGCGAAGGTCAGGCGCGCGTCGACCGGACCTTCACGATGAAGGTGGTAGTCCGCGGTGTCATAACCAGCATTGCCTTTCTCGCCCTTGTAGTTTGTCGTTCGCGCGATTCTACATCGGCAGGATCACGACATTCGCGGTGCGCTCGATCAGCCACAGCACGCCGACGGCGATCGCCGCGAACGAGCCGCTGCCGATCACGATCGGCCGATAGCGGGCCCACCGCCGCAATGCGAACAGCACCGCAGTCGCCGTGGCGACGATCAGCAGCTGGCCCGACTCGAGACCCAGATTGAACTGCAGCAGCGCCCAGGCGAATGCCGAACTCGGCAGATTCAACTCGCCCAGCACGCCCGCGAAGCCGAAGCCATGCACCAGTCCGAAGACGAAGGCCACCACGACGCGCTTCACCGGGAAGATCGGCCAGACGTTGTCGAGCGCCGCCAGGATGATCGTCACCGCGATCGCCGGTTCGATGAATGCGGGCGCCAGCGTGACGAGATTCAGCGCCGCCAGCCCGAGCGTGATCGAGTGCGCGACCGTGAAGGCGGAGACGATGCCGATCACCGGAGCGACCGCCTGCGACAGCGTGTCGACCGGCTGCCAGCCCTGCGGGGTGCGGCGCAGCACCGAGGGCAGCAGCAGGCACAGCAGGAACAGCAAGTGGTCGGTGCCGGTGAGGATATGACGCCCGCCTTCGCGCAGAAAGCCTGCAGCACCATGCGGCGGGTGCGCGCCGATTGGCGTCGTGACGCCATCGAGCGCCGCCGGCGGCACAGCCGTGCGCACCGGTGCGGCCGTCGGATCGAGCATGCGCAGCACCGGCGGTCGGCCCGGGAACTGCAGCTTCGCGATGCCGCGATGGGTTGGATCGACGTCGCTGAACAGCGCATAGCGGATGTCCGGCATCGCGGTCGTGACGGTGCAATCCGACGCGAGTCGCAGCACCGCGTACCCGCCGTCGCTGCGCCGTTCGAGCGACTGCGAAGTCGCGCGCAGCGGGCAGCCTTCGATCGCGAGGCGCGCGACCGCGTAGCGCTGGATGCGCGGCCAGGCCGCCTGCACTTCGCGCCAGGTCAGGCGGCCGTCTTCATCGGCGTCGAGATCGAGTGCGACATCGAGATCGCGCAATGCGATGTCCCAGCGCACGCTCAGGCCCATGGCGCCGGCGTCGAACTGCAAGTACGCGTCGCTGGCCTTGTGCGCCTGCGCGGGGCCGGCCAGGACGAGCATCAGGACGAGGCCCGCCAGCACCTCGGCCGCACGTGCCAGCATCACCCGCAACCGACTCGTCGGTCGCGCCGCCGGTGGCACGTGGGTCGCGTCGTCCGTCCCAGGTCTGGTCGGCAGCAGGCACGTCACGCGAAAGGCATCCACCGTGTGCCTCACCGCAGCCGCTCGATGCGCCGGTCGTGCAGCCCGATGCGCGCTGTCAGCGCCAGCGCCTCGCGCAAGGCCTCGGCGTCCGCACTCGCCCGCGCGGCCTGCGCGAGCACCAACAGGTCGAGCGGCTCGCGTTGTCGCTCGACATTGACGCGGGCCAGTGCCAGCGCCCGGGCCGCGTCGCGCTCCACGGCCAGCGCGAACATCGCCTGCTCGCGTCCATGGACGCGCTGCGCATCGGGCCGTTCGTTGGCCAGCGCGATGCGCTCGCGCATCTCGGCGGCATCGGCGGCCGCCGATGCGGTGCGCGCCCGGGTGCCGGCGATCGCCAGACGCAGCAGCACCGCATCGCTGCGCGGCTGGCCGCTCAGCAGCGCCAGAGCCTGCGCGGGGCGGCGCTGTTCGATCAGGAAGTCGGCCCAGGCCAAGGTCGCATAAGGGTCCGATTCGAGTGCCAGCGCGGCGCGGAATGCCGCCTCGGCCCCGGCTGCGTTGCCGGCGCGCTGCTCGAGTTCGGCGACGCTGGTCGTCAGCCACGCCCGCGTCGCCGACGGCTGGCCGGCCGCGATGGCGAGCAGCACGCCGAACTCGGCGCGGGCGCGGTCGATATCGCCGCGCAAGGCCGCGTTCTCCGCCAGGCAGGCCCGCGCATGCAACGCCGCACCGGCGGCCGCGACCTGCGCGCAAGCACGGTCCGCATCGGCGTAACGCCCCTGCACCCGCCGCACCGTCGCCAGCATCAACCAGGCTTGCGGGCGCGGCGCACCGGGCCGCGCCAGCAGTTGCTGCAGACTCGCGGCGGATGCGTCGAACTCGTGCAGGTACTGCTGCAGGCTCGCGCGCATCAGCAGGACCGCGTCGGGCATTGACGCCGCGTCGGGCCAGCCGGCGATGGCCGCCATCGCGATGCCCGCGAAGCGCGGGTCGCCGAGCTCGTGCGCCCGATCGAGGTTGCGCTGCGCGAGCGCGAGCGCCGCTTGCGCGTCTTGCGGCTGTTGCGCCAGCCGCTGGCGCAGCCGACGCTCGACGCCGCGGCTGCCGTTGATCGCGGGCAGGCGCTCGATCACCTCGTCGTCGTGAGTCGGCACGATCGGCAGTGCGCGCGCCACGCCGACTCCGAGGCCGCAGGTCAGCGCGATCACCAACGGCGAAAGAAGCGTTCGCATGGAGAGGGGCATGGTCGTGTCGTGTCGAGGCGCCGGGCGGTGCACAGGCGCGGCCCGGCGCGTGCTCGCTTCAGTCCGCCGGCGTCGGCTCGGAAGTGTCGTCGGCGGGCGGGGCGACGGCGCTGACATCCACCGGTTCCAGCGTGTCCGCATTGGCGCCGACCAGCGTCTTCAGATAACCGACGAACGCGGCCACCGAGACGCTCGCGGCGGCCGGCACCCCGGGGGTCGCGTTCGCCGACGCGGCGGCGTCACCACCTCCGCCACCGCCGCATGCGCTGAGTACCGCCACGATCGCGGTGCACAGCATCAAGGTCCATGACTTGTTCATGTCGCGCTCCTCATTGCGCGCCAGGCAGCGGCGTGCCAAGGTAAGGAAAGCCCGGCAGCAGCGGGCCGGCCGCCCTCACCTTCGGCCCGGCCTGGTCGACGCCGTCGTGCAGCCCGAATACCGCGCTGCCGAGCGGCACCGCCGACGGCTTGCAGCCGGCACCGAGCTTGTAGGTGTCGCTATCGCCGTTCGCCACGCACAGGCCGCCCATCACCGCGACCAGCGAGATGTCGACAATGTCGTCGTTCGGGCGCCGGCCGTTCGGATAACCGGCCAGGTCCTGCGGTGCCGGTCCGAGCAGGCCACCCAGCAAACCGAGCCGGTTCTGGCTCGCATAGGGCGTCGCCGGGACCGCGGTGTTCAGGCGCAGCATTTCCGAAGCGACGACACCGGCCGGCTGGTTGACACCCTTGATGCCGGTCAGGAAAGCCGTGACCAGGTCGGTGCGCGGGAAGTTCGTCGGCGCGATGCCGGGCGCCGCGAGCGCGATCTCGACCAGCGCCGGCAAGGTCGGGTTCGTCACGTAGGCCGCGAACTGCGCGTCATCCTTCGGCTTCGACGCGTTGAACCGGTCCTTGTCGGGCAGCCCGATCACGACCTCGTTGACCAGCGGCATGCCCAGACGCGAGACCTGTGTCCAGGCGCCGCCGGTCACGGCCGCGGTCTGGTAGCCAGGCTTCGCCGCACCATTCAGCAGGCTGCCCTGGCGCAGGCTTGCGCTGGTCCAGCCGCCGATCACCGGGTCGCTCGAGCCGGCGGCCAGCAGGCAGCTCGTCGGCACTTCGAGCGCGAGGGTCGTGACGTTCTTGTCGTCGAGCTTGTCGGCGCCGGCATCCTTGTTCGCCGGGTCGAGGATGAAGGCGGCGTTGGGCACGTTGATCAGGTCGAAGATCACGCCGAGGTTGACCGCGAACGGGTCCTTGCGCTGGCCGACGAACACCTTGCCCGGCGCGCTGCAGCCCGGGATGTTGACGCTGTGGATGAACTGTGCGGCATAGGCGGCGTAGTTCGGGATCGTCTTCGTGCCGATGCTGTCCGACGGCTTCGCGAACGTCGTGCTGCCGCCGGCCACATTCGTCAGCGCCGCGCGCATGCCGGTGCGGCGGTCGCCACGCACCACGTCGACGGTGTAGCTCTCGGTCACGTTCAGCGCCGCGCCGGCCGGGTCGCCGACGCTGCCGAACTGCGTCAGCGGGATCGCGACCTCCTGGCCGCCAATGCTCAGGGTCTTGCCCTTCAGCGTGTTCTTGAAGCGGAACTGGAACGTCAGGTGCTCCTTCGCGTCGCCGACGTTGTCGATGTGGATCTCGTACAGCGCGTTCGCGTCGAGCTTGAAGAAGTTCGGCCCGCCGTAGGCGTCCTGCAGTGGCAGGTAGTTCGCGATCAAGGTCACGTAGCCGATGCGGCCGGGCTCGTAGCTGTTGAACATGTAGAAGTCGGTCGCGTCGACCTTCGGCGTCGTCGTGATCGACGGCGCCTCGCGGTGGCTCGAGGCGTGCGCCGGCAGCGCGATCGCGCAAGCCGCGCCGAGGGCCGCATACAGCGGCGTGAGCCGCGGGCTCACGAGTCGTCGGGTGCTCATGTCATCGTCCTTTCCTGGCTGTGGGGTGCGACGCGACGCGGGCCATGCCCCGCCGATCGCGTCTTGAAGCGCTTACGCGCCGCGTTCACTGCTGGATGCAGGGCGCCGAAAAAATCGGCGCCTGCGGACGAGCCGCCGTGCCTCAGCCCGGCGTGCGCACCTTCTTCATCCGCTGCGCGACCTCGTTGCGCAGTTCACGGCGCATCCGCGCGGCGCCATCGCGGCGCCGCTGGTCGTCGGTCTGCAGCACGAGCGCGGGCACGGCGGCGGGCTTGCGCTGCTCGTCCACCGCGACCATCGTGAAGAAGCAGCTGTTCGCGTGGCGCGTGGTCTGGGTCTGGATGTTCTCGGTCATCACCTTGATGCCGACTTCCATCGAGGTCGTTCCGGTGAAGTTGACGCTGGCCAGGAAGCTGACGAGTTCGCCGACATGGATCGGCTCGCGAAACGTCACCTGGTCGACCGACAGGGTGACGACGTAACGCCCGGCATAGCGGCTCGCGCAGGCGTAAGCGACCTGGTCGAGCAGCTTCAGCACGGTGCCACCGTGCACGTTGCCGCTGAAGTTCGCCATGTCAGGCGTCATCAGCACCGTCATCGTCAGTTCATGCTTGGGCAGGTTCAGCAGGTCCATCGCTCGCTCCGGTTCAGGTCAATGATCCATGGCGCTGGGCGCCTTCCGCGACGCATGAAACGTCGGTATGAATTTGGGTGTCTGCTTGCGGCCCGCAGCCGAACTTCGACGTCTGCTTTGCATGCGAGCGCTTGCGCGAGCAAAGCCGCACCCGGGCAGGCTGCTCCGCTTCA